>WBZQ01002323.1_pt1 | contig 12296 bp, 12 predicted proteins | sample 5204251 | NCBI WGS metagenome assembly WBZQ01 (sample SAMN12412402, study PRJNA552823) | activated sludge metagenome | isolation source: activated sludge from nitrification reactor of wastewater treatment plant... | place: USA: Virginia | collected 2017-09 | reverse complement strand
ATCGCGCTGTGGGCCGCCTACTCGCTGCGTCTGAGCCAGTATTACGTGCCGGAGACCTTCGGCATGGTGGTGCTGTTCGCGGCAGCGCCGATCATCGGCGTCATCACTTTCCACCTCCGCGGGCTGTACAAGCTCGTCACCCGCTTCATCGGGCCAGAGGGCACGGCGCGCATCTATGTCGCAGTGATCATCGCGGTGCTTGCCTGGGCGCTGCTCGTGCTGCTGTCCGGCGTCAAGGGACATCCGCGTTCGGTGGTGGTGATCTACGGCCTGATCGCGGCCGGACTGATTCGCCTCTCGCGGCAATGGGCCGCGGCCATGCTGCTCAGGGCGGCGCCACAGCACAAGCCGGCCAATTTCCAGGAGCGCAAGAACGTCATCATCTATGGAGCAGGCACGACCGGCATCCAGCTGCTCCGCGCGCTGAACGAGACAGGCGGCTACAACATGGTCGCCTTCATCGACAACAACCCTTCGCTTGCCGGCCAGGTGGTGCATGGCGTCAAGGTGCTTAGGCCCGGCAAGATCGGCAAGGTGATCACCACCGAAAACGTCAAGGAAGTGCTGCTCGCCATGCCCTCGGCGCTCCGCAGCGAGCGCCGCGCGGCAATCAGGGCGCTCGAGCCCTTCCCCGTGGTGGTGAAGACGCTGCCTGCGCTCGAAGAGATCGCTTCGGGCCACGTCGAAGTGAGCGACCTCCGGCCGATCGAGGTCGAGGATCTGCTCGGCCGCGACCCGGTCGCGCCGGAGCGCGATCTCCTTACCGGGCATGTGAAGGACAAAGTGGTGATGATCACGGGCGCCGGCGGCTCGATCGGCTCGGAGCTGACGCGGCAATTGCTCGAGCTCGAGCCGAAGGCGCTCGTGCTGTTCGAGCTGTCGGAGGTCGCGCTCTACGAGATCGAGATGGAGATCGAGGAGAACAAGTGGCGCCGCGCCAAGGAGCCTGAGGCAACGCCGCTCGCCGACACCAAGATCGTCCCGGTGCTCGGCTCGGTGCTCGACCGCAAGGCGGTGGCCTCGACCATCGCCAAGTTCGGCGTCGAGGTGATCTATCACGCTGCAGCCTACAAGCACGTGCCGATCGTCGAGGCCAACCCGTTCACCGGCGTGCAGAACAATACGTTCGGCACGCTCGCGCTTGCGGAAGTGGCGAAAGAGGCCGGCGTCGAGCGCTTCGTGCTCGTATCGAGCGACAAGGCGGTGCGCCCGACCAATGTCATGGGCGCGAGCAAACGGCTTGCCGAGCTGATCCTTCAGGCTCTTGCCGAGCCGCGGGTCGGCGAGCCGCGCGGCAACGCCACCGTCTTCACCATGGTGCGGTTCGGCAACGTGCTCGATTCGTCCGGCTCGGTGGTGCGGCGCTTCCGCAATCAGATCCAGGGCGGAGGGCCGGTGACCGTCACCCACCCGGAGATCATCCGCTATTTCATGTCGATACCGGAGGCCGCCCAGCTCGTGATCCAGGCCGGAGCCATGGCGAGCGGCGGCGAAGTGTTCGTGCTCGACATGGGCACGCCGGTGAAAATCGACGATCTCGCCCGCACCATGGTGCGCCTGTCGGGGCTCGAAGTGCGCGACGAGAACAATCCCGACGGCGACATCGCCATCGAATATATCGGGTTGCGGCGCGGCGAGAAGCTCTATGAGGAGCTCCTGATCGGCGAGAACACCACCGGCACGAGCCACCCGCGCATCTTCAAGAACTCAGAGCCTGTGCTCGCTTATGCCGAGCTCGTCGCGGCGCTCGAGCGGCTCGACGACGCCATCCAGCGCCAGGACGAGGCTGAGCTGCAGGAGATGCTGCGCGCCACCGTCGAAGGCTATATGCCGGGTTCGAGCGGACACCCCGGCCAGCTCACCGCCGACTGGCAGCCGGCGTCGCGCACGCTGCATTGAGGCGATGCTTCTGCCCGATCTTGCTCTAGCGATCGCCGTGGTCGCATCGGCCGCCACGCTGGCAAGCCTGCTGATCTATCTGCTGAGGCCGGTGCTCATCCGCTATTTGCTCGCCCATCCGAACGAGCGTTCGTCGCATGTGCGCGCCACGCCGCAAGGCGCAGGCTTAGGCGTCATGCTCGCGCTGTTGCTCGTCGCCGCGGCTGGGTGGCTCCTGTGGGGCGCGCGCGGCGGAGGCATGGCGGGACTTGCGCCCGCGCTCATTGCCGCAGGGGGGCTCACCGTGCTCGGACTCGCCGACGATGCGCGGGCGCTTCCAGTGTCATGGCGCTTTCTCGGCCAGACGCTCGCCGCTCTCATCATGGTGGCGAGCCTGCCTGAGAGCTTGCGGCTGTTCCCGGATCTGATGCCGCTCATGATCGAACGGGCGCTGCTCGTATTCTGCACCGTTTGGTTCGTCAACGCCGTGAACTTCCTCGACGGGCTCGACTGGATCACGGCGGCGCAGGTGGTGCCGATGACGCTCGGCGTCGCCGTGCTTCAGGCGCTTGGCGCGGTGCCGGCGAGCATCGGCTTTCTCGCGCTCGCGCTGCTCGGCGCCACGCTCGGCTTCGCCCCGTTCAACAAGCACCCGGCCAAGGTTTTTCTTGGCGACGCCGGCAGCCTGCCGATCGGGCTCCTGCTCGCCTTCATGCTGATCTATGTGGCTGGAACCGACCTCGCGGCAGCGCTCCTCTTGGCCCTCTATACGATCGCCGATTCGACCATCACGCTGGCGAGGCGTGCTTACAACCGCGAGCATATCTTCAGCGCGCACCGCTCCCATTTCTACCAGCGCGCGGTGATCGCCGGCATGACGGCGCCGCAAGTGACGGCGCGGGTGTTTCTCCTTGGGTTGCTGCTCGCTGGCTTGGCGATCGCGGCGGTCATGGCGAAATCGGCCCTCGCCGATAGTCTGCTGCTTGCGGCCGGCGCGGCGGCGACCGGCTTTGTGCTCTACAGCCTGGCGCGAGGCGGAAAATGAGCGCGCCGAAGCGGCTCGTTCTCGTCACCGGAGCATCTGGCTTCATCGGCAAGCAGATGGTGCGCGCCCTTGCAGCGAACGGCTGGGCCGTGCGCGGAGCCTCCCGCGATCCCGCGGCGATCCCAGAGGCGGCAAGCGTTGAGCGCGTCGTGTTGCCGGACCTCGCAAGGGAAGCCGACTGGGCGCCGCTCGTCGACGGCGCGACGCATATTCTGCATCTCGCCGGCATCGCGCACGCGCCGGGTCATCTGCCCGAGAACGTCTATACCCGGATCAACCGGGACGCTGTCGGGGAACTCGCCAGCGCCGCGCAAGGACGCATTGAGCGCTTCGTTCTGATGTCGTCGGTCCGGGCGCAAGCGGGACTTGCCGCAGACCATGTCATCACCGAGAAGGACCCGCCGCAGCCCACGGACGTCTACGGAAAGTCCAAGCTCGAGGCCGAGCGTCTGCTTGCCGGGAGCGGCGTAAACTTCACCGTGCTCCGCCCGGCCGTCGTCTATGGACGCGGCGTCAAAGGCAATATTGCGAGCCTCGCGACGCTGGCGCAAACCCCGATGCCGCTTCCCTTCGGCGGCCTCGACAACCGCCGCTCGCTTCTCGCGCTCGACAACCTCGCCTCGGCAATCGAGCTCGCTCTGGTTTCGCCCAAGGCAGAGGGTGAGACGTTCCTCGTCGCTGACAGCGAGCCGATAAGCGTCGCAGACCTCGTCACCGCCATGCGCGAAGGTCTTGGGCGCCCCCCTCACCTCTTGCGCGTGCCGGTAGGCGCGGTGAAGCGGCTGATGGCGACTTTCGGCAAGGAGAAAGAATGGGAGCGGCTTTCGGGCAATTTCGTGATCGACGCCGGCAAGCTCCGCGGCATCGGCTGGGACCCTCGCGTCAAGACTTACGACGGCGTCGCCGCCATGATGCGCGAGCCCAACGGCGCTGCACTCTAAGCAGGTCTGCGCCCGCGCCGCTTGAGGGGGGCATGGAGAACGCTGCTAACGACCGGCCACTGGTGCGAGCGACTGGTAGAGCGCGACGGTCTCCTTGCCGATAGCCTCGGCGGAGAATTTCGCCTCGACCATGGCCCGTGCGTTCCTGCCGAAGCGGGCGCGCATCTCGGCATCGCCGGCCATGCGGGTCAGGGCCTCGGCGAGCGCCTCTGCATTGTCAACAGGGAAGGTCAGCGCCGTCTCATCGCGGATGGCGATCTCCCGACAGCCGGGCGTGTCGGTCGCAATCATCGGCCGCCCGCAAGCCGCGGCCTCGAGCAGGCTTTTCGGCAGGCCTTCGCGGCGCGAGGCGAGCACCGCGATATGGGCCTCCTCCCACACCTTGCGAATATCGGCGACATGACCGAGCCAGCGAATGCCGAAGGCCGAAGCGAACTCGCGAAGCTGCTCCGGCGCCAGCGACCCCGGATTTTCGCGGTCGGTGTCGCCGGCAAGAAGAAGCTTGAGGCTCACCCCACGCGAGGTGGCGAGAGAATAGGCCTGGATCAAGGTGATCACGCCCTTGTCGGCGAGCATGCGCCCGACATAGGCGGCGGTGACGGGAGGCGGCGGTTCGGGCAGCGGCACGAAATGCTGCGTGTCGACGCCCGACCCCGGAATCAGGTCCACGCTCGCGTCGGGCACGCCGAGGCCGAGCACGAACCTCCTGTCGTCAGGGTTCTGCACAACGGTCCGGCTGCCCTGCCGCTTGAGCAGCGCCCTCAGCGCGGCGACGACGAGCGGACGGGTGAGTTCGCTCTTGCGGTGATTGCCGACGAAGAGCGTGCCAAGCCCGGTGAGGCTGTTGACGACGGCGATGGACGTGAGCCCGATGCTGGCGATGCCGCCGAGCAGCACCGGCTTCAACGAGATGTTGTGGAGAATGTCAGGCTTGATCTCGCGCAGGAGCTTGCGGAGCTCGGCCACGCCGGCAAGGCTGTGCGTCGGAGATAGGCTGCCGCGCTGCCAGGTGAGTGCATGTGGGACAAAGCCCTCGGCCTCGATCGCCTCCCTGCCCTTGTTCAGCCGCGTCGCGACATGAATTTCGTAACCTGCAGCCTTTGCCGCGCGCGCCATGGGCAGGCGATGCGACAGGAAGTACCAATCCTCGGTGACGACATAGAGGATGCGGGTGGGAGCCATCACTTCATCCTGCAGGCGGAACTCAGGCGGGGGCCTCGCGCGCGGCAAGGTAGTAAATCGTTAACCATAATTCCCCTAGTTTCCGGAGGAACGGCGCACGGTTTCATTGGCAACAGTATAGGGCATAATGATGCGCACCAATTGCCTCGGTTCCCTTCAGGCGGCTCTCAAAGACGCCGGTCTCGAGCACCGGTGCAGCGATATCCCAGCAGGCATCATGGCGGAGCGGCTGCGCCCAAGGCCGCAAACGAGACCGCAACCGACCGATCTCTCAAAGCTCCTAACGCCGCCTGCTCCATCACGCCGCCGAGACGGCATCGCATCGGTGCGGCTCTGGATCCTTATCCTCGCCTTCGCACTCGGCTTGATCCCCTCGCTCGCCATCGCCGCGGCCATTTGGCTCGACAAGTCGCGAAGCGACACGGCCTATCCTTGCACCGTTCGGACCGCGGCAGTCCCGCTGACGACGGTCTAGTGGACACTAGCGCTAGTGCGTTTTCTAAAGCTACAACGCTAAGTAGCTTCATTGCCTGAGATTTTAGCAACAATTTAGCGATCACAGTAACCAGTGATTAACTAGCCACTGCGATCCTCTCACCATGAGTGACGCGTACAACAAGCCGGGTGGGAATACCGACGGTCTCCCCTCGTACCAGGACCTCGAAAACGCCGTTCTCAACGGAGCGACGGCGATCCATTGCCTCACGGCGGAACGCAATCAATTGCGCAGCCACGTCGAAGCGCAAGAGGCCGAGCTGGAAAGCCTCCGCGCCACCAATGAGCATCTGCGCCGCCAGCTGCTCCTCATCGGCGACAGCTATTTGAAATACGCGGCGTCCTGCGCGAGCGAGCTGCAACATGTCGCGCAAGCCATGCAGGACGTGGAAAAGATGAACACCAGCGTCGGCCCCAAGCGCGCCGCGCTCTAGAAGCTACGGCCTGCGTCAGCGCAGGGAGACTTCGGCGACCTTGTCTTTATATTCTTCCTTGGGATCGGCGCCGAGGAGCAGCTTGATTCCGGCAATCAGACTCCATTCATCGAGCCAGATCTCGGCATGCGCGGCGTCAAAGCGCAACAGCGCAAGCTTCGGGTCGTCCTTGCCGTCTTCGAACCAAGCGGCGGCGTAACGGTTCCAGAACCGGTCGACGTGCGCGCGGTCATTGTCGAGACTGAGCGTGCCGTGCATCGTGGCGAACAGGTCGTGGCCTTTGGAAGCGAAGGTCGCGGTGGCACGGGGGCTACGCGGCAAAGACTTGACGAGGTCATTGTCTTTCGAAGCGAAGAACCAGATCGGGCTGCGATCGTTCTCAAATTGCGCCGTCATCGGTCTCGCATGAGCACCCTCGCCGCCGTTAAGACCGAGCATCAGAGTGCGATCGGACCTCAGCGCTTTCCAGAACCTGGCTTTGATCTCGGCGTCGCTAGGCACGATTTCTCTCTTTCGTCATACCGTTAGCGCCGAACGGCGCCGTAGATAAAGCCCGCAGCGGCGGCGATAGCCACGGCTGCAAAGGGATTGCCGCGAATCGCGCTCTCGACGCTTTCCTGAGCGTGGTTGATCTGGCTGCCGGCAGCCTTGGCAACAGTCGAGGTGAGATTCTGAATCTCCGCGCGGATGGCATCGATCTCCTCGCCCAAATCCTCGCTGCTGCGCGGGGTGTTGCGATTTGCCGGCTTGGCGTTGGTGTCGTTGACGGCCATGGTCCTCGTTCCTTTGAAATGTTCATGGCATCAACGTTTTAGGCATGCCGAGGTTCCCCTAGAAGCACACCGCAGCTGCCCCAGTCCTGGCTTAGACGTGGCGGAAGCCCCAGGAGGTGTCACCGGGGCTTCCCCACGGACAGAGCGAGGGTCCGCCACGCTTGGCGCAGGCCCATCCGCAGGAGAACCGTAGAAGACGCCGCCTCGAGGCGATGTGAGTTTTGTCACTCGATGCGCGTTTCGAGCAGCTGATTACAGCGCAAGGCCGTTCGCCCTAGCGACTCGGGCGGCACTGGCTCCGGGTCAGGTTGCCCGCACGCAGTAAGAAGCCTCGGTCGAGAATGCTCGACCGAGGCTGGCATTTGCCTAGAGATTTGCAGGAAAAATAAAGTGCTGCTTCGGACGGCCGCTAAAGGCTAGCCGAGCTTGAGCGGCTCCTGCGTCACGGCCTTCTGGTGGTGAAAGCAACCGCTAACGCCAACAGTAGCAGTGATGACAAGGGCGCAGATGATAAGAACACGCATGTTTTCGTCCCCCATTTGAGTCTGGATGGAAGGTAACCCGTTCTCGCGAGGGAATGGTGACCTTTGCGTCACAGTGCGGCAAAAAATGGTGACCTTAACGCGAAGAAAGCCCCGGCACAGAAGGCCGAGGCTTCTCCTTTAGAGCTGCGGAGGCGGATCAATGCCAAGTGCAGGTGCAGGTATTTCCGGTGCACAAGCCTCCGCCGGGGTCTTTCGGCGGCGTCGTGCACTCATCCATGGCCTGAACGCAGTCGAGCCAGCCATGGCAGACGCATTCGTTCGTTTCCGAAGTACATGTGTAGTTCAGTCCTCGCCCGGGGCCACCTCCGGCCCGGGCAGCGCCTAGCAGGCTAAGCACTGTCGCCATCCGAACGACGTCAGTCCCCTTCAGAGTCTTGACGCCCAACCTCTGCAGCGCCTCATCAGTCGTGGGGACCGTCACATTCACCGAAGCCGCGTCGCTGCCGGATTTTTCGTCTGCGACTTTCTCCTGGGCAACCACACTGCATGAGATGCCGACAGCGCATAGCATCCATAGAGCGGCAGTGACGGCTGTGATCTTCGAGAGTCCAACCATGGCAATCTCCTTTCGGCAGTTCCATCCACGCAGCGAGGATGCGCCGACTGGCAACCACTGGCTGTGAGTATTGCCACTTCTCGGGAAATCACCGCGGTTTTGCCTAGTTCTGCGCGGCCGCCGAGCTTAGACACCCGCGCGTCTTAGCCTGATCGGTCTCAGTTTCAGGAGCTGATCCATAAGAAACCGAGTGTGTTCGTCATTTCGAGGGGGGCCTCTATCGCAACGCGAGACTGCTCCATTGACTCCCGCTGCACACCCTGCTTTCGATTTCCCCGCTGAAAACTCCTGATCAATCCGGGCCGAACGGCCCGGGGAACGTTCAGGGTAAGTCGGCATCGGGAAAGGCTTACTCGTTAGGTGCGAAGATGACGATCCTTGTCCTCCCTGCAATCATGCTCGGTATCTTATTGCTCGGCGGAGTGATGCTTCTGTTCGAACGCGCATGACGCCAAGCCCGGTTTGCGCGGCCCGCAATCGGCCGCCGCGCGTATCCGGTCAGCCCACGATCGCTTTGAAGGCGAAATAGCTCGCGGCGTAAACGACCGCCAAAATCAAAGCGGCGGCGAGGTACACGAAAAAATTGTGGCGCATGAAACTCAGGGCGAGCGCGTTGCCGCCGCCAAACGCGCTCGGGTGCGCGTTCGTGAAAGCGCCAAGGGCGGAACCAGCGAGTTCCCCGATCCCGGAAGCCGGGATGTCCCTGTCCGTTTGATTGAGTTCATCGACCAGGTTTTGCCCGATCGTCTCATTGCCGATGATATTTTCCGGCACGGCGTTGAGGGCCGCCAATCCCGCCGCGGTAAGCTCGACGTTTCGAAAAAGCGCCGAGCCCAGATCCTTTGCGCCAACATGAATAAAGCCCTCCCGCTCCAGCCATAAGACCGTGCGGTCCCAAAAGTCTTCAGGGCCTCGGGTGAGTTTCTTATGCAACCAGGGAGGCATGTCGGAGGGGTCGAGGGTCAAACTCTCGGGATGCGCTTCGTAAGCCTTGGCGAGTATCCAGCCGATCAATTCGTTGAACGTGTCGATGTTCTGCATGAGGAAGGACTTCGTCTCTCATAATCGGAGGAATTCAACCAGATTCCGTGGAGCGAACTGCGGCGTAGAAAGTTGCAAAGGCTGGTCCTGATCATGGACCTAAAGAAAAGAATCCGCGGGACGTTTTCCAGCATTGGGTCGGGAACCCTAGAACGTATTCATCCTAACGCTAAACGGGTGGCCTCCTCCGTTGCGATCGTCACCGCCGTCATAGTCAATATCGATTGCATTGCCGCCGGTGCTGTTCCTGACGACATAACCCGGCTCCAGGGGAATCCAGGTTTCCTTGTGCTGCTCGCGCTTGGCGATTTTCTTCCCGTCGACCACGACGAAAATGTCGCTTCCCTCCGGCTCGATGCTCAGGCGCTTAGGAACCATTCTCGATTTCCTTTCTCATTGGCGAGGGCGCCGAGCATAAAGGAAATGGGCGTTCAGTCGAACTGAACGAAGGCATCGCTCTTCGCCGGCCAGCGGCGCGGAAGCGTCCGAGCCACCCCCTCGGTCCGAAAAAGGGAAAGTATCCAGATCCGACGACAGCCGAGCACCCCCGCATCGGCGTCATCCTCCTCGTCGCCCGCATCCCTGTTCGTGAACAGAACTTATAGCTGCCCAGCGCCGCCCGGAATACCGGAACCCGCATGGCCTGTCGCGGGACAGACTAAGAAGCCCGGGTTCTGCCTCCCAGCAGCCGGGCTTCTCTATGAATTGCGTGAGAAGAGAGTCAGTGATGCTCGACCAACGAGAATGAAAGCACCTTTTCTACCGACTCGATCCTGTTGATACCGGCCCCCACCAAACATGAGCCGGTCTTGTCGCATCCCCACAGGGGATAAGCGTTGAAGTTCTGCAAGTCGGGATGTAGCTGATCCCGGTGCGGCATGTTGCGGGGCTGAATTTTTTCGGCGCTGCCTTCGGATTTCAAGACTTGCAGGATCCGTGCAAGCTCGCGCTTCAGGTCCTCGACAGATTTTCCATCCCAGCTTCCGACGACCCGGCCTTCGTTCGTCCTGATTTCATCGCTCATTTCCGTGCACCTTTTTCAAGATAGAAGCGTTCTCACCCGGCGTGCTATCGCGCGCATGAAAAGGCTAGCCAGGGGAAGGCCTCTTTCCTTGATCCCGCTCAAAGATTTGGGTGGGTAGCATTACGGGCCAGGCAGCAGGTAACGCGTGCCCCGGCAACGGCCTTGCACGCAACCTTTGGAGGTTTCCGGGCTTGAGAATTTGGGGTTGAAGCCTGGTACCGCCGGGTGAATTCGAATCACCGACCTCTTGATCCACAGTCAAGCGCTCTAACCAGCTGAGCTACGGCGGCATCTTGGCAAGGCTTGGCCGGAACCTATGCGCAGCCGCCATGGCTTGCAAGCGCAAGGGCCGGTCAGCGAGAAGCATAAATGCGAGGCTTAAGCTAAACGCAAAAGGCCCGGGGTGCGCCCCCGGGCCTCTTGCAACGCTTACGCTCTACCAAATACGCAACATACTCTCCGCAAACAGCGGGGAGCGGAGCCTAAGCCTCAGGTCGACTTGCGAATGGTCTCGAACGAACGGGTGACTTGCGCCTTGATCGGCTCGGCGGTGTCGGCCGCGATCTTGGTGGTCAGCGCCCTGATCTCGGTCGCCTGGTTGGCGAACACTTCGAACTGGTGGCGGATGAAGGCAGACTGAAGCTCGACGATCTCGGCCAGGTTCTTGGCGCCGGCGAGGCTCTTGGCGAGGTCGAAGCCGGAGTTGAGATTGCGCTGAGCAATATCGATGAGCTTGCGGTTGAAGGCAGTCGCGCCCTGGCCAGCGGCATCGAAGGAACGCTCGAGCGAATCGACGGCCTCCTCCAGAGCATCCTTGCCCTTCTCGTAGGCTTCGCGGGTCTGCGTGACGGTCTTCTCGGCGAGAGCGCGGACGCTCTCAGGCACGGTCGTCTCGAGCGAGAGCTTCTCGAACTGCTCGGCGCCCTTGCGGAAGGCATCGCGCGCCTGATCGGCGGCGTCCTGTGGTGAATAGGTTGCGTTCATGTCTTTTCCTCTCGGCTTGGGGGGCATCGCATCCTCTTGGTGCGGCCTAATCAGGGCTGGCCGCTCGACTTATGCTGCACTGCAATAATAATTGCTGCGTCGCGAAAAGGCAAGTGGTTGCCCATCATTTCAGCAATTATTTTCGGTGCTGAGAAGTCGGCGAGATCGCTCTTTCGCGCTATGAAATGCAGCTGATTCGCCTAAATTTAGTGGATGAGTCGATTCGGCGGCGCGAATCCTAGTTCCAAAATGGCAGTAGGAGGTTGGCCTCATGCGCCAGTGAAGGATGCGCCGGCGCCTTCATTTAGCTCAACAGACTCCATGGTCGATCCCGTACAGCTAAGGCCAAAGGGCGAGTTGCAAGCGGACCGCGAGGCGCTCGAGCATATCGCGCGCGCGGTGCAAGGCCGCGTGCTGCGCGGACCGGGCACCCTGTCACCTGCAGGAGCGCTCGGGCTCGAGACGCTCTCATTGAGCCGGGCAAGCATCGAGGCCCTCTTGGAGGCCATGCCGGCGGCGATCGGCATTCTCACCCATGGCGATCTCGTCCATGCCAATGCGGCCTTCGCCTATGCCTTCGGTTATCGCTCCTTCGACGAGCTCACCTCGGCTGGTGGGCTCGAGGCCATCGTTCCCGGCGGCGTCCCACTGCTCACTGCCGGAGCGGCGAACGGAGGTTCGCGGACGGTTGCGGTCGAGGCGCTGACCCGCGGGCGGAGGCGCCTCAAGATCAGCTTCGAGGTGAAGTCTCTCACCGGCGAACTAGAGCTCCTCCGCCTCATCGACGGCACGACCCAAGAGCCAGCGCCCATCGTTGCGCCGGAGGCTCCGCCTCCTGCCGCCACCGAGGCCGAGCCTGACGCCCACGATCAGGAGGCGACAGCGGTCGCGCGCAGGCTCGATTTCCTCGCCAAAGTGAGTCACGAGGTGCGCACGCCGCTGAACTCGATCCTTGGGTTCACCGAGCTGATGCTGGAGGAGCGGCTCGGCGCAATCGGCAATGCGCGCTACAAGGGCTATGTGGAGGACATCCATCAAAGCGGCCTCTACGCCTTGAGCCTGCTCAACGACCTTCTCGACATCTCGAAGATCGACGCAGGCAAGTTCGATCTCGATTTCACGGCCGTCGACCTGCCCGAGCTGGTGGAGGCCTGCGTCAACAGCCTTCAGCCGCTTGCCAGGCGCGAGCGCATCCTGCTTCGCACCTCGCTAGCCTACAATCTGCCCGCGGTGATCGCCGACCGCCGGCGCCTGAAACAGATCCTGCTCAACCTTCTCTCCAACGCCATCAAGTTCACCAATGCCGGCGGACAGGTGATCGTGTCGGCGCGACTGATCGACGGCGGGGATCTCCGGTTGCGTGTGCATGACAACGGCGTCGGCATGACCGAGGACGAA
>WBZQ01002322.1_pt1 | contig 12306 bp, 15 predicted proteins | sample 5204251 | NCBI WGS metagenome assembly WBZQ01 (sample SAMN12412402, study PRJNA552823) | activated sludge metagenome | isolation source: activated sludge from nitrification reactor of wastewater treatment plant... | place: USA: Virginia | collected 2017-09 | reverse complement strand
AGCACCGCCACGGCGGCGGCCCGCCAGCGACCGCGCCAGGGGTCCCCCTGGGGGATCAGTCGCCAGCCGAGTAGCGCGAGGGCGCAAAAGATCGCCAGCAGCGCCGCCGCCAGCATCGTGTACCTGGGGATGATCGCCAGCCCGGCGCTGCCGAGCAGCGCGAACGCGACCAGCGCGAGAGCCGCCGCAGCGGCGCCCTTGGCGCTGCGCTTGGGCATCCGGGTCAGCCCCAGCACCAGCCCGGCGGCGGCCCCGATCATCCCCGGCCACTGCAGCACCTCGCCGAGCCGCCGCGGTCCGTAGAGCACCATGTCGAGTGCTCCCGTCTGGCGCTCCAGCGTCTCGACGGTTTCGCGGGTGCCGAAGAAGGAGTAGAGCGGGTCGCTGGTGGTGAGGAGATCGAAGATCGCCCAGACGAGCGGCGCGGCGAGGGCGAGGGCAAAGGTCCAAGCCACCCGGCGCGGGGTAAGTCCCGGCCGCCACGACGGTCGCCAGCGGTCCTCGACCCGCTCGATTCCGACGACGAGGTAGGCGCCATAGGCGACCGAGAAGAGCCACGCCTCCGGCCGCAACAGCCCCGCCACCGCCAGCAGCCCGAGCACCGGCCAGCCGGCCCGAGGACGGCGCGTCTCGATCAACAGGGCGACGAGACAGAGGACGATGTAAGGGACGTCGACGTAGGCGCGCAGACCGTTGGAGAGAAACGGCGCCCGGGTGAGGACAATCAGCGCGGCGACGGCGCCGATCCAGGGGTCGAACCAGAGAGAGCCGAGGCGATAGACCAGGTAGGCGAGGAGACCGAGCGAGGCGTAGGCGACAACCATCGTCGCCGTGGTCATCCCGCCCTCGAACGGCGAGATCAGGGCGGCGCCGACCATCGCCAACGGATGCGGGGTCGGCGCCAGGGGCGCGCGGTAGTCGGGCCGGACCCCGTCGGCCAGTTCGTTCCCCCAGACGAGGAAGTACACCGTGTCGTAGTTGGGGAAGCCCGCCGGAAAGATCAGAAGCAGGGCGACCGCGACGGCGACGGTAAACGCAGCGGCCCCGAGGAGACCGCGAAGCCAGCTCGAGTCCCGGCTCATCGCTTCGGCGCTTCATCGTCCCGCTCGTCGGGCTGTTCGCGCTCGGGCTCGACCGGGACCAGCCGCAGCTCGGGCTTCGGCGCGTTCTCCTGCGCGCCCAGCACTTGACCGGACCGGGCGGCGCGGATACCGGCGCGCAGTTCGCCGGGCTCGATCGGCCCGACGTGTCGGCCGGCGACCCGCCCGTCTGCGGTCAGGAAGTAGGTCTCGGGAATGCCGGTGGCGCCGTAGGCGCGACCGGTGTCCCGCCCCGGTTCGCGGACGCTCGGGTAGTCGATCTCGAACTCGTCGATGAAGGCGCGGGCGTCGCTCCGCGCGTCCTGCATGTTGATCCCGAGGAAGAGGACACCGGCCTCGCCGACGCGCTTCCACGTTTCCTGCAGAAGCCTTGCCTCCTGGCGGCAGGGGGTACACCAGGAGGCCCAGAAGTTGACGACCGTCGGCGCGCCGCGCAGCTCCTCGAGAGCGATCTGACCGTTGCCGGTTGCCCGGTCCAGCCGTGGCCGCAACTGCGCGGGCCAACTCCCCTGATCGAGGACCTCGAGGTCGAAGCTCGGAGCCGGGGTCGGCTCACCGCGGGCGAGCGACTCGGCGATGCTCGTATCCGGCGCCTTCTGGATCAGGCCGTAGGTGAGCAGCGCGACCAGGGCCAGCGACCCCAGGCAGGTCGCGATCACGAAGAGCAGCGATCGCCGCTGCTTGGCTTTCCCCTCTCGCCCGTCGAGGCTCATCGTCCCTCCTCCCCCGGCTCCTCCACCTGCAGCAGCTGCGCAGGGACGTGCTCGACCTGAAGCGTCGAGTGGTCGATCTCGAACTCGGATTTCAAGGTCTCGGCGAGGTGGAAGCGGATCTCGTGGCAGTCGGCCTCGCGCTCGACGACGACGTGGGCGGAGAGCGCAGGGAAGCCCGAGGTCACCTCCCAGACGTGGAGGTCGTGAACCTGGACCACGCCGGGCTCGGTCAGCAGCGTGCGCCCGATCGCGTCGGGGTCGACGCCCTCCGGCGCCGCCTCGAGCAAGATCCGCCCCGACGCTTTCAGCAGCCCGTAGGCGGAGCGCAGCATCAGCACCGCGACGATCAGCGAGGCGATCGGGTCGGCGCGCTCGAAGCCGAAGAGAAGGATCACGCCCGCGGCGAGCGCTGCCCCGACCGAGCCAAGAGCGTCGATCAGGTTGTGTTGGAAGGCGCCCTCGACGTTGAGGCTGGCGCGGTTCGCCTTCGCCAGCGCCCAGGCGGCGGCGAGGTTGGCGAGCAACCCGGCAATCCCCACCCAGAGCACCAGCGACGCCTCGACGGTCGGCGGGTCGATCAGCCTGGCGATCCCCTCGTAGAGGATGTAGAGGCCGGGGATCAGGAGCGTCAGCCCGTTGATCTGGGCGGAGAGGATCTCACCGCGTTTGAAGCCGAAGGTCAGCGCCCCTTTCGGCTGGCGAATGGCGAGCCGGGCGGCAAAGATCGCCAGGGCGATCGCCGCCGCGTCGGTAAGCATGTGGGCGGCGTCGGCGAGCAGCGCGAGCGAGTTGGAGATGATCCCGATCGCGACCTCGAGCAGCATGAAGCCGACGTTGATCCCGAGCGCCAGCACCAGCATCCCAACCTTCGCCTCCGTCGAGATCGCGTGTGAGTGGCCAGCGTGGCCGTGATCGTGATCGTGGGCGCCCATCCTCGTCTAGCCGCCCGCTCCGACGGCGACCGCGATCACCAGACCGCAGCTGGTCAGGCCGAAAAGACCGGTGATGATCCCGCCCCAGGCGAAGGCCCGGCCGCTCTCCTCGCCACCCGACCGGCGGATCTCGCGCAGCGCCTTGATGCCGAGATAGATCGCCGCCAGGGAGCCGAATCCGAACAGCCAGACGACGCCCAAGAAGAGCGAGATGAGGGCGTAGGTATTGGCTTCCTTCGCCCCGAAGTCCTGTTTGTCGCCCGCGGCGTCCTGCGCCTGCGTCGACTCCATCGCGATGCTCCTTCATCGGCGCGCCGCCTACCGCGACGCGCGTTCCGCTCAGCAGCCGCAAGGGCTGCCGCTCAAGAGGTCAGTGAGCGGAGAGCGGCGGCGGCCGCTGAGCGAGGCCGAAGGCGAGCGGGGAGAGCCGCGGGGGGAGGATCGGCGGGGCGGCGAGCGTAGACACCACCGGCGACGCGGAGATCCGGAGGCAAACCTGGAGGCGGGCGACCCGCGTCTCGAGGCGGCCTATGCCGACGTCGAGCAGGCAGCAGAGGGGACCGAGCAGGGCGGCAATGGCGATCGCCACCCAGCCGCCGTCCCCGAGGACGCCGGCGATCCCCTGCGCGTGGTCGGAGAAGATGGCGGACTCGAGTAGCTCCTGGGCGACGTAGACGGAGACGATCGCGACGGCGAAGGCCAGCGCGCGGCGCCAGAAGGACCTCGGCGCCGACCCGCGGGTGGAGACCGCGCCGGTGTAGGAGACCCAAAAACGCGCCGCGATCAGGGCGAAGCCGACCGCAGCCAGCGTCGGAGGAACGTGACCGAGGAACGACTGGCCCTGCACCTCGTCGTGGGCACCACTCGGCATTGCGATCACGAATCGCAACAGGTGAACGACGAAGGAACCGAGCGCGACGAGCGCGGCGGTCCGCGAGAACGACCCTACGCGGCGCATCAAAGGGTGATCTTAGGGATCACCTGGCGCGCTTGACCCGCTTGGGTTCCAGCGGCTTCAGGAAAGCGAGCGGATCGATCGGCGAGCCGCCTTCGAAATACCCGCCTTCCCAGACCTCGAAGTGCAGGTGGCATCCCGAGGCGTTTCCGGTCTCGCCGACGTAGCCGATCACCTGCCCGGCGCTGACCCGCTGGCCGACTTTCACTCCCGCCGGTTCGATCATGTGCATGTAGGCCAGGTCGAGGTTGGACCCGTTCAGGTCGATCACCGCGTAGTTGCCGGCGCGGTAGTGGTATTTCGCCACCTTGACCTTGCCGGCACCGACCGCGACCAGCGGCGTTTTGCAGCTGGCGCCGATGTCCGCGCCTTCGTGGCCGCGCCCGTCGCCGAGGCCAGCCCAGATTTCATAGGGGCCGCGGATCGGGAAGACCTGCTTGGGGATCGAGCTTGGCGGCAGGACTTCGAGCGTGTGCGGGGAGGGATTGGAGCTGACCCCGCCTTCGCTGACCACGTAGGGGTTCCCGCTGGCGGCACCGGCCGGAACCTTGACTTCGACCAGGTTGCTTTCGCGCTTGCTGTATTCGGCGGCGATCACCCCGGTGCTGGCCTTGAAGACCACTTGCTTGGTCTCGTCGAGGTAGGTCCCGGTGAGCTTCACGGTGGCGCCGGGCGTCGCCTTATGCGTGGCGACACAGCGGCTCATGCAGGTCGCGTCGCTGACGCGCGGCTTGCCGGTCGGCGAAAGGCCGCCCCCGGCGGCGCCCGCGTGGGAGGCCACCGCACCGCAGATGAAGCTGATCAAGGCGACGAGCGCCGCGGTGAGAAACCAGCTCGAACGCCGAGACGTTTTGTCGACCAACGTCGTTCCTCTCTCTTCGGCCGGCGGGGTTAGCTGTCGGGCTCGCGCTGAAAGAGTCGCGCTACGGACTCGTCTGTCCGATTCGCCCCCGGGGAGTCATCTCCCCTGTGGTTCCCCCGCTCCCGAGCGCTTTGGATCGGGATTAGGCGGTTGTGGTCGGCGCGGAGTATAGGCACGGCCCGGACGCCAAAATCTAAAAATCGCTTTAGGGATGGATGAGCAGGCGCACACATGCCTGCGATTAAGGCTGCTTAATCGCGGTCCCTACAATCGCCCGCACATGCCCCGCCCAGGCTCACTTCTTCGCACCGTCGCGATCGTCGGACTCGGCGCCTTCGCGGCGCATCAGCTCTGCTTCCTGATCGGCCTGATCAGCCGCGGCGGTCTCGTCGACGTCGACGGGCGCGCCTTCCTCGGCCACGTCCCGACGATGCTCGCCGTGCTCGCGGTCGCCCTGATCGCCGGCCGCCTCTGGGCCGCCTACACCGGCGCCAGCCGAGAAGACCAGGAAGCCTCCTCGAGATCCGTGCTCGGACGTTCGCTGACCTACGGCGTGGCGATCCTCTCGGTCTACCTCGCCCAGGAGCTGCTTGAGTCCGCCCTCTTCTCCTCCCATACCGAGGACCTTGCCGGCATCCTCGCCGACGGCGGCTGGCTCGCGATCCTGATCGCCTTCGGCCTCGGGCCGATCTGCATCCTCCTCGACCGGGGGATCGGCCAGCTCGAGGCGCGAGTCGCCCTCGTTTCCCATCGGGGAGACCGGTCCCGCGGAACGGCGCCCGCGACCTGGTCGCTCATCCCCTTCCTCGGGGCGCCATCGACGCTTTCCCCCCTCGCGCTCGGTATCGCCCGGCGCCCCCCGCCTCCGGCCCTTCGCTAGCTGAGCGGTTCGATCCTGCGCCCACCACGGCGCTGGCTCCAAACCGCGACTTTCCACCCTTCGGCCGGACGCCCGTCAGTGCGCGGGAACCGGCTGAGCTTTCGCAGCGAAGGAGCAACCGAATGACCAACCAGACCAAGCTCGTCTGCCTGAAGTGCGGCGGCGACATGCGCACCTACGAGCGCAACGGGATCACCATCGATCAGTGCGAACGGTGCCACGGCATCTTTCTCGACCGGGGCGAGCTCGAGCGGCTGATCAGCGCCGAGAGCGCCTACCTCTCCGACTATGGGCGCGAGGGGCAACGCGATGATCACCACGGCTCGGGGGGACACCACGACTCCGGCCGCTTCGGCAAGGGACGCAAAAAGGGCCGCAGCGGTTTCCTCGGCGAGCTCTTCGACTGAGGACCCGAGCAAGCGATGCCACGACGATGGAAGGGCCCATGAGCTCCTGGGTCGAGGGCCGGCTCGCCGACCCCGAGCGCGAGAGGAAGGACCGGGATCGGTCCCGGCCGCGGCTGCCCTATGCGGACTGGTCGCTACAACGGACGTTGATCGGCGTCCTCGCCGGTCTCTTCCTGGGCGCCGTGGTCCTGCCGCTCCCGGTGATCGCGCTCGACCCCGACCTGGAAACATACGCCGGGATCATCGCGGCGCAGGGGATGCTCGGCGTCGCGTTCGGAGCGACCGCGGTCGGTGTCGCCTGGGGCGGCGGGAGCTGGCGGGAGGTTCTAGGACGCCTGGGGATACGGCGCTTCCACAGGCGGGCGATTGGTCAGATCCTGCTGGCCTACCTCGCCTACGTCGCCGCACTCGGGCTCTACGCGCTTCTGGTCGGCGCACCCGAGCAGCAGGACATCGCCCGCGAACTGGGCCTCGACGCCGGCGTACTCACCGCGAGCGCCTCGGTAATTCTGATCGCGATCGTCGCCCCGATCTCCGAGGAGCTCTTTTTTCGAGGGATGTTCTTCGGCGGCCTGCGGGGCCGCATGTCGTTCTTGCCGGCGGCGCTGATCAGCGCCGCGGTCTTTGGCAGCCTGCACCTGCCGACCGGGTCCTCGACGGTGCTGCCGCTGATCCTCTTCGGCTTCGTTCTTGCCTGGGTCTATGAGCGAAGCGGGTCGCTCTGGCCGGCGATCATCCTCCACGTAATCAACAACTCGCTCGCGCTCGCGGTGGCGCTCTAGGCGATGGGGCTCGCGATCGACCTCCTGGCGCCGCTGGCGCTGCTCGCGATCGGCTACGCCTACGCTCGGCGCTGCCAGACCCTCCCCGGCGACCGCCGCAAGGTGCCGGTCTGGAGACAAGCATGCTTCGCATCCGGCCTGCTGGTCCTGGTCGTCGCCGACTCGCCCTGGCTCGGCGCGATCGCCGAAGAAATCGTGCTCGGCCACATGGCCCAGCACCTGCTGATCGGCGACATCGCGGCGCTGCTGATCGTGCTCGGTCTGACCGGGCCACTCCTGCAGCCGATCCTGGCGCTGCGTTGGCTGCGCTGGGTCCGCCATCTTGGCAACCCGTTGATCGCGCTGCCGATCTGGGCGGCCAACCTCTACCTCTGGCACCTCGGCGCGCTCTACCAGGGCGTGCTCGACAGCCCCGGGCTGCATTTCGCCCAGCACCTCGCCTTCCTCAGCTTCGGAGTGATCATGTGGATGCCGCTGCTGGGGCCGCTGCCGACGCCACAGTGGTTCAACTTCGGCGCCCGGCTCGTCTACCTCGTCGGCGTGCGCTTCTGCGGAGCGGTGCTCGGCAATGTCCTCGCCTGGACCGGAAGCGCCCTTTACCCGGCCTACGCCGAAGGCGAGGAGAAGTGGGGACTCTCGCCGCTATCCGACCAAGGCGCCGCGGGGATGCTGATGATGATCGAGGGCGGCCTGGTCACGCTCGGGGTCTTCGCCTGGCTGTTCCTACGCTGGGCAATGCAAGACAACGAGAGCCAGCGCCTGGTCGATCTGGCCGCGAGCCGGGGAATCGATCTTGACCCGCGCCGCGCCGGACGAGCGGTCGCGGCAGGCCGTGCGCAGGAGCTGGAAAGGCGGCTCGGCAGCGAATAAGCCTTCACCTTCAACACGCCCGACGCTCGCCAGCGGACCCCTGGTCGTCTTCCCGACGGCCTGATCGCTCGAGCTCTTCTTCGATCCTGGCGCGAGAGCGACACCGTCGAGCAGCCCGAGGAAAAGGCCCAGTATCCGGTCAGGAGCCCGCGGCGCTGTTTGCCCGCTCGTCCTGATCGGAAAGCGACCCGTCGCCCTCGCGGTGCTCGTAGTGGTGGCGCATCGCCGCGAGCAACTCGGGAATGTGGTGGTCGTGAAGCCCGTAGAAGGCGTGGCGGCCGTCCCGCCGTACCCGAACCAGCTTCGCCTGTCGCAGGACCCGGAGCTGCTGGGAGGTCGCGGCTTGACTCAACTCGTTCTCGGCGGAGAGTTCGGCGACCGTGCGCTCCCCCTGGAGCATCGACCACAGCAGGCGCAGGCGACTGCCGGTCGAGAAGGCGGCGATTGACTCGGCGAGGAGGTCGGCCTCGCGGCGCGGCAGCGGCCGGGTCGCGGGCTTGTGTTCGGAGGGGCGCGTCACGTCGGGAGCATATCTTGTATGCATATACGTGCATATGTCTTCCAGACACACTCATGACCACGACCACGCCCACGGAGGCCACGGTCACAGCCACGGGCTGATCGACCCGAGCATCAAACGCTCCCGGGCCGGGATCCGTGCCGTCCTGCTCTCACTCCTGGTGCTCGGGGTCACCGCCCTGGCTCAGGTCGCGATCTTCGCCTCGACGGGCAGCATCGCCCTGCTCGCCGACCTGATCCACAACTTCGGCGACGCCGCCACCGCGATCCCGCTCGGCATCGCCTTCGCCCTGCGTTCGGGGCGAGCCGAGCGCGGCGCCGGCTACTTCGTCGTTCTGGCGATCTTCGTCTCTGCCTGCGTCGCCGGCTACGAGGCGGTCGCACGGCTGCTCGACCCCGAAGACGTGAGCCAGGCTGGCGCCCTGGCTGCGGCCGGGGTGCTCGGCTTCGCCGGCAACATGGTCGCGGCGGTGATCCGCACCCGCGCCGGCTGCGCCCTCGACAGCCCAGCGCTGGTCGCCGACGGCAACCACGCCCGCGCCGACGCCTACGTCAGCCTCGCCGTAGTCGCAAGCGCCATCGCGGTCGCCCTTGGGCTCCAGATCGCCGACCCGTTGATCGGTCTCGCGATCACCGTCGTCATCGCCAAGATCACCTGGGATTCGTGGTGGACCGTGCGCGGCGGCGGCCACCACGAGCACTAGGGAGCGGTGCTCGTAGCCCTCCCGTAGCCCTCCCGACCGCAGCAGCCAGTTAGAGGTATCCCATCGGGTCTACGGCTTCGCCGCCTATCCGTACCTCGAAGTGCAGATGCGCACCGAAGCTGTTGCCGGTGTTGCCGACGTAGCCGATTACGTCGCCCTGGGCGACACCCGCCCCCGATGAGGTGGCGAAGCTGGACTGATGGGCATAGCAAGTGGCGAGGCCGCCGCCGTGCTCGACGCAGGTGTAGTTGCCGTAGCCGCCGCTTTCGTACTCGGATTGCATCAGGATCACCGTTCCCGACGCAGCGGCGCGGATCGGCGTGCCTTCGGCGGCGCCGATGTCGATGCCCTCGTGCATGCGGCCCCAGCGATAGCCGAACGGAGAGGTGAAGGTTCCGTTGATGGGCCAGATGAAACCGGCCGCGCTCGGCGTCGGCAGCGGCCCGATGGGCAGCGGCATGCCGGTGGACGCTTCGGCGACTTCGGCCTGAATCTTCGCCCGCAGATCGGCCGCAACCTCCTCGTGCTGGTCGATCTCTCCTTTGACGCTGTCAAGCGTTTGCTGGCGCTCCATCCGAGCGGAGAGGAGGGCTCCCTCCCGCGACTCAAGAGTTGCCCGCGTGCCCTCCAGGCGCTGCTCTTCGGCGGCGATCCGATCGCGGGCGGCCTCGATCGTCACCTTCGCCTCGTGACGTACGCCGACGAGACGCTTTGCCTCATCGCGCAGGCTGCGCACGCGCTCGGCCAGGGCCTCGTCATTGCTCTCGATCGCTTCCAGGTACTCAGCGCGGGCGACCATTTCGCCGTAGTCGGAAGCACCGAGGATGATCGAGGTCAGGTCGGGAGAGCCGGACATGTAGATCGCGACGAGGCGCTCCCGCAAGTTAATGAGCGCCCGCCGCAGGCGATCGCGGAGCGTTTCTAGTTCTTCGACTGCTTCCTCGAGTTCGGCGATTGCCTCTTCGAGCTCGGCTTGCTTCGCTACCAGCTCGGCTTCCGCCGCGGCCTCCTTGCTGCGTAGCGCAGCGACCTGGCCCTCGATGACCGAGATTTCCTCGCCCATCGCCTCGATCTCGCTGGTCAGCACTCCCTCTCGTTCCTGGGCGGCGCCGATCTTCTCTTCGACCGCGTCGAGCTTTTCCTCGGCGCTTTTCCCAGCTGCCGATCCGGCCGAGATCCCGCACAGGACCAATAGCAGGAGGACAAGTAGGAAGACACGCATGGATGTAGGCCGGGCGGCGATTTCCGTTCGGTGCGCGATCACGGTCAAAGAGGAGGCCGACGGGCGGGACGCCAGCCTCCTACGGAATGTAGGCGCAAGCGTCCCTTGGTCGCACGCGGGGCCGAGAGCATGCAACCGCGATTGCGCTCTCGGCGCGGGAAGCGGCTGTAGGCTGTCCACCGTGGCCCGCGATTCCGCCGTCCAGCTCCAGGGGGAGCTCCAGCTCAAGGTTATGCGGGCGCTGTGGCAACTCGACCGGCCCGCCAGCGTCGAGGACGTCCGCACCGCCCTGCCGGCCCGCCAGCGCGGTGCCTACAACACCGTCCAGACCATTCTCAACCGCCTCGCCGAGCGGGGTCTGCTCGGCCGAGAGCGTCAGGGCAAGGCGATCTTCTATGAGGCGCAGGTCTCCGAGGCCGACTACTACTCGCGCTCGATTCGCGCGGCCCTCGCCCCGGCGTCCGACGACGCGCGGCGGACCGCGCTCGCGCAGCTGGTCGGCGACATGGCCCCCGGGGAGCTGGACGAGATCGAGGCGCTGGCGCGCGAGGTCGCGAAGCGGAGAGGCCGATGAGCGCCGCGGTTCTCGGCTTCGGGGCCGTGCTGGTCGCCGGAACCGCGATGCCCTATCTGCTGCCTCGGGCCAGCCTCGCGCCGATGACCGGCGCGGCCCTCTGGCTGGCGGCCCTCTACCTCCGGGCGGTCCTGGTCGGGCTCGCCGCCTTGATCGCCGTCTTCTACCTGCCGGCGACCGCGCTCTTTCAGATGCTGACCCACTGGTGCGTGCACGCGGTCCTTCCCTTCCTCACCACCCACCTCGGGTTCTCCGGGCACGGCGTCGGAGACACCGCTGCGCTGCTGCCGGGCCTCGTCATCTGCATCTCGGCAACCTGGGCGGCCTTCGCCGTCTGGAGGGCGGCACGGAGTATGCGCAAGTGGGTAAAGCGCAGCTCGTTGGGGACAGGTCCCGGCGAGAGCGTGATCGTCGGCGGCGAGGGGGTCGTGGTGGCCGCGGCGGGCATCCGCAGCCCCAAGGTCGTCATATCCACCGGAGCTCTAACGCGCCTCGATGAGGATGAGCTGGCCGCCAGCCTTGAGCACGAGCGCGGTCACATCGCCCGCCGCCACCCTTATCTCGTCCTCGCCGGCAATCTCGCCCACGCCATCGCCCGGCCGATGCCGGGCACCAAGGACGCCTTGCAGCGGTTGCAGTTCTGCCTGGAGCGCGACGCCGACGAGTACGCCGTCGACCGCACCCGCAACCCGATCGCCTTGGCGAGCGCGATCTGTAAGGCCGCGTTCGACTCGCCGGCGCCAAGTCCAGCCCTGGCTACGCTCGCCGGCTCCGGAGCTCCGGCGCGGCTGAGGCTTCTGCTCGACCGCTCCGCTGCCCGCCCGAAAGCATGGGTTGAGATCGTCGGTCGGAGCCTGGTGGTAGCGATGGTCGCGGGGGTGCTGCTGGCCGTGGGGATGACCCCGACGCTGGCATCCGCCGGGATCGCCTCGATGCACGCTAGTCCCCCTCTTCACTCCTGCGACTAGTTGGGACCGTCGTCTTTCGCGCCCTGCGCGAGCAGGGCGCCATCGAGGCGCGTACGGGATTGTGCTGACGCCCTGAGGCAGGTCGGGTCTTAGCCACTCCAGACGGAATACGGGAGCGCTACCGTGGATGAGGTGCCCTCCACGGACCTGATCCTTATCTGCTTCCTGGTGCTCGTGGCGCTCTACGCGGCCTTCGCGCTGGCTCTGTTTGCCTTCGGCCGTCGCAGCGACGCCAGGGCGCTGGCGGGCTTCGTCCCCGATTGCCTGATTCTCTTCAAGCGCCTCCTCGCCGACAGCCGGGTTCCACCGACCCGAAAGCTCGCGCTCGCCCTGCTCGTCGGCTACTTGGCGCTGCCCTTCGACCTGATCCCGGACTTCATCCCGGTCGCCGGCCAGCTTGACGACGCCATCCTCGTCGCGCTCGTCCTCCGCCTGGTGCTGCGCGGCGGACCCGCGCTCCTGGACGAGCACTGGCCCGGGCCACCTCAGGGCGGCGCGCTGATCCGCCGCCTCACATTCGGGCGGGTGGCGCCGACTTAGGCGCGGAGCCGACCGCCGCTGGCGACGGTCTCGCTGACTGCGTGCGCCAGCGGTGCGACAGCTCCAGTGCCCCCGGGCTGGCAGAGCTCGGCTTGATCGACTCTGCCACGGCGATACTTCCTACAAGCTGTAGGATCAACGCTGAGAGGTAGTTGCAGGCAGACCACATGGAAGCCACCGCTCCCCAGACGACGATCGGCCCTCGGGCCGGCTCCGCACCCCTCCTAGGCCCGCGCTTCTTCGCCAGCGCGGTGCTCAGCGCGTCGCTGGTCGCGGTT
>WBZQ01002320.1_pt1 | contig 12306 bp, 8 predicted proteins | sample 5204251 | NCBI WGS metagenome assembly WBZQ01 (sample SAMN12412402, study PRJNA552823) | activated sludge metagenome | isolation source: activated sludge from nitrification reactor of wastewater treatment plant... | place: USA: Virginia | collected 2017-09 | reverse complement strand
GGCAACCCTGGGCTCCGCCGCCTCCGCGGCCCCGGCGAGCGCCAAGCTCGCGGGCGGCTGGACGTACTCGCAGACCTCGATCAACGCCGGCGTCACCGACGGTGCCGAGCTGGCGATCGACCAGCAGCGCCGCAAGATCTTCGTCACCGACTCCGACGACTACAACTACAAGGATCCGCGCACGGGTCAGGTCCTGCCCTACCCGCATCCGCTCAACCCCAAGGTGTCGGTCCTGAGCACCGACACCCGCAAGGTGCTGCGCTCGATCAGCTACAACAACCTGCCCGCGAACTCGGTCCCGGTCAGCAAGTCCGTCCCGGTGAAGATGCCGATGAAGCAGATCCCGGTCGGTATCGCGCTCGACACCAGAAGCGGGCGTGTGCTCACCACCAACGCCGAGACCAACGGCGCGACCATCGTCAGCATGAACGCGCGTGCCGCGACCCCCGGCGACATGGTGAAGTCCAAGCTCGACCACCCGATGGGAATCGCCGCCGACGCGTCCATCGGGCGTGCGTACATCGCCAACGTGTCGCTCAACGAGGTGGCCGTGATCGATACCGCCACCCGTCGCGAGATCACCCGGATCAAGGACATCTACAGCCCGTCGTTCATCGCGATCGATTCCTCCCGCCACCGGGTGTACATCGGTAACGCCGACATCAAGACGAAGGGCAAGATCAACTTCCTGACCGTCGTGGACAGCCGCACCAACAAGATCGTCAAGAAGATCGCCACCGCGGCCAACTCGCGGCCGGCCGTCGACGCGGCCACCGGCAAGGTCTACGCGGCCAGCTTCGCCACCGGCGAGGTCGCGGTGATCGATCCGGACTCGCTGACCATCGTCTCGCGGATCCAGACCGGTTCCACGCCCAACAAGATCGTCATCGACTCCAAGCGGCGGGTCGCGTACACGGCGAACCTGTTCAAGAAGAGCTTCACCGTCATCGATCTGAAGAACAATTCGGTCGTCGGTACCATCCCCGCCGGCGTCGGCGTGCATACGCTCGCCGTCGACGACCGCACCGGCACGGTGTTCTCGACCCAGTTCCAGAGTTCGAAGATCACCGTGCTCTCGGTCAAGCGCGGCTGATCCTTCACACCTGTTCCCACCGCACCCCCGGCCACCGGTTCATCCGGCCGCCGGGGGTGCCGTCGTGTCACCGGACGTTCGCCGTGTAGTCACTACTACATCAGAAACTTATGGGGTAGTGTTCACTACATGTCGTTCGCTTCCCTGGTGTCCGAACGTCTCGACGGTCTCACCCCCGCAGAGGCACGGGTGGCCATGTTCATGGCCGACCACCCCCACAGCGTCGGCCACCTGTCGGCGGCCCGGCTGGCCGAGGCCGCCGACGCCAGCGATGCCACCGTGATCCGCACAGTGCGCAAACTCGGTTTCGACGGCCTGGCGGTGCTCCGTGAAACCCTTGCCGCCGAACTCTCGATGTCCGGCCGCCTGGAGGCCTCGCTCGGCGCCGGGCATCAGGTCGGCACGATGCGGCTGATCCGCGAACGCAGCGACGCGGTCAACGCGCTGCCCGGGCGGATCGATGAGGAGTCGCTGCTCAAGGCCGTCGACATCGCAAGCAAGGCCAAGCGGGTGTGCGTCGTCGGTTTCGGCCCCGGCGGCTTCCTCGCCGGCTACGCCGCCCACCAATTCCGCCGGGCGGGGGTTCCCTCGACCGCGATGACCGCCACGGGCCAGGGTTTCGCCGACGAGCTGAGCCGACTCACCGAGGGCGACGCGGTGGTGGCGATGGCCTACGACCGCACCCGCGAGGTCGACGTCCTGCTCGATCAGGCCGTCACGTTCGCCATCCCGGTGATCCAGCTGACCGAGGACAGCCTGACCGCCGATCCGCGCGCCTCGGTGGTGCTGGGCGCCGGACGCGGTGAACCGACGCAGTCACCCACCCATGCGACAACGATCATCGTCCTGGAGTCGCTGGTGCTGGCCGTCGCGGCCCGGCACACCAAACGCGCCGACCGGGCCACCAGGCTGCTGGCCGATCTCCGCGGGCGGCTGGCGGCCTCCCCGGTAGCCCCCGACTCGGACAACACGACCGATGGTGACACATGAGCGCACTGTTCGGCATCGACGGCCTCACCGTCACCCGCGACAACACCCGACTGCTCGACGAGGTCACCACCGACATCCCCGGCTCCGGGGTGACCACCGTCATCGGGGCGTCGGGATCAGGCAAATCGACCCTGTTGCGGTGCCTCAACCTGCTCGAATCCCCTACCACCGGCGCGATCACCTACCGCGGCACCGACCTGGCCACCCTCGACCCGCGCACCCTCCGCAGAAAGGTGGCGATGGTGTTCCAGAAACCGACGGTCTTCGCCGGCACCGTGGCCGACAATCTGCGCACCGCCGATCCGCGGCTGTCCGACAGTGACGCCGCCGCACTCCTGACGCGGGTAGGCCTGCCCGTCGACGCGCTGAACCGCGTTGCTGACACCATGTCCGGCGGCGAGGCCCAGCGGCTGTGCCTGGCCAGGGCGCTGGCCACCGCCCCGGAGGTGCTGCTCGCCGACGAGGCGACCTCCGCCCTCGACGAGGCCTCGACCGCGGTTCTGGAGAATCTCGCGGTACAGCTCGCCGCCGGCGGCACGCCAGTGGTGTGGGTGACCCACGACATGGGCCAGATGCACCGGATCGCCGACCAGGTCATCCGGCTCGATCATGGCCGCCTGACCTATGCGGGTCCGCCGGCCGGGCTGCCCGTCTCCGGGCACGACGACGGGAGCCGCTGATGGCCGGGTCCACCGTCGGCTGGCTCGGGCTTGCCGCCTCCCTCATCTTCGTGGGGGCAGCGCTCGGGATCACCGCACAGCAACGGCTGTCGCTGAACCGCCCGATCGTCGTCGCGGTGGGTCGATCTTTGATCCAGATGCTGATCGTCGGCGCAGCCCTGGTGCCCATTGTCGACCCGGATACGCCCCTTATCTGGTCATGGTGTTGGGTCGCCGGAATTGTGGGTTTCTCGACATTCACCGTGCGGAGAAGGGCCCCGAACGTTCCGGGGTTGTTGTCGGTGTCATTCGTCGCCAATATCACCATCGCGGTGGTCAGTCTGGCCATTATTTTCGGATTTCACATATTCGAGGTGGACGGTCGTTCTATTGTTCCGGTGGCCGGGATGGTCATCGGTAATTCGATGAAATCGGCCGTGGTCGCCGCGAGCCGGGTGGCCGAGTCCGTCTCCGAGAACCGGGCCGAGATCGAAGCCGGGCTGGCTCTGGGGATGAGTGTCCCGAGGGCTTCCCGTCGTGTTGTGAGATCGTCTCTGCGAACGGCGATTTCGCCGCAGGTGGAGCAGACCGCCGCGTTGGGCATCGTCTTTCTTCCAGGGGCGATGACCGGCCTGATCCTGGCCGGTGTCGACCCTCTCGAAGCCGTCCGCACCCAGCTGGCGCTGATGTACGTCATTCTCGCCGGCGTGGTGATCGCCGCCGTGATCACCGGTATGGGCACCCTGTACCGGCTCACCACACCACAGCAGACCATCCTCGGTCTGGAACGCGAGGTGGCCACCTGACCGATCACCTGCCGAAAACAGACTGTCCCCGTTGCTCTTTCGATCAACGGGGACAGAGTCAGTGTTGCCGATCCGGGGTCAGCACCTATCCGCGATCGCGGCTTGGGCCACGTCCGCCAGGAACTGCGATCCGGCTCCGATGATGTCGTCGTTGAACTCATACGCGGCGTTGTGGACCGGCCCGTACTCGTCGGTGATGGGCCCGTTACCAATGAAGGCGTAGGCGCCCGGTATCCGTTCCAGGAAGAAGGAGAAGTCCTCCGCGGCAAGGATTCCGGTGGTGTTCGGGTCGACCTTGTCCGGTCCGGCAACCGCCGACGCCACCGTGGCGGCGCGGGCCGCGCATCCGGGATCGTTGACCGTGCACGGGTACCGGCGCTCATAGGTCAGGTCGATGCTCACCCCGTGGGCAGCGGCCACCGCCGCGCACATCTCACCGACGATCCCTTCGATCTTGTCGCGGGCGTCGGCGCTCAGGCAGCGGGCGGTGCCGCGGAGCACGGCCTGCGGCGGCAGGACGTTGTTGGTCTCGCCCGCCAGAAACTGGGTGATCGAAACCACCGCCGGGACAAAGGGATCAAGCCTGCGGGAGACAATGGTCTGCAACTGGGTCACCAGCGCCGACCCGGCCACGATCACGTCGCCGGTGTGGTGTGGCGCCATCGCGTGCGCACCCTGCGCCTCGATGGTGATCTCCAGGTGGTCGAAGGAGGCGAGCTGGGTGCCCGGACGGACCGCGAAATGTCCGGCGGGGATGCCGGGGATGTTGTGCACCCCGTAGATCTCCTCGATCCCGAAACGCTCGATCACCCCGTCGTCGAGCATCGCCACAGCGCCGGCGGCCCCCTCTTCGGCCGGCTGGAAGACCAGCACCACAGCTCCCACTGATTGTTCTGCCGCACTTAGTATCTCGGCCGCGCCGAGCAGCATCGTGACATGACCGTCGTGGCCGCACGCGTGCATGACGCCCGGAGTGGTGGAGGCGTGCGCCCGGCCGGAGACCTCGTGGATCGGCAGCGCGTCCATGTCGGCGCGCAACCCCACCACCGGTCCGGCGGCCCGGTCACCGATGACGCCGACCACACCCGTTCCGCCGATTCCGGTATGCACCTCGATTCCGAGGCCGCGAAGATAGTGCGCGATCAGATCGGCCGTCCGGGTCTCTTCAAAGGCGAGTTCAGGATGGGCATGGATATCGCGCCGAACACCCGTCAGGCGATCCAGGGTCTGAGAATTCAACAAGGCCATACGAAACAGTCTCACAAATCCCCGAAAATAGGTGGAGATCGGGGTTAGGTAATGCTAATTACGGGTGTACGATGTCGGTCATGAGTCTTCGCCGCAACCGGATCTCTTTATTCACGGCAGCATTGCTCTGTGTGGCTGCTCCGGGCATCGCCCAGGCACCACTGGCCGCGGCCGCCCCCAACTCGCCGGTCGCGGCGGGCTGGTCGTTCCGCGTCTCGTCGGTGCCCGCCGGGGTGGGCAGCGGCGGCGAGCTCGCCTACGACAACTCCCGGCGTTCGCTGTTCATCACCGATGACGACTTCGTGATGAGCACCAAGGGCGGCAGCGACGTCTCGTTCGATCCTCATGTGGTCAAGCCCAAGGTCACCGTGTTCAGCACGGCTACGCGCCGCCCGGTGCGCTCGATCGACTTCACGCCGCAGCCGTGGGGCATGATGCCCGTCGGCAATGCCCCGATCATCCCCACACTGCAGGTGCCGGACGGCATCTCGCTCGACACCAAGCGGGGCAAGCTCGTGGTGTCCAACTCGCACGCCAACGGCGTCACCGTCGTCGACATGTCGGCCCGCACCACCAGCGCCCGCAACCTCGTCTCGGTGCCCAACATGCACCCGATGGGCAGCGTCGTCGACACCACCACAGGCCGGGCCTATGTCGCCCTCAACAACGCCTCGCGGGTCGCCGTGATCAGCACGGTCACCGGGCGGAAGATCGCCGAGATCGGCGGTATCGCCTGGCCGTCGTTCGTCGATCTCGACGCCAAGCGGCACCGCCTGTACGTGGGCAACGCCGACTATCTGAACAAGAAGACCAACTACCTCGCCGTGGTCGACACCCGCACCGACAAGGTGATCAAACGCATCACCACACCGTCCAACACCCGGCCCAAGGTCGACCCGGCCACCGGCCGTATCTTCGCCGCGAGCTTCGACACCGGCAAACTCCTGGTGATCGACCCCGATTCGCTGACCGTCAGCAAAACCGTCGCCACCAGCACCTCCCCCAACAAGCTGGCCATCGACGCCCAGCGCAGACTGGTCTACTCCGCCAACCTGCAGAAGCGCACCATCACCGTGCTCGACGCGGATTCGGCGAAGGTCATCGCCACCGTGCCCACCGGGGCACCTGTCCACACCATCGCGGTCGACCCGGCGACGGGCGCGGTGTACGGCACCCAGCATCAGTCGGGACGGCTGACCATCGTGTCCGTCGCCCGTAACCGCTGACCCGGACCGCTCCCCCCGCCCGGTGACAACGAAAGCCGCTGCCTCCCGATGACGCCTGCACCCGACCCCTCGCTGCCCGTTTCGCACCTTCTGACCGATACCCAGACCGCGCTGTGGTTCGGGCAGCAGCAGGTCCCCGGTTCGCCGGTCTATCAGTGCGCCGAGCGCGTCGATATCCGTGGCGATCTCGACGCCGGCACGTTCGGCGATGTGCTCACCCGCTGTCTCGCGGCGGTACCGGCACTCAACGCGGACTATGTCACGGGTCCGGAAGGCCCGCGACGGCAACCGGTGACCCGCGACCATCCGGTGCGGTTCGTCGACGTCGCGGCCGCGACGGACCCGGCCAAGCAATGCGACCACGAGATCGCCGGATTCATGTCGGCCGAGTTCACGTCTGGGGTCCATTCCTCGCCGGACACGATCGCCGGAGACCGGCTCAGCGCGCAGCTCCTGATCCGGCTGTCGGGTTCGCACCATGTGTGGGTGCAACGGATCCATCACCTGTGCGCCGACGGCTACTCTTTCGCCGCTCTGCTGCGCTGGGTGGCGGCGTCCTACACGGCCGCGATCGCCGGAGATCCACTCCCCGGCGCCCCGTTCGCCACCCCGGCCACCGGTGCGCCGGATTCCGGTGCCACCGCAGCCGCCGACGCGGACTTCTGGCGCGACTACTGCGCGAGTGACACGCGGCCGCAGAGTCTCGTCGACGCACCGCCGACGGTGGCCGTCGATCATGCCCGGCGGGTCTGCCGGCGGCTGCCCGCACGGGCCCGGCCCGGTACCCATGGCTGGGCGGAGGCCGTCATCGGGGCCGTGTCGCTGTACACCGCGTCACTGTCGGCCTGCACCGAGGCGGTCATCGGGATGCCGTGGGCGAACCGGCGTCTGGGCGCACCGCCCACCATAGAACCGGCGGTGAACATCCTGCCCCTGCGGATCGCGGTCCGGCCCACCGAGACGGTGGGCGGGCTTCTCGACGCGGTGGGCGCGGAGATCCGCGCGGTGCGGCCGCACGCCGGATATCGCGCCGAACGATTGCGCCGCGACCTCGACGCCGTGGGCACCGACGCCGTCATCTTCGGCCCCGTCGTCAACGTCAAGTTCTTCACCCCGGTGCTCACGTTCGGCGCGGCCACCGGCACCATCACCAACATCGCCATGGGGCCGGTCGACGACATCACGTTCACCGTGTCGCCACAGCAGGACGGTGGTCTGGTGCTGGAGGTCGAGACCAATCCGCTGCGCTACGGCGCCGCCGACACCGAGCGTCACGCCGACCGGGTCCTCGCCGTGGTCGCAGGGCTGGTGAACTCGGACCCGTCCACCCCGCTGGGCGCGGTGGCGGTTTCCTCGCCCGCCGATGTCGACGCGCAGATCGGGCGGTTCAACGACACCGCGGTCGATTACGACGACGCCACCCTCACCGAACTGCTCGACGCGGCGGCGGTCACCCACCAGGGAAGGACCGCGCTCGAATGGGGTTACCGGACCCTGACCTACGGCGAATTCCACACCGCCGTCACCGATCTCGCCGAGACCCTGGTACGGCTCGGTGCCGGGCCGAACAAGGTGGTGGCACTGCGGATGCCACGGGCACCGGAGATGGCAGTGGCCATCCACGCCACCATCAAGGCCGGGGCCACCTATCTGCCCATCGACCCCGAACTGCCCGACGAACGCATCGCCTCGATCCGGGGCGACGCCCGGCCGGTCGCTGAACTGACCCTGCCGGACACGGCGGACGATGTTCAGGGCGTGTCACGTTGGGCGTGGGAGGATCTCGCGCTCACCGTCACCTCCTACGGACACGCCGGCAGCACGCCGCTGCGGGCACCCGCGCCCGCCGATTCGGCGTACATGATCTTCACCTCCGGCTCCACCGGCACCCCCAAGGGCACCATCATCGAGCACCGCAGCATCGTCAACCGGCTGCGCTGGATGGACGCGGTGTTCGCGATGACCCCTGACGACCGGGTGCTGCAGAAGACGCCGTACTCGTTCGACGTGTCGGTGTGGGAGTTCTTCTGGCCGTTGCTCACCGGGGCGCGGCTGGTGGTGGCCCCGGCGGGCGCCGAACGCGACAGCGCCCGCATCGCCCGCGAGATCGTCGACCACGGTGTCACGGTGTGCCATTTCGTGCCGTCGGCGCTGGCCGCGTTCCTCACCGAGCCCACCGCACGCGACACATCGTCGCTGCGGCTGGTGGTGTGCTCCGGCGAGGCACTGCCCGCCGAGGTGCTGATGCAGGCCGGCCGCGTCTTTCCCCGCAGCGTCGGCACCGGCGAGAACATCGTCTACAACCTGTACGGCCCCACCGAGGCGGCCGTCGACATCACCTGGTGGTATCCGGGCGACGACTGGGACCAGGCCTCGGTGCCCATCGGCCTGCCGGTAGACAACAGCGCCGTATACGTGCTCGATGACGCGTTACGGCCATTGCCGCTCGGGTACATCGGCGAGCTGTACCTCTCGGGTGTGCAGCTCGCCCGCGGCTACCTGTGCCGCAGTCCCCTCACCGCCACCCGGTTCGTGGCCAACCCGTTCCGGCCGGGCGAACGCATGTACGCCACAGGCGATCTGGCGCGCAGACGGCCGGACGGGGTGATCGAGTACATCGGCCGCGTCGACGACCAGGTCAAGATCCGCGGCCGGCGCATCGAACTCGGCGAGGTTGCCACGGCGCTGTCGGATCTGCCGGGCGTCGCGCATGCGGTGGTGATCGTGCGCGGCCGGGGGCCGTCGGCGCTGCTGCTCGGCTACATCGTCGCCGAAGCCGGACAGTCCGTCGACACCTTCGAGGTCCGCACCCGGCTCTCGCACCGACTGCCGTCGTATATGCTGCCCGACGCCGTCGAGGTGATCGACGCGATCCCGATGACCAGCAACGGCAAACTCGACCGCAAGAAGCTGCCCGAGCCGACCTTCGGCGCCGGCGAGATCACCAGCCCGGCAACACCGTTGGAGATGACGCTGGCCACCGTGTTCGCCGAGGTCCTCGGACGCGGCACCGTGTCGGTGACCGACAGCTTTTTCGACCTCGGCGGCAACTCGCTGTCGGCGACGCGACTGGCCTCCCGGGTGGGCGAGGTTCTCAATCAGGATGTGGCGGTCTCCGATGTGTTCGCCGCACCGTCGGTCACCGCGCTGGCGCAGCGGCTCAGTGGGGAGTCGACGGTCGATCCGTTCGGCCGCCTCCTGACGCTGCGCCCGGCGGGTAGCGGTGACCCGGTCTTCTGTGTGCACCCGGCGGGCGGACTCGGCTGGTGTTATTCGGGGTTGCTGTCGATGCTCGACCGTGATGCGGGCGTATACGCGCTGCAGGCCGACGGTCTCGACGGTGGACCGCTGCCCGAAAGTCTGCGAGTGGTGGCCGAAACCTATCTCGATGCGGTGGAAGAGGTTGCACCACAAGGACCGATCCGGCTGCTGGGGTGGTCGGTGGGCGGTGTCATCGCCCACGAGATGGCGGCGCTCGCGGCCGGCCGGGGCCGCGAGGTCAGCCTGCTGGCCCTCATGGACGCCTATCCGAGTGAACTGTGGGCAGCACAGCCACCGCCCTCGCCGGAAGAGGTGCGCCGCGCGTTCCTCATCATGGCGGGTATCGACGAGGTGGATCTCGCCTCCGACGACGCACTGCTCGGCGCCCTGCGCAAGGCCAACACCGCGTTCGGCGGGCTGTCGGCGGACCGCGTCCGGGCCATTGCCCGGGTGGTGGCGCACTTCGCGGACCTCATGCGCTCACACACCACGTCGACATTCGACGGGGACGCGATCCTGTTCCGTGCCACCGAGAACGCACAGGACTTCCTCGATCCCGACGCATGGCGCACTCATCTCGGCGGTGAGTTCCGGAAGATCGACTTCGCCACAGCACATCCCGGGATGATCCGGCCCGCCGCACTCGGCCGCATCGCGGCGGAGGTCAACGCCGTCTCCGGTGGTGATACCGATGCCTGAGTCGATATCCCCGGATGACCTGCGCCGGCGCATCATCGACGCCGACGACGCCGATCACCACGAGCTGACCGCGCTGATCGATGCGCACGGCACCCCGCTGGTCACCGACGATCCGGACGACCCGGATCGGCAGCGGATGCTGTTCACCTGGTGGCCGGACCGGACCCAAGCGCTACGGGACGGCAAAGAGATTGCCGGAGTGTATGTCTGGGTCAACCGGCTCACCGACAAGGAGCACGCGGACGCCGGATTGATGAGCCGGATCCGCGGCACCGAGATCTGGTTCGCCGAGATCTCGGTGCCCCGTGACACCATGGCCGGATACCGCATCTATCCGTTCGCCGCGGACGGCCCCGGCGTCACCGACGGTAAGGTCGCCTACTCGCGCGCCGTCGTCGCGCACGCCCACTTCGACACCCGGAATCCCCTGGTGCGCAGTAAGTCCCCTTTCGGTTCTGTCGCCCAGGGTGCTGCCGCACCGGCGCTCGACCACTGGATCGGCCCGCACGAGGCCACCGTCACCGACACCACCGGTGAGGTGGCGGTGGAGGCCGGCGCACCGATCCGGTACCGGCTGAGCATCCCCGACACCACCGACCCCACCCCGATCAATCTCCTGATCACCTTTGACGCCGAGAAATGGTCTGACAGATACCAACTCGCGCACGTGCTCGAGCAGCACCACCGGCAGGGCAGGCTCGCCGAACGGTACGCCGTCCTCGGCGTCTACTCCCCCGCCGACAGCGGTGACCGGTTGCGGTTCCTCGGCGGCAACCGCGAGATGCTGGCCGCCCTGACCAGCGCCGTACTCGAGGAGGTCCACCGGTTGTTGCCGGCCGCACCCGCGGCCACCGTCGTCGCCGGGCAGAGCCTCGGCGGTCTGGCCGCACTCACCTTCGGCGCCTGGCATCCCGGGGTGGCCGACCGGGTTCTCGCCTACTCGCCGTCGGTGTGGTTCCGTCCGGGACTCGACGCCCGGCCCGTCGAGGTCAGCGGCCGCCAGGAGTGGATTCACGACCAGCTCCGCACCGCCGGCCCGGACTCATTGCCGCAGCTGCATGTGGCGGTCGGTGATTTCGAGGGCGAACTCGCGCCCAATGTGGCCGACGCGGTGGACACCGCCGGCGAGGCCGGATTCCCGGTCAGCTTCCGCACCTATTCCGGTGGCCACGACGACTGCTGGTGGGCCGCCATGCTTCTCGACGACCTCGCCGCCACCGGCGGCCCAGACCTGCCCGACGACACCGACACAGGATCTCCGACATGAACACCCGACTTCTCCGCCTCCTCTCCCTTATCGCCGCGGCCCTGCTGATGTCGGCGGCGGTCACCGCGTGCGGCGGCGACAGTTCCGGGGCCGGCGCTTCGGGTCCGTCCCGCGAGTACACCGATGCCCGCGGTGTGGCCGTCGACATCCCGCAGCAACCCGGCAAGATCGTCACCCTCGCCGAGGGCGCACTCGACGCCGCGCTGGCGCTCGGCGTGACCCCCGTGGGCACGACCAGCGCGCGCGGCCAGACCAAGGCCCCGGCCTATCTGGGCGCCGAGGCCGCCGGTATCCCGATCGTGGGTACCCCGCGCGGCCCGAATCTGCAGCAGATCCTCAAGACCCGTCCCGATCTGATCCTGGTCGACGACACCACCGCATCCCGTAATTCGCTCGATGAGCTGAGCAAGATCGCCCCGACCCTGTTGATCGCCAAGTACGCCGACGGCTGGGAGAAGTACTTCAAGGCCGTCGCCGACGTCCTCGGCAAGCCCGAGCAGTACGCCACGGTGACCGGCGAGATCACCACCGAGATCGGCAAGGTCAAGCAGCAGGTCGCGGCCAAACAGGTGAACGGCCGGGCCCCCACCGCGAGCATCGTGCGCTGGGCCGCCGACGGTCCGACCGTCATCGGCGCCAACTCGCTGCCCGGGTGGGTCCTCAGGCAGGTCGGCTTCACCCGTCCGGCAGCGCAGGAGAAGATCAACTCGCAGGGCCGTTCCGGCGACAAGGTCAGCCTCGAGTACCTCGATGTGATCGACGCCGACTACCTGTTCTTCGGTGTGCTCGCAGGTAAGGACAAGGCGGCCGAGGAACTGTCGGCCGCCCGCAAACTCCCCGGCTTCGGCACGCTCGGCGCCAACACGTCGGGCAAGGTGTTTCCCGTCGACGGTGTGCCGTGGACGAGCGGTTCCGGCCCGCTCGGTGTCAAGTCCGTGCTCACCGAGATCGCCGCCGCCGCCCGCTGAGTGTTCCGCCTGTCGCCGGGGCGGCACACCGGTGTGGGTGCCGCCCCGGCCGCGTTCGGCACGGCGCCGTCCGACGGGCGTTGCGGGGC
>WBZQ01002318.1_pt1 | contig 12309 bp, 10 predicted proteins | sample 5204251 | NCBI WGS metagenome assembly WBZQ01 (sample SAMN12412402, study PRJNA552823) | activated sludge metagenome | isolation source: activated sludge from nitrification reactor of wastewater treatment plant... | place: USA: Virginia | collected 2017-09 | reverse complement strand
GGCGTGACAATCAGGTGAGCGTGATAGAGGTAAATATTCCAGCCCAGAATGCCCCAAACCTTGGGCAGAATCTTTTCATAATCTACCAGTTCTTGATAGAGTGGACTATCGGGGATAAAATTGGGGTAGAAAAGCGCCTTTTTGGCATCATGGCCTTCGGCTAGTTTCTTAGCATAAATTTGGTCAGTTACGTCGGTCAGCGCCGTCACTTGGGCGGGCGTTAACGCATCTTCGACCATGAAGTAGCCGAGGTCATTGAACTGTTTGCTTTCGGCGTCGGTGAGCGTATGTTGCAAACAAGATGCATCGCGGATAGCCATGACTCCTCCTTTGATAATACGGCTTTGATCATATGGGCAATGATGAGTAAAGCGCAACGGAAACAAATCACATTGCGCAATCATAGCTTGGGATGGCAGAGGAGTCAAACCGCGTTTTTGTTGCAATGGCAGAGGCGTAGCACCACTTACCAGCGATGAAAAATCCATACTTGAGAGCGGCTGTCACGCCTGATCACGACGGCAGGAATAGGATGCGGCTTCCACTGGTGTGTATCCTGTAAGCTCATGGCATACCACCAGGTTGAGGGACAGGCAAGTTCTCCCTCAAAGACTTGTCGTACAACCTCAACCTGCTGCGCTGTTGGTATGACATCGCGCGCATGATAGGCTCGTAACACTGCGGTCAAGGGGGCGCCAGAAACTTGCAGTCGGTTCTTGACGGTACAGGCAATCTCCGCCAGGGCAAACGAGCCTTCGCCAAGGCTGCGGGCTGCCACACGTCGATAAAGTTCATGCCGGTTTCCCTCAAGGGCAATAGACCGAAGGGGAGTGGTATTGCTCGCTGAGCTCCGATGAATCTCAGTGGTTGCCGCGCCGGATTCCATAGTAGGCACGTATAGCATTGAAGAAAGATAGGCTGGATTGATCAATAAGATAAATGACAATAAAAATGGCACAAATTCAAATATCATTTACGCTGTCCTTTCTCAAAAATGGCAAGGACGACGGGTAGCCCGTCAATTCCCTTTCTTTTTTGTAGGTTTAATCGAGGTGGAATTAATTATACGAAGAATCATTCACTTGTCTATACGTCTTTTGTGGTATTTGTGGTGGCAACTACCCTCACAGGTAGTAAGCTGGCCGGCGCAAAGCGATCCAGGTAACTGAACGGACAAGGGCAGATCAGGTAATCTGCTTACAGAAGAAAGGATAATACTATGCTTGCACCGCGTTGGCGCAAAGTCTGGCGTGATCTCTGGTCCAACAAAACACGTACCATCATTGTCCTGCTCTCAATTGCCGTAGGAGTTACGGCGATTGGCATGGTCATGGGCGCGCAACTCGTCATTGACGAGACGCTGCCGGCTGCCTACGCGGCGATCAATCCAGCCAGCGGTAACATTTTTACCTTGAATACCTTCAACGATAGCATGGTAGAGTCCATTCGCCATGTCAAAACGGTCGAAGCAGCGGAAGGACGCCGTGTCGTCAACATTCGCTTTCTGGATAAAAAGGGAGAATGGCGTGGGTTGCAACTCAACGCTATTCCCGACTACAACGACATGACCATCAATAAAATTCATTCAGAAAGTGGTGCATATCCGCCGCCCAAGCACGGTTTGCTGATCGAACGAGCCTCTTTTGCTGCTTCGCTTGGCTTGGGCGATGTGAAGATCGGGGATGTGCTGACCATTGAACCGCCGGACGGCAAGCGCCGCGAGTTGGTGGTGGCAGGCAGTGTACACGACATGAGCCAGTTGCCCGCTTTTCTCAACGGTGCGGGTTACGGCTATATCACCTACGAGACATTAGAATGGCTAGGCGAGCCGCGTGACTACAATCAGTTGATGTTTGTCGTGAAGGACGATAAGCTAAACCAGAAACATATTGAGGCGGTGGGCAAAGATTTACAAGAACGCATGGAACGCAGCGCTATTGATGTGATTTTCACCTTGATTTTTACCCCAGGCGAACATCCTGCGCAGAACTTTCTCAACGCCTTTTCCTACATTCTGGGTGCCATTGGGATTCTTTCGTTGATCCTGAGCGGCTTTCTAATTGTCAACACCTTATCGGCGATTATGGCCCAACAGGTGCGCCAGATCGGCATCATGAAGGCGATTGGCGCACGCACCGGGCAAATTATCGCCATGTACCTTGTCATGGTGACGATTTTTGGGTTGCTGGCGTTGCTGTTTGCCGTTCCGCTCGGCGCGTTTGGCGCAGTGGGGTTGGCATCCATCTTCGGTGGTTTACTCAACTTTGATGTGGGCGGCTTTCATCTGAATCTGCGCGTTGTATTGGTGCAGATGGCCATTGGCCTGAGTGCGCCATTGCTGGCCGCCGCGTTGCCCATTTGGCGAGGAGTGCATGTCACCGTACGCGAAGCCATCAGCGAGGTGGGCTTGGGTAAGGGGCGTTTTGGCCGTAGTCTGCTGGATCGGTTAATGGTTGGGTTACGCTATATTATTCCCATTGATCGTCCGGCCCAGATTTCGTTGCGCAATACCTTTCGGCGCAAAGCCCGCTTGATCTTAACCTTGATCACGCTTTCGCTGGCCAGCACAATCTTTATCTCAATCTTCAGCGTGCGTGCTTCCCTACAAAAGACGCTGGATGATGGACTCAAATATTTCGACTACGATGTGCAGGTGGTCTTTGATCGTCCTTACCGTACGGATCGCATTCAGGGTGAGCTGAATGGGGTGAATGGAATTGACCGGGTAGAGACTTGGGGCTTTGGTTCGGCCCGGCGGGTGCGTCCTGACAAAACCGAAGGCGACAACATCATTGTCTATGCGCCCCGAGCAGATACGCAGATGCTCAACCCGATCTTGGTTGCGGGCCGCTGGTTGCGGGCTGATGACACCAACCAGGTTGTGGTCAATACCGATGTGTTGCGCAACGAGGAAGATATTCGTGTGGGCAGTGTGATCACCCTGAGCGTTAACAACAAGGAGCGCACCTGGGAAGTGGTTGGCATAGTGCGCGGCATCTTGTCCGGCGCCAATGTATTGGTCAATTATGATTACTGGGGGCGCGTGACCAATGAGGTCAACCGTGCACAGATTTCGCAGGTGCGGCTGACTGATCGCAGCCCAGAAAATCAGAGCAAAGTGGGCGCCTTGTTGGAAGAACGTTACCGCAGCAATGGTTTTCGCGTGCAACAGATGCAGACCATTGCTCAACTGCGCACGATCATCAGCACTGTCTTCAATGTGATCATTGTCTTTTTGCTCTTTATGGCCTTGTTGCTGGGTTTTGTCGGTGGTCTAGGGCTGATGGGCACCATGAGCATCAATGTCATCGAACGGACGCGCGAAATTGGGGTCATGCGTGCCATTGGCGCCTCGGATCGCGCCGTATTGCGTATTGTGCTTCTAGAAGGTATCCTGATTGGGCTGATCAGTTGGGTCATTGGCGGGTTGATTGCCTTGCCGGCCAGCCAGTTGTTGACCAATACGGTGGGTGTCACCCTGTTACGGGCTGCCCCCAGTTATATTTTTTCAACCGGCGGCGCATTTTTGTGGCTGGTTACGGTGCTGGTGCTGGCGGGGCTGGCCAGTTTTCTACCTGCCCGTGGGGCTTCACGTTTGACAGTGCGTGAGGTGTTGAGTTATCAATAACAGGACTTGGATGATGGCGGTTGTGGGAACCACAGAGCCATCATTAAGATAATGACTTACACAGCGCCAGATGATTGATTCGTGCTGATTGCTAAATCCATGCACGCGATTTTAGTCAAGGCTTGCGTAAGTTGTATCATAATTTTTTAGGGCGACAAAATTCATGCGCACACTTCCGTTTTTTCGCAAAGCCACCAAAAATGGCAAACCTGAAGCGGCACCAATTACTACCGCGAATGGCAAAAATAGCTACAGCGGGCCGGCGCTGATCCATGTTCAGAACGTCGTTAAGGCCTATGAAACACCGGCAGGCAAATTTATGGCTTTGCGCGGCATCAATCTGGAGATTGGTAAAGGCGAGTTTGTAGCTGTGGTAGGCAAGTCAGGCAGCGGCAAATCCACCCTGATCAACATGATCACCGGCATCGATCGCCCAACCTCTGGGGAAATCTTTGTCAATGGCACAGCGATTCACAAACTGGACGAAGGGCCGATGGCAGTCTGGCGTGGCAAAACTGTAGGCGTTATCTTCCAATTCTTTCAACTTTTGCCGATGCTTACCTGTGTCGAGAATGTGATGTTGCCCATGGATTTCTGTCACATGTTCAAGTCTAGCGAACGACGTGACCGGGCGATCAATCTGTTAGATCAGGTGGAAATGGCCGACCAGGCCGACAAGTTGCCCTCAGAAGTGTCCGGTGGGCAACAACAACGGGTGGCTATTGCGCGCGCCCTGGCCAATGACCCACCGTTATTAGTGGCGGACGAACCCACCGGCAACCTGGATTCCAAGACCGCCGACGCCGTCTTTCGGCTCTTCCAAAATCAAATTGATATTGGCAAAACCATTGTCATGGTGACGCATGATCAGGAGTTGGCCAAGCGGGTGACCCGTACGATCACCATTACGGATGGGGAAATTACTACGGATGGAGAACATCCACCGTCTCAGCCCGATCTTGTCGATGCAGCAGTTACAGAAATTCGATCTTCCGATGGCGCATAACGACACTTTGAGCCAGGCCAACGGCAAACATCATAGAGATCAAGCTGCTGCCGCCATAACTGACAAAAGGCAAGGTCAGGCCGGTCACCGGCATCAAATTTAAATTCATGCCCACGCTGACCACCATTTGGAAGAAGATCAGGGCCGCGACGCCAACTGCAATCAGGCGGCCAAATTCATCTTGGGCACGGTCTGCAATGTTCAAGATGCGCCAAATCACAAAGATCAACAGCCCAATCACCAGCGCTGTGCCAATCAACCCCAACTCTTCTGCCATAACGCTAAAAATAAAGTCAGTATGGCGCACCCGCAGAAAGTGGAGTTGATTTTGGCTGCCCTGGGCCCATCCCTGGCCTAACCAGCCACCAGAGCCAATGGCGATCTTGGCCTGCTCCACATTGTAATGGGCAGCCTTATCCGCAGCGGGGTTGAAAAATATATCAATGCGCTTGAGCATGTAATCTTGCAGGGTAAGCAGGCCGGAGGTCAGCAAAACCGGCACGATAATTGCCCCACCGGCCACAAACATGCCAACCTGCCAATAAGGAATTCCCGCCACCAAAATCAAGATCCCGCCGATAAAGGCAAAATTGAGCGTTGTCCCCAAATCTGGCTGCAGGTAGATCATTGCCACTGGCGCCATGAGCATCGCCAGGGCAATCAACAAATAGGGCAGACGAGACTTGTAGTCGCGATACCAACTTAAATACCAGGCGAAAAAGATGATCAACAAGAATTTGCCCGTCTCGGTGGGCTGAATATCTGTAACCCCTAAATTAATCCAACGCTTGGAACCGGTGCCACGTGTGTAACCAATGGCTTCCACAGCCAGCAGCGAACCGACCAGAATTATATAGGCAGGTGGGGCAAAGAATTCAAGATGACGATAGTCAAATATGGCGACAGCAAAAAATGTGACAATGCCAATGAGGATAAATATAGATTGACGCAACCAATAATCGCTGAGATCCTGCGTGGTGTAGGTGGCGCTATAGACCATTGCCAAACCGACGCCACAGAGGATTACCACAACGCAAAACAAGACCCAATCAAAGTTACGCCAAAGTTGTCGATCAAACATTTAACCTCCAAACCACCGCCGCACCGTTGCCCATACCCCTGGTTTCTGAAATGTCATCAGGGGAACATTGTTGCCGGTTAGGCGTTGCGCAATGTTGCGATAGGCCTGGCTGACATAGAGCCGCGAATTATAAACCGCCGGCACCCCCCGATCAGTAGTCAACGCCAATTCCCGGTCTTCCGGCACAACCCCAATCAGATCAATCGAAAGAATATCTAAAATATCATCAATTCCGCGCATGTCACCGCGGCTGGCCAGTTGATGATTATAACGATTTAAGACCAGGCCAGGTTGACATTTCCAATCTCGTTCTAACAGATAGATCACCTTATCCGCATCGCGCAGGGCGCTGACATCAGGGGTCGTCACGATCAAAATGCGATCCGCCGGAGCCACAACATTTTGAAAGCCATGCTCAATGCCCGCCGGTGAATCAACAACCACATAATCTGCTTTTTGGCGCAATTCACGACAGAGCGCCATCATCTGTTGCGGGGTGACATCGGTTTTATTGCGCGTTTGGGCGGCCGGCAAAAGATAGAGCGAACGTGTACGCGTGTCACGCACCAGCGCTTGTTCCAGTTGACAGCGCTGCTCCACCACATCCACCAGATCGTAGACGATCAAATTTTCCACACCCAGAACCAGGTCCAGGTTGCGCAAACCAATATCCCCATCAACGGCAATCACACGTTTGCCAGCCAGTGCCAGCGCAGCCGAAATATTCGCCACTGTGGTTGTTTTCCCAACGCCACCCTTGCCCGAAGTGACCGTTATCACTGTGCCAGCCATGTCAAAACCAATCTCTTACGCTATGTGCCGAGTGAACAAAACTTTTCTGGAGAGCTAAATGTAGCTTACGGGCGCCGGAAAGCCGACAATCCCCCGGGCTTTGAATCGTCCCATGGCTCGGTGACTACTCGCTCTTCGGCAACGTAAGCGATTTCCGGGCGCTGCACCTTCGAGCGTCTCCATGTCCAGCGTCCGTTTGCCTTGGCAACCTGGTCTTCATTCGGTTCGGCCACTACATGGGCAATGCGCAGTTGAATTGGCGCCAACTCCAGAGCCAGCACGACAGAACGCGTATCCCCGGACGCGCCAGCATCAACCAGCCCCCGTAAGCGTCCCCACACCAAAATATCCCCAGTGCTGATCACTTCAGCCCCCGGATTGACATCCCCAATAATCAAAACATGTTCATCACGTTTCAATACCTGCCCGGAACGCAAGTTGCCGCGATACACAAAATGATGGTCTGCGGTGTGATTCGAGGCAGCGCTTTCGATTTCCGCGTCTGTCTCGCCATGCGGGGTTTCTAATTTGGCAGCCAACCCCAGCGCAATTGCCGCTTCAAAGGTGCGTTCAGCGGTGGTTCGTACTACCCCTAAGGTCATATTATAGGTTGCTAATAACTCGCGGATCTGGTCCAGTTCGTTTTCAAGCAGTGGGCGCGACCCAACATCCAACGCGACCCGACCACCGCGAAAAAATCCCGCGGCCTGGGTTAAACGTTCACCCAAATGATGGAGCAGATCCGCCCAGTTGCCCTTGCCAATTTCAATGGCAATGCCGTCGCCTCGCCCTTTGATATTGACAGATCCAGATTGAACCGCCCCAGATTGAGCTGGTCCAGACTGAGCCGCCGCAGACTGACCTACTCCATCGTTTGGCGGGCGCGTCGTAGCAGATTGCATCGATTTAATTTGAGCAGCAAGCTGGGCAACTTGCGGTGAGGCAGCCATTGGCCCCAGGTTTGCTTTGTTATCGCCAGCCCCGCTTGTTGGCGGGTTTGCCTCCGATGAGGTGTTTTCAGCCTTGGGCCGATTGCCCATCATTTGCATACGCAGGCTTAGCGGTGTCTCGCCAGGTGCTTTCGGTGTGGAATGGGGTGCCGATGTGCCAGGTGTGCTCTTGGGTGCGGTCTGGGCCAGATTTACCGTTACGTCATCCAAAAGGGCAGAAAGCTTTTCTTGCGCATGCTCCCCCTCGGCGCCGTTTCTCTGGTTTGGACTGATTCGATTCACAGCATTTTCGCTGGCTGGCATTCATGAACCTGCTTTCAACTTTGCTAAATGACAAGTTATTCGGGGTGAAGATTTGACTGTACGACGATCCGCTTCATCCTCAATAGCGAACCTCGGCGATTCGGGTTGGACCACGATGGCTGAGGACGCGCTACATCGCTAGAACACTATGGTTGCGTTGGCGGGCTAATCTGACTGAAATAGGTTTCTAAGATTGTTTTAGCCACAGGAACAGCCGTTGCCGACCCTTCATTGCCATCGTATACAAAAACCACAACGGCAATTTGTGGGTTTTCAAAAGGAGCGTAGGCCACAAACCAGGCATGTGCCGCAGAATTGTCATGCGTATCTCGATAACAATCTTTCTTCCCCGGTTCTACCTCAACGACTTTACAATATTCAGCAGTTCCCGTTTTGCCGGCCACGGTTACGCCATTGATACGTGCATTAGGGGCCGTCCCGCTGTCGGCATTGACGGCAGCCCACATCCCTTGCTCAACTTGTTGGACAATCTCTGGAGAAACCGGCAGTTGGCGGATCACTTTTGGCTCATAATCGTGCTTGACAGCGCCTGAGACATCGGTCATCTGATAAACAACCTGGGGTTGATAGACCGTACCGCCGTTGGCCACTGTGGCTGCACTTAACAAAACTTGCAAGGGTGTCACCAAAAGATCACCCTGTCCGATAGCCATATTGTAGCTGTCACCAGTGGTCCAAACCTCAGCGCGGGTTTGGCGCTTCCACTGATCATTCGGCACCAACCCGCCGACCTCGCCGGGTAAATCAATGCCTGTCGGAGATCCATAACCAAAAAGTTCTGCCCACTTGGCAATATTTTTATCCTTCAAACCTTTGAAATTAGCCGGCGGATAGCCGCCACCCAGGTAATAGAAAAAAATATCATTCGACAGGGCAATGGCCTGCACCACATTGATTGCCCCATGGACGATGCCTAATTTATGGTTCCAACTGACAAATTTTTGAGCTTGGGTGAGATCATTGGGAAAGAAGATATTTGGCAATAAAATCGGACCACTATCAACAATGGTAGTATCTTTGTCAATAACGCCCTCAGCCAAGGCAGCAGTTGCCGTCACCAATTTAAAGGTGGAGCCAGGTGGATAAAGGCCACCAATCACATAGTTGATCAGCGGTTTGCGCTCATCTTTTTCAAGCTTGAGATAATCCTGGTCGATTCGCTCGGCAAAGATGTTATTGTTGAACGAAGGCAGACTTACCAAGCCCAAGACAGCGCCGTTTTGGGGATTGATCGCCGCCGCCGCCGCCCATTTGGCCTTCTTTTCATCCATCATGGCTTGCAGTGCATCTCGCATCACGCGCTGCAAACGCAGATCAATATTCAAAACCAGGTTTAGCCCTGGTGCGGATTCAACCACTTGCCCAACGGTACGGATCTCACGGCCTAAAATGTCTACCTCAACTGTCTTATGACCAGGTTGACCGCGCAGCTCATCCTGATAAGAAGCTTCCAGACCGCTCAACCCGACCTTCTCATTGGGATTGGTAAAGCCTTTTTGTGTTTTATAGAAATCCGCCTCGTTGGCGGGAATTGGGCCCATAAAGCCCAACACATGGCTAAAGACCCCTTCGTAAACATACTCACGCACAGGCACTTCATTCACCCGCAGCGCAGGCAGGCGATAGCTCTCCTCGGCAATTTTTTGGGCTTGAATCAAGGCCACCGAATCGAGGATCGGCACCGCGTCCGAAGCGCCACCTTGCTCACCGATCTCAACAGCTCGCTGCACCAGGGCCACCAAGGCGTTCATGGGCAAAGGCTTGGCAATCTGAGGAATGGGAATGGGGTCAGCTGCCTGCGCAGGCATTCCGCCATGCCAATTTTCAACCGGTTCATCGGCGCCAGGGAAGAATGAATATTCGAGCTTAAACCCAGTCTTTTCTACAGTGGCTGCATAATCCGCGCGCCCTAGGCGACGGAACATCAATTCTGCAATCCGCAAGGGGGCTTCAGCATCAGTATCCGCAATTAGGAGCTCTAAAATCCTGGCAATCTCCGCAGCCCGTTCATCGCCAGTTGTTCCCTCATCGTCGGTTGGCAAATCTTCTGGCACCAAGGCAATTTCAAAGCTTGGCTTGTTGCGCGCCAGAATCTTTCCAGCATGATCATAGATTACACCACGCTTTGAAGGTACTTCAACTTCTTCAAAACGGTTGTCATTGGCAGCCAGTTCAAATGACTTGCCTTGCAAAATTTGTAGTTGAAACAGGCGGCCCACCATCACCATAAACATGATGATCAAACCCAGGCGAAACAAAATCATCGCCAGTCTGCTGGTGTCACCACCACCTTTTTGTTCGTACATAGGCCTACTGATAGTTCAAGTCTTGGCTCTCCGGCACCCGATTCAGCACAGGGATGATCAGGAGCATCAAGGCCAAGTTGTAAAACAACGCAGGCAGGATGACAAATTGCACCGTGGGCCAAAAGAGCTTGGACCACAACGATAGCTGGGGTGCGGGTCGAATAATATTCAAATTTGCGGCTTGCAAGGTTGACAGGGTTGACAGCGTTTGCAAGCTAAAAAGCAGGGCGACATAGATAACCCCGTAGATCAAGGTGCCAATTGCAATTGCCCCCACCGGCACCAACATATTATACCGAGAGAGCGTGCTATGACCAATCCCCACCACCAATGTCGCAGCAATCAGCGCTAAACTCGAAGCGCCCAATGGCCCCCCGCTAAAGAGATCGAGCGCGATGCCGCCAATAAAGGCCCAAAAAATGCCGGCGCGGCTGCCATAGATTAGGGTGCCAACAATTACTAATAACAACACCAGATCAGGCTTAACGCCGCGTACCTGAATCCGGTTCACAGCCGTCGATTGAAGCAGGCTGGCTAAAAATAAGAAGAGTGGCAGCAGATAGTAGAAAAAACCGCGGTTCATTGACCGTCCCCTGCACCGTTGGGTTGCGTCAGCGTAACGTCCAACGTTGGTGAAATGACGCCCGAAGCGGTAAATATATCCGTGGCTGTCAACGGCACCGACGTGGTAAGTTCAAGCTGAGTATCAACCGGGGTAAAGTTGGTGACCACCGCCACCAATTCCAGGCTGCTAAAATCGACCAGCGGATTTACCACCGCCTGCTGAACGATTTCGTTGTCGCTTTGGATTTGACGCACCACTTGACCAATGGGAATCCCCTTAGGAAAACCACCGCCTAAGCCAGAGGTAAGAATAACTTCACCCACGGCAATGGTAACACCCTGGGGAATAAAGTCCATGAGCAAGTTGCCCTGCGGCGTACCGCGGATAACACCCGGGGCACGGCTCTGATTCAACAGGGCAGCCACCGCGCTGTTGACATCGGAAATCAACAACACCTTGGCTGTCGAATTATTGACCTCGCTGATCCGCCCCACCAAACCACGGTCAGTCACAACCGGCATGCCTACTTTGATGCCATGCACCTGGCCCAGGTCAATCAGGATAATGTTGAGGAAATTGGTGCTCTCTCCGCCAATATTGCGTCCAATGATCTGAGCGCCCCGCAAGGCCAAGCCGGGTTGTTCTTGGGCAAATTTGAAAAATTTGCGCAATTCGGTATTTTCGCGCTCCACTTCACTCAGGCGAAAATTCTCCGAACGCAGGCTGCCATTGATTTGCTCCAGCTCAGCATTGCGCTGGCGTAATGTACCTAATTCGGTGAGAAAACTAATGCCATCTACCAAGGTGCTGGTGATACTGGTAGCCCCCACCTGAGCCGGCGAGGTGGCTTGAGTTAACAAACTTTGAAAGGGGCGTAATTGGCCCGTGAGTTGGAGGGCCAGTAACAAAAGTGATGCCAAAACCAAAATCACCAGCCGAATGCCAAAATCTGCCAGTGTCCAGGAGCGCCGTCCAGAATCACGCATAGGGTGATGACCCGATCTTATTCAACAACCTAGCGAATCATCGCTTTCCGCTGCATGCTGGTGAGTGTCTCGCGGTAGAATTCAGGCTTTTCCAAAATCATCCCGGTGCCCATCACCACCGCCGTAAGCGGATTATCAGCCACGTAGACATGCATGCGCGTTTCATCCTGGAGCCGCTGGGCCAGCCCCTGCAACAGAGCGCCGCCACCTGCCAACACAATTCCATATTCCATTAGGTCGGCCACCAATTCGGGTGGGGTTTCATCCAGGGTGGCTTTTACAGCGTCCACAATGACCTGCACCGAACCCGAAAGCGCTTCGCGGATTTCTACCGAACTCACTTCCACAGCTTCAGGCAGACCGGTGATCAGGTTGCGACCACGCAAAATCATCGTTCGTTCTTGTTCCAACGGATACGCCGAGCCAATCTCAATTTTACAGCGCTCGGCCATGCGTTCGCCGATCAACAGGCTATATTTCTGGCGAGCGTAGTTCATAATGTCTTCATTCATCTCATCGCCAGCCACGCGGATCGAACGCGAGAACACAATACCGCCCAGCGAGATCACAGCTACCTCGGTGGTGCCACCGCCGATATCCACAATCATCGAGCCGACCGATTCAGTCACCGGCAAGCCCGCGCCAATCGCAGCGGCCATTGGCTCCTCTAC
>WBZQ01002317.1_pt1 | contig 12310 bp, 12 predicted proteins | sample 5204251 | NCBI WGS metagenome assembly WBZQ01 (sample SAMN12412402, study PRJNA552823) | activated sludge metagenome | isolation source: activated sludge from nitrification reactor of wastewater treatment plant... | place: USA: Virginia | collected 2017-09 | reverse complement strand
AGCATCTACAACGAACGCTTCGGGCTGAAGCTCTGGTACGGCGATTTCGCGTGGCGTATCGACGCCACGAATCCGTGGGACGGCGAGGAGCGTGTGATGCGACCTGAGACGATCGACTTCTACGGGCACAAGCTCGTCAAAGAGGAACGGGATTGGTACCGGGCAACGTCGGCGGCATGGGGCGAAATCGAACTGTCTCCGTACTCGAGGCCGGAGCGCGGTCAGTGGATCGCAACATGGGAGTGCAGTCCGACCGCTTACGGGTACGCCGAAGGCTTCGGTGATACTCCGGAACAGGCGCTAGCTGACCTCGGAGCGCGGATGCGCGAAATGGCCGGCGCGCTTTGGGTGTTTTTCCCGCGAAAGGACGACGACCATGCGCGTTGACCGTTTGTGTCTGCTCAGCATCGATCCGGCGAGGAGCTCGGGATGGGCGATTTGGGCGGGACGAGTCCTTCACGACTCCGGGACGGCGCTGACCGCTCAGGACCGGGCCGATGCGATCGAGCGATGGCTGCTGCTGGCTGCTACCAAGAACCTGGTCCGGGCCGTTGTGGCCGAGTCGTGGAGCCCCGGGATGCTCAGCCACGCTACGATGTTCGGGTGCGGGGCTTCGTACGGCCGCTGGTTGGAGCGCATCGAGGACAGCGGCTATCGGGAGGACCACATCCTCCGATACATGCCCGCTCAGTGGCGGAAGATCGTCGGAATCCGCAGCCGTGGACGAGTCGCTTGCAAGGCGGAAGCGATACGGACCGTGGCGAGGCTGTACAGCGTCGTGGCGGACGAGGACCAGGCCGAGGCCATCCTCATCGGGAAGGCGGCCTTGACCGATACGCCTAGCCTGTGTAAGGTGCTGCCTGGACGGGTCAGGAAACTACTCCTGGTAGATGACGAGCCGACTACCCTGGAGGGCGTACGGTGAGTGACGAAAAAGCCCTGACTACGCGCGCGAGACCGGAAAGGGGCTACCCAGCCATCCTTACCGACACGAAGGCGCAGCAGGTTGTCTTGGAGGCGCTACGCAGCGGCCTCGGATTCGCTGCTGCCGCCGGACTGCTCGGCATTTCGCGGCAGACGCTGCTCGCGTACCGACGCCGCAATCCGGACTTTGACGATGCGTGCATCAAGGCGACGGCCCAGCATGAATACGGCCTGGTCCGCATTGCGAACGAAGGCGCGGCCGACGACGCCCGTCTAGCGCTCGAGCTCCTGAGCCGGCGCTATCCGAGCAAGTGGAGCCAGCGCATCGAGATGCGACGGGATCAGGACGACGACGTTGACCGCGAGGCCGACGACGCCCGAGAGCTATCGGACGAGGAGCTTCTGGCGCTGGCGGGAGGAAAGTGATGGCAAAGGATAAGCAGGCACCGGTCACTACCGAACCGCGCACGCAACGTGCATGGTCGCTGCGTCGCCACGGAGGCATGTGGCTGTATGAGCAGGCCGACATCCCAGAAGACGTATTCCGACGGTACGTGACCGAGGAGCACGAGGACCTGTTCGGGATGTGCGCGAGCAAGCTTGAGGTGGACATGGCCAAGCTTCGGGAGCGGGATTGATGACGCCCGACGAAATCGAGCGCGATGCACGCGCCGCTGCTGACCGAGCTCTATCAAAGCCGTGTAGCCAGGCCGACGCGGACGCTTTCGAGCGTTTGCTGCGTCGTATGGACGACTCCGAACTGCGTGGGTTCATGATGACCTGCGAGCTCTACATGATGCAGCGGATCGCAAACGCCGCGCCCAAGCCGGACCCGATCGCGCTATGACCGCCCTCGCCATCATCATCTGCACCACGCTGCTGCTACTCGCGGTGGCGTACGGCGTCTTTCACGAGCGGCATCGGCGCTTCTGGCTCGACCGGAGCGTGGACGAGTTGAAGCTGTCCCTCGCGGCCATCCGCCGGTCCGTCGAGGTCAAGGACGCGACGATCGAGGCGTTGGAAAAGCGAATTCGGGACCTCGAGGCGCAGAGGGCGTTCCGTGGCTAAGCCGCGCCCGATTCGGATCAAGGACGCGCCGGAGCGGTCCATCTCGGCATGGATGAACATGGCAAAGCGGATCGCTGACGCTAACGACGAGGCCCGAGCGGATGCAGTTGCCGGACGCACGTACGAAGACTGGCGCAACCGCCGCAGTGAATGGCGCCTCCCGTACGACCATCGGAGGGCGTACTGACCCTCTCGCGCAAAGACGCGATCGCGGAGCTTTGGCGTCGGAACCGGCAGTCCTCGCACCTGCTCCGGCCGTACCAGCGCGACATGCGGGACCGGGCCAGGACGCCGAAGGGGAAGAAGTATTTCTCGCTGTGCTCGCGACGCATCGGGAAAACGACGACGGCCATTGTCACGGCTGATGAGCTCGCCCGAGATGGGCATGACGTCCGGTTCTGTTTCCCTACGCTGCACCAGGCCGAGACCGTCATCGTGCCGATGGTTGACGAGCTCCTGGCGACCTGCCCCGAACCGCTCAGGCCGAAGTACCTAGCGAAGCACCTGGTGTGGGAGTACCCGAATGGCTCTATCCGCCTTGGCGGGGCTGACAACCGCCGAAGCGCGAACCGTATGCGCGGCAGCGGAGCGGACCGCATCATCCTGGACGAATGTTGCTTTTTCGAGGAGTACGAGTACGTCCTGAAAGACGTGGCGCTGCCGCAGGTGTTTACGAACGATGGGACGATCTGGATGCTCAGCACGCCGCCAGAGTCGGCTATGCACCCATCGGTCCGCACGATCGATGAGTGCCGCATCGCGGGCGACTTCTCGCACCACGACATCTGGATTACCGAGCCGTACTACGGGAAGGACCGGATCGAAGCGTTCCTCGAGGAAGCCGGCGGCATCGAGAGCACGACCGCGCAGCGTGAGTACTTCGCCCGCATCGTCACGGACGCGAGCCGCGCCGTGGTGCCTGAGTTCACGCGCGAGCTCGAGCACATCGTGGTTGACCTGCCCGTTCCGCCTCGGTGCGCTCGTGTAGTGGCTGCAGACTTCGGCTTTCGCGACCTGACCGTGGTCGTCTTCTGTTACTACGATTTCGACCGAGCGCGGATCGTCGTGCTAGACGAAGTGGTCGCCGAGGCTCAGTCCGCGCTCGAGGTTGGACGCCGCGTCCACGCCAAGGAACGAGAGCTCGGGTGGGACGGCACCGGAATGGTCCGCATCGCAGACGCCCCACCGCAGTTGCTCGCGGACATCTACGAGGCGTGCGGTATTTCGTTCGGCCCTGCGAAAAAGGACGATGCCGAGGCGGCATTGAACTATTTGCGACGCTGCTGCGCCGAGCGTCGTCTAGCCGTGCATCCGCGCTGCCGTACCGTCATTGCCCATATGCAGGGAGGCATCTGGAATGCGGCCAAGTCCAGCTACGAGCGGTCCGGGGAGCATGGCCATTTCGACGCGATCGACGCGGTAAAGTACGCGTGCAGGCACCTGGACCAGCACACGAATCCGCACCCTCGCCTTGCCGAGGGAGTGTCAGCCGAGACACATTGGATCATGCCGGCGGCTATGACTGCTCCGGTCAACCCTGAGCTGGCAAACGTTTTCCGCTGGAGATGACATGGATACGACAGGCAACAGCGTCAGCGCAAACACCGAGTATTGGGCGGCCGTTCCGACGGACCAACTACTCGGCAAGATGCAGGACAAGATCCAGCTTTACTACAGCTACTGCCTTAGCAGCGGCCGTGCTGACGTTTGGCGCAGGTCGTACCGGCTTCTGTACGGCTGGGATGCGAGCGGTACGTTCAAGAGCTCTCGCCGCATCTCGTTCAGCGGCGAGGAGGGCGAGGCCGTTGACGCTTCAGCGAACATCCTTCGAAGCCTGACCCGTGCGATGCACACGCAGATTACCGGATCGCGCCCGTCCTACGCATGCCGGACGACGAGTAACGATTCGCGCAGTCTCGAGGTCGTTCGCGTCGGTAACGCGCTGCTCGACTTCATGTGGACCGAGGCGCAGCTTGAGCAGGCACTTTCCCAAATGGCTTGGTATTCGCTGCCGTCTGGAGAGGGCTGGGCCTACACGCGCTGGGATCACTGGGGCGGTGAGCCGGTCGCGGTCGATCCGATGACCGGAACGCTCGTCTGGTCCGGGGCCGTGAAGTGCACCGCGCTCAAGCCCGAGGACGTCATCAGGGACATTCACCAAGCGGACCTAAACCTCGATTGGGTCATCGTCTCGACGCTCGAGAACCGGCACGCGCTGGCGGCGCGCTTCCCGGAATACCGCTCCGAGATCCTGAACGCCTCGCCTCCGGGCCAGTGGAACAGCATCCGCGCGCGCATGCCGTCCTCGCAGCTCTACCGTGACGCCGCGTCCGATGCGGTCCCGGTATTCGAACTCTGGCATCGACGGACCGATGCGCTGCCGAGCGGCCGACACGCGATGATGGTTGGCACGTCATGCATCGTCCACGACGACGAGATGCCGTACTCCATGCTGCCGGCCGTGCCGATGATTCCCAGCCTCGAGATCGATCAGGCGTGCGGATACGGCGAGACCTGGGACCTGAACAATCTGCAACAGGCCATCACCAGCATCATTTCTCAGGTCGTCAGCACCCGCGAAAACTTCGGCGCGCGGAACGTCTGGGCCACGCCAGGCACGCGGCTCAGTTCGGCCCAGGTCGGCCAGGGCTTCCGCATCATCGAATCTGCACAGAAGCCCGAGGTCATCGACATGGGCGCGGGATACGTCGGCGAGGCATCGTCCGCGATCGACCTGCTCAAGGGATTGATGCAGTTGCAGACGGGCATGAACGACACCGTTCTTGGTGATGCGTCCAAGTCTCAGTCGGGCGAAGCGCTCCGGATGCTGCATTCGATGGCGATGCAGTACAACAGCGGTCTACAGGCCAGCTACGCGCGCGCGTCCGAGAAGGTGATGACTCTCGTCATTGAGGCGTGCGGTCAGTACATGCAAGGCGAGCAGATTATCCCGATCGTCGGACGCGGCAATCGGCAGACGGTCGCGAGATTCAAGGGCGAGGACCTACAGGCGATCGATTCGGTGCAGATCGAGATGCAGGCCGCATCGCTCCGTACCAGCGCCGGGCGTCTCGACGTTGCGGACAAGCTCTTGCAGGCCGGTCTCATCACTGACCCGAAGCAGTATTTCGAGGTCCAGGCGACGGGGCGACTCGAGCCTATCCTTGACGCTCCGTATGCGGAGCGCGTGCTCATCGATGCCGAGAACGAGCGGCTGATGGACCCAGCATCGGCGCAGGCGGTGCGTGTCCTCATCTCGGACAATCACGCGAAGCACATCTCGGAGCACCTGAGCAAGTTGAACGATCCCGATCTACGCCTCGACGACGCTATCACCGGGGCGTTCCTTGGCCACGTCCAGGAGCATATGCAGCTATGGGCAGCAGCGCCGCCGGACATCCTTGCAGCCACCGGCCAGGCCCAGGCTCCGAGTGCAGCGATGGCGCAGCAGATGGCCGCTCAGCAGCCGAGCCCAGGTCCGGGCGGACCGATGCCGAACGCAGCGCCCACGGGCGGGCCTGGTGGCGCTGGATTCCCTGCGATGGATGCGAATACGCCGCCGGCCGATGTGGGCCAGCAAGAGCCGGGCATGGAGCCCACGACGATTTGAGGAGGCTAATCGATGAGTGACGCAGGATCGGCCCTAGGCGGCCAGGCTAGTACCGGAGGCGGGGCCGTCTCCCCGTCGTTCCGCGAGGCGCTGAACGCACCTCCCAAGCAGGGCGGCGGATCGTCTGAGTTTCGGGACGCGCTGAACCGTGACACGTCCGACAAGCGGCCACGCAACGACACGCCGAATGACGCGAACGACTCGCGCTCCACCGAGCACGTTGCAGGACGTCCCGAGACGAAGGCCCGCGACACGTCGCCGAAGACTGACGCGGACCAGCGCACGCCTCGCAAGGCCGAACGCGACATGCGAATCGAGCGTTCGCAGGAGCGTGACGGACAGGAGCAGTCCCGGGCCGATGACGCGCTAGACCTGGACCGGAAGGTGCGCGCCAAGGTCAACGGCAAGGAGAAGGAGATCTCGCTACGTGAGGCGCTGGACTATTACCAGCGTGGCGAGAGCGCTAACCAGCGGTTCCAAGAAGCGGCCAATCTCCGCAAGGAAGCCGAGACCGCCAAGGAACGCGCCGAGCGGCTCTTGCGCGACCCGAAGGCCCTTGTCGACGCCATCATCAACGACGAGACTGGCGCGAAGACTTTGCACGAGGCGTATACGGAGCTGCAGCGTCTCGCCCAGATGAGTCCTGAGCAGCAGGCCGAATACCTGCGCGTGAAGGAGCTCGAGGGGCGCGCCGCGCAGATGGACCGGCTTGAGCAGGAGCGGCAGGCTCAGCTACAGCAGCAGCAAGCCGACGCCATCATTGACCAGCACCTAGACGGGCTCGACGACGCTTACGAGAAGCTCGGCTGGTCGCCGTCCGGGAAGGTCCAGGACGTAGCCGATATGCTCGCCGCTAGCATGATTGACGATATCAAGGAAAGCGGCACGAAGGGGGTCACCTACCGCCACATTGCAGGGGCCGTGAAGGACGCGATCCAGGACATGGTTTCCGAGTCGCTGTCGAGTATGGACAACGCGGCACTCCGCGAGCTCATCGGAGACAAGCGGATCAAGGCGCTGATTGCGGAGGATGTGAAGGCCGTTCAGAGCCGGAAGCCCGCCGCCGTTCCTCGCGACCAGAACCGCCAGCCGACCGGGCAGTTTGCGCAGAAGGGCAAGCCGGAGCCGGCGACGCACTACGCGGGAGACATGCGCAGCTTCCGAGACATGTTGAACCGCGAGCGTTGACCTGCTAGCCTGATTGTCCCTGTCACCGCAGGGACCACCGGACTCGAAACCGGCCCCGCTTGGCAATGATGCTGAGCGGGGCTTGACTTTTGTCGCGACTTATGCGTCACTGAATGAGACCCCGTGTAGGACGGGTCAGTTAGCGGCCGTAGCCGTCGCGGACCCCTCTACCAATCGGCGAGGACCAGCCCGCACCTAGCGATCGAGGCTCGCGAAATAGCGCCCAGTCAAAGGCGCTTCGCAATCCAAGAAAGTCAGGTGTGTGATGGCAGTTGTGACTACGGAAAACGGCACGTCTGTCGACGGCCTGTTCAAGAATCGGTATATCGGCCGCGTCGAGCAGGTTCTTAGCCAGGACAACGAGTTCCAGAAGCGCGTGCCGTTCGATTCGAGCAACAAAATCGGCCGCTACTACATGAAGGCCGTGCAGCTTCGCCGGCCGCAGGGTGTGACGTTCGCGTCGGGCTCGAGTGCGAACGATGCGTTCGCGCTGAACGGTTCGGTCGCTTCGACGATCCTTGATGCGTACATCGACGCGTCGTCGATCGTCATGCAGGACCGAATCGGCTACACGACCATGGCCCGCGCCATGTCGACCGAGCAGGCGTTCGCCGAGGTCTTTGACGTCACGGTCGAGGGTCTGCAAATGCAGGCCCGCGCCAACATTGAGTTGATGTCGCTCTACGGTCAGTCGGACCTCGGCACCGTCGAGTCTGCCTCGACCGTCTCGTCTAAGCGGCAGGTCGTCATTTCGAAGGCGACGTGGGCAGCCGGCATCTGGCCGCAGCTCGAGGGCGCGCTTGTCGACGTCTACGCTGATAGCACGCTTGCGTCCAAGGTCACGGCCACCACGTACCTGCAGGTCGTCTCGGTCGACATCGCCAACCGCACCATCACGCTGGACGGCACGGACTACGCCTCGGTAACGGCTAACAACGTCATCGTCCCGTACGGCACCGGCACCGCTGGCGCGTCCTGGGCGAAGGGCGTTTCGAAGATCATCCAGACGAGCGGCACGCTGTTCGGCATCGACAACTCGGCGTATGGAAACTTCAAGGGCAACAGCTACTCGTCGGTCAACGGCGCCCTGACGCTCGGCAAGATCAACAGCGCTGCCAGCCTCGCATGGAACCGTGGCACCGCGCGCAAGCTGACGTGTTTCGTCAGCGCGTGGACCTGGACCGATATGAACGTGGACGCTGCGGCGCTTCGGCGTTACGCGGAGTCGACGAAGGCCGGTCTCGACCTCGGCACGACCAGCATCACCTACTACGGCCCGAACGGCGAGATCGAGATCGTCCCGCATCGCTTCGTCAAGGCGGGCGAGGCGTTCCTTCTCGACCTCTCGAGTTGGAGCCGCGTCGGTTCGATGGACGTTACCTACAGCCTGCCCGGTCTGCCGGAGAACTTCATCCTGCAGCTTCCGAGTAACGCCGGTTTCGAGCTTCGAAACTTCAGCGATCAGGCCCCGTTCTGCTGGAACCCGTCCGCTCAGACGTACATCAGCGGCATCGTCAACAATTCGCTCTAAGGTCTAGCGATGGCATCCCATGGCCTACTGACTATCCAGGCGTACTTTCCGCGGAAGTCGCAGACGGACCTCAACAACATCGTTTCCGCAAACTCCAAGACGACGGGGAGCGGGCGCGAGTTGCGGAATGCCATCGCGAGTCTTCTTTCGGGAGGCGCATACGGCGGCGGCGGTGTCGGAATCACCGCCGTTGCCGGATCGCTGACGAGCGTCGCTGCCTCCTCGAGCTTCACTTGCACGGCCGCGTCGCTGACGGTGGGTGACAAGCTCATCATCAGCGGCCCGGACGGTGACGTGACGCTGACGGCCGTTGCCGCAAACACCGAGAACCCGCTTCTCGGCCAGTACAGCGTCGGAGGCGGCACGGATGCGAACCTCGCGACGTCGATCCGTCTCGCCATCAACGCGAACCCTGCGGCCAAGAAGTACTGCACGGCCGCTGGCTCGACGAATACCGTTGCGCTGACGGCCGTTCCGGATGGCGCGTACGGCAACAACATCAAGCTTCGCAAGCAGGTGACGACGGCCGGTGTTTTCTCGTTCACGTCTGGCGTCGCCTTCACCGGCGGCATCAGCCCGAATACGGCTCAGACCCGCACCATCACGGTCGGCACGAATCCGGCGAACAACGACACGCTGGGCTTCGGCAACGTTACGATTACCTGGAAGACGTCCGGCTCGGGCGAGAACCAGGTCACCATCGGCGGCACTACGACGCTGACGGCAACGGCGCTCAAGAACGCCATCAATGCGCATAGCATCCTCGGCGGGCTCTTTGTCGCGACGTCGGCTACCAACGTCGTGACGCTGACCGTCAACTATCCGACGCTGGTTCACTACATGACGTACCTCGTGAGCTCCACGGCAAACGTCACGGTGTCGGGCCAGTTCACGGCCGGATGCACTCCGGCTCAGTCGGCTACCATCGGCGCAACGTCGGGGGCGTTCTGATGTCCATGTCGAAGCTGGCCCGTAGCGGTATGATGGGCCGTCTGCGTAAGCGGATGGGCGAGGAGCAGCGCCAGGCCATCGCCGACAAGTTTGGAGATGAGTTCCGGCGCGGGATGGAAGGCTCGGACCGGAACCCGTCCGCCGACGTCTCGTCCGCGCTCGAGCCGCTGCGTCGGGCCGGTCAGTCCGCGATCGATGCGGGCGAGCTTCGTCAGGGCGACGCTGCCCGGGCGATGGGCGACCATGCCGAGCCGGACGCCGACGACATGGGAGGCCCGTCCGACGAGGATGCGGATGACCTTGCCGCCCCGCCTCCTAGCCGTGCGATGGATCGACTCCGCGCACTGCGGGGGCGGCGCTAAACCGTGGCTGTCTGGGACACATCGGACCTAGTAACGCGCGTCAAGCGTAAGGCTCAGTGGACGTCTAGCGCCAAGCTGACGGACACGGAGCTTCTAGCAGTCGGCGATGAGGAGCTTCAAACGTTCATCGCGCCGATGGTTCGCAGTGTCTCGGACGGCTATTGGGTCAAGCGCTACACCACGGCCATCACTGCGGCTCAGCCGCTCTACCGCATCCCTCCGCGCGCGACTGCCGGCACGATCTACGACGTTTCGATCGTGGACAGCGCCGGCAACACGCGCCGCCTCCTGAAGCGGTCCGCCTCGGACCTCTACATGACGCGCTTCGGGTGGGATAACAACACGACTTCGCTGCCCATAGCGTACGTGGTAGAGGCTGACACGATCCGCCTCCTCCCCTCTCCGTCGTCCGGCCTAACCCTACTCGTGCGCTATGAGCGGCGACCCTCTCAGCTAGTTGCGACCACCGCTTGTCAGCCGATCGCTACGGTCTCGACTTCGTCACTGACCACGACTTCGGCGCTCAGCGGCTATTCGTCCACCTACGGGCTCGACATCGTACAGGCGCTCCCGAACTTTGACGCGACCTACGATGACCTTGTTGCGACGCAGAGCGGTAGCGGTCCGTACACGTACACGTTCGGCCAGGCGATTGCCGGCGTCTCGGTCGGAGACTACATTTGCAACCCTCAGCAGACCTGCATCGTCTCGATCCCGGACGTGCTCTATCCGATCCTGGTAGACCGCATCGCAGCCGAGGCGCTTGATGAGGTCGGCGACTCGAACCTCGCCGCCATGATTCGCGCCCAGACTGAGCGGAAGTTGCCGGGTGTGCTCGAAACGCTCGAGCCCCGCGCCGAGACGTCCGCGCCCGCTGCGTTCAACCGCTGGTCTCCGATGAGGTCCTGATGGCCGAGCAGCAGATCCTACGCCTCGGCTGCAACGGACTGACGACCGACCCAGGCCCGTTCGCTGGCGTGCCCGATGGCGCGATGGTCGAGGCGCAGAACCTCATGTTCCGCCGGCCGGGCGTTGCGGAGCCGCGCGCGCCGCTTCAGTTCACGAGAGACGCTAGCGCCACCGGGACGTGCTACGGCGTGTTCCCGTTCGACGACGGCAGCGCTGTCGTCCCGCAGTGGATCGGATTCTCGGGCTGGCGCTCTGGCGGTACCACGACGGTTACCGGTGGCTTCACGTTTAGCCAGTTTCAGACCCGCCACAGTGCGTACCGTGGTCGCGGCTTCTTTACATCGCGCCAGGGCATTGCGGTCCTTGACGGTGCGACCGATACGAGCGCGCGGCTGGCGGGTGTGCCGCGTGGGCCTGGGTTTTGGACGAAGATCACGCAGGGCATCGGGTCTGGTCTTTGGCTGCCGCAGGATTACGTGATCGGATATCGAACGTGCGTCGTTCGGTCGCTGAACGGCACGCCATCGCGCGGCGCGCCATCGTCGCTTCGGTATGTCTGCAATGAGCGGAATACGATGCCAGGGGACTGCTACGTCTCCATTCGCATCTACATCACTTCGGACATCGTCGCTGGCGATTACATCGAAGTGTACCGGTGCGCAAAGATCCAGGGCACGTACGTCGCTGGAACGCAAGTCACCGATGGATACCCAGCCGATGAAGGAACGCTACGAACTTCCATCTTGGTCACGTCTGCGATCGTATCCGCCGGTTATGTCGATTGGGACGACACGCTAAACGACAAGTTCTATTCCGGTCCGTACCTGTACACGAATGCCAGTCAGGAAGGCATTGCGCTTGCGAACGAGCGCCCGAACTACTGCATCGACGCGGACATTTACAACCGGATGCATTTTTTCGCGGGCCAACGCAGCCCGCAGCGCGTCACGCTGACAGCGCTTGGCATCGGAACGCCGGAAGATAAGGTCCCGAATGTTTGGGGCAGCGGACTAGACACGCAGTACCGTTTGTGCGGCTATCAAGTCGCGGCAACGATCACGAGCGGAGCGGCAACCATTACGCTCGCCGGAGGCGAGTGGGCCTATCTGTCTGTCGGTCAGTACGTAACAGACGGAACTAACGTCGACCCTGAGACAGGAACCGCTCGAATCCCTGCGAACACGCAGATTCTGTCCATCAACTCTGGAACTGGCGTCGTTACGTTCACCAAGAACGCAACAGCTAGCGCCGGTCCGATCACGCTGTGCTTCTACGACTTCCTAGAGGTCGACGACGGGTCTGGCACTAAGCGCCGCATTTACACGTGTTGGGGTATCGGGTCCAATAGCAGCACGCTTTACACTGCTCGCCCGAAGATTTTTGTTGGCACGCCACAGTGGCACGAAACCAACACCATTGCAGTGTACGGCGGCAGTGGCGGCGCTGCGGAAATGGAACGCGCTTGGGCGAATGCCTACGGAACGACGTCGTTCCGTTTGGCTGCCGTGGCTGCATCAAACAGTAACGACTACGTCACGATCCGCATCGAGCGCACCGACGCATCGCTTGGCTCGTTCACGGTGCGGTCGTCCAAGCCGCTCGCATTCGACCAGTACGTTGACAGCGTGACCGGCGTCACGTCGTCGCAGGAAGGCACGCCGGGCCGTCTCGCTTGGTCCAAGATCGATGAGCCCGAGTCCGCGCCGCTGCCGTACTACGCGGACATCGGCGACCCTAACGCACCGATCTACGCCTGCACTGCGGTCC
>WBZQ01002315.1_pt1 | contig 12313 bp, 14 predicted proteins | sample 5204251 | NCBI WGS metagenome assembly WBZQ01 (sample SAMN12412402, study PRJNA552823) | activated sludge metagenome | isolation source: activated sludge from nitrification reactor of wastewater treatment plant... | place: USA: Virginia | collected 2017-09 | reverse complement strand
ACGCCAAAGTATTCGACATTGTTGCGTAGAAACTGCCCACTGGGGGAGTTGCCGTTGAAATATTCCAGCAGTATTTGCAATTTCCGCCCGAGCACTTGTAAATTATCGAACTCTACCCCGGCCCGCGCAGAAACATCCGTGTTCCAGTTATTTTCTTGAAAATTTTTCAGATCGACGGCGGCGATGGGACGCAGAGGCGCTGAATCCAGACGCCAGGGGCTCCGAAATTCAACACCATATTGTGTCATCCAGACTTTCAGTGACGATGGTTCTTTATGGAACAAGCCGCCACCGCCCGCATATAAGCGCAGGCCATAGGGAAATTCATACGATAATCGTAGATCAGCACCCTCATAACTCAGATTGATCCGCTCGAACTCGGAATTTACGCGGCGTAGCAAAAACTCATCCCCAAGATGCGAACTCTGGTGAAAAATACGCGCAAATGCTGAAAACTGTTCAGCACGCACACTGGAATATACCGAGGCAATAAAATCGGTATTGACGAGATCCGAAGAGGGAGCTCCCAGGTTGAAATCGCTGAACACAGCCGCCTGAAGCCCGGTTTCCCATTGCATCAAGGAACGTCCTACATTTCCTCGATAAAAAGGTATGGTTTCGCCAAAACTGACCGACCCGATATTCCTTCCTTCAAAGTTATCATTGAAAAAGTGGCGATAGGAAGCTGAGAAATGTGACCAGCGTGGATCGGCCAGCAGCGGCTTGAACAGATGGCCACTGGGTAAAATACCGGTCGGCATCAGAGTCGGTTGTGTCGTGGTAATCGCCACTGTCTTGTGGGCGGATTGATGGATGGGCTGCGACGGTGCGGTCGCCCCAGGCACACCTTCAGAAATCGTATCCGCAATCCTGACTTGATTGACACCGGGAATTTCGGATAATAGACGCATTACTCGAGCTTGATCGGCTGTGCTGATATGGGCACCGGGTATAACGATCACGCCATTTTCCACCCTGAGAACCGGAATTTCGAGCTGCAAACGGTATTTCAACATGCTCGTTGCATAACCGGCTATGTACGCATCACTTGGCGGTGTGGCATGTACTGGTGAAATACAACACAATGAAATGCCGCAAAAAATCGCGAAACGCAGGTAATTCATCGGAGAAGGCTTATTGCGGCACATCTGCCATGCGAATGGTGAGATTATTCAATACTGATTTGACGCCTTTTTGAACTTGTGCAACCTCTACCGCTTTGTCGATGATCTGCTGAGAGTCCACCGCTCCATTCAATTGCACGACGCCATTATCGGTAATCACACTGATTTCCGATACTTTGAGGATGGGATCGTTCAAGATTGCAGTTTTTACGTTCAACGTCACCACTGAATCATCCAAATATTGAGTGCCGCTTTCGCTTTTCTCAGCAAGACTCTGTTTGGCTTTATCGATTTTTTTACTGGCCTGTTCGGTGGCCTGCTCCAATTTCTGCTCGACTTTGTCCAGCGAGCGATCCAGTTTCTGCCCTGCTCTCTCGGCTGCCCCATCCCCATCTTTCTGGCAACCCACGAAAGATCCGATCATTAACATACTGATCAGGATAGCAGTGAGCTGAAAACAAACAGGCGGTAAATGAAGGGATATCGTTTTCATGATTATTCCTGGAGAAAGTGGCGAATCAACGATTAACATAGGCAAGCCGGCTGATGAATAACAGCACGCAAGTCAACAAAAGACTAGCAGCGAAACCGGCAATGCTCTGTTCGATATCGTACACACTGCATCCCTTGTAACTGATCAGTATCGGTTGCAATGTACGCTAACGAACAGAAAGCAATCGATTTTATGGACAAAATGCTTAGCAGAGATTGCCAAGTTTTATTAATGACTGAAGTAAATGACTACCACACCATCTATTGAGGAGAACTCTTCATGAACTTGTCACCCAATGCCCGCCATGATATTCAAGCCTGTATCACGGCATGTAATCATTGCCATCAGGTATGTCTGCAAACAGCAATGAATCATTGTCTTGAAACTGGCGGAAAACATGTTGAAGCCAATCATTTCCGGTTACTGATGAACTGTGCGGATATTTGTCAAACTTCAGCCAATTTTTTATTGAGCGGTTCCCATCAGCACACGTTGTGTGAAGTCTGCGCCGAGATTTGTGAAGCATGCGCAGCCGACTGCGAAAAAATTGGCGATATGAACGAGTGTGTAAAAGTATGCAGGGATTGCGCTGCGTCGTGCCGGGAAATGATGAAGTTGGAACACTGAGAAAAAGCTAGAATCTTCCATCAATGATCATCAGGATGAGTGGCTGTCCCTGGAATGATCTGGAATATTCAACATGCGCACGGCCTCACAAAAATAACAACCAACAGGAGACTGAATCATGAGATACATTACTACATTATTCTTGGTTTCTTTCTTGGCGCTGTCATTGCTAAGCCTGACAGGCTGCGGATCAACATCGAAAAAGGAAGGAACGGGTGAATACATAGATGATACGGTTATTACGACCAAAGTTAAAGCGGCCATATTGAATGAACCCATGCTCAAGTCAGCTGAAATCAATGTAGAAACTTTCAAAGGTGTCGTGCAACTGAGTGGTTTCGTCAGTTCGTCTGCCAGCATCGATAAAGCAGTAGAAGTTGCACGCGGCGTCGCTGGGGTCAAATCCGTCAAGAACAGCATGCATCTGAAATAACCCGCCCCGGGCTTGGAAGCTATTCAGACAGTGAACATTCCGTAATTGGATAGCTTCTTCTTGTTTCCTAACGAATTCAGTTCGGCAATGCACAGATTGTTGCTTGCACAGTGGCATTTGTTTTATAGACGTCTCATTCAAGCAAACTGTTTTTTAATTAAAAAGAAGAAGTGTCGGAATTTTTATAAATCATTCATTCCTACGATACGCCATTCTTTTCGGGGCTTATTCCCACCTTCCAGCCCTGCATTTCATTTCATCACTATGGAGTCAATCTATGAACATTAAACATCCAATATTCATTACTGCTGGCATCGCCCTCATCTTTTGCGGTACCGTAGCCATTGCCGCTGAAACCCACCTGAACGAAGCCATCAAACATACTGAACTGGCGTTACAGTCCACCGAAGTTAAGTCGATTGCTCAACACATGGAAGAAGCGAAAACGCATTCCGAAGCTGCCCAATCCGAGCAAGCGGCAGACTCACATCTGAATGAAGGCATCAAAAAATTGGATGAAGCCGTCAAAGAGAGTCAACTGGGTGCTGCAGAACTGGCCAAAAAAGCTGCACAGGAAGCTTTAGCGCATCTGAAGAAGGCATCGACAGCAAAATGATGATCACGTCGTTCAATCCACAATTCATAAAAAAAGGTTACAGCGGTGTAACCTTTTTCTTTTTGTGAGAGTAGCTGAGGTTGCTGGCTGATTCATGTACGACCATTTCTGCTAATCACTATAATCGCCTGATCCACTCCGGTCAGTGCCTTGCCGCATATCGGAAAAGATTGTCCAAATGACCATAAACAAGGCTGCGATTGCGGGACCGATAACAAGGCCGTTCAATCCGAATAGCTCAAGTCCGCCCAAGGTTGAAATCAGCACGATATAGTCCGGCAATTTCGTATCCTTTCCGACCAGGAAAGGACGCAGTAGATTGTCCACCAGCCCCATGACCAGCGCGCCGAAGGCGATCAAAATCACACCGTCGCCCATCGCACCCGTCGCCAGCAGGTAGATAGCCACCGGTAACCATACCAAGGCTGCACCGATAGCGGGCAATAACGAAAGAAAAGCCATCAGCACGCCCCATAGCAAAGGGGCATGTATGCCGAGAAACCAGAAAATGATCCCACCCAGCATGCCTTGAAGTGCAGCCACAAGAATGCCGCCCTTGACGGTAGCTCGGACTACCGTCGTGAATTTCGTGAAAATCGCTCTTTGCTGTGTCGCATGTAACGGAATGGCTTGGCGAATATTCCTGAACAGCAAGTCGCCATCACGCAGCAAAAAGAACAACAGATACATCATGATGCAAAAATCAATGATGAAGCGGAACGTAAATTGCCCCACGCTGAGAACCTGTGTAGCGAAAAACTGACTTCCCTCGCGTAAACCCATCACAACTTTTTGCTGCACTGCACTCAAATTAGTTAATCCCGATTGCGCCATTAGATTTTGAACCCAAGCTGGCAAAGCTTCCCATACTTGATGAAAATAAATTCCAAAATCCAATTTGCCCGCATGAAGCATGTCATATAGTCCCGCTGCTTCCTGCATCAATGCGGTGGCAATCATCGCCAGTGGCAAAATCACCATCACAATAACGATTGCAATGGTAATAAGGGCAGAAGCACTTGGATTTGATATCAACGAACCATGCAGACGTCGGTGCAAAGGTGCAAACACAATCGCCAGTACCGTACCCCACAAGATAGCGGCAGAGAATGGCCATAACAGCCAGACAAATAATAAAGATGTAATTACAAGCAATACCACGAAGGTTCGCTCTTCAAGTTTTTGCATCATTAGATTCACGCAGGAAGGATGGAATAATGATGACGTCGGGGTGTATCGAGATTCGCGAGCGGCATGTCATGCCGAAAGAATAACAGTTAAGGAAATGACAGCGTGTTCGCTAACACACACAGCCTTGCTTCCATCGGTATCAACTTCAATAAGACAATCGATAGGGATGAGCATTCCTAACGATTGTCGCTCAAACTGTCAATATGTTCTTCAACTTACTACTGCGCTGATACTTTCTACCAGCCTGACGGCGAGTGGCAGTTCAAATATAGCAATCTGAAATGAGGCATAAACCATCAAAACCACGCATCGCCGGGTGAAGTTCATTGATCACTTTTCGCGCCAGATCTTCTTTGCACGCAAGAATGACCACCACATTCTCCTCAGCAAGACTGACATTATCCGTATAACAGGCATCATCCACATTAAGGTCACCAATATTTTTGATGATGGTATATCCACGTACACCAGTATTTTCCAATAATTCTATTAAATGGTTGAGGTGTGGCGTTCCAACTACAATCTCGAATTTCTTCATTAATCTCGAATGGGTCATTAATCTTTTCTCCAATATCTCTGTATTGATCAAATCGGTAGTGATTTGGATTCGTTCTATGATGTCAAAGCGGTCACAAGGGAAATTCTCTTAGGCAGCAGGCTATGAACAGTGGCAGGTCACAGTCAATCTTGGCGGATCACGTTCAACCCACGGAGGGTATGACTGTAAACATGTGGATTTGCGTGAACAATCAGTAAAACTACCCGCCCTCGGCAAAAATGTATGGATTCATTTTGCAGTGGGCTTTAGGGCTTTACACCTTGATTCAATGTAATTCTTCAGTACCACTGCATGATTGATAGCCTCATCCTTAGCAGCGTAGATTAGCGTCACCTGCGCATGCTCTGCCAGGATATTGATGAAGGTACTCACCGCGGAAGTCTTTTCCAGCTCCTCAACATAGCATGAGCTGAATTCCCTGAATCTTGCCGGATCGTGGCCAAACCACTTGCGTAATTCGGGAGAAGGCGCGATATCCTTCAACCACAGATCAATGGCGGCGCTTTTTTTCGACACCCCGCGCGGCCACAATCTATCCACCAGAATACGATATTCATTTTCTTCAGCCTTTTCATAGACTCGCTTGACCGTTAAATGATGCATATCTTTTGCCATTCACTTTGATCGTTTGCCAGGTTCATGCGCCCTCGTGATGTTTTCGTGTATCTGAGTTGATATTAATGTTCAACACGAGGGCAGACTCAAAACTTAAGCCGAACTGTTATCTCGAGCCGTCTGCAAAGTCTCGCCACTGTACATCTCAGCTTCCGCGACCACCTGATGTATTCCTGGAGAGTATCCCGGCACAGTGTCATTGGATAGCGCAATCATGGCCGCCAATGAAAAAGTGATGCTATAAAGCAATGTAATGGCATAAACGACAAACAGTTGCGGTGATTTCAATAAGTCTTTAAATTCCATGATTTTCTCCTGATTAACTCTAACTGGTCATCGATACTCTCCAGCAAAAAATGCAAGAACTCGTATCAATAACCCCATCTACAATACGCTCTCTCAGGTTGACAATTAAATTGTCAATAATCAATCGCCAACACATCATTTCTAATTGATAGAGATTACGTTCCCTAAGGCTAATTATTAATATTATCCATTTAAATACAATGGGAATAATTATTAAACTAAAATATATAATATTAATTGTTTTACCTTGGAAGAGATCATATCGTTAGTATATACTCAAGAGAAGCCCTAAATTTTGAAACATTTTGTTTCTTTAATGGATACAATAAAACTATGCAAGATTTGAACCTTTTCATAATTTTTGCGCGCGTGATAGAGGCAGGCAGTTTTTCCGAAGCTGCACGGCGTATGGATATTTCACGAGCAGCCGTCAGTAAGGCGGTGGCCAAGCTTGAGAAAGATCTCAGCACTCGACTACTGCTCAGAAGTACCCGTCATATCAGCCTGACTGAAACCGGCATTGCCATTTCGGCACATGCGGCACGCATACTGGAAGAAGCTGAACATGCCGAACGGGTAGTCAACAGTCTGCATTCCGAACCGCAGGGAACCCTTAAAGTGAGTGTTCCAAGTTCATTCGGAACCCGCCACATTGCTCCCTCGCTACCTTGTTTTCTGGCACGTTATCCTAAAATCAAGATTGATCTGACCATCACCGATCACCCCGGCGATCTCATCGAAGGTGGTTATGATGTTCAGATTCGCGTCACCAACGAACCCGATCTCAACCTAGTGGCGCGTAAATTAGCGCCCGTGCGCCGCATATTGTGCGCCACACCGCAATACTTTCAACAATGGGGCATGCCGAAAACACCTCAAGATCTGACTCAACACAATTGCTTGGATTGCGCAGTATCTGCGGAACAGGGCTACTGGCGATTCAACGGGCCAGAGGGCATGATCAAAGTACCGATATCTGGCACTCTGCGCATTAATGATAACGACGCGCTTGCGCAAGCGGTGTTATATGGAACAGGAATTGCGCTGCTACCGACGTATACGATCGGGATGGAATTACAAAAAGGTCGGCTCCAAGCGATCCTTCCGGAATATCTATCGATCGAGCGTCATATTTATGCCTGCTATTTACCCAGCCGGCATCTACCGATCAAGATAAGCGCCTTCATTAATTTCTTGTCAGAACACGTGGGTGATATTCCGTACTGGGACCGTTCCTTAAAACAAATTTGAAATCCTTCACTAAGCTGCGAGAATAGCCGAGATCAAATGGGCATTTCGGGGGTTTGTTCGGCTATCGCCACTTTTTCAACAACACGATCCCATGCCGCTCTGAAAAGATCGATTGCCTCGCCTTTTGCACAGACTGCGGAGGCCGTCTCTTCGCGCTCAAGGGGTAACAGGTGGCTATGGATTTTACACACATGTTCGAGCGAATCATCATAATCGCTGGCATCAAAGCTATCCGTCAAATAAGTACAGAACAGCGCAAATTGATATTCTTTGGATAACTCATCCCATAATTTTTCGAGTTGCAGCGCTCGATCATACTGTCTTCTTTTCCATAGAATATCCGCCATTTCGCCAAATGCGCGAATTTTGCCATATTTGAGATGAGCAATTTGAATGGGACTTACGATCAATTCGTGAATGACCTGATTTTCCAGCATGTCATTGATTAATATCCTCGATAATAAAAAATCTGCATCCAGGAACTTGAGTTGACCTTGATTTTTGAAAAATTGAACATTCAATCCCATCGCATTCAGATGGAAGATAATGGCTTTGCGCAGAGTAGCCCGTGCAATGATGATCACCAGCTCATTATTAAGCAATCCGCCTTTGATAAAATAAGCGACTGCTTCCGCCTGCATTGCTTCATCCCGGCAAATCTTCAGAAGGTGACTTCCTGCCAAAGGATTTAGCACCGTTTCTTGCCATGCCAGATGCTCACTCATACTATTCTCACTTAAAATTGAGGGAACGCTGCTTATTCGAGAAAATGACGCTTTCGCGAAAATAATAACGTATCCGAATGAACACGAGAAGAACCATTTACATCGGATACAACCTTTACCAAAGTCAATCCATCCATTGATTAGCTCCTACCATCTTCGAAAATTCAAGGCATGAGCAATACCGGCACTTACAGAAGGATTTGCATTTGCTCAACCGTAGCATCAAGGAATTAAAGCGTGTTGCAATAATGTTTGATTAATTTCAGAAATCAGGAAAACGCCAATTAATTCGCTGCATGAGCGAAACACTTCGTTACGCGGTCCACACTCCCGCGCAGATCGTATCGATATGGCTCGATTGATGCGTTCCGCGCGCCTTGCACTTCATCTCGTTCGCCGAATTAATCGGCATTTACATGCATCAATGATTGCCAGATCTTGCAAAATCAAATGAAGATCAGCTTGCATGAAAAAATCGACGTATCGCCCGGGTTCAACGCATCATAGTCAGATACTGCACTTTTCAACACGCTTTGGTGATGAAGCACACAGTTACCCAGCAATCTTGATGGTACGATCGAAGAAAATCATTCTCAAACCGAAAATTCATGGATATTTCTGATGAACTTTTAAACTTCATTCAATGGCCAGCAATGATCGTTACGATAACGGCGGCCTGGTATGTTGGAGCAGAAAGAAAGGATAATCGTAACTGGGGATTCTGGTTGCTGCTGTTGAGCAATTTCCTCTGGTTAATATGGGCAATTCCGCACTCTGCATGGGCATTGGCCCTGTTGCAGGTCAGTCTGGCAATCACAAACATTCGTGGTGTGTTGAAATCCTCTCCGAAATGACCGACATAACATCAAATGATCTAGCTGAACGCTTTTCACCTACAGCCGGATTCACCGCACATCCAACGCCGACACCCCTTCAATGCCCTACACTCAACCAATAAAACCCCAACCCTGGAATCATCAATTGGTCATCTTGCAACGTGATCACTTCTCCGCTGATGAGATCCCGGAATTGATTCAGATGCGCACCGCCTACTCCGGCCATTTCGGCAGAGCCAATGCCATGCGGCTGAACATCGAAATTAGCTACAACCACGATCGGATTTGACGCATCGCGCAATGTAAAGCGGCTGAAAGCAAAAATATGTTCATCCGCAGTGTCCAGCAATGAGCGATTGTTAAAATCCGCAAACGCGGGAATTTCCTTGCGGATGGCGATCAGTTTTTTGAGCGCGGTGAACACCCGGTATTCAATCGTTCCCGACTCATGTCGCTTCTCAGCCCTGTTCCAATTCAGCTTGGGCCGATTGACCCAACGGCTGTCATGGCTTCGGGATACATTATCGCGAAAGCTGTAATCGTTCATCGTTCCAAGTTCATCGCCATAGTACAGCAACGGAAGTCCTCCAAAACTCAGGATAAGCCCATGCAGCAACAATATCCTGGAAATAGCCTGCTCGATATGGACAGCATCTCCGCTTTGCAAAGCGTTTTCCAAACCCGCCAATGACGACAGCGAACCAGCAATGCGGACATCGCCGTTTCGTTTGTTTTCACCAAACGCGATACCGCGGGCGTCAGATCCTGCAAAACCGCCTGTGTAATAATCAATAAGGAAACGCCGGTGCGCCTTGGGCTCATAGCCCACAGCCGCGATATCGGAATCATCGAAGCCCAGGCCGATATCATCATGGCAACGAATGTAATTCAACCAGGTTGCGCGCTCGAGCTTGGCAGGTAAATTTTGTATGCTGCGCCACAACAAACGGGTATTCTTCGTAGCCAATGCGTCCCACAGTAGCGCCATGAACGTGGCGTTATAGGCAATCTCACATTCCTTGGCATTGATCGCATCCTCTCCAAAATACTTGATGACTTCCACCGGTGCCACAATCGCTTCTGCAATGAATAATACTGCGGGGGCGCTGACCTGCACGCAATCCTTGAACAATTGCAGTATCAGATGGGATTCGCGCTCATTCTGACATGTGCTGCCAATTTTCTTCCACAAGAACGCCACTGCGTCGAGACGAACGATATCGACGCCCTGATTGCCCCAGAATAGAATGATGTCGAGCATGTCGATGAATACCGCTGGATTATGATAATCAAGATCCCATTGATAATCATGGAACACCGTCATCACCCAGCGTTGCATCTCGGCATCCCAGCTAAAATTGCCCGGGGCCGTCTCAGGAAACACTTCCGGCATCGTCTGCTCAAACATTTCAGGAATTTCCCGGTCTGCAAAGGTGTAGTAATACGCCTGATACAGCGGATCACCCATTCGTGCTTTCCGCGCCCATTCATGTTCGCGCGACGTATGGTTCACCACGACATCCAGGATCAGCAAAATTTCGCGCTTGCGCAAATCCGCCGCTAGCGCTGCAAGCTCCTCATTACTTCCGACCCGAGGATCGACCTGACGGAAATCACTGACGGCATAGCCGCCATCGGATGCACCTTCGGGGCATTTGAGAATAGGCATGATATGTATCATGTTAATTCCCAATTCCTGAAAATAACCAAGTCTGCTGCGCAATCCGTGGAGATCTCCCGCAAACCCGTCACTGTAGAGCGCCATGCCTACCCATCGTTGATCGAGAAACCAGTTATGATTTTTTTCACGCATCAGATCAAGCTCATGCAATGTCTTGCTGCGCTTTTGATACTGCCGGGCCATCACTTCGACAAGGGTTTGCATCTGACTATCAAAGTCATCACGCTGGCCATACAATTGTTTCATCAAGCTATAGATGGCGTAAAAATTTGCCCCCAAGCGGGTATAGAAATGACGCAGATCAGATCTGACCAGGTCTGCGGGCAACGTATTGAGTATGGTGTTGAGCAATGAATGCGAAACTTGTTCGTACATCACATCCCCCACTTTTCACAGAAATTCTGATAGAACATTGGATCATCTGTGGTCGCGCCGCGCAATCCTATCACCGCGATCGCGAATTCCTGCGCTCTGTTCAATATCAGTTGCATCGGCCAATGCTGCAAAATTCCGAGCAGGCAGATACTTGCAAAAGCATCCCCAGCGCCGACCGCATCGCGCTGCACGACAGGCTGTTCCGGCCTGATTTGCCAATGTTCGCCATCACGCTGAAACAGCTTTGCGCCGTCTTTACCGCATGTAAGAATGATCGAATTGGCGCGAGTTTCATGAAATAAACCTTCAATTCCTTCTGTCTCACTAGACATCGCCGGAAACAAATCCTGCAATTCATGCTGATTGAGCTTGATCCAGTCCGCATCTGCTAGCCAGCGCAAAACATCTTGCCGGTCCCACCAGGGAGCCCGCAGATTAGCATCGACAAAAACGCGCATGTCACGACGCCGCTTGATCTGTTGCAAGGCAGAACGGTTAGTCGCATTACGCAACGCCAACGTGCCGTGATAAAGCATCATCTCAGCAGGCATGGGAGGTAATAGATCAGTCTGAATGTCATCCCACGCCACCGGTTCAAGAATGGTGTAACTTGGCTCGCCGTGCTGCAACTCGACTTCCACTGAGCCAGTCGGATATTGCATGCTAAATTGCAGACCGAGCTCATCCATATTCCAGGCGCGCATACGCTGAAGAATTTCATCGCCGGCCCGATCCTTTCCTACTGTCGACACCATCAAAGGTCGTTGACCCAATGCATTGAGATGCCAGGCCACATTGAAAGGTGCGCCACCCAGCACTCGGGTTCCGTCGTCGAAACAATCGAACAGCACCTCGCCGAATACGACCGACTTCATCAAATTGCCTCTCTCAAGTCGGGAAAATAGAACTGGATGCCTTCAATAACGCCATCTGCATACCTCCCATCTCCCTTCACCCCTCGCGCCACGTATAATTGATCGCAATAACCTGCCTGCCGGGCCATGCGCAACGCTTGCCGCCGCACTGAATCATGCGCATTCGCCACCAGCACGGCCGGTAATTCACTGCTCAGCACATCCATATCATTACCGCTATCCCCGGCAAATAGCACCTCATCTGCATGCAACCGCAGTAGATTCATCAAATAGCGGATGGCTGCAAGTTTGTTTGCGGCAGCCGGCAGAATATCCAGCAAGGCGATGTGTTTACCATGGTCGACGCTATAGATGAGACTGACAGCAAGCTGATGTTCCCCGGCCAGTTCCTGCACATGCCAAAGCAACGCACTTTGGTCAACCTCGAGCGGCGCATAAAAACTCAGTTTATAACGCCCTTGATGAGCATCTTCTTGCAAAATCAATCCGGGCGTTTCTGCAAAAAAAACGGCTATGTCCAACGCGCCCCGTCCTCCCCAATCGGGGCCAATATGATGATGCCAATCCTGTATCAACGTCCAGTTATGCTCATGACAGGCATAGATT
>WBZQ01002314.1_pt1 | contig 12318 bp, 13 predicted proteins | sample 5204251 | NCBI WGS metagenome assembly WBZQ01 (sample SAMN12412402, study PRJNA552823) | activated sludge metagenome | isolation source: activated sludge from nitrification reactor of wastewater treatment plant... | place: USA: Virginia | collected 2017-09 | reverse complement strand
CCATCCGGGCCTACATCGCTCACACCAACGAGCAACCCAAGCCCTTCGTGTGGACGAAGACCGCCGATGAGATTCTCGCCAGTGTCGCCCGATTTTGTCGCCGGACTTCAGACTCAGGACACTAGGAGCCTGTCCGACATTGACCTTTCTACTGCGGCGAGCGAGGTGCGGCCATCTGCGTCGTTCTCGGCCCGAAAAAATCCTCAATGTATTCCAGTGAATACACTTCCGGTTTTTCCGAGCCTGCGGCCTTGCATCTGACCGCACCTCCCTCGTCTCGTCACGAACGGCAATGTCAGACAGGCTCCTAGTGTACTGGCACGAGGTGGCGGGTAGTTCCGCATCCGAAGTGACTTGGGAGGAGATCATGAAAGTATAGAACAGTCAGATGCGTTAGCTGTTCATGTGGCATGTGCTAAGTGTGCTCGCTCCGTGTATTGGCCAATCTATGACCAATTGAAACAGTTCCCTACCCTCTGACTCTCGCCGCCGTCCCTGCCACCCTGATCCTCGCATCCACGATCTGACAGCCTTGTCCCGGCGGCAGGGCGAAGATCGGGTTCAGATCGAGCTCGACAATCTCAGACACCTCTTCGACTAAGCGCGAGAGCCTCAGCAGCAGGTTTTGAATGGCATCGACGTCGCCGGGAGGATGTCCGCGATACCCCTGCAGCAGGCGATAGCCCTTGATACTGCGTATCAGGTCGGCGGCGTCCAGTTCTGTCAACGGCGTGATTCGAAAGCGCACGTCCCCGAGAATTTCGACGTGAATTCCGCCGAGCCCGAACCCGATCAAGGGACCGAAGGAAGGATCCTGCACCATCCCGGCCATCACCTCGACGCCGTTCGTCACCATCGACTGAATCAAGACCCCTTCCATCGCCTCAAGCGTGTGGTCTTGGGCGAGCCGCGTGGCAATGTCTTCGTACGCGCGACGAACCTCGGTTTTACTGGCGAGGTTGAGATGCACGCCGCCGACTTCCGTCTTGTGGACCAGCGTATGCGAGGCCAGTTTGACGGCAACGGGAAATCCGATCTGTGCGGCGAGCGTAGCCGCCTCTTCGGCCGTGGTGGCGAGGCCGCCGGGCGGCAAAGAAATCCCCATGCCGTTGAGAACCGCCCGTGTTTCGGTGACCGTCAACCAACCGGGTCCGCGTGTGGCGAGGGCGTTGCGACAGACGGCATCGACGGACGGAATATCAAGATCATCGAAGTCCGGCACCATGCCGAGAGGGCGATCGCGCCACTGCACGTAGCCGGCGATTTTGCCCAGGACGCGCGCGGGGAGTTCGGGCAGGCCATAGGTGGGGATGGTTTCGTGCGGCAGCGAAAATGTGCGGTCACGATCCGTTTCGACCATCCAACTGATAGAGACCGGTTTGTTGACCGATTGCTGCGCCCGTGCCGCCTCAATCCCTCGCGCAATGCCTTCAGCCATGGGGTTCACGTCGGTCGCCGTCACGGCGATGTATAAAATGATCAGGGCATCGATATCGTCGGAGTCCAGCAGCGCGCGAATCGCTTGCTCGTACTGCTCCGGCGTGGCGGAGGCGATCAAGTCCACTGGATTGTGCAGCGAGGCAGAGGCGGGAAGAAACGGCGAGAGTCGAGAAATGGTGGCCTGCGACAATTCAGGGACCTCGAGGCCGGCCGCCTCGCAGGCGTCCGCGCAGAGGATGGCCGGTCCCCCGGCGTTGGTTAGAATCCCGACGCGTCGTCCCTTCGGCAACGGTTGTTCGGACAGGCCGGTGGCCAGGGCAAACATTTCCTCCAGCGTGTCGGCGCGCAGAATCCCGGTCTGCTGAAAGAGCGCGTCCACCGCGACATCATTGGCAGCCAGCGCAGCCGTGTGGGAGCCTGCGGCTCGTTTGCCCGATGACGTCCGCCCCGCCTTGAGGACGACGATCGGCTTATTCCGGCTGACACGACGGGCGATCTGCGCAAATCGCCTGGGGTTGCCGAAGGACTCGACATACAGCAGGATCACGTTGGTGGCGGAGTCCTGTTCCCAGTACTGCAGAAGATCGTTGACGGAGACATCGGCCTTGTTGCCGACGCTGACGAAGGTGGAAAGGCCGAGGTGCAATCGTTCGGAGGCGGCAACCAGAGCGAGCCCCAGGGCGCCGCTTTGCGAGGACATGGCGATGGACCCGGCGGGCGGAAAGGTGGGGGTAAACGTGGCGTTCAAGCGCACGGCGGGATCGGTGTTCAGGATGCCGAAGCAGTTGGGTCCCACCATGCGCATCCCGTGCAGCCGCACTTTCTCCAGCAACTGATCCTGCAACCGCCGCCCTTCCGCTCCGACTTCTGCAAACCCGGCCGTGATGATGACCAGGGCACGGACTCCGATGGCGGCACATTCGTCCACCACAGACAAGACCGCATCTTTGGGCACGGCGATGACGGCGAGATCGATCGGTCCCGGTAGGTGGCGCACGCTGGGAAATGCCTGGACCCCGGCAATGTCGGACGCATGGGGATTGACGGCATAACAGCGGCCTTCAAACCGGTTGTGGCGGAGAGCTTCCAGTAACCGGTATCCGATACTCTTGGGCGCGCGGGACGCGCCGATCACCGCGACGGCGCGCGGATGAAACAGAGGATGAAGCGAGGCGATGGTCGCGACGCGTTCGCGCCATTCGGATTGTCGCACGCTCCGGTCTGTCGGGGCCAGGGACAGCTCCACTTCCATGTCCCCACCTTCAAGATGTTCTTCCATGGTGAAGCCCGACGTGGCAAACACTTCACGCATCGCCAGATTATCGGCATGGGTGATGGCCCAGAGTTTGGTGAAGCCCTGCCGGATGGCCAGCAGCGCCAGGCGTTCGAGAAGAATGGTGCCGAGACCATGTCCATGGAGCTCGTCGTCCACGGCCATCGCCACTTCCGCTTCATGCGGGGCCCGCGTATGGTAGGAGCCAGATGCGATGATGCGCAGCGTATCGTCGTGCCGGCGCAGGACGATCACCGTCAGACTGCGTTCCGGGCGCGAAGAATCGCAGAGCGACCGGATCACCTCGGCGGGTGGGGCGGATTCCGAAAAGAAGCGGTGGCGCGTCGCCGACGGGGAGAGGCGTTTGACGAAGCGCTGCAATTCGTCGGCGTCGCCTGGTTGTGCGATCCGTAACAGGGCCGTCGTTCCATCGCTCAGAATGGTATGAGCCGAATCGGGGCCTTCATTCCGTAGGGGCGGAATCTGGCGGGGGCGAATACGTTGCATCGAATCACCTCGTCAGTAGGCTCGGTTTGAGGATCAGCAGCAACCCCAGTGCGATCATGACCGCACCGCTGATGAGTTTCAACCACCGGCCTTCGCGTTCTTCCAACTTGCGACGTCCCAAGGTGACGACCGCCAACGTGACCATCAAGACATCGTCGGCGATGTAGGCGAGATTGTAGAGACCGAGGTACGCGTAATAGTGCCAGACGGGTAGATGGTAGGTGCTCAACACCTGGGTATACAGCGCGGGGAATCCGGCCGTGCACAGTAACTCGACCATGTTGACCAGGCCCGCCAGCAGGATGACCCCGGCCAAGGCGCCGGTTCGATGTTCAGCCTGGACGATGCGGCGGATCCTCGCATAGATTCCAGGCTTGGCGGAGTCCGGAATGCTCAAGGAGAATCCCCGGCGGAACGCGAAAAAGTCCTTCACGTTCACCAGGCCGATGCCTATCGCCAGTGCTCCCAATATAAACTGGACGGCATGGGACAGGCCGATCAGCAGAAACAGGTTCAGCCAGGCCGCCATAAACGCAAAATAGATGAGCCCGCTCACCAGCACGAAGGTGCCGGAGATGAGCACCATGGCGAAGCGGTCGCGCAACGTCGCCAGCAGCGACAAGAGAAACAAGAGGACCCACATCGCACAGGGATTGAAGCCGTCGAGCAGGCCGATGGCCAGCGTGAAGAGTGGAAGCCCCAATTCGTCGGCGCTGACGCGGCCTACCCACGGCAGCACGATGCTGTCAGTCTCAGTTATCTGCGGACTTGTGCCGGTGCAGTCCGGCTGGGCGGGGCGGCAGGCGGCAAACGGTTCGGTTGCGGGCGTGGTCGGGGACTGATCCAGCATGGCGAGGAGACGCGCGCCCGTGGACCGTTCATCCTGGTACCCGACGATCAATTCTCCGTTCAGGTAGAACATCGGCACGCCGACCACCGGCAGCGCATGGAGATGCGCCAGCCTTTCGAATCGCGCCAGTGCTTGCGGATCGCGGTCGATGTCCACGATCAGGATGCGCAGAGCGGGACGTGTCCGGCGAAGCTCTTCGAGAAACACCTTGGCCGCTTCGCAATGCGAGCAGCCGGTGCGCACGAACACTTCGAGGTCGGGGGCCGGCTCCGACGTGAGGCCGACTCCCGGTCTCATGAAGAGACACAACAGTATCAGGCAGAGACCGAGGCTCAAGCGTTCGCGCCGAAGCATGCGGCCTCCGGCCCGTCCACTAACTCACGAAATCGGGTGTGGCGACGGAGCGGATGTAGGACAAGACGTCCAGCATTTGCTGGTCCGTCAGTTTTCCGCGATACCCGTGCATGGGACTGAACAGCGCGCCGTTTGCGATGGTGATCAACAATTCCCAATCGGTCTTGGCGCGCGAGTTCACCGATTGAAAATTCGCCGGACGGACGATGAGATATTGGCCGTCCGGCCCGTTGCCGTCTAACTTATCGCCATGGCATCGCAGGCAGTTTTTCTCATAGATGGCTTGCCCGTCTCGCGGATTGCCCCGGTTCGTTTGTCCGGCGGCCCAGGAACTTCCGAGGATCACAAGACAGAGGGCACAGAGAATGCTGAACGTTTTCATGCGCTGGCTCCTTTACGGTTCAATGTGTCGCCACCGGACGGCCGTTAGGTTATCGTACCAATAACACCGGGCAAGGAACTTGATGCAAGAGTGCATGGGAAATGCTGCCCAGCAGGAAACGCTCAAGGCCTTTCCGTCCGTGCGATCCAATAATCAACAAGTCTGCCGAACGGGCGCGCTCTGTCAGGATATCAATCGGATCGCCGACCGCCACGTGTGTGCCGACCGAATAGCGATGATTCATGACGGCGGCAGCAAGATTCTTCACCAAGTCCTCAGCCGATCGCACGGCGATACCGGTCCAGTCTTGCAGCGGGAACAGGCTGAACGGGTCGGTGGCCGGGATCGGCCGCACGACACTCACGATTGTGAGATCGACCGGATTTTTGAAGGGATGCGCGAGCAGCCAGGCTTTGATGCGCTCGGCGTCTTCATGGCCTTCGATCGCCACCGTGACTCGCTTGACCGGTCCCTCCCGTTCTTTCACGATCAAGGTCGTACAATCTGCGTGCAGTGCGACACGGTGCGACACGCTGCCCAGGACGAACTCGCCGACGCGGCCTCTTCCGCGCGCCCCGATCACGATCAGTTCCGCGCGCAGGTCTCGCGCCTGGTCCAGAATCAGCGCCGCAGGTTTGGCGAATTCGCAGACACGCGTGATCGACAGACCCTGGGAAGGGAGGAGTGTGGTGGTGTGATCCAGAAGCTGCTCGCCCGCCTTCTGCATGGCCTTGCGGAACTCGTCGTAGCCTTGCATGTTGCTCACTTCCGCGACGATCGGATATTGAAACATGCCCAGATCAATGCCGTGCACGAGGACGACCTCCTGCAGATCGTACAGGTACGAGGCTTCTCGAACGGCGGCAAACGCCTGTTCCGACCAATCGAGTGCGATCAGGACGCGCATAATAGTCCTTCCTTTAAAACAACGGATGCGGCGACGTGCCGAAGGGCATGAACCGCGGTGAATCGCCGACATTGCCGCGAATGCGCCACTGTCCGTCTTCCCATGTCATGTAATGCACTTCCTCATACCAGCTGTCGATCGGCACGCGGAGGCCGCCGGTTTTAGACAGGCCTGTCAGGCTGCCTGTGCAGGTGACTTCGATGATGGTTTTGGAGCCGCTGCCGACCTTGGTCAGCCGGGAAAAGTGGTGGGTATCGGTGAGGTCCTGGAATTCATCGAACAGATTGGCCCACACCTTCCGCATGTCGGACTTCTTGAGTCCGTGATAGTCGTACTGCTCAGAATAGAGGGCCATGACGCCGTCCACATTACGAGCCCGAAGCGCCTCTTCCGCCTGTTGAAAGGTTTTCAGCACCGCGTTTGTCGTCGCCTGATCGAGATCTGCCGCTGCGCCGGGAAGGAGCCGAACTTCTGCCTGGGCAACCGGTAGCAGAGCGACCATCACCAGGAGTCCACCCGTCAGGCACGCGCTCCATTGACTCCATCTCCGACGCCGTTCACCCATGCGGTCCTCGTTTCGGTTGCGTCCGATCATTGCTGCGGTCATCAGGCGTCCCTATCCGGTCCACGTAATCCGGATAAAGTCCTCGTCCTGGTCGTACTGAATATCCAATTGGCCATGGTGCGAATGTTTCAGCGCTTCACCGATGCGTCGGGGCAGGTGCGCATCGGTCGTAAGGACGACAAGATCCTCAGCCCGGTCCTCGATTGTCATAATGCGCGCCAGGGGATAAGCCTTTTTTTCTTCTGCTTCCGTATTACGGATGATGCCCATCACCTGATCGCGATGCTGCGCCTTGTACGGCCCTTTCAAGGTGACGAACCCCTTGGGATTCTTGTCCTGGATGCGGAGGCAGGCCGGACAGGTGATCTGTTCGGCATTCGCCGGCCTGGTGTCCCATGTCCAGCGACCTTTGTGGTACAAGGCCCCGCAGGTCTTGCAGACGGTAGGTTCCTTGAGTTTGCCCGGCAACTTGTATGAATCGTGCTTATATTCCTCGACGAAACGATCGCGACGCGCGCTATGGCCGCCCTCTGGTTGGTTGTTCATCACAGACAGTCCCTTCTTTGCTGGTGTGCCGCTGGTGGCACGTTGGATCATGAGTTCGAGATCAATGCCTCCTCAGCCAGATTGAGATACTGCAACACCTCCCGGTCTTCGACCTGTTCGAAATCCCGGTAGAAATTTCCGACGGCAAAAAAGGGCTCGGGAACCCGGAGCACCACCAACTGATCGACCAGGGTGCGGGCCTCCTGAATCGTGCTGCGAGGACCGACCGGGATCGCGCCGATAATGCGGCGGGGGTGCGCCTGGCGCACGGTCGCGACGGAGGCAAAGAAGGTGGCGCCGGTGGCCAAGCCGTCGTCCACAATAATGACGGTCCGGTCTTTGAGCGAGGGAAAGGGGCGACCTTGCCGGTAGAGAGCCACACGCCGGGCGACTTCTTTTTGTTGCACCTGCACGGCGGCGGCCAGGTCGCGATCCGTCAGGGATAGACCGGACAGGGCTTCCTGATTCCAGTAGACCGCTCCCGTCTCGCTGACCGCGCCCAGTGCATACTCAGGGTTTCCCGGCGCGCCGATCTTCCGGGTGATGAGCACGTCGAGCGGAAGATGCAAGGCCAGGCTCAACTGATAAGCCACCGCGACACCCCCGCGCGGAAGCGCAAGCAGGATGCCGTCGGGATCGTTGCGAAACGCGACAAGCTCCTGCGCCAGCAGTTCACCGGCTTCTTCACGGTTCTTAAACATCACTCCCTTCCCCGACAGGTGTGGTAATCGATGCGTCAAGCTCCCAGTCGACTTACCATAATCCGCTTGTGACCCCGACGCCGATTAGAAACAGCGCGGCCACGATCACGAGTACCATCAGCCACCAGTGGTGATGGGTTTCCTCCGGGTGCCAATGCATTTCCCAGGGGATATCCAGATAGCGAGGATGCTTGAACATGGGCGCTCCTTTCGTTTAGGAAATCTTCACCTCGATAGATTTCGGTTTGGCCTGAGCCGATTTCGGGAGATGCACGTTCAGGATGCCATCTTTAAATTCTGCGGCGACCTTACTTCCGTCGGCATCTTCCGGCAGCGTGAAGCTCCGCAGGAAACTCCCGTACGCGCGCTCCACGCGATGATATTTTTTGTCCTTTTCTTCTTTTTCGTACTTACGCTCGCCGGAGATGGCCAGCACATTATCGTGCACCGTCAGCTTCACATTTTCTTTCTTGATGTCCGGCAACTCCGCCTTGATCACATACTCCTTCTCGTCTTCGGTAATGTCCACCAGCGGTGACCATTCCGCGACGGCAATGGATTCCTTCTGGCCTCCGGCTTTAACCGGCGCTCCACCCCACATGGCCGAGAGGCGTTTTTGGATGTCTTCCAACTCTCTCCAGGGATTCAGCTGTGCGCGAAATGGTTCCCAGTGAATCAATCCACTCATGGCCGTCTCTCCTTTGTCTGTTCTGGTGATGTCTTGTTCGCAAATCATCTGTCGCCTGCCTCATATAGGTATTGCAGACTCGATGCCAGAAGACATGGTGGAAAGCCCCAGCCTTCTGGAGCCGCGAAGAGAGAAAAAGTCAGCGGCATCGTCCTGCCAGTGGGGCGATACGGGACAACGGCGGGGTGCGGCAATGGTGCCAATTACCTCATTGATTTTCGGCTGACCATGCTTACATAGATAGGTGAAAGGAGGTGGAGCCAGGATAAAGGTCGACATCCCCGCTTCCGTGCAGCGAAGAGTTGGTTCGGGGGTTGCGCCTGTGCCGGTTTCGGGATCAGTTCCGAAGGGACGCGCTTCCATCTCGGTGCCAGTATGAGGCACGGCTCCCATGGAGCCCGATGAACGGGAGGCGCGGGGTATCCGGTGTGAGAGTTGTGCCGGGGTGCCCGGATGGATCTCGCTCGGTCGGCAGGCCTGATCTCCTCACGGAAGCGGGTTCTTTTTTTGGGATCGGCAGATGGCCACTTCGTCCCGCGGGCTTTTCAGTCCGAAGAAGTCCGCGAGGAGGTGTCGTTTACCTCAGAAACGCCTTGCGAACCCTCAAGAGAAACGCGTCGGCTATTTCAGGATGGGCCTGTTGGGCACAGGCGCGTAACCGGCGGGCGGCTTCTTCTCTCCAATGCTCGCCCATATCGATGACTTCCCCCGGGCGATAGTGCCCGGCCTTGATTTTAAGCACCGCTTCACCGACCGGAGTCTCAGAAATCCTGATGCTGAACGTGCCCCGTTCCAACAACTCACACAGATTGAAGAGTACGCGCACATAGGCTGCGGCGTACTTTTCCGGGCGGCCGTCTTTTTTCTCCAGCATCTTTTTGCGTTGATTGTCGCAGTAGTTCAGGAAGGCATCATAAGCCGCCTGCGCAGACCAGAGCCGTGGAAATAGTTGCCGCAGCTCCGCCCCCCAGTCGTCCATCGTGACGACCGGCGCGACCAGCGTTTCCAGCACCAACGGATGGCCCTGTAACGCAAGTTGGAGAAAGTGCCCAATTTCCCAGGCCGTCTCGTCCTCGTCCTCCTTCATCATCCTCGTCCCTTGGTATTTGAAGCCGACACGGAACAAGTCGGCGGTAGGCAGCACGAAGACGCTGCGAAAATCCTTGTCGCTATCAGGTCGGGCGAGGCCATGGGCATGCGAGCCGACGACGACTTTCAGGATCGAGGTGTCGGTCGTGGGCGAGTCGGGGCTGGTCATGTTCGTAATGCGGCAACCTGAGCGAGACAGCCGTTCAGGGTCGTGTACTTTGGATAGTCGGATTCAGGAATCTCAATGTGGAATGCCTTGTGGAGGGAGATCACGAAGTTGAGGAAGTCCATCGAGTCGAGGTCGAGCTGGTCTCGAAAACTGACATCGGGACTGAGCGCGGCCAGATCGGCTTCTGGGGCAATCTCGCCCAGGAGGCGAAGGATGTGCGCACGGTTGTCAGCGTCGGATGGTATGGTCGTCATAACGTTTGGGGCTCTTGTAAAAGGCGATCGAGTTCGGCCAGAAACAATCCTCCGCGATGGCCGTCGCTGACACGATGATCTGCGGACAAGGACGCGGTTACGACCGGTCGTGCGACCACCAGCCCATTGGCCACCCAGGGCCGTTCAACCACCTTGCCGAATCCCACTAAGGCGACCTGCGGAGGATAAATGACTCCGAAGACGGTTTCCACCCCCTGCTCGCCCAGACTGGTGACGGTGATGGTGGGATCCGACAGTTCCGAGCTCCGTAACGACCCGGCGCGAGCTCGTTTGACCAGGTTTTGGAAGTGTTGCATCAAGTCGCCGAGGCCGGCACGGTCGGCATCGTGCAGGGCCGGCGCCACGAGGCCTCCCTGGCGCAGGGAAATGGCCGTGCCGATGTGAATCCGTTCGCTCCTGACCGCTTCGCCGTCTTTCCATAGGGCATTGAGTTCGGGTACTTGTTTCAGTGCGAGGGCAACCGCCTTGATGAACAGGACACTCACTAACAGCCGTTCCGTCACCGGGCGGCGCGCATTCTCCGCGGTGAGCCAGGCCAGCGCGCGGCTCAGGTCGATGGTGGTGCTCAGATAATAGTGCGGGATCTCGCGTTTCGAGCGAGCCATGGCGGCGGCGATAGTTTGCCGCATGCGCGCCTGGCGCTCAGCCGTGCCGGCCGGTGTGGCGATATCCACGGGGCTCGTGCTCGCACGGGCAATGTCTTCCAGGGTGATGGCCCCTTCCGGCCCTGTTCCCGTGAGGCCCGTTGGGTCAAGCCCTCGTTCGGCGGCGAGCTTCCTGGCGGCGGGGGAGATGCGCAGGCGGCCACTGGGCGGCGGTAAGGGCACGGTTTTCGCAGCGGGCGTGGGGATGGGTTGACGCAACACTGGCTGCGGCGCGACGTGCTGCGGTTGGAGCGGGGCGGTCGCCGGTGGTCCTTCTTCGCGAATTACGGCCATGACTGTACCGACCGGCACCTTCTCCCCGGGCTTGGTCAGCAACTGATCGATGATCCCGTTGGCATGGCATTCGACGTCGATCGCCGCCTTTTCCGTATCGACTTCAGCAATGATCTCACCCTTGGTGATCCGGTCGCCGACCTGTTTTTTCCATTGCACCAAGGTCCCCTCGGTCATGTCGGCGCCGAGGGTGGGCATGACGAATTCAGCCATGAGAGCGACTCCGTGAAGCGCGAAGGGGGACACGTAACAATTGAACGGCCGATGAGTGACAGGGACACAGCCGAGCCATCGATTATCCCAGCAACCTGCGAACGGCTTGCACGATTTTTCCCACTGACGGCAGCGCCGCCTCCTCCAGATGTTTCGGGTACGGAATCGGCACTTCCTCGCTACACACGCGTGCGACCGGCGCGTCTAAGTCGTAAAAAACCTGCTCCATGATCACGGCGGAGACTTCCGCGGCGAAACTCCCGGTGCGCCACGCTTCGTCGATCACGATGGCGCGGTGCGTCTTCCGGACCGAGGTCAGCATCGTGTCGCGATCGAGCGGACGCAACACCCGTAGATCCACCAGTTCGGCATCGATGCCCTCCTGCGCCAATTGCTCTGCTGCGACCAATGCTTTCCATACGCTCCCGCCGAAGGTCAGGAGGCTGACGTCCTTGCCGGTTCGGCGGACGGCTGCTTTCGAGATATCCACCGCCATCGAGCCCTCCTCCACAGGGCCCTCCATCGGATACAGATAGGCATGTTCGAAGATGAAGACCGGGTCTGGTTGTTCGATGGCCGTGAGCAGCATGCCTCTCGCATCCGTGATGGTCGCGGGTGTCAGGACGGTGATGCCGGGAATGTGTGCGTACCAGCCCTCCAGACTGTGCGAATGTTGCGCGGCGACCTGACGACCGGCCCCGGTAGCCATGCGGACCACCAGCGGCACGCTGAATTGGCCGCCCGACATGTGCCGGAGCGTCGCGGCATTGTTCATGATTTGATCCAGCGCCAGCAGGCTGAAGTTGACGGTCATGACCTCCACGATCGGACGCATCCCGCCGAGCGCCGCGCCGATGCCTGCGCCGACAAAGGTGCTTTCGGACAGCGGCGTGTCCCGAATACGTTCGGGACCGAACTCAGCGAGAAGCCCCTTGCTGCAGGCGTAGGTGCCGCCGTACTCGCCGACGTCTTCTCCCATGAGGAACACGCGAGCATCGCGCTGCAAGGCCTCTCGCATGCCGCTTCGAACCGCTTCCCGATAGGTGATAGTCATGACATCCAACTATACGCACACCGCCTTCAGCGATCGGTTGTCAGCTTCTGGGTGATGGCTGACTGTTGATCGCCGACAGGTTGGCTGTACACATCCTTGGTGAGATCTTCAACCGTTTCCCAAGGGCTGGCGTCCGCGAAGGCCACGGCATCCTCCACTTCGGTGGCAATCGACGCGTCCAGGTTCTTCCAATCGTCCTCGTGCAAGAGCCCGGCGGCGCGCAGTGTCTGTTCAAAGGTGGCGATCGGATCTCGCTGCTTCCACTCGTTGACTTCCTCCTTCGTGCGATAGAGTTCGGCGTCATACATGGAGTGGGCACGAAAGCGGTAGGTTCGGCATTCCAGAAAGCAGGGCCCGTCGCCCTGTC
>WBZQ01001977.1_pt1 | contig 12323 bp, 14 predicted proteins | sample 5204251 | NCBI WGS metagenome assembly WBZQ01 (sample SAMN12412402, study PRJNA552823) | activated sludge metagenome | isolation source: activated sludge from nitrification reactor of wastewater treatment plant... | place: USA: Virginia | collected 2017-09 | reverse complement strand
CTCGCCGCTTCGGTGGACGCTTCGGCCTGAGGGTCGGGACCCCTCCGATACACGTCCCGGACGCCGAGGTCCCGGTAATACGCGAGGACTTCGTTTAGCGCGAGGACGGAATCGCTTGAAGGTTCCGCGGACATCGAGCCTCCAGAACGGGAGCGATGCGGTCCAGGATGTGCGCGGCGATGCGCGCCTTCCGCGCGCGTGGGACGTGCTCGTCCGCGGCGTCCTGGGACAGGATCACGACCTCGTTGTCTTCGGAATCGAAGCCGGTTCCGGCCTTCGAGACGTCGTTTCCAACTAGGAGATCCACGCGCTTTTCCCGGAGCTTGCGCTTTGCGTTCGCGAGAAGGTCGTGCGTCTCCGCCGCGAAGGCGACCACGACCTGATTCTCCCTTCGCCGTTCCGAGACCGCCTTGAGGATGTCCGGCGCGAGGCCAAGCGCGAGCGTGGGCGTGCCCTGGGAGCGCTTGAGCTTTCGGCCGGCCGGTGCGATCGGCGTGAAGTCTGCGGGGGCCGCCGCCATCACCAGGGCGTCCGTCGTCTGGAGCCTTTCGAGAACCGCCTCCCGCATCTCCGCGGTCCGCTCGATCTCCACGAGCTCGTGGAGACCCGGCGGCGCGGCCAGCGAAACCGGTCCCGAGATCAGTGTCACCTCCGCGCCCCGCTTGATCGCCTCGCGCGCGAGCGCGAAACCCATGCGCCCGGAGCTCCTGTTCGAGAGAAAGCGAACCGGATCGAGCGGCTCGCGCGTGGGCCCGGCGGTCACGAGCACGCGCCAGCCGGAGAGCTCGCCGCTGCGGCGTCCCACATCGAGAATCGCGCCCGCGATGCGATCGGGTGGCGCGAGGCGACCCGGTCCCACGTCGCCGCACGCGAGGTCCCCGGCGTCCGGCTCGACGATCTCGACGCCGCGCTGCCGCAGGATTCCAACGTTCTCCTGGGTGGCGTCGTGGGACCACATCCACGTGTTCATCGCCGGTGCGACGACTACCTCGCGCCGGTGGCTGAGCGCGTAGGTCGAGAGCACGTCGTCCGCGATGCCGCGCGCGAGCTTGGCCAGCGAGTCGGCGGTCGCCGGAGCGATGGCGAGGACATCCGATCGCCGCGCGAGGTCGATGTGGTCGACGGCCCCCGACGCCGGATCCCAGAGATCCGAGATCACGGGCCGCTTCGACAGCACGGAAAGCGTGAGCGGCGCGATGAACCGCTGCGCGGCCGGGGTCATGATGACCTGCACCTCGACCCCTCTCTCCACGAGCCTTCTGACGATCTCCGCGGCCTTGTAGGCCGCGATGCCGCCGCTGACCCCGAGGACGACCTTCACGCGGGTTCTTAAGAGGTGGACGTAACGGGAAGAGCCCGGTGGGCTGAACCTCAGGAAAACGTGGTCGGAAGCGGGTCCGCGACCGGGACCTCCGGTGGGTTCGCGCCGGCGATCTGCCAGCGGACCAGGTCGGCGTCCACTTCGTCGAGCGCGATGCGGCTCGGCTTGGCGTGGCGGCTCTCCAGCTTGGGCCGTGCGCCCTGAACGAGCTGCTCGGCGCGGCGGGCCGCGATGTGGACGAGGCGGAACTTGGAATCGATGTTGTCGGGTAGCTTCATCGGGTTTCTCCGTCAGACCGAAAACGTTCGAAGGATGGCTTCCAGGCGCTCGCGCCGTCGGTGCCGGCTCGCGCGTCTCGCGAGGACGATCGCGCGCAGTTCGTCGACCGCGACATCGAGGCAATCGTTAATGATCGCATAGTCATAGTCGCCCCACTCGCGCATCTCGCGTTCGGCCGCGGAGAGGCGGCGCGCCACGGCCTCCGCGTCCTCTGAGGCCCGCGATCTCAGGCGCGCTTCGAGAACGCCCAGAGAGGGCGGGAACACGAAGATCTTGACCGCGTCGGCGATCTTCGAACGCACCTGCCGGGCTCCCTGGACGTCGATGTCCAGGAGCACGTCGATGCCCTCCGCGAGGCGCGGCTCGACCTCTTGCCTGGAGGTTCCGTAGAGGCTGCCGTGGACCTCGGCGTTCTCCAGGAAACCGTCCCTCGCTTGGAGCGCGCGGAATTCCTCCCTCGTCACAAAGTGGTATTCGCGCCCACCTGCCTCGCCGGAACGGGGCGCTCGGGTGGTGTGGGACACCGAGAAATGCAGGCTTCCCTTGCCCAGGCTCGCGTCGGCCAGGAGTCGCTGGATGAGGGTCGTCTTGCCCGCCCCAGAGGGCGACGAAACGATGAAGATGTCGCCGGCGATGGTCATTCGACGTTCTGAACCTGTTCCTTGAGCGCCTCGACGTCCGACTTCATCTCCAGAACCGCAGAGGTCAGGCCGATCTCGCGGGCCTTCGAGCCCGCCGTGTTCACCTCGCGAAGAAGCTCCTGAGTCAGGAAATCCAGGCGCTTTCCGACGGCGCCTCTCTCTTCGAGGCGGGCGCGGAACTCCGCGAGGTGGGCCCTCAGCCGATCGATCTCTTCGACGATATCGGCCCGATCCGCCGCCATTGCGGCCTCCTGGAGGAGCCGGTCGTCGTCCAGGGATCGCCCTTCGACGAGCTTCCGCATGCGCTCGGCGAGCGCCGCGAGGAGGCGCCCCGGCAACCCATCCCGCTCCGCGTTGAGCCTCTCCACCGAGAGGTCGAGCCGCGTGAGGATCGCGAGGAGCGCGCTTTTGAGCGCCCCGCCTTCCGTCCGCCGGGTTTTCTCATGCTCGTCGAGGGCGAAGACGACCACCGTGAACAGAGCCTCTCGCGTCGCATCGTCCGGATCGCCTGGGTCCCCCCCGGTCGCGAGGACTCCGGGCAGGCCCAAGAGGTCTCGCGCCGTCAGCTCCCGGGGAAGGCCGTAACGCTCCGCCGCCTCGCGCCAAAGCATGGCGTAGCGGGACGCGGTCTCTCCGTCGAGGGTCGCGGTCCGGCCCTCGGCGCGGGCGATCCGGACGATCAAGTCGACGTGCCCCCGGGCCACGCGCTCTCCGACCAGGCGCCGGATGGGCTGTTCCAGGGCGGCGAGCTCCTCGCGCAGCTTCAGCGAGAGATCCAGGAAGCGGTGGTTCACCGAGCGCACGAGCACGCTCACGGCCGACCCGTCTGGGAGGGATCCGGACGCGCGCCCGAACCCGGTCATCGACTTCAAGAGGAGCTCCTTCGGTCGGCGGAGAGTAAGGCAGCGCCCTGTTCCCTCGATTCTTCCGCGTCCGACGCGGACGCCTCCCGCGCGAACTCGTGCGTGTCGTGCAGCCTTCGATAGAGGCCCCCGCGCGCCAGGAGAACCTCGTGATCGCCTTCCTCCAGAACGCGCCCTTTGTCCAGCACCACGATGCGGTCCGCGCGGCGAACGGTCGAGAGCCGGTGCGCGATCACGATCGACGTGCGGCCGCGCATCAAGCGCTCCAAGGCCTCCTGGACGATCCTCTCGCTTTCGCTGTCGAGCGCGGAGGTCGCCTCGTCGAGAAGCAGGATGGGCGGGTCCTTGAGGATCGCCCTCGCGATCGCGAGGCGCTGCCGTTGGCCTCCCGACAGCCTCGTCCCTCCCTCCCCCACGCGGGCGTCCAGGCCACCCGGAAGCGCGTCCACGAACTCGGCGGCGTTGGCGGAGCGAAGGGCCCTCTGGATGTCCTCCTCGGCAAGCTCGCGTCCGTAGGAGACGTTGTGTCTCACGGTGTCGTCGAAGAGAACCACGTCCTGGGTGACCAATCCGAACAGATTGCGCAGCGAGGCCAGCGTTACGTCGCGAACGTCGATGCCGTCGACGAGGACGCGACCCTCGGTCACATCCATGAATCGCGGCAGGAGACCGACGAGTGTGGACTTCCCCGCTCCCGAAGGCCCGACGATCGCGGTCACCGAGCCGCGCGGCACGGTCAGGCTCACGTTCGAAAGAGCCGGCGTCCGACCCGGATACGCGAACGAGACGTTCTCAAGGGCAATAGAGTGCCGGAAGGCGGGAAGCTCCCTCGCGGTGGGCCAGTCCCTCACGTCGATGGGCGGTTCAAGAACCTCGAACACCCGGCGCGCGGAGGCCAGCGCGTTCTGAAGCGCGAGGTTGATGCGGGTCGCGCGCTTGAAGGGCTGGTACATCATTACGAGGCCGGCGCCAAAGGAAACGAATGTCCCGAAAGACATCGTGCCGGCCGCGATGCGGTTGGCCGCGAAGGCCAACAGGACCAGGAACGTGAGCACCGACGCGGTCTCGACGAGCGGCGACGAGAACGCCATCACCCACGCCGAGCGCTTCAGGAGGCGCAACGTTCGTTCGTTGACGTCGCCGAACCGGTTCCTCTCGTAGCCCTCGGCACCGTACGCCTGAACGACCCGATGTCCCCGGAGCGTCTCGGAGAGGACCGCGGTCAGATCCCCCATGCGTTGGCGTCCCGCGCGCGAGATCGAACGCAGTCGCTTGGCGATCAGAACGACCGGCACCACGATCGCCGGTGCCACCACGAGGGCCATGCCCGTCAACTCGGGCGACAGGGACACCACGAGCGCCGCCAGGCCGAGGAGCGTGGCGATCGACTGGACCAGGTCGGCGAGATCGGTCCCGAAGAGGCTCTGGATGCGGTCCACGTCGCCCGTCACACGCGACACGAGATCGCCCGACGGGTGCGCGGCGTGAAACGCGCCGGACTGAGCCAGGAGCCGCGCGTAGAGCCGCTCGCGGAGCGAGGCCACGAACGAGAGCCCCACCGCGTTGAAGCGGTACTCGGCCACGAACGTACAGAGGTTGCGGGCGAGGAACGCGAGAAAGAGCAGGAACGGCAACACCCGGGCTCGTGTCTTGGGGTCCGTGGCGGAATCGACGATCGCCTTGAGGCGCCGATCCAGGACCCGGACGGGCGCGGTGCGTTTCATGGCGAGCGTTCCCGCGAGCGGGTTGCTCGACACGGCCTCTTCAAATGCACCTCGGTTATTGCGGCTGACGACCTGGTCCACCACCGGTCCGAGGAGATATCCGACCAGCGTCGTGAAGACTGCCGCCCCCACCATCGCCATGACCCCGCCCGCGGCGGCGAGCCGATAGGGCCGGAAGAGCTGCAGGAGCTTGCGGAGATCGCTCAACGAGGCGGCTCTTCCTTGTGGCGTTCCAAGGCCTGGAGCACGGCCTCGGCGGTCCTCTCGGCCGCGCCCGGTGGCCCGAGATCGGCGAGCCCGTGCCGAAGACGTTGCCTGGCCTCGGCGGCTCGGGACGGGTCCTTCAGAAACAGGGCCGCCTCCTCGGCGAGGCGCTCCGGCGTGGCGTCGCTCTGCACGAGCTCGGGCACCGCGCGGCGCCGCGTGCCGTCGTCGGACACGATGTTGGCCATCGCGATATGAGGGACCTTCACCAGCCTCCTGGCCAGCGCGAAGGTCAGGGGATTCACCCGATAGACGACGACCATCGGGACGCAGGCGAGGAGCCCTTCCACGGTGGCGGTCCCCGAAGCCACGAGGAGAACGTCCGACGCCGCGAGAAGCGCAAGGTGCGCGCCGGATACGACCGCGAGATCGCTCAGGGGCGCGCCCGCGCATTCCTCAAGGAGCTCTTCGGAGATCGAATCGGCGCGGACCAGCACCACGTCGAGATCCTCGACCGTGCGGCGGAGGATCGCCACCGCGTCGAGCATCAGGCGCAGGTGGCGGCGAATCTCGGAGGCGCGCGAGCCCGGCATCAGGACCACGCGGGGTCGGGCCTTGCGGATCCCGGCCGGGACCCGGGGCGCGCCGGGCGCGGCCCCGAGCTCGCGGGCGGCTGCAGAAACGAGGGGATGCCCGACCCACCGCACCCGCTCTCCGAGCCCACGCGCGTCGTACCACCTCTTCTCGAAGCCGAAGAGCACGAGGACCGCTCGCCCCATCGAAACGAGCTTCTTCGCGCGTCCGCTCCGCCACGCCCACACCTGGGGGGAAACGTAGAAGACGACCGGGATGCCCGCCTTTCGGAGGCGCCTCGCGAGCGGCATGTTGAAGTCGGGCGAGTCGATGAGGATCGCGCCCTGCGCTCCTTCCCGGCTTGCGGAGAGGACGAGCCTCGCGATGAGCCGGCGCGCGAGCAGGATCTTCGAGATGGCCTCGACGAGCCCCACGACCGCGAGTTCCTTCTGATGCGCGAGGAGCCGCATCCCCAGCGCGGCGCAGCGATCGCCTCCGACCCCGAACACATCGAGCCCCGGGCGCCGCGCCTTCAAGGCCTGAAGGAGAGCCGCTCCGTGGTGGTCTCCGGAAACTTCGCCCGCGACGAGAAGGAGCTTCACGGCGGTCCGATCGCGCGCATCAACCAGCCCAGCGCGACCGCTCCGCCGACGAGCGCGACAAAGAGCCTCGCGAACAGGCGGAGCTGCTCGGCGCGCCGCTCCCGCCAGAGAAGCGAAAGGAACGCGGAAAGCAGGCTCGCCAGAAGCACGAGGAGGACCATGTGGTCTTGCGCGATCGGGACCTTCATTCGCGTCCCTTTCGAGCGCGGCGCAGGCGTTCGACGACGTTGACCACGAGGAGCGCGTTCATCGTGCCGGCACAGAGAAGGTAGGCTCGACCGTACTCGTACGTCACCGAACGCACGTCTCCGCCGCCGAGACCGGCGGCGCGCGCGCCCGCGTAGAGGAGCCCGGTGGCCGCCATGGTCGTGCCGCTGACGACCGAGGATCCCGCGCCCGGCCCTCCCGGGAGAGGGGTATCGAGCCCTCCGTCTAAAGCGAGACCGGTCGCGAACGTGAAGCCGACAAGGCCAAAGAAGACGAGCCCGCGGCGCCTTAGCCCCAGCCAGAAGTGCCCGAGTCCGGGCAGGAGGAAAGCGAACGCTACGGAAAGGGCGGACCGCATCGCGACGGAGGGATCCTCTCGGGGAGGCGCCTCACGAGACCCCCTCGGCAAGGCCACCAACCGGGAGTCCAAGCTCGGCCGGATGCTCCTTGCCCAGCGCGGTCGCCCTCTCGTCCAGGAGAGCCTTCAGTCGCTTTCCGGGCCGGAAGTACGCGATGTTTCGGGCTGGAACCGCGACCTTCACACCGGAGCGCTTTGGGTTGCGCGCGAGCCGCCCCTCGCGCCGCCGCAGCCGGAAGCTTCCAAAGCCCCGAATCTCGGTCTTGTGACCCTCTTGAAGGGACGAGACGATCGAGCCGAGAAACGCCTCGACGACTTCCTCGGCGGCCTTGCGGTTGAGCGCCGTGACGCGGACGACCTCGTCAATGAGGTCGGCGCGTGTGACCGTTCGGACCGTCGTCGGCTTGCGGCTCACGACGCGCGATCGGCGACCTGCTCGGCGACGCGTTCTTCCGCGGCTTCGCCGCTGGCCGCCGCCGGCGTCGGTGCCTCGAGGCCTGGAGGAGCGACGAGGGCCTGGAGGTGCGGGTCCGCGTGCCCTTCTTCGTGGACCTCATGAGGGCTCGAGTGTTCGGGCTCGGTGGGGGGCTCCGGGTCGGCATCGGCCTCCGCGGCCGGGCCGAGATCGCGCGAGGAGAGCCCGATACGCTGTTCTTCCACCTCGATCCGAAGGATGCGCACCCGGATCGGCTCGTCGGGATGGTAGACGTCCGAGAGCTTCCGGCCGCGTGCAAGGTCGGTCTCGGACACGTGCATGAGGCCCTCAAGGCCCTCGGGAAGGCGCACAAACACGCCGAAGTCGGCGACCTTCGCCACGCGACCCTCGACGACCTCGCCCGAATGATGCTTCCGGGCGAACGCCTCCCACTCGTTCGGGCGGAACTCCTTGATGGAAAGGCTGATCCTGCGGTTCTCGACGTCGATCGCGGTGAGGATCGCCTGGATCTGGTCGCCCTTGCGCAACACCTCGGACGGGTGCTTTACGCGGCGTCCCCAAGACATGTCCGAAACGTGCACCAGCCCGTCGATGCCCTCCTCGATCTCGACGAACGCGCCGAAGTCGGTCAGGTTCCTCACGACCCCGTTGATGCGATCGCCAATCCGGTACTTTTCCGCGAGCCGCTCCCATGGGTTCGCCTCGGTCGCCCGGAGCGAAAGCGAGAGCCGCCGGGTCTCGGTGTTCACATCGGAGATCACGGCCTCGACGATGCTTCCGACCGGCAGGAGCTTCGCGGGGTTCTTGACCTTCTTCGTCCACGACATCTCGCTCACGTGGATGAGGCCTTCAATGCCCTCCTCAAGCTCCACGAACGCGCCGTATTCGGTCAGCGAAACGACCCGGCCGCGCACGCGGGCTCCCACCGGATAGTGCGACGGGAGGTCCTGCCAGGGATCGGGCTTGAGCTGCTTCATGCCGAGGGAAATCCGGCCGCTCTCCGGGTCGAACTTCAGGACCTTGACGTCGACGGCCTGGCCGACATGGACGGCTTCGGACGGGTGCGCCAGGCGGCCCCAGGACATGTCCGTCACGTGCAACAACCCGTCGATGCCGCCGAGGTCCACGAACGCGCCGTACTCGGTGAGGTTCTTGACCACGCCGTGGAGCGTGCGGCCCTCCGCCAGCGCCTCGGCCGCTTCCTTCTTCTTGACCTCGGCGACCTCGTCGAGGATGGCCTTTCGCGAAAGCACGATGTTGCCGCGCTTCTTATCGAGGCCCACGACCCGAAACTCCATCTCCCGGCCCTTCAGGATGTCGAGGTTCTTGAGGGGGCGGGTGTCGGCGATCGAGCCCGGGAGGAACGCGCGGACGCCAATGTCCACGGCCAGTCCACCCTTCACGCGCTCGATCACACGCCCCCTCACCGAGGCACCGCTCGCGAACGCGGCCTCCACCATGTCCCAGGCCTTGATGCGCCGGGCCTTCTCGTGGGAGAGGATCACGTAGCCGGAGGGATCCTCGGTGCGCTCCAGGATTGCGTCGATCTCCTGCCCGACCGCCGGCAGCTTCGAGGCCGGGACGTTCTGAAACTCGTGGCGGGGAATCATCCCCTCGGACTTGTAGCCGATGTCGACGATCACCTCATCCGGCGTGACCTGAAGAACGCGACCGCGTATCAGTTCTCCTTCCGTGAGTGATCGCTCACTCTCGGCCAGAAGTCGCGCGAATTCTCCGTTTTCGGCGACCTCCTCGGACTTGCGCCCGCTGTTCCTCTTCACTTCCTGAGACGACATGAACACCGTCCTTATGAGGGGCTCGCATTCCGACGCGCCCTGAATGTCACTCGCGGCCCGAAAGCCCAATCCTAGGCGGTTGTCGGAAGGGGGTCAACCGGCCTCGGTCGATCCGGCCCGCTCCGGAGGCCCTGTCCGCGCGTCCGGGGCCCGCGCATCGGTACTCCCGGCGACGGCTCGAAGACAGGTCTTTACGACCTCTTCGATCGTCAGCCCGCTCGTGTCGACGACCGTGTAGGACTCGTCACAGACGAGGGGTGAGTCGGCTCGGGTCGCGTCCGCGGTGTCCCGGGCTTCGAGGTCCCGCAGGACGTCTTCGAACGGCTGCGGTGTGCCCTTCGCGCGAAGCTCCGCCGTTCGCCTTTCCGCACGCACCGCCGGGCTGGCCGTGAGAAACAGCTTGTGAGGGGTTTCCGGGACGACCTTGGTCCCGATGTCGCGGCCCTCCAGAACCCCGCCGTGAGCGAGCGCGGTTTGTCTTTGGAAGGCCGCGAGCCTCCTTCGAACGCCCGGGATCGCCGAGACCGCGGAGGCGTATCGCGAGATCTCGGGCGCGCGAATCGCGTCGGAGACGTCCTCGCCGTCGAGGAACGTGCGTGCGTCCGCGGCGCTTCCGGTCACGCGAACCTCGATCCCCTCGGCGATTTGCACCACGGCGCCGGGCTCTTCGATGGGAAGCGGGATTCCGGCCCGCGAAGCCGCGAGACCCACCGCGCGGTACATGGCACCGGTGTCGAGGTAGGGAAGGTTGAGGTGCGCCGCGAGGCGGCGCCCCACCGTGGACTTACCGACCCCGGATGGCCCGTCGATCGCAACGATCATGCGCGCTCTCCGGTCCGCGGGCGAGGCCTGTGGGCGGGCGCTTTGGAGCGGAGCGGCGCGGATCTCCGTGGCCGTTCCGCGGGAGTTCCGAGCGGCTCGGCTCGAAACGCGAACAGCGCGCGCACTTCGTCCTCCGTGAGCTCCCGAAACTGTCCGGAGCGCAACGAACGGTCCCGCAAGGGTCCGATCGCGACCCGCCGGAGCTTGGCCACGGGGTGTCCCACGTGGTCGAGCATGCGGCGAATCTGCCGGGAGCGCCCCTCGCCGAGCACGATCTTCAGCCAGGCGTTGCCGCCGATCCCGTTCTTTTCGGGCGTGGTCTTGACCAGCTCGATTCGGGCCGGACGCGTCCGTTCGCCTTCGAGCACGATGCCCCGGGAGAGGCGTTCGAGCTGGGACGGCGTCGGGATGCCGGACACCTTGACGTCATATTCCTTCGTGCAGCCGCCGGAAGGGTGAGCCAGCTTCTGCACGAGGGCCCCGTCGTCGGTGAGGATCAGGAGGCCCTCGGAATCGAAATCCAATCGGCCGACCGGAACGATCCGCTCCGAGACCCGGCCGCCGAGGAGCGCCCGCACGGTCGGGCGGCCCGCGGGGTCGTCCAGCGTGACCATCACACCGCGGGGCTTGTTGAGGAGGACGTATCGGTGAGCCTTGCCGATCGCGGGACGGATCGACTTGCCGTCGACCTTGACATGGTCCTTCGCGGGGTCCGCTCGCGTCCCGAGCTCCGTCACGACCGTTCCGTTCACGGTGACGCGGCCCTCCAGGATCAGCGCCTCGGCCGCGCGTCGGGACGCGATTCCGGCGGCCGCGATCAGCTTCTGAAGCCGCTCTTTGGGGGTCTTCATGTCGTCGGTTCCGCCGTGGGCGAGGCTTCGACCGGCTCGATCGCCGCGCCCGCCTCCCGTTCTCGCAGGCTTGTGAGATCGAGCTCGGCGACGGCCTCGACAGCGGCCTCGGCGAGGGCCTCGGAGATGGGCTCGACCTCCGAACCCACCAGCGGATCCCCGGGGAAGAGCTCGGTCTGCGCAGGCTCGGGTGGATGCGGCGGGTCGATGCCGTAGATCGCCTCCAGCTCCTCAGGCTTCGGAAGGTCGCCGAGATTCGAGAGGCCGAAGTGCACCATGAACTCCTTCGTGGTCTTGTAGAGGAACGGCGTCCCGACGACTTCCTTGCGGCCCGCGGTCGTGATCAGCTTGCGGTCGAGGAGCGTCCGGATCGAAGACGAGGAGTTCACGCCCCGGAGCTCGGTGATCTCGGGTCCGGTGACGGGTTGCCGGTAGGCGATGATCGCGAGCGTCTCCAACGCCGCGATCGAGAGCTTGGTCTTCCCGTCGATGCCGAGGAGCCGCCGCACCGGATAGTCGAAGTCGTTTCGCGAGACGAAGCGGACGCCGCCCGCCGCGCGGTCGAGGCGAATGCCGCGGCCCGCGGCCGAGGTGGCCTGGTCGAGCCTCTCCAGCGCGGCCGTAACGACCGCGGCGGGAAGCTCGGCCGCCTCGGCAAGGCGTTCGATGGTCACAAGCCTGCCGGCCGCGAAGAGCATGGCCTCCACGGTCGCGAGGGCCTCGTCGGTCAGGAGCCCGAGCTGCCCCGAGGCCGCATCGCGAGGCGAGCCCTCCGGAGAGGCGTTGCCCCCGGCGGGACCCGCGGGTTCCGCGATCTCGTTCAGGCTCGCCTCCGAGGGGTTTCCGCCGTCGTCGTCAGGATCGTGGTTCATGGCTCAGCGATAGGCCTCTTCATAGGCTTCGAGGGACGTCTCCTCACCCGTCAGCTCGAGGTAGATCTCCGCGAACTCCTCGGTCTGCACGGCGCGAACGATCGTCAGGCGCAGGAGCTCCAAGACCGCGAGAAAGAGCGCGATCGCCTCGGCCCTCCCCGACAGCGAACGGAAGGTCTCAGAGAGCGGAACCGCGACACCCGAGTCTCTCAGGCGGGACAGCACGTCCTCCATCTTGGCCTTGATCGAAAAGCGGGCGTGGGCGATCTCGAGGGGTGGCGGATGAAGCGTCCGGAACCTCTCGAGCGTGGACTTGAAGAACGTGAGGAGGTCAAACAACGAGACCTCCGACAGATCGGTCTCCTCCTCCTCGGCTGTGCCTTCAGGTTTCTGAACGGGCCGCTCCCAGAGGCCGAGGCGCGAGATCTCCATCTCGTGAAACGTCTCCGCGGCGGCCTTGACCTTGCGGTACTCCAGGAGCCTCTCGACGAGCTTGGCGCGGGGATCCTCGACCGGAAGGCCGTCCACGAGAGGCACGCGCGGCAGCACCATCTGCGACTTGATGTGCACGAGGAGCGCCTCGACGTACAGAAACTCGGCGGCGACCTCCAGATCGAGCTCGGTCATCAGCACCAGGTATTCGTGGTATTGCCTGCAGATGTCCGCGACCGGGATGTTCTTGAGATCCACCTCGTTCTTGCGCACGAGGTGAAGAAGCAGGTCCAGCGGCCCGTCGAACTGCGGGACATGGATCGGATACGGCTGGACAAGCTC
>WBZQ01002312.1_pt1 | contig 12327 bp, 7 predicted proteins | sample 5204251 | NCBI WGS metagenome assembly WBZQ01 (sample SAMN12412402, study PRJNA552823) | activated sludge metagenome | isolation source: activated sludge from nitrification reactor of wastewater treatment plant... | place: USA: Virginia | collected 2017-09 | reverse complement strand
AAACTCAACATTGCCACAACGATAAACCAGAAATTGATCTGTACTTTCTTGTCCATGACTGCCCCCGAAGTTTAAATTTATCCTTGCCCCAACAATACCGAGTGGTAAGTTAAACAGCGACTGATGTCGCCCCGTCAGCAATAATACACAAATTAATAGATTAATAACGGCTGGGTTATATTTTGGAACGACAAGCAACCCTGAAAGCGTCCAGACTCCATATCAGGATCTATGAGTCTTGAGAGATCTCTCTGGCGGTTGTCACCTCGGGTTAGTGTTCCGGTATGAAGCTCAGAATCGCCAGTCAAGCTGCAAACCACCGATATTCACCTGATTGGAATACTGGCCAATGAGCGATTCACCACTGGGTCCTGATTTGTTGATGCCGGCATCATGCATGAACAAATGCGCATAAGCGGCATGCACATGAACATTTTTCAGTAAAGCATAGGTTAAACCGAATGTTAACCAGTATCGGCTGCTGTCGGGTATGCGAGCAGAGCGATGCTGGGCATCGGGTACCGGTGTCTGGTCATAGGCAAATCCGCTACGCAGCACCCATTTACCCGATTCGGAAAAATAATTGATACCGGCTGCATAACGCCAGGTATCTTGCCATTTCAGATCAATGACATCATCGCGCAACGCAGTTGAGAATTCCGTCCGCAATTCGCGAATCAAACTCCAGTGTGTCCATTGCACATCGGTTGAAATCATCCAGCGCGGATGCAGTCGATGTGACATGCCAAACAAAACACTATCCGGCAAGGTAACTGCTGTCTGGGAGTCCGCATGCGTTGCCCGCTGCCCCCCTGTCAAAATGGCAGCTTGCCCGGGAATCGCAATGTTGGCATTACCATGCACATCATGATGCACACGCGAGCGATAACTGACACCAATCCGCGTATCCGGATTGAGAGTATACATCGCACCAAAGTTATAACCGAAACCGACACTATCGCCTTTCATAGCGGCGAGACCATCGGCTGATTGCGGCAATAATCCCTGATTGGCACAAATACCTGGACTCAAGGCAGACAGACAGGCAGCGCCAAAGTCGACTGCATTGGTCAACTTGGATTGCAGGTATTGCACGTTAAAACCTGCACCTATCGACAGGTTCTCGGTTACTTTGAAGGATAATGAGGGATTGAAATTAAAAACGGAGATATCGGAATCTATGGCCTGATATCGACCTTTCCAATCGGCGTGGTAGCTATTCTGCATACCAAAAGGCGTGTTGAAGCCAAATCCTATTGCGAAACGATTGGTCAATTCCTGTACGAAATACACGTTGGGAACGAATACTGGACTACCGGCATTGCCGCCATTGCTACCCCGCAGAGGTGCTCCGCCCAGTGCTGGATGGGTATGGGAAGAATCATTCTGAAAACTGGCGGAGGGTGCGATGACATAGCCCGCCATGGATAAGAGCCTGCCACGCACCTGACTCATGGCACCGGGATTGAAAAACACCATACTGGCATCGTCACTTTGAACCGGCGCTCCTGAAAAAGCTTGCCCAAGTTCCTTAACACTTTGCTCCATAATGGCAATTCCCGCACTGTGCACTGGAATGGCTGCACATAACATGAAATAGCACCCCATCAAACTGCTGCGACAAAAAACGACAATACCCCAATGTAATCTAGTCATTTTTGACTCCCGGTAACACTGCGATTCGTGATCTTGAGGCTAAAAAACTCAAGTTTGTTTGATTTTTCTTTGCACGCTGCCAGCATGGTTATAGTATCCTACATATTGTACAGAAATCGGTTGATTCTGTTTGAATAGGCGCGACGCCGATACTATTTCTGTACCTCCCTTTTAATTATTCAGTTGTTCGTCATGCTGAGTGAAGTGAACCAATCATGGAAACGGTGAATCTGCAATGAAAGACGATTCCGACAGTTCTGGATTGGATTATGAATTGGAGCCTGAGCAATCCCAATCGCCAGAATACGAATCCGCACGCTATGCAGAGCAAGTCAAGCTGTTGTATCTGCAAGCCAACAAGGCACTACTGGCCACACTGATCATCGCCTCGACATTGACGCTGGTTTTCTGGGAGCGTGCTCCACTCGGTTGGAATTTGGGATGGTTGGCAGCCATTTTTCTTTTGACACTGGGTCGATACATACTGATTCGTTCCTATTTTCGTGTTGATCCAGCAATTGAAGCTGCTCCCACATGGGGACAACGCTTCATATATGGCTCTCTGATATCCGGAATACTATGGGGCACAGCCGGCAGTATCTTTTTTCTTGCAGACAGTCCGGTGCATCAACTATTTCTGGCCTTCCTGCTGGGCGGTATGCTTGCCGGCGCTATGACGACCTTGTCACCGAGCCGCACGGCATTTCTGGTTTTTTCCGTTCCTCTGGCAGTACCGTTCATTTATCACATGTTGCTGCACAACAACGAGATGAGCCTAATCCTCGCGCTCACTTACCTGCTTTTTTTGTTGATGATGATCAGTATTTCCTCACAATTACGCCAGAACATTATCAAATCGCTCGACTTGCGGTTTGAAAATTTTGCGCTTGTACGGCGCTTGATTCAAGCTAAAGAACAACTAGAATTGCGGGTTGCTGTGCGCACCGAAGAATTGGCTGCAACCAATGACATCCTGCAGCAAGAAAAGGAGTTATTTCAAATTACACTGGCCAGTATTGGCGACGCCGTCATCACGACGAATTCCAGTGGGCTTGTGACCTATCTGAATCCCGTCGCCGAATGGTTTACCGGATGGAATAATGTAGACTGCATCGGCAAAGATTTGTCCGGGGTTTTTCAGATCAAGGATTTAGTCCGTCATGACCCGATCGAGAATATACTCGACCGAATGGTTTGCAACTCGAGTCAAAGCGACCATAATCAGGAATGTATCCTGATACACCGTGATCGCCATGAGTGTATCGTCAATTACTCCCTGGCCCCCATTAAAAACCGGAGCAAGGATATCATCGGTGCTGTCCTGACCTTTCGCGATGTCACCGAGCAACGCAAGTTGACAGAAAAACTGGCGTATCAGGCTGCACATGACGCGTTGACAGGATTGCTGAATCGAGAAGAATTCGAAAATCGTCTCAGCAAGATTCTGGCATCAATCCGCAAAAATGACATCCATGCCTTGCTTTATCTCGATCTGGATCAGTTCAAGGTCATTAACGATACATGCGGACACGGGGCTGGCGATGAATTGCTCCGACAAGTCACCGCACTGCTGCATTCCAAGTTGCGTACCCGCGACACCTTGGCACGTTTGGGTGGTGACGAGTTTGGCATCATTCTGGAGCACTGCCCACCCAATGAAGCACTGCAAGTTGCCAACACACTGCGCGAATTGATACAAAATTTTCGCTATCGATGGCAGGACAAGACGTTTACCATCGGTGTCAGCATTGGGCTGTTTCCCATCCGGCATGACAATGAAGGTTTGGCCAGCACACTGAGTGCCGCCGATAGCGCCTGTTTTGCCGCCAAGGACCAGGGACGCAACCGCGTGCATATCTATCATTCCGATGACACGGTATTACAGCAAAGATCGAGTGAAATGCAATGGCTGCCCCGTATCCAGGATGCCATAATCAATCAGCGCTTATGTCTCTTTTTCCAGCCGATTGTGGCTGTTCAGGAGAAAAATGAACTGGTTGAGCATGGTGAATTTCTGCTTCGATTGCAGGGTGAGCACGACCAACTGATTTATCCGGCTTCGTTCCTGCCTTCGGCCGAGCGTTACGATCAAATGCTTGCAATTGATCAATGGGTCATCGACCAGTCGCTCAAGTTGCTTTCCATGCGTTCACTCAACAATACCAAAAAGATGTACGCGATTAATTTGTCCGCCCAGGCACTGGGTAATGAAGAATTTTTAGCTTATGTGATCGAGAAAATACAATTTTACCGATGCCAGCCCTCAATGCTATGTTTTGAAATCACTGAAAACATAGCCTTGGCTGACCTCCAACATGTGACGAAATTCATTACAACCCTCAAAGAGTTGGGCTGTCGTTTCTCGATGGACGATTTTGGCAGCGGACTATCCTCTTTCGGTTATCTGAAAAATATCCCGCTGGATTACCTGAAGATCGATGGCAAACTGGTCAAAGGTATGAGCACCGATCCCGTGGATCGAGCCATGGTTGAAGCGATCAATCGCATTGGCCATGTCATGGGAATGAAAACAATTGCCGAATGGGTCGAGGATGCACCAACATTAGCCTTGCTGAAAACTATCGGTGTCGACTATGTGCAAGGAAACAAACTGGCCCAACCTTATCTGTTCACAGCGCATTCCGAAAATATGCTGCAAGCGACTCTCTCTTAGCATTGACAGACCAGTGTGGAAAACCGACGGAATCCGCGAAACTTGCGCTATCATCACTGATGTATCGACGAATACAATCGGAGATTCGGATTTTTATTCATTCATAATGAGCTTAATACAACCAATATGAAAAAAAATATCATGCTGGGTGCGCTTGCACTATCCATCATTCTTTATGGTTATTTTGTCCTGACCGGGGAAGGCGTCGTTTTACCCTTTGTTTTAATTGGATTACTGGTGTCTTTTGTCTGTGCCATGCTTTACCTGACAAAAAAATGACAATCCTTGTACCACGCGATCGAATGACCAAACGAGCACATTCATGATGCAGCGATGCAACCACCTATTACACATTCCCCAATGAAATGAATATACTCATCACCGGCGCAACTGGATTTATCGGACAAACCCTGATTCATAAACTGTCGCAACAGAATCATGCGATCAGGGCGTTAAGCCGGAATGGCTTACAGGCTCAAAAAATTCTGGGTATTCCGACTTATACGTGGAATTATTCCTCGGATGATGTACCTGTCGAAGCATTGAAAGATTGTGAAGTCATCGTTCACCTGATGGGTGAAAATCTCGGCGCTGGTCGGTGGACCAACGAACGCAAGCATGAAATCCACGCATCGCGCATCATCAGCACACGCAAACTGGTAGCAGCAGCGCCAGAAACATTGAAAACCTTTGTTTGTGGTTCTGCCATCGGAATTTATCCCGGTACCGGGGATAAAACATACGATGAAACATTTGTCATACCGGCCCAGAAAACATTTATGCAATCGATTTGTTCAGACTGGGAACAGGAAGCCACAACCATTGAATCCAGGGGAATTCGACGAGTCAGTATACGCACCGGCGTAGTACTCGGACACGGTGGAATGATCAAAACGTTACTGCCGTTGTTCAAAATGGGGTTGGGAGGTTCTGTCGGATCCGGTCTTCAATGGTTGCCGTGGATTCATATCGATGATTTGACATCTGTTTTCATGAAAGCCATTGAAGATACACGGTACATGGGTGCAATCAATGCGGTATCCCCTCATCCCGTTCACTATCACGAATTCGCACACGCACTGGGTCTGGTATTGCATCGTCCTACCTTCTTGTCGACGCCGGCATGGATACTCAAACTAATGCTGGGAGAAGCGGCGGCACTGGCCTTGAACAGCTACCGCATTGCCCCCAGAAGGTTGTTGCAGGAATACGATTTCAAATTCAGGTTTGCAGAATTGCACGATGCATTGACCGATTTGTTCCAGCCTCAACCGATACTGCAATAAAATCCCTGCGATGTCCCCACTGTCGATATTCTGGTTTCGTCGCGACCTGCGACTCGAAGACAATACCGGCCTCGCCCATGCCCTTGCCGCAGGTTATCCAGTTTTACCCATTTTTATTTTTGATCCGGATATATTATCGGATTTGCCCAAAGACGATGCGCGTGTCACATTCATCTTCGATACCCTGCAAAGCCTGCGCTCCTATTTAGAAGAGCGTCATGACAGTTCGATTGCGCTGTACTACGGTAAACCACAGAAAGTTTTTGAACGGCTGTTACAGCAACATACTGTGACAGCCGTCTATACTAATCACGATTACGAGCCGGATGCCCTGGTTCGTGACGAAACAGTGGGTCAATGGCTACAGACTCGTGCAATTCCGCTGCATACCTACAAGGATCAAGTCATTTTCGAAAAAAATGACATCGCCAAGGATGATGGCACCCCTTATGTAGTCTATACCCCTTATATGCGCCGATGGCGATCTGCACTACAGCACAACACGATACACGAGTATGCAAGTGGGAAAAAACTGGACCGTATGATCAAGCACATGCCTTCACCCAATCTGTCACTCGAAGAAATCGGTTTTATCCGTTCTGCAATGACGGTTCCGGCATTTCGCATTACCCCATCGATCTTGAAGGATTATGCGCAAACCAGGGATTTTCCAGCCCTGCCAGGAACAACCGGATTAAGTCCCCATCTACGTTTTGGTACAGTCAGTGTGCGCAGAATTTTTCAACAGGCGCACGCCCACAGTGAAGTATTCGGCAATGAGCTGATCTGGAGGGAGTTTTTTAGCCAGATCTTGTGGCATTTTCCGCACACCTCAAAACAAAGCTTTAAGGCGCGTTACGATCATATTCAGTGGCGTAACGACGAAACCGAATTCAAACACTGGTGCGAGGGCAATACAGGTTACCCATTGGTGGATGCCGGCATGCGTCAGCTGAATGCAACCGGGCTGATGCATAACCGGGTCAGAATGATTACCGCCAGCTTTTTATGCAAGCATCTGTTGATCGACTGGCGCTGGGGCGAAGCCTATTTCGCCAAAAAATTACTGGATTACGACATGGCTAGTAATGTTGGAAACTGGCAGTGGGTTGCAGGATGCGGTGTTGATGCTGCACCGTATTTCCGGATTTTTAACCCGACTACCCAGCTTGAAAAATTCGACCGCGATTTTGAATACATTCAAGCTTGGGTCGATGAGTTCAACTCATTCGATTACCCACCCCCCATCGTCGATCATGACTTTGCCCGGGAGCGATGCTTGAAAACTTACCGGCAAGCCATTGAACAATGACATCAAGAAATGGTAAGTACTTTTTGTTCCACAAACTCCCGATCAGGGCACGACGCCACGAACTCAAAACTGCACTTCAATCAACCAACCAGGGTATGGGTAGTATTCACCGTATCCCACACCACAGAATTCACGTTCGAATTGGTCTGTTCTACACTGACTTGTCGGGTTTGTGCTTCCATTTCCAGAAGTGTCACATAACGTGACAACACATCGGCTTCCGGACCATCCACGACTTCACGCATGAAATGCTGCCAGTGACTCCTGATATAAAAGGATTGGTAACCTTGGGATAAAAACTTGTCGATGCAACGATAAACATCGTCACGACAGCGCAAGCGAGTTTCTGGGATAAATTCTGCCAGCGTCGACAAACCGGCATGCAGGTAATCGGCTGCCAGTACCGGTTTCCTCATTTTAACGGCTTCATATGCAGCGGGAGTCGCCAGATCGATCACGATATCCGCCCAGTTGACGAGATGTGTCGTATGCACAGCCTTATCGGCCACATAAACATTGGATAGGTGCCATAATTCGAGTTCGCGATGCAGCTTCTGCTTACGGTGGTGATGACTCATCAATGGCTTAATGATTAGCTCGACCCCGGGAAATGCGGCGACCATCTGAATCACCTCATTCACTTCTTCCCAGAGAATGGCAAAGTCATCCTTCTTCATGAAAATAGCGATCTTGAGCTGACTATTTGAACTACCCAGTGATGATGCCGGTAATAAGGTTTGCATGATTTCCAGCCATTCATCGCACAAGCGGGGCGACCCCAGAACGGCAACTGACTGCTCATGCATGAAAGGACGGAAGCGTAATGCGCATAGCTCATTGGGAACGATTACCTGGTTAAAGAGCTGACCAAGTGAGTAAACGCTATCGGGTTGTAACTTCCATTCCTGGCGTCTTGTCAGCTGATTGACATGCGAGCTGTCGCCTTGAAACAACGAAACCGTTCCCAATCCCATTCTGCGTGTCGCCGATGCAATGCATGCAACCCATTCGATACTAATGGGTGAATTCCGGGAAAACCAGTCAAACACTACGACACCACGGCTACCGTCTGGAAAACTTCTGCTCAGCAGGCGATTGGCAATACTTTTCCATACTTGCGAACGCTTTTCCTCGCTGGTCATTTGCCGCAACAACGCAGCGCAATAACTCGAGACAACACGTTGAACGCCATGCACCCACAGCAGATGGAGCATGCGCCATTGCAGAAATTCAAGTCTGGGCAATACATCGCGGATGTGGACGACACGAACATCACAGATGCGATTCAAGAATTGGATACGATAATCATTTTTTAATCGAATGTCACCGATTAGAACCACGTCACATGCATGTCCGGATTTCGCCCATTTATATATGACTGGTGTAATGTAATCGATGTCATCGGTATGTCGAAGAAAAAAAAGTGCTTTCATAGGGAATTTGCTACATTACCAAGTTTTTCCGAGGCAGTAGCATTGATAACGATCCGGGGCGAGGTCAGTATGATCAACCTATTGATTCAGGTTTATGTTGCATGACTTATTACCCTGTCACCGAACCGCCACACTGGCATTGACAGGCAACCAGCGTTTCAATTGCTACTTTCTGTATTGTTATAAAAAAATTGCGCTTAAAATGAATCAATCTCTTTAAGCCAATCGAGTATGAAACGTTTATTCCGTTTTTTCACAATTTGGTTTTATTTTCTTTCGTTGTATCACAAGACATCTAAAAGTTATGTGAAGTATGAACTGGAATATTTCATTAACACATCATACTGATCAAACAAAGACTTATCCCTAATCATTATCAGAGACTGCCTTGACACAATTTTCTATCATCGTTCCGATCCGCAATGAATCCAATCACATTGAACCACTGCTGAATGCTCTGACCCAACTGACCGCCGAACATAGTGACCATGAAATCATTTTCGTCGATACAGGTTCTCATGACGGCATTCCAGCCAAAATTCAAGGCTGGCTCAGCCAAACCAACACTAGGTTGATCGAGTCCCAGACACACTCTGATCAGATGACATCGATCAGAAGTGGAATCGCAAACGCACAGAGTGACATTATCGTGCTGATGATGGATACACGCTTCAGCCCTGCACCCAACTCCTTTCAGGCACTCGTTAGCCCCATTCTCCAGGGTACATGCGATATGACCATCGGTAGTCGCAATACCGCGGACAGTTCACTCCCTCGTGAATCCGGGCATTTTGCCCCTTTGTCTCGACTCGCAGGCTGGCTGTCTCAATCGATTTGCGATATCCGGGATCCTGCACCCGGATTGTTGGCTTTCCGGCGCGAATTATTCAATGCCATCCCGGTTCAAACTCGCGAAGATCAGTTATTGCCCGAATTGATCATGGCTCGGCCGGATCAGCTTAAAATAATCGAAATTCCCGTTCCCTCACCGAACCCACCACACGGTCATACATGGTCATCGTTCTTCCGAAACTGCGATCTGCTGCGGCGGTTGACGACATTGGCCGGTGGTGCCGTTTCCTCGGGTTACCTACAACGGCATATCGTTGCCGGGTTACTGACTGCGATGGTCGACGTTGGGCTGTTCCTGCTGTTATTGAGCAGCGGAATAGGATTAATCGCCGCATCCATGAGCAGTTTCGTCCTGGCGACCCTGTTAAATGATCAGCTCAAAACCCGGTGGTCTTGGTTACCCGATCGTTCGGATCTGCATCAGCGCTCACAGCGCATACGATTCTGGATTGCCAGTGCGCTAGCTCTTTTTCTACGTGGCGGTTTGCTGGTGCTATGCGTGCAGCACTGGATGCTGCCACCGGCCCAAGCCATTCTTCTCACCATTGCCATGACAACGCTGATCAGTCTCCCGGGAGCGTTTTTTTATGTTGCTTCCACCCGGAGCCACCCCGAAATACGCTGGCGTATTGCAGCCATTGGTGTCATTACCTATGTTGTCATGCTGCGCTGGATTTTTCTGGGACAGACACAATTGATCCCGGATGAAGCGTACTATTGGGCTTACACCCAGCACATGGATCTAAGTTTTTATGATCACCCTCCCATGGTCGCGTGGCTGATTGCGCTGGGCCATGCCGTCGGTGGTAATGGCGAGCTTGGCGTCCGACTCGGTGCTTTTTTCAGCGGTCTGATCGCGATGGGTTATCTGTCCGCTCTGGCCGGAAATTTGTACGACCGGGCAACGGCACTGCGCACCGCCCTGTTACTGGCTATTCTGCCGTTCAGTTTTGTCATGGGTTTTCTGATGACTACCGATGCGCCGCTGATCGCCGCATGGGCAGCCACATTGTATTACATGGAACGTGCATTGCTGTCGAACCACCGTTCCGCCTGGCTTGGCATGGGTATCGCTTTCGGACTGGGCATCCTGTCCAAATACACACTCGGTATACTGGGTGTGGCTGCCCTGATATTTGTCGTAATCGACCCGATTTCGCGCCGCTGGCTGCTCAAACCTCATCCTTATCTGGCGGCCACTCTCGCACTCATCCTGTTTTCCCCGGTCATCATCTGGAACATGCAGCATGACTGGGCTTCGATCATGTTCCAGTCCTCACGCGCCACCGGTATCGGTACAGAAACAGCTGACGAGACATTTTCGACTCACCTGTTGCTTCGGGACTTTATCATCCTGCTGTCTCCCACAGGATTGGCAGCCGCACTCATGGCCCTGGCGCCAACCGGACGACACACCAACCCCGATCCCGCTCGCAGGCGCCAATGGTTCATCTGGATTTTTACCGGGATACCGTTGATGATCTTCGTCATCTTCAGCATGCTGGATGCCCTGCGCTTTCACTGGACCGCCCCGGCCTGGCTGGCGCTGCTGCCGACCATGGCATGGATGATGCGCCAGGATCGTCATTTATCCGCAATCACCCTTAAGATACAGATTACCTGGAAACACACCATCACCGTATTGCTACTGAGTTATGCACTGGCGCTGCACTATGTGACACTCGGCATCCCCGGTATTCCCTATCCGGCAGTAATGCAGCACTATTTCTGGAAAGAAGCAACGGCCGAAATCGAAAACATTGTCGCCGAAGTTCGTAATCAAACAGGACAAGAGCCTCTGGTTGTGGGCATGAGCAAATGGTCTGTGGCCAGTGCTGTATCGTTCTACAGTCATCTTGCCGAGGCTCCGCTGGAGCTTCGCTCGCGTAATCTGTTCAACGATAGCGCCGCCATGTATGAGTTCTGGTACCCATCTACCGCACCGATGCAACGTCCGATCGTTCTGGTCGGTATGAAATCCAAACATCTGGAACAGGATCGGAAAGGTCAGGATTTCACCTGGATGCTGGATCAACCCGGTCCTATCCAGCACAAAGTCGTTTTACGCGATGGTAAACCGCTGCGAGTGATCTATTATCGGATTGCACAGGGTTATCTGGGATCATCTCAACTGGAAAATCACAGCCTGAATGATTCCAGTGAGGGATCCGGCAGTCCAACACGATCACAGGCTGTTATGCAATAATTCGAGTATTATTCCTGAATTATCAGTTACTTCAACGTGGAGAACGAGATCATGCGCAAACCACCCTGTCGATCATCGAGTTGCTTGCATTCAATACATTTTTGTCTATTGATCGCGATCATGAAAATTTCCTTGGCACAAGCACAAGATCTCCGCTGTGAAGCAACTGACGCTGCACAGATCTGGGTTTCCCCATCGCAGCCCAAGCTGGGTGATACCGTCAGGATCATGGCGATTTCCACCGAAGCACCGGTAACTCGACTGCTGACGATCGACCGCCAAGGCCGGCACACTCGCTTACCCATGCGCCATCGTGGCGGACCGCCGTGGACGACAATGGCAGAAATCGAATCCCTGTCCATCGATCACAATCAAATCGTTGCTGAACGTCATGGCACTACAATCACTTGCCGCGCCTTCACCTCAAGCGAAAGCCTGCAATCGGATCGCCTTCACACCTGGAATCATGCCACCGAAGCCTTTTACTCAGCGTGGATCGAAGAATTGTTCGGTATCCCGCATGATGAAAATCTTGCGTTATCCTCTTTGGAACCCATGCTGCGCGATCCACAGCGCAATTTTCTGCACAATTACCTCGGTCTCGATGAAGACAAAAAACTGCCTTTGACGCCCGATTGCGCCGATCTGCCTTATACATTGCGCGCCTATTTTGCTTGGAAGGTTGGTTTGCCAGTAGCTTATCGGGCCTGCAATCGCGGTTCTGCCACGTCACCGCCGCGCTGCGCGGCACCCAGCATCATGGGCGAATTCGTGCGCAACACGCAGTCACCCACACAATTCACCCGATTCAGCCGGCAACTGGTCAATGCTGTCCATTCTGGATCGGCACGCACAGGCTTGAATGACGAATCGACCGATTTGTATCCTCTGCCATACGCGTTAGCACC
>WBZQ01002311.1_pt1 | contig 12328 bp, 5 predicted proteins | sample 5204251 | NCBI WGS metagenome assembly WBZQ01 (sample SAMN12412402, study PRJNA552823) | activated sludge metagenome | isolation source: activated sludge from nitrification reactor of wastewater treatment plant... | place: USA: Virginia | collected 2017-09 | reverse complement strand
TACCCCTTATCCCCTCCCCCTCTTCCGGAGGGCATAGGTATCTACACAAGCACTTCGTTGCAACAGCGGTCCCTCACCCCAACCCCTCTCCCGGGGGGAGAGGGGCTTTGACTTCCCTCTCCCCCCGGGAGAGGGATTGAGGGTGAGGGAATGACGTTAGGTCCCAAGACGCTGTCACGAATTGCGCAATCTGCAGTTGTTTTGTGGTTTTCCTTTTGTGACGCCTTCCCTACAACACATCGCGCTTTCCGCAGACTCGACGTATTGGCCCACCGTGGCCGAGCACGTCTTGGCGTTTGCGCATGCGCAGTCGCTGCCCTCTAAAGACCTCAGCGCCATGCAGGTGGTGCTGACTCAAGGGCCACACGCCACCGCGTTGCGCAGTGCTTTGCATGCCTGTGTTCAAGGCCCGTTGATGCTGCCGCGCCTATGTCTGTGGCGTGAACTCGGCGCGACAGATGCGCAAGGCGTGGCGCACCGCGTGCAGCTTTTTGAGGCGCTGCGTGCTAATGCCTGGGTGCGGGAACACTTCGGTGCGCAGCCGCAGGCCCTGTGGACGCTGGCCCAGCAGCTCGAAGCGCTGGCCGATGAGCTGAGTGATGCCGCCAGCGCACGTGCTGACTTAAGTGCGTCCAGCATTGAAGCCGCCTTGCAGCGGCACTACCGGCAGCGCGCCGCACGGGCGCTTTTGCCGCAGGCGCGCCTGGCCCTGGAGCTATGGCGCGCAGGCGGTGATGCGCGGGCCTCGCGTCGATGGGCAGCGCTCAACGCCATGGCCCATGCAGCCACCGCACCCCTCGTTTTTTTGGCCGAGTTGCGGCTGGAGCCGTGGGTGCACGCGTGGCTCAAACGCTATGCCCTGCGTGCCCCCGTGTTGTGCATAGCGCCTGATGTGCAGGCCGTGGTGCGCGCGATGCCTCCACTGGCAGCCGCGTGGCCGGAGTTGAGTGGGCAGGGGGAGTCCACACCCATTGCAGACCGTGCCGATACTTTGCAAGGCATCGCGTCGCAGCCCCTGACCATCCTGCGTGTGCACTCGCTTGAGGAAGAAGCCAGCGCCATTGCGCAGCAGGTGCTCGATGCGCTGACGCAAGGGGCATCGAGCGTGGCCTTGGTGCCACTCGACCGCCTCACCGCGCGGCGCGTGCGCGCGTTGCTGGAGCGTGCTCAGGTGCGGGTGCGCGATGAAACCGGTTGGAAGCTCTCCACCACCAGCGCCGCAGCGGTGTTGATGCGTTGGTTCGATCTGGTGCTGGACGATTTTTACTGGCGCGATGTGCTCGATTGGCTCAAGTCCACCTTCACGCTGTCCCACCGGATGCACAAGGCGCAAGAGATCGCGTTCATCGAGCACGCCATCCGCGCCAGCGGCGCATTGCAAGGCATGCGCTCCTTGCGTGCAGCCGTGCAAACGGCACAGGACGCGCCCGAACACACCTCAGTGCGCAACGGCGCCCTACAGATATGGGCCGAGCTGCACACCCAAAGTCAGGCCGCCCACCACACCAGCGCCCCGCTGGCCTTGCATTTGAATGCGCTGCTCGGTGCCCTTGATGCGCTGGGCATGCGCGCAGCGCTGGAGACAGATGCGGTCGGCCGCGCGGTGTTGGAACAAGTGCAGGCGCTGCATGGGGAGTTGGGGGCATCGGTCACGCGCCTGTCTACGGTGGAGTTTCGCAGCTTGCTGGCGCAGCGCTTGGAAGAGACCGCGTTCATCGATGAGGCGGTGCGCTCACCAGTGGTGATGGTCTCGCTCGAAGCCACCGTGCTGCGCGCATTTGATGTGGCCGTGCTCATCGGTGCCGATGCCAGTCACTTGCCCAGCGCTGCCGAGTCCACGCTTTTCATGTCCAACGCCGTGCGTGCAGAGCTGGGCTTGAGTACCCAGGACGTCGCGGTGCATCAGCAAGCGCAACAACTCGCTTTGCTGCTGCATCACGTGCCCCGAGTGGTGGCCACTTGGCGTGCGCATCGCAATGGCGAACCCAATGCCCTCTCGCCTGGGTTAGAGCGGCTGCGCTTTGTGTGGCGCCGTGCGGGACAGGGGGATCTGTGTGTCGAGCCGCCCCGCGTGGCCACCGAAGTGCAAGGTGTGCAGCAACATCGTCCCGCCCCGCGCGCCGGTGTGTTGCTGCCGCATCAGGTCAGCGCCAGCGCGGCGCAGAGCCTGGTTCAGTGCCCGTATCAGTTCTACGCGCGGCGCATGTTGGGTCTGCGTGAGCGGGAAGATCTGATCGAGATGCCCGACAAGCGTGACTTTGGCGATGCCCTGCACGAGGTGCTGCGTCGTTTTCATGGCGCCTGGGGCGAGGCGGCATTTCATGAACAGCCCGCCGCGCAGATTGCCGCCAGCCTGCGAGAGCACGCGCGTGCTGTATTCGAGCCGCAACTGATACGCACGCCCGCGCTGCTGGCTTTTACGCGTCGCTTTGATGGCTTGGTGCCCGGCTACGTGGCGTGGTTGCAGCAGCACTGCCGCGAGGGTTGGCGTTGGCGCGCAGGGGAACTCAAGCGCAGTCGCACCTTGGTGCTGCGCGAAGGTGCTGAGGTCGAACTCACCGGTCGCATTGATCGCGTGGACGCTCGGGTGGATGCACAGGTGAATGCGCAGGTGGATGCACAGATGCAACTCATCGATTACAAAGCGCGCAGCGCGGACACCCTGCGGCAAGGCTTGAAGCAGGCTGGTGAGGATATGCAGCTGCCCTTCTACGGCGCCTTGCTCGATGAGGGCGCGCAGACTGCGCAGTACCTGAGCTTTGATCGCGCCACCGAGAGCGAATCGGGCGTGAAAGCAGTGAAACCAACGCAACCCTTCGAGCCCCTGACCACCGCCGTCATGCAACGCCTGCACAACGATCTGCAACGCATGCAAGACGATGCCCCGCTGCCGGCGCTTGGCGTCGAGGCGGTGTGCAAGGTGTGCGAGATGCGGGGTCTGTGCCGACGTGACTATTGGGAAACGTCAGGGGAGGAAATGGCTTCCCTCACCCCCCAGGAGAGGGATTGAGGGTGAGGGAAAACGGTATCGCCATTTGGAGCAACCTCACTCATCAGCCCTATCCCCACATGACTGACTACACCGCCAACGGCGAACCCCTCAGCGCCGAGCAATTCACCCAGCACGCCTGCGATCCCACCCGCAGCGTGGTGGTGGAAGCTTGCGCGGGCAGCGGCAAGACTTGGTTGTTGGTGGGGCGCATCGTGCGTGCACTGCTGCAAGGCGCGCGACCGGGCGAGATTCTGGCCATCACTTTCACACGCCGCGCCGCGCAGGAAATGCACTCGCGCCTGCTCGCCGATTTGGAATACCTGGCCGCTGCCGACACCGCAGCCGTACTTGAGTTTTTGCAACTGCGCGGCATGAGCCCCGAGCAGGCACAGCGCCACGCCGGCGATGCACGCCAACTCTATGAACGCGTGGTCACCGCCACGGTGCCCGTCACCATCGACACCTTCCACGGTTGGTTCTGGCGCTTGGTGGCACGTGCCCCGCTTGGGGTGGGTGTGCCTTTTGCGCCGGTGCTGCTCGAATCCACCGACCGTGTGCGCCGTGACGCCTGGCTGCATTGGAGCGCCGCGTTACTGCAACCGGCGAACACTGCACAGCGGGTGGCGTGGGAAACGTTGGTTGATTTCGTCGGCGATCAAGCGGCGCGCAAGTGGGTCGAGGCCCTGTTAAGCCGACGCGCTGAGTGGTGGAGCTTTGCCGCAGGCGATGAAGACGCGGCCATGACACGCGCCTTGGCTCCGTTTGCCGACGTGGGCGAGCACGACCCGGCGCTGCGCGTGCGTGCGCCGCAATGGGTCAGCGCCATGGAGCGCGTGTTGGATTTGTTCCTGTCCATCGACAAACCCAACAAAACCACCACCGCGGCCCTGGCCGATTTGCAGCGCTGGTTGCGTGAGCCGGCGCCCAGCGCTGCCGCCGATTTGCATGCCGCGTGCGACGTGCTCATGACCGCTGCGCGCACGCCCACCGTGCTCTTTACGCCCGAGCGCATGGCCAAGCACTTGCCCACTGAAGCGCACTTGGCGCGCTACACGTCGCTGCATACGGCGCTCATCGACACGCTCAACACCTTGCTGCGCGAGCGCCGCGTCTGGAAGGCGCGGCGCATCAACGAAGCCGCACTCGTGTGCGCACGCGGCCTCATCAGTCACTACCAACACTTGAAAGAACAAGAACAAGCGCTCGATTTCACCGATCTGGAATGGCTCACCTATCGGCTGCTCGCTGACCCCGATCACGCCGCTTACATGCAAGCGCGGCTCGATGCGCGTTACCGGCACATCCTGCTCGATGAGTTTCAAGACACCAACCCCTTGCAGTGGCAGGTGTTGCAGTCGTGGTTGGCCTCCTACGGTGCAGCGGATGAAGCGGCGCCGCAAGATCGGCCCAGCGTTTTCATCGTGGGCGACCCCAAGCAATCCATCTACCGCTTTCGCCGCGCCGAGCCGCGCGTGTTCGCCGCCGCCTGCGCGCTGCTGCAACAGGACTACGGCGCGCTGCATTTGCGTACCAACGTCACGCGGCGCAACAGCACGCGCGTGATTGAAGCGCTCAATCAAGTGATGACCGGTCGCAACGCGCTCTATCAACCGCAGAGCACGCGCGCGCGGGCGCAGGGCGAATTCGTGTTGCTGCCTCTCGTGCCCATGCCTGCGCCTGCGATGGAAAAAACGCCCGACGGGCCTGATCCCATGGCCCTGCGCGATGTGCTCACCACGCCGCGCACCGAGCGCGACAACGACAGTCGTTACCGCGAAGGGCGCGTCATTGCCAACGAACTGGCGCACGCGCTCACTCAAGTGCGCGTAAGCGAAGGCGGCGAAGAACGCGCCGCGCGTTGGTCAGACGTGTTGCTCTTGGTGCGTCGGCGCACGCACCTGGCCGACTATGAGCGTGCCTTGCGCGACGCCGGCGTGCCCTACGTGAGCGACCGGCGTGGTGGGTTGCTCACCACGCTGGAAGCCGATGACCTCACCGCCTTGCTCGGTTTTCTCACCACCCCCACCGATGACTTAAAGCTGGCGCACGCCCTGCGCTCGCCCCTTTTCGGGTGCAGCGATGAGGCGCTCATGGCCCTGGTGCAGCAGCCGGGCGCCAGTGCCTGGGCGCGCTTAAATCATCTGGTGCAAACACATTCGGCCGAATCCGCCCTCACCCGTGCCCACGCATTGCTGACACGCTGGCTCGCCTGGGCCGGTGTGCTGCCCGTGCACGACCTACTCGACCGCATCTACTTTGAAGGCGAACTGCGGACGCGTTACGCCGCCGTGGTGCCCGCCACGCTTCACGCGCAAGTGCAGGCCAATCTGGATGCCTTCATCGAACTGGCGTTGGCGCTCGACGCTGGCCGCTACCCCAGCCTGCCGCGTTTCATTGACGAGCTTGTGCACCTCAAAAAACACGCCCGCGACGAAGCCCCCGACGAAGGCCCCGCGCATGTGGTCGATGCCGTGCGCATCCTCACCATTCACGCCGCCAAAGGTTTAGAAGCTGACATCGTGGTGCTGGCCGACACCCACGCCACCGCCAGCGGCGATGAAGAAACGGCCCTCGTGGTCTGGCCGCCGCACGCTGCGCGACCGGAACACATTTCCCTGGTGGGCCGTGGCGCGGAAGCGTTGGACGAATCGCGCGCCCCCTGGTTTGCGCAAGAAGACGCCCAGCGCGCGCAAGAGGATTGGAACCTGCTCTATGTGGCCGCCACCCGCGCGCGGCAGGTGCTCATCGTCTCGGGTGTTGAAAGCGCGCGCAGCGCACCGCAAGACAGTGGGTACCTGCGCATGCAAGCTGCCGAAGCACTGAACGCCGGTGCCGCGCCTGCGCAAGTGGTGCCGCGCAGCGCAATGGTGCGCACGGTGTATGACTTTGTGCCCGCGCCTTGCGCCGTGGGCCAATGCACAGCGGTCAGTGCCGACAGCACTGCACAACGTCTGGGCCAGTTGTGGCATGCCTTGTTGGAGCACGGGCCGCAGACCGATGCCGCCGAACTGGCACGTCGTTTCAATTTGAGTGCTGAGCATTTGCAAGAAGCCCAAGCCGCTGCGCAGCGCGTGCGCACGCGCCTGCCGCAATGGTTTGTACCCACCGCGCGGGCTGAAGTTGAATTGATGAACGAAGCTGGTGAACTGCTGCGTGTGGACCGGCTGATTGAAACGCCCGAGGCACTGTGGGTCATTGATTTCAAATGGAGCGTCCCACCTGAGTTGCGTGCCGAGTACGAAGCGCAGGTGCGTCGTTATGGTGAGGTGCTACGCACGATTTATGTCGATAAGCCCATCCGCCTGACCCTAGTCGATGCACTGGGCCAGGCGACTGAGGTTGCGTGCGGTTATTGATCCGGCCAGATTTTGTTTGAAGTTCTGCTTCACGCCATAACAAGCATGGGAAGCACTACAAGTTCAACCTTTGTTATGCCGGATCAATAAATAGGACATGCTGTCCGTTTCAATCGAGAGGCGACTCGTTAAATATGCTAAGGACTGACCTAGCCTCTTCTCTAACCTTCATTGATAAATTTGGGTTGTTCGCTATCTTCTCCAGTTCGGTAAGCTTTGAGTGGAAGTTTTCCGACCTTGTCTCTGACTGAATTTTTTTTATCTCTTCAAGATATAAGTGGTCTCGATACTGGCTCGGTGTCATCCGCGAGAATTCCAAGGATTTATTGCCTTCAGAGCGAGAAGCAAGTTCAAATAAAGATAATGAATCTGAAAATTTTTTGAACTGCTTTCCCAGAGGTTGGAGCGCGGCGCGTAGCACAGATTTTTCACTTAAGAAAGGTCGCGGATCGATGCGGTTTTGATGGCTGCCGTTTTCACGCATTTCTTTCCATTTATCCCCACCAAATTTCGGGACGTGTTGATCACGAAGCGCGTTGAGTTTCGTCAGATTGATTGGGCCCAGAGGGCTAGATGCGTTTTTGGCATCCCTAATCGATTTCCTCTCAGCCAATTTTTGCTGCATTCCGTCAGGAAGCAAACGCGTCAATGAGCCAATATCAATACCGATTCCTCTAAACATAACCAAACTCCTCGTATTTCCGTGGTGAAGTGAAGGGCGGTACGTTCCAGACCTCAAACGCGCCCCAGCTCTGAAAGACCGCCGCAGTGTCGCCGTGTGGGGGGGGGCTGTAAAGAGCCATAGAAGTTTTTTTTATGGTGCCACGCTGACGCGTGGCGCTTACCCGGATATTTTCATTAGCCCGCGTAGCCTCGGCGGCCCCAATGGGATTTTGGATTTGCGCCGTGAAAATCAGCGTGGGGTGACTGTTACCATCCGCGCCGGCGGGCCCCCTCGCATGTGAGTGTCGTGAACCTGGTCAGGTCGGGAACGAAGCAGCCACAGCGAAGTGCTTGCAGTGCCGAGGACAAGGCTCGCCTCACTCTCTTCTTTCCACAAATCCCAATCCATGTCTGCTCAAGTTCTCGCCCGCAAATGGCGCCCGCGCAGCTTTGCTTCGCTGGTGGGGCAGGAGCACGTGGTGCGCGCGCTCACGCACGCCCTTGAACACCAGCGACTGCATCACGCCTACCTTTTTACCGGCACGCGCGGCGTGGGCAAGACCACGCTGGCGCGCATTCTGGCCAAGGCGCTTAACTGCGTAGGCGCAGACGGGCAAGGCGGCATCACCGCCGAACCGTGCAATGTGTGCGAGGTGTGCACCGCCATTGATGCCGGTCGCTTTGTCGATTACATCGAGATGGACGCGGCCAGCAATCGCGGCGTGGATGAGATGACTGCGCTCTTGGAGCGTGCCGTCTACGCCCCCAGCTACGCGCGCTTCAAGGTCTACATGATTGACGAGGTGCACATGCTCTCCAAGCATGCGTTCAACGCCATGTTGAAGACCTTGGAAGAGCCGCCCGGCTACGTCAAGTTCATCCTGGCTACCACGGATCCGCAGCAAGTGCCGGTCACTGTGTTGAGCCGCTGCCTGCAGTTCAACCTCAAGCAAATGGCGCCGCATGCGGTGGCCGATCACTTGGCCCAGGTGTTGAAAGAAGAGGGCATCGAGGCTGAGCCCAGCGCCTTGCGCGCCCTGGGCTTTGCTGCGCGCGGCAGCATGCGCGATGGGCTCTCGCTGCTCGATCAAGCCATTGCGTTTGCGGGCGGCAAGGTCACGACGGACGCCGTGCGCGATATGTTGGGCGCCATCGACACCACTTGGCTGGAACGCCTGCTTGAGGCCGTGGCTGCACGCGACGCGCGCAGTGCCGTGGCCATTGCCGACGAAATGAATGCGCGCAGCTTGTCTTTTGCTCAGGCGCTGCGTGATTTGGCTGCGCTGCTGGCTCGCATCGGCCTGACGCAACAAGTGCCCGACGCGCTGACCGAAGACACGCCCGACGCTGCCGCGGTGCGCAAGCTGGCCGAGCGCATTGACGCCGAGCAAGTGCAATTGCTCTATCAAATTGCCCTGCATGGCCGCAATGATTTGCGTCTGGCGCCCGACGATTACGCCGGCTTCACCATGACGCTGCTGCGCATGATTGCCTTTGTTCCCGTCACCAGTGCAGCCGAACCGGTCAAGCCGGTCGCGGTGCGACCCGCCGCGTTGCAAGCCGCCGCACCACCGCGCACCCATGTGCCTGCACCGCTGCCCGCGCGTGCTGCAACGGTTCCGGCAGCCACTGTCGAGAACTGGCCCGCCTTCGTCAGCACCCTCAAGGTCGCCGGTCTGGTGCGCGAACTGGCCACACGCAGCGAGCTCATCGAACAAAGCCCCGGCGCACTCAAGTTGCGCGTGGCCATCAAAGCGCTGGCTGAGGGCGGCACGGTGGACAAACTGCAAACCGCCGTTTCGCAAGCCCTGGGCCGCCCCGTGCGCATTAGCTTTGAGGTGGGCGCCGCGCAAGGCCCCACCGCAGCGGCCATTGCGCAGCAGCGCACCGCAGACCGACAAAAAGCCGCCGAAGAAGCCATCTATGCCGATCCTTTTGTGCAAGGCGTGATTGAAACTTTTGGCGCCACCGTTGACCCTCAATCCATCCGTCCCGTGGACTGATTTTTAGGAGAACGCTCATGATGAAAAACCAAATTGCCGGCCTGATGCAAAAAGCGCAGAAGATGCAGCAGGACATGGAAAAAGCCCAGGCCGATCTGGCCAACACCGAAGTCGAAGGTCAATCGGGCGCGGGCCTCGTCAAAGTCACTATGACCTGCAAATACCAAGTGCGCCGCGTGGCCATTGACGCCAGCCTCACGAGTGGCCCCGAAGCCGACAAAGACATGCTCGAAGACCTGGTGGCCGCCGCCTTCAACGACGCCACGCGCCGCGCCGAAGAAACCACCCAACAAAAAATGTCCTCCATCACCGCGGGACTGCCCATGCCCCCGGGGTTCAAGATGCCGTTCTAAAAAACGGAAAAGAAAATCGGGGTCAGATCCGAATTTCGTCGCTGACCCCGTTTCCACAAGCACGGTTCAGGACAGGCTCGCACTTATGTCGACATCAGAACATCAAATCGAGCAAGACCTCATCCTCAAGCTCGACGAACTCAAGTACACCGTTCGATCTGATATCCGCGACCGCGCTGCGCTGGAAGCCAATTTCCGCACCAAGTTTGAGGCGCTCAACCGGGTCAAGCTCACTGATGGAGAGTTCGCCCGTCTCCTTGACAGCATCACCACGCCCGATGTTTTTAATGCTGCGCAAACACTACGCAGTATCAGTGCATTCGAGCGCGAAGACGGCACACCGCTTAACTACACGTTGGTCAACATCAAAGACTGGTGCAAGAACGACTTCGAGGTCGTCAACCAGCTGCGCATCAACACCCACAGCAGCCATCACCGCTACGACGTGATGCTGCTCATCAATGGCGTGCCAGTGGTGCAGGTGGAGCTCAAGACCCTGCGCGTCAGCCCGCGCCGCGCCATGCAGCAGATCGTTGACTACAAAAACGATCTCGGCAACGGCTATGGCAACACGTTGCTGTGCTTCATTCAGCTCTTCGTGGTCAGCAACCACACTGACACCTGGTACTTCGCCAACAACAACACGCGGCACTTCAGCTTCAATGCTGACGAGCGCTTCTTGCCCGTCTACCAATTTGCTGATGAGAGCAACAAAAAGATCACCCGGCTGGATGTCTTTGCCGAAAAATTCTTCGCCAAGTGCGCTCTGGGCGAGATGGTCAGCCGCTACATGGTGCTGGTGGCCAGCGAACAAAAGCTCTTGATGATGCGGCCCTATCAGATCTATGCCGTGCGCGCCGTCGTGGACTGCATTCACCAGCGTTGCGGCAATGGCTACATCTGGCACACCACCGGTAGCGGCAAGACGCTCACGTCCTTCAAGGCATCCACACTGCTCAAGGACAACCCCGACATCGACAAGTGCTTGTTTGTGGTGGACCGCAAAGACCTCGACCGTCAAACCCGCGAGGAATTCAACCGCTTTCAAGAGGGCTGCGTCGAAGAAAACACCAACACCGAAACCCTGGTGCGTCGTTTGCTCTCGGATGACTACGCCGATAAGGTCATTGTCACCACCATCCAGAAGCTGGGTTTGGCACTTGACGAAAACAGCAAGCGCAACCGGCAAAAAGAAAAACAGGGGAAAGAGACATACAAGCAGCGCCTGGAACCACTGAGCAACCAGCGTCTGGTTTTCATCTTTGACGAATGCCACCGCTCCCAGTTTGGCGAGAACCACAAAGCCGTCAAAGCGTTTTTCCCCAACGCCCAGCTCTTCGGCTTCACCGGCACCCCCATCTTTGAGGGCAACGCCAGCTACCAACAGATCGAGGGTGAGCAGGCCAGCTACCGCACCACGGATGATCTCTTCCAGCGCTGCCTGCACCAGTACACCATCACCCATGCCATCGAAGACAGCAACGTTCTGCGCTTTCATGTTGAGCACTACAAACCTGAGGGCAAAAACCTGCCCCAGTCTGGCCAGGCGCTGGCCAAAGAAAAGGTGATCGAAACCATTCTTGCCAAGCATGACGCCGCCACCAACGGCCGCAAGTTCAACGCCGTGCTGGCCACCGCCAGCATCAACGACGCCATTGCGTACTTCGATGCATTCAAACAAGTTCAGGATGAAAAGCGAGCTGCGGACCCGGAATTCAAACCGCTAAACATCGCCTGCGTCTTCTCACCGCCCGCCGAGGGCAACAAAGACGTGGCGCAGATACAAGAAGACCTGCCGCAAGAAAAACGCGACAACGAGCAAGACCCCGCAGGCAAAAAGGCCGCGCTCACCCGCATCGTGGCCGACTACAACGCTCGCTATGGCACCAACCATCGCGTGGCCGAGTTCGACCTGTACTACCAAGACATACAAAAGCGCATCAAAGACCAGCAGTACCCCAACAGCGATCTGCCTCGCGCGCAAAAAATTGACGTCACCATCGTCGTGGACATGCTGCTCACCGGCTTCGATTCCAAGTACCTCAACACTTTGTACGTGGACAAGAACCTCAAGCACCACGGCTTAATACAAGCCTTTTCGCGCACCAACCGCGTACTCAACGACAGCAAGCCCTACGGCAACGTTCTTGACTTTCGGCAGCAGAAAAGCGCCGTGGACGAAGCCATTGCCATGTTCTCGGGCGAGAAAATCGACAACGCGCGCGAAATCTGGTTGGTCGATGCCGCGCCCAAAGTCATCGACAAATTCCAGGCCGCCACGCAGCAATTAGAAAATTTCATGCGCTCGCAGGGCCTTGCGGCCCAACCCGAAGAAGTGGCCAACCTCAAGGGCGACGCCGCGCGCAGCCAATTTGTGAACCTCTTCAAAGAAGTGCAGCGCCTGGCCACCCAACTCGACCAGTACACCGACCTGACCGAAACGCAAAAGGCACAGATCGGCACCATTGCGCCGCCCGATGCCCTGCAAGCTTTTCGTGCCCAGTATCTGGAAGCCGCCCGCCAGCTCAAAGACAAGCAAGACAAGCCAGGCACCGCACCGGATGTGCAGCAGCTTGATTTTGAATTCGTGCTCTTTGCCAGCGCCATCATCGACTACGACTACATCATGGGCCTCATCGCCAAGATGACGGCGCAAAAGCCCGGCAAGACCACGATGAACCGCGAGCAACTGATCGGCCTCATCCAGGCCGACGCCAAGTTCATCGACGAACGCGACGACATCGCCGAATACATCCGCAGCCTGCCGCTCGGGCAAGCGCTGGATGAAAGGGAAATCCGCACCGGTTACGAACGCTTCAAGGCCGAGAAGAAGGCCCGCGAACTGACCGAGATGGCCACCCGCCACGGGCTGGATGCCGCCACCCTGCAAGGCTTCGTGGACGAGGTGCTACGCCGCCGCATCTTCGACGGCGAACGCCTGAGCGAGCTCATGGCCCCGCT
>WBZQ01002310.1_pt1 | contig 12331 bp, 13 predicted proteins | sample 5204251 | NCBI WGS metagenome assembly WBZQ01 (sample SAMN12412402, study PRJNA552823) | activated sludge metagenome | isolation source: activated sludge from nitrification reactor of wastewater treatment plant... | place: USA: Virginia | collected 2017-09 | reverse complement strand
GGGTACCCGGTGAAACTGACGCTTCCCATGTGAAACTTCACATGGGAAGCGTCAGTTTTGCATGGGAAGTGCCCCCGTTGAGGGACTTCTCGGCCCAGGCGAGTTTGAGCCGACAAACTTCGTCATCGCAGGTGGTACTCATTCCGGGTGGGCCTTGCCGTGGTCGATGCTGATCTTGCGGAACGGCCCTGAGGTTCGAGAAGTCCATCTTCGACCATCCGAGCTGCACCAAGTCCGCACCGAGGTGGAGCCACCTAGTCAGCCCGGGCCACGTGAGAGCACGTTGGCACGTGAAGTACGGGCGGCCCTTCATCGACGAGATTCACGACGCCGGCATCCTCTCCGAACCAGCGTCGGTGTCGGCGCACGGCGAACACGGCTGCGCCGTTAGGGTTTGTGGTGTTCGTCTTGGGATCAGCGAAAGCTTGACTTGGAGAAACGCATTGGATGACTACCGCGGTGGCTCCCCGCGTGTGAACCTGACGAAGTCGCGTCAGCCTGCTTCACCGCCTCAAAGCCGAGCAACACCAACTCCTCCCGGCCCGGAGAAGCCATCAACTCCCGGGTCGGCTGGACCGCTGCACGGCAGTGGCGGGCGTGGGCCCTCGGGGCGACGTCGCGGGCTTTGGGTTCTAGCTGGAGCGCTGGTTTCATCTTGATTGGTGGTCTTGCGACCGCAGCACGACTTGTTTCCGGAGACCATTCTGTTGCTGCCCCGAGTTCGTCATCGTCGGTTGGATCAGGTGCCGACACCACCGAGCAAGATGGCGAGGATGCCCCAGTTGCGCCCACCGACGAGTCGACGACTGGAGCCGCGGGCGAAGACCCCGCACTCGTTGACGCGGATACCGAAGCCGCTGACGAACTGGACTCGGTCGTCGCGTCCGACTCAGCAGCCGCTTCTGCTCTCGAAGGACTGTGGACTGCTCAGTTGGCATCCAGTGCCCCCGGCGAATCGCCGGCTCAGTTTCTCAGTAAGTATCACGACCTGGCGGCGCAGTATCCGGGCGCACTTCTCATCTGGAGTGGTGACTGGGCAGGGAGTTTCGGCCCTTCAAGTCGTGAGTCATGGGTGGTGCTCAGCGGGGAGGGGTACGACGCTACCCGCCCGCTGCTGGAGTGGTGCGCGTCGGAGGGTTGGTCGCCGGGCCAGTGTTGGGCCAAACGCCTAGCAACTTTCGGGGACGACCCCTTGCTCAATACAGATCGCTTTCCCGCCGATGACCGGAACAATTAGTCGCGAGCTTCCGGAAGGCCGCGTCTGGGTTCTACGACCGATGGTCAGGGTCGTGCGCACCCAGTACAAACCCGTCGTCTAACACGTGTCCGCAGTGAACACAGGAGCGCCAAGCGATCACTATTGCGATAAGCGCACTGCGGTTTGCGAGGCCATCGTCAGTATGAGACGCGTGACGCGCAAAAAGCCGAAATAGGCATCTCGGTCATGGTCGTAGCGCTGCTGGTGTCGAAATGCAGCTTCTCTGTGGTGCGGTCAGAGGAGGTAACTATGCTCGCGGATAGCGGCTTCGAGGGCTCGGCGCGCATCATCCTCCGTGTCCGACGAAGCGCGTAGTAGGGCGTCGACCAAGGCTTCGAGTTGCGATTGCGTGTTGTTGTCAACGAAGGGCATGATCTTGTCCCTTGCCCGCGAGACAGCAGTTTGACTCTCGGGGGAGTGAGCAACACCGCTTGGCTAGCCGTTCACAGTTGCGCACCGGTGATCTTGGGGAGCGCGAATCTGGGCGCAATCTCGTTCCAGAGCCTCGCGGCCTCGTCCTTGTGGGGATGCGACGCCTTACTGAGATTCGAAGCGGAGCTCAGCTCACTAGATGAGTTGTCACAGGGTGAGTACCGAGCAGCATCGGCGAAAGCGGCATCCGCTTGAGCCGAATAGTGCCAAGCCTGGACTAACTCATCGACCAGCGGAGCCGCCTCCGGGAGCGTCGAGAGATCTAGTTCGCTAGCCCGCTCGGCGAGCCTGTTTCGAGAGGCCTCTGCGTCGTCGAAGGTGGCCGCCGCGTCTTCCAAGTCGCCGCACGAGGTCAACTCGTGCGCGGCGGCCTGAATTTTGGCCTTGTCGCGAGATGAAGCCTGGATAAGCGCGTAGATTGAAGAGGCAACTTCAGAGCCTTGGTCCAAGGTATCCGTGTCCGAGGGAGATTCCTCCCCGGAAACCCCTTGTGCGTCTGCGTTCTCGCTTTGCCGGCGCGGCTCCGCGGACGTCGTGTCGGAGCTAGTGCTGGTGGCGGGATCGCCCCCGCGGCCGATCAAGTATCCACCTCCGGCAAGCACAACGACGGCCAGTACACCGGCGAGCAGAAGTAGGAGGGTTCGATTCGCCGTCCGGAGCGAAGATCGCTGGGTCAGACCTGGCGCACCGCCGGACGTGGCGGGCCACGACTCCGCCAAGTGAGACGCTGGCGGAGGTGTCGGGACTGCGGGATGAGTCGGGGCTGCGGGAGGAGGGCCAACGACCGGGGGCGGGACAGGCTGGACTGCTTGCTCAGAGGGTCTCACAGCCCCCGCAGGCGCCACTTTGGATAGGTTAATTTTTCGTGGGCCACTCGGTTGCCCCTCGCTAGTGTTCTCGGTGCCCATGGTCGGAAGACTAGTCGAGCCGCGCAGGAGACTCGCTCCGCTACGAAGAGTCGAAGAGTCGGGGTGCCTCGGCGAGGAAGGCCACCCATCGCTTCAAAAACAATCGGGTGACATCTTCATGGACTCGGTCGAAAGTAGGGAGTTTGCGTCCTCGCGGTTGCACATTTGTTGCCCGCCTCAAGGGGACTTAGCTCAGCTGGTTGAGCGCTGCCTTTGCAAGGCAGATGTCAGGGGTTCGAGTCCCCTAGTCTCCACCCAAAGTGTCTTACGGGAACACGCGACATCGAAAGATGTGGTGTGTTCCCGTTTGGCTTCCTTGCCTTCGTCGCCGCCCTGGTGTGCTTCGCGGAAGATGGTGGCGAAGGGCTCAGCCAAGGTGGGGCGGAGTTGTTCGTCGTCGGTGATGTCCAGGCGGGTGTAGAACGCTTGGTTCGCGATCCTGCGGTCGGCGTCGCCGGAGTACTGGTAGGCGCGGTGCGCATCTGTCAGGAGCCGCAGGCTGTCGTGGAGGAACGCGCGCCCGCCCGTGTGGTGCTCGCTGTGCTCGGCCAGGCGACGGTTCACGTCCGCCAGGCCCGCGCGGATGCGGTCTTGGTGGCGCTTGAGCGTCGCGAGGTCGATCGCGTCCGCGAAGTGCGCGGCAAGCAGCTTGTCGCTCTCTGCTTCAAGCCTCGCCCGGTTGGCGGTGAGGTCGGCGAACTCTTGATCGCGTCCCGCGCTGCGCTTGTCGAATGCGGCGTCGACTTCGGCGGCGAGGTGCCGGTATTCGGCCTCGCTGATGGTGATGTTGCCGTAGGAGCTCTCGACCAGGCGCTCCGCAACCTGCACGGGCACGGCCCGTCGGGTACAGGTGGTCTTCTTCGCTGCTCTGCCGGAGCAGACGAAGTAGGCGTAGGTCGTGCCGCGCGGGTTGGTGGCGAAGTCCAGCAGCATCCTCGACCCGCAGGTGCCGCAGTGCAGCAGGCCCTTCAGATGGTGAGCATGCTGCACGTGCCGGGTTGCGTGCGCGTTGCGCGCCTTCAGCAGCGATTGCACCTGATCGAACAGCGCGGGCTCCACGATGGGTGCGTGCGCGCCGGGATGCAGCGCGCCCTTGTAGCGGATCACCCCGGCGTAGTACGGGTTCGTCAACACACGGTAGAGAGCGTTCTTCCCCAGCGGCTTCGACGGACGCTTCGGCGACGGCACCGACAGCAGGCCACGCGCGGTGAGGTCACGCAGCAGCGCAGTCACAGAGGTCTCGCCGGTGGCGTACTGCTCGAACGCCCAGACGATCAGAGGCGCGCGTTCGGGATCGACCTCGACCGTGCGTACCTCGCGGCCTCGCTCGTCGGTGCGGCGCACGTTCAAGTAGCCGATGGGTGCGCGTCCGGGGGTGCCGCCCTGAGCGACCTTCTGTGTGAGCCCCTTGGTGACTTCGGCGGCCAGGTTGCGGCTGTAGAACTCAGCGATGGACGACATGATGCCGTGGACGAGCATCCCCGACGGGGTCTGGTCGATGGACTCGGTGGCGGACACGAGGGTGACCCCGGCGTTGATGAGGGCTTCGTGAATCTTCACGTCATCGGCGCGGTTGCGGGCGAGCCGGTCGAGCTTATGCACGATGCAGAAGGTGACGCGGGTCGCGGCGATGAACGCCAGCATGTCCTGCAGCCCGTCACGGTCTGCCGAGCGTGCGGACTCTCCGGCGTCGATGAACTCGCGCACGACCCGCGTCCCCAGCTCGTCGGCCTTCCGCGCGTTCGCCTCGCGCTGGGCCGGGATCGAGAAGCCTTCCTCAGTGCCGCCGCGCTCGGCCTGCTCACGCGTCGACACACGGAGGTAGGAGACGGCGAGCAGCACGGACGCATCGGCGGCCCGCTCGGACGTCGTGGTGTCGAGTGTCGCGCTGCTCATGCTGGACCTCCTTTCTGGTGATCACGTATCCGACTCATCGGTGCTGTTTGACGGTCCCGCAAATCTTGCGGGACCGTGTTCCGGGTTCGCGATCTGACGGACGCTCTCCGGGACCGGGAGCCCGTAGGGGTCTGGCTCGCCGTTCAGCCAGGCGCGGTGCCGTGCCTCGGCGATGCTGAGCACCCACTCGATGAGCTTGCCCTGATCAGGCTCGTCTCGCCGCGTCGCCCGAAGGCGCAAACGCCGATCTTCAGTCCTCATGCCAGGTAGGTGCGCAGCACTTCCCAGAACCCGGATCACCGGAGTGAATTACTGCCCTCCACCGCGCCCTTGATCCGGACGACACGCCTCTTGCAGATCAAGGACCGGACTAGTTCGTATGGAATTGTTATGCCGCCAGACTACCGCTCTTCGGCTGCCTCGGGCAGAGCGAGCTTCGGCAGATGGAGCAGACCCCGCCCAAGAGCCGCTGCGAACAGTTCCTCCGCCAGAGCATCGAACTCCGGCGCGAGGAACCGTGCTGCCGCGTCCGCGACGTCGAGGTCGGCGCCTGGCTCGTCGGCCCGCAGTCGCACCACGATCACGGCACGGATGTCGTCACACCAGTCCTGGGTTGCGGTTGCCAGCGACGGGATCGCTCCAGCGACCGCGTCAGCAAGGAGCCTGACCAGGGCTTGTCCTTCCTTGCGGGCGAACAGCCGATCCAGCGCCGCCACGATAATGGCCCGTACCTCTTCAACCTCGGAACCTTCGGGCGCGGGGCTGCCGTCGAGGAACGCGATCGTGCTCGCTCGCATGCGACTGACCGCATCCAGCGCAAGCCCCTCCTTCCCCTTGCCGGGGAAGTGGTGATACATGCTCCCGTGCCCCACCCCGGAGCGTTGCTGGAACATCTGCGGGCTCGTCGCCTCGAACCCTCGTTCTGCCAGTAGCGCGCACGCCGCAGCGACGAGCTTCTGCTTCGAGTCATACGCCGGACGACCCGGCCCACGCCGCATCTCCACCATCGCACCCACTCCTCGCCTCACGGCCCAACCGGCAAGCCACCAATTTCGTACAGACTAGTACGGACCTTGATCTGCAAGACGCGTGGCAGGCTGACGGAGATGGTCGTCGCCTTGTTGAGTTCGCGGCCTCACCGACTCGATGTCGGACCCCGCCGATACGATTGGGTACTCAGACAGATGTTCGGGGGATGGAGTGCGTGGTGTTCAACTCGAAGTTGCGGAAGCGTGCCGTTGAGAGCTTCAACGAAGCGGTCGAGCGGTATGCCGCGTCGACTGGCACGTTCGAGACTGCTGTCGCGGGGCTGTACAGCCTCCGCGTAGGGGCGGCGCAGCAGGTCGGGGCGGTCTCCGATCACATCAACGCCCTCGCGAACGTGCCCCGCGAGTTCAAGGTCTCGCTTGAGCGGACTACTGCGGAGATCCGCTCCTTCGAGGGCAAGCAGAGTGAGATCAAGAAGGCCGAGGCACAGGCGAAGCGGAACGCCAAGGGCTCTGCGGCAGGTGCGTCGCTCGGAGCGCTCGGCGTGGCGGTCGCGACCATGGGGCCGACTGTGGCGATGGGAGTCGCGACGACCTTTGGGGTTGCGTCCACCGGCACGGCCATTGCGAGCCTGTCCGGCGCCGCGGCGACGAGCGCGGCCCTTGCTTGGCTCGGTGGTGGCACGCTCGTGGCGGGCGGCGGAGGGATGGCGGCAGGCACCGCGCTCCTCGCATTGGCTGGGCCAGTCGGCTGGACGATCGCGGGCGGCGCGGCACTGGTCTCCGCAAGTGTCGGTACTGTCGCCGCTGTGAAGAACAAGAAGGCAGCCGAGGACTTGAACAAGGAGCGGCTTGAGGTCGAGGCAGCAATCCGGCGCTTCGATCAAACGACCGCCGAAGTCGATGCGCTGCGGGAGTTGACCTTGACCCAAACGGAGCAGGTCGCCGAACTGAGCAGCCAAGTTCCCACTGCGGACTATCAGTCCTTCTCCGACGACGAGAAGCGGCTAGCGGCGGCGCTCGTAAATGCAAACCTCACCCTCGCACAGTTGATCAACAAGGAGATCGAAGTCGATGCCGAGGCATAGCACTACCGAGAACGCGGTCGCGCAGGGTATCGCTGCACAGGTCAACTACCTCGAGTCAACTCGAGTCGCGGAGTTCGCATCGACCTTGGAACGGATTCTCGTCAGCGAGACCGACGAACTGGCCAAGGTGGCGTCGCGTGAGGCTCGGGCAGTACTTCACCTAGACCTGGCACGAATCAACGCACAGGGCATAATCGACGCCAACCGTGGGGGCGCGACAGGGCTACACGGCTTCATCGCTGAGTACGCGGAAGCAGGAGTCACAAATGCAGAACGCGCGATAAACGGCATCCGACCTCTGACCCGCGTGCTGGCCGACAATGGGCCAGCCGACCTCAGCTCGTGGGGCGTCCCGGTGCAGATGAAGTTCTACGCCAACCCGTACAACGAGGTTCTTCAATCGGCGCACTACCGGGACATGAAGATGATGTTCCCCCAGAACCACTTCGAAGTCTTCGACAGAATCATGCGAGGTGAGACCTACCTCGAAGTTGATGGCTCGGCCCTGTCCGCTAAAAAGGTCAACGCAATCCGTGAGTTCATCGAGCAGGAGAGCACTGCGCGCGGAGAGCCATACACCAACTGGATGAGGCCCTCCAAGTTGGAGTACGCCGAGGTTCAACGGGGTGCGATCGGCGACACGTTGGATGAGAAGACCGCCGCCATGCGTCAACGAGCGGATGACCGGCGACAGCAGGTCAGGGACGAGTCTGACACCAAGCGGGCCAGCGCGGCTCAGCAAGCTGCGCCATCCTGGGGCGAAGCGGCAAAGGTTGCCGGTACAGCAGCCGCAGTCCAGGGGGCGCTGTCGTTCGGGGTGTACGTCTACCGCCGGCACCGTGAGGGCACCAGCATCTGGGAGTTCAGCAAGGACGACTGGCGAGAGGGCGGCATTGAGACCGCCAAGGGTGGCCTCAAGGGTGGCGTCTCGGGTCTTGCGATCTACGGACTCACCCAGGTCTGTCGGATGGGTGCACCCGCCGCCGCTGCCGTTGCCTCGGGAACGATCGGGCTCGCAACCGCTGCGGCAAACCGCAGGGCCGGAAAGCTCGACGACGATGAGTTCGCCGACCTCGTGTTCTTCAACGCGATCGAGGCAACGGGCGCTGCGGTAGGAGCAGGACTCGGCCAGGTTCTCATCCCGATCCCGATCCTCGGCGCGGTCGTGGGCTCAATCGCGGCGAGCATGATCCTCGGCCAGGGCAAGAAGTTCCTGAGCGAGGCCGAGAACGACGCAATCAGAGCGCGCGAAGCTGAAATCCAGGCGTATGTAGACGGGCTCGACGCGGAACTCCAGGCCGAATACGTTCGTATCCTCGCGGAGCACGACTACTACCGCGACCTCCAGAATCGCGCCTTCGACATCACCGCGAACGTCGAACTCCAACTCCTAGGCTCGATCGAACTCGCTCGATCTATCGGCGTGCATGAGGAACAGATTCTCCACACCCTTGCCGAAGCCGATGCCTACTTCCTCGGCGCTGCTCCGTCACCAGTGGTGCCGTCTACACCGGAGGTCAGTGTTCCGGAGTAGCCGGGCCGGTAGGACCGCGTTGCCTCGCTGACGACTACTCGACCCACGAGTAGCAGCCGCTCACGCTGGACGCGTCTTTGCCCATACCGTGCCCCGGTGGACGTCGAAGTGATGAGCAATCGCGTTGACGCTGACACCATTGGCGCGGGCTGTTCGCATAGCGTCCACTTCCTCTTCCGTGAGCCGTGTTCGAGGTCGTTGCATTGGTTCCGCCGACGCGCCGATCCGTGGGTCGTCGGCCTCGCCCTCCGGCTCAGCATCCCCGCGAGTGCCTTGATTCCACGCGGAAGCGAGCCTCTCAACCCGTGGTCGTTTGTTCCCGCATTGCTCCATTTCTTCCACCGAAGTTTCACCGGGTACCCGGTGAAACTGACGCTTCCCATGTGAAACTTCACATGGGAAGCGTCAGTTTTGCATGGGAAGTGCGCGGGCGGGACGGCGTGGGGGTCGAGGGAGCACAGGTCTCACCTTGGTGCACTAGTTGCCATGGCGTTGCGACAAACCGAGAAGCCCATCAAGGGTCAGCGGATCGCTCTGGGCGGCCTCAACCCGATGGGCGAGTGCGAGGAACAACACCGCAGTCGTGATCGCATCCATCAACGCGTGGTGCGGGGTGTAGACCGGCAAATTCAGGCGCTTTGCCAAACCTTCGAGCGAGGGTTCCTGCCGGCCTACGGGCGCAAGATCCAGGGCCCGAGCTAGGGCGGCTGTGTCGACCAATTGGTCTGGAACGCGCTCTCCGACCATGCGCAATTGCCTATTCAAGAACGCCCGCTCGACCCAGGCCGCGTGCGCAACGATCGCGGCGCCGCTGACGAGCTCGCGCAATTCGGCGAGTACGTCGCCAACTGCTGGAGCCCCCACGAGGTCCTCTTGGGTGAGGCAGTGGATCCGGATCGCATCGGCGGAAATGGGGCGCTCGGTGTGCACGACTCGATAGAAGTGCTCGGAGCTCACTCGCCCGTCAATGACTTCGACTGCTCCGATGGAGATGATCTCGTCTTTGCCGAGGTCGAGGCCCGTGGTCTCGACGTCGACGACGACGTACCTCGCCTCCCGCCAGGGCACCTCCTCGGCGCTGGCCCAGGGCTTTGTCCGCTTTGCTCGTGCCTTTAGCGCATCCGCGAAACCCACTGGGCCTCCAGATTGCTTTGTACAGCGGCGATGGCACGAAAGGACTCACGAAGGTGTCTGCGAGCAAGGGAGTCGAGGTGTTGGGGATTGAGGTACGTCGAGGGTGCACGGCCTTCACGTAAGGCCTCGATCTCTTGCTCGAAGAGCAACTCAAACATCTCTTCGTGCGACCCCTTCAAGGTGTCGGCCTCATCACGGGTCAACAGGCCGGCCTGTGCGCCCGACTCCAGCCGTTCTTGGGTGGATGAGATCGGCAACCGTGCCGCGACTGCAACCCAGCGTCCAATCCCCACCACCGGCGCGAGTCCACGCTTCTTCAAGTTGAGTTCACCCTTGTGCTCTCCCTCAGCTTCAACCACGAAGTCGCGCACAAAGCCAGTCGGTGGGCGACTCGCTAGGGCCTCGTGCAGCATGTGCGAGAGGTAGTCATGCCCGGCCGTCTGAGCCTTGATGAAGGCCTCAAGTCGTCGGCCGATGGAGAGTCCTGTGATGGCGCGCGAGTCAGTGACGATCGCGGAGAGCAGCAACGAGCCATCGCCGTCGGGGTGGGTGAGCCAGTGGTTGATGGCTGCCTCCCACGAGAACCGTGAACGGTTGAACAGCGGGTTGAAGGCGTTGGCGCCATCGGGACACCGCTCCAATCCGCAGCGCTCAAGTGCAGTGATGACTCGCTCTGCCGCATCGAGCACGATCTTGGGACGCTCAGCATTCAGCGCCTCCTCATGGGCCTCCCATACCAAGCCGGTGTCGATGTCTGATTGAGGCAGAGGCTCTCGTCGGGCCAGGGAACCAAGCACCAACCACGACGCTGAGAGCGGCAATCCCGTTTCAGAATCGAAGGCCGGCTCCAGCGCCACACACTTCTCGGCCATTGCCTCGACAATCGCGGCCAAGATCGCTGAGGCTCGAAGAGCGGGTACTCCTGCGTCGTACAACTCAACGATGCTGGGCCGCAACAGGGCCCCTGCCGCAGCCAGCGTATCCAAGTCGTCGGCCCGATCAATGGCTGACCGCACCATGAGGGGGTCGCGGATGTCAGCTGAGGAAAGATCCACGACGCGGGTAACCCCGAACGCTTCTCCTTGCTCGTCTTCGACGACGAGATGGTGAACCCCTCGAGTCACCATGCGAACGAACGCCTCGGCCGAGGTGGTGTCGTGTGGCACGGACTCGACCCTGGCCGTGCCGATGGCGCTCACCGGCGCATCGATCGACACCTGACCGGTGGCGACCTGACTGCGACAGTCGCTATCGGTCATGATCCCCACCCCGTCGGGGGTGCGATAGAGAACGCACGAGTGGTTCTCGCTCGTCATCCGGGCCGCTGCCTCACGGATGGGCGTGAGCGAGGTGCACCAAATCGGGCTGCGCATCAGGTCGCTCACCAGTCGCGAGCCGCGATCAGGGTTGAGGTTGAGCAGCCGATTGCGCCCCACCATCGTGCCGTAGTGCGAGAACGTGAGGCCCTTGGGATTGGCCAGAATCGAACGAGGATCGGGGATCCGATAACAGACCGTGTCGGCAGTAGCCGTGACTGATAGCGCGGGTGGCAAGCCACTGAGCACCGAGATGTGACCGAAAGTGTCACCGGGCCCAAGTTCATCAACCACCCGGCCCCGATCACCGACTTCGGCACGCCCGGTGCGGATCACAAACAGATGGCTCAATTTCGGGCCATCTGCCTCGACGATGGTGGCCCCAGCCGGGTAGTAATCCACCTCGACTGCCCGCGCCAAACGTTCAAGATCATCGGCTTCAAGCCGGTCATAGGGCGCTTGCTTGCCCAGAAAGTCGATGAATTCCTGCATCAGCGATGCACTACTGCAGATACGCCATGAACAAGATCTCGTTGCGGTGATACTCCCGCCCCGGGTGCTGCTCAGCTAGATGGGCCTGGGCCTTCTCCACCAGATCGTCCTCACCGTCACCCACAATGCGCTCCCCACATGGGCAGGTCATCTTCAATTCGTCCATGGGCACCCCTCGATTCTCGATCTTCGCGCATCGTACGGCGCGCGCCCGCACCAGATCAGCCGGCCTGCAGAAACGACTGGAATCGGTCGTCCAACAACGTCCGGTCGGGACGCTCTGAACGGCGCTGAGGCAGAACCATGAGCTTTTGCCCGTGGAATTCCTGGATTCCGTGGCGGAGCATCGGCCCATCAACTTCGTGCAAGACCTCTTCGTTAACACGCACTTCGTAGTCTGGAGTGATTCCAAGGATCTTCCGGTCGTATGCCCCGTGGTGCATCTTGCAGAGGGCCAATCCATTTGAAACCACGGGCCGTCCACCGGAACTGTCTTCTTGGATGTGAGCCGCGTCCAAGAGTTCCCCGTGGCGAAATGAGCACACCGCGCATGAGGTTCGATAGGCCCGAAGCACTGCGGCCCTGAACGGGCGTTGATGCAGGCGCATCTTGGTGAGCTGCTGTCGATACGAACCCTGGATGTCGGCAGCGGGCCAGTTGAGATCGAACTGAGGGACGGCGTCGATATCGACGATGAACTGGAGGCTTGCCCGTTCCTCTTCTCGAAGAAAGATTGGATACAGCGGGCTGTATCCGCCGCCTTGAACTCCGCGCCACAAGATCAGTGGTAACTGATGGGCCATCGCGCTGCGCAGGGCCCGGTTCTCATGATGATCCGGGTCTGTACCTCGCATCTTGTAGCGGTAAAACCCATCCTGACCCACGCCGTCGTCGTAAGGGAGGGGCGAACCTTCAGATCTGTAGACCGTCCGAATAGCGAGCGCGGCGGAAAGCTCCCGAGGTTTCCAGATTCCTTGCTGGGTAGCCATGAGCCGGAACGGCTGACCAAGGAGCAAGACCTTGCTCGTCTCAGCTTGAGTGAACGTCTCTTTGCCGCCAGCTCTTTGCTCGTCAAGCCAGGCGAAGGCGGCATGACGCAAGGCAAGTTCCCGCAGCCGCTCCTCTGGAGTCACGGTCGCAGTCTGTCAGCTGGAGCCCGCGAGCACACCCCTAAAGATCGAGCTCCAGTCTCGACGAGGTGGGCCGAGAGCAGCAGATCAGCATCTGGTCCATCGCGGCCTGTTCGCGCTTGGTGAGCACGAGGTCGCGGTGGTCGATAGTGCCGCC
>WBZQ01002309.1_pt1 | contig 12334 bp, 12 predicted proteins | sample 5204251 | NCBI WGS metagenome assembly WBZQ01 (sample SAMN12412402, study PRJNA552823) | activated sludge metagenome | isolation source: activated sludge from nitrification reactor of wastewater treatment plant... | place: USA: Virginia | collected 2017-09 | reverse complement strand
GGTGGTGTCCTTGCGCGCCTCCACCACCTCGTCGAGATAGCAGATCGCACCGGTACGCACCGCCCGTGTCAGCGGACCGTCCACCCACTCGGTGTCGCCACCGCGCAGCAGGTACCGCCCGACGAGGTCGGCGGTGGTCAGGTCGTCGTGGCAGGCGACGGTGATGAGCGGGCGGCCCAGGTCATGTGCCATCGCCTCGACGAATCGCGTCTTCCCGCATCCTGTCGGCCCTTTGAGGAGGACCGGAAGCTGTTGCGCGTAGGCTGCTTTGAACACCCTTTCCTCATTGCCGACGGGCTGATAGTACGGACGTTCACTGGTCATCGAGATGATGATCCTTTCTGGTACTCGGCGGATTTCAGTGCCGAACGAAACAGCCGGGTGATGACGGGTGCCAGCAGATCGGGCCGGGGCACCGCGGCGTGGGCGGCGGTGCCGAAAACCTCCCGCAGGTCGCCGGAACCCGTCGTGGCGCCGACGGTCAGGCACAGACATCCAGTGCCCTGCGACCGGACCTCGGCGAGTGCCCGGCGTACGTCCTGCGCGCCGTAACCCAGGTCGTAGCCGTGATCGAACGCCAGGCCGTCGGAGACGACGACGAGCAGCCGCCGGGTGGTTCCGGCGTGAGCGTCGATGATGGCGGCGCCGTGCCGGATCGCCGCGCCGAGCCGGGAGTAGCCGCTCGGGGCGAGCGCGTCGAGTCGGCCCAGCATCGGCAGGTCGCTGCGTTCGTCGAAGGTCTTGCAGGCGTGAATCCGGACGTCCCGCCGGCCCTGCGACGAGTAGGTGTACACGGCCACCCGGTCCCCGAGCCGGTGCATGGTGGTGGCCAGCGCCGCGACGGCGGCGCGCTGATGCTCGTGCACCCGGATGCGGCCCACCCCGAGTTCGGCGGCCGACCCCGAGATGTCAAGAAGGATCAGCGCCGACAGGTCACGGCGGCAGCGGACGGTGGCGAGGTAGAAGGTGTCGCCGGGGTCGGTCCCGGCCAGTACGTCCACCCGGCTCTCGACGGCGGCATCGATGTCGATGTCGTCTCCGTACCGTTGCCGGTGCCGGGTGTCGATTCCGGCCCCAAGCCGCGATAGTGGCCGCTGCAATCCCAGATCCGCTGCCGTCGAGTCGGTTCCGTGAATGTCGTCGGCGGCGATCTCGCGCACCGTGCACCAGTCCGGGCGGTGGCGGCCGAGGCGGGCATCCCATTCGGGATACCGGAACGTCATACCGCGGGGGCCGTCATCGGCTCCGGCGGTGCCCGCGGTGGCGGCATCGGGGCTGGTGGACAGTCGGCGGGCCGCCGGGTTGGGTGCGCCGCCGCGCGAGGTGGAGTCGCCGCCGATCGGTCCGTCGGTCGTGACCCGACCCGAACCGCGGATGAGCTTGCGCATCAGGCGGGCACCGAATGAGCTCCCCGGACCGTCGAGAATCAGATCCGGGGTCTCGGGAATGTCCTGATCGGGACGCTGTGGGGACGACTGTTCGCCGGCGCTTCCGACCCCACCGTCGTCCTGGTTGTGCGCCCGCCCACCGGATCGCTCTGTTGTCTCAGCGGATTCGTTACGTCGGACCATGGTGAGAACGTCGCGGGGACGCAGTTCCCCCATCGCGAAAGCCGCCTCGGGAATCGGGCCACGGGATCGAGCACGCTCGAGCGACTCGGCCGATGATCGAGCATGAGATTCGGCAATGACCATGTGCTGCAACGAGCGCGGCAGCAGGTGGCCGAGTCCGGCGACCGCGCGCGGCCCCTCGATGGCGAGGTACCGCGCGCGGATGCGGGACTTGCGCAGCAGGGGCCGCATCAGGTCCGCCGACAGGCTGCCCGAACCGATCAGCGCCGCCTGCACCACCACCGTCTCGACGAGGACGGCCGGGTCCAGGTCCGGGTCGACGGTGATGGTATGGCCGTCCGACCAGGCCGGCTCACCCGCCGGGCCCGCGACCACCTCGACGGCCCGGCCCGCGAGCGCCGAGGCGATCAGCCCGTACCGGGCGGGATCTGTTGCGCCCGGTACGGACTCACCGGACAGATGCACTATCCGTCCGTCCGGCACCGGTCGGATTCGACGGTTACCGACGTCGGCCGACCATCGGGCTGCCCGATCTGCCAATCGCTGGCCTTACCCGGCGTAAACGGTCCCTGTGCACCCTGGGATTCGTAATAGCCCTTGGGGTCCCACGTCTTGGCCTCCGGATACGGCCACGGACAGGCAACGGTGTCCGCGGCACCCGTGGCGCGGACGAGCCAGAACACGGAGCTGAAGGTCATCATCGCGGTCGTGATCGTCACCAGCATCACCAGGAACGTGGCTAGCGTGGGTCGCTTCGCGTGCAACCGGAATCGCTGGGCGATCTTCTCCGCCTGCGACTTTCCGGTGTCATCGCGGTAGAGCAGCACCGACGCCGGGATCATGATGATGGTGATCAGCACACTGGCCATCAGCATCGGGAACTGGCTGTTCTTGCCGACGTCAATGGAACCGAACTCGATGACGTGGGAGTAGGTGAGGAACTGGGTCCGGGTCAGCAGAACCTCTTGTGCCGCATCCCAGACCGCGCCGATGACGAAGGTCATCAGTGCGATGGAGATCAGCGGATGACGCCACACGAACGCGTCGGGGCCGCGGCGGCGCTGAATCGCCTTGAGCAGCGGCATCGCCAGGAAGTACGGCAGCAGCACATACGGGGCGTAGATGACCGATGTCAGCGGCATGATGATCGGAGAGATATTGAGCCACGGTATATCTCGCGGGAAGTGCCACAGATCGGGGTTGTAGACCAGGCCGATCATCCAGTTGTTGATCGGATCCCACCAGAACAGGGTGGAGGAGACCAGGACCATCAGGATCGTGGGATGACCGGGGTGCCGCCGCCACACCAGCGCCGACACCACAATCGTGATGGCCAGCAGGACTGCGCCGAGGACCTGCCCCCAGAACACGAAGTCGATGGCCGACCACAGCGGTTCCACGGGCGGCGGCTTACCGGCTCCGTCCGGGTTCACGTTGTCGGGCGAGGCCGGCCCGTTGCGCTGCGCGGTCGCCAGGATCAGGACGGTCAGCGCCAGGAACAGGACCCAGCCGGTGATGGCCTTCCACGACAGCGGTTTACGCCCACCGCCCGAGGGGATCGGTGGTGGCGCCCCCGATGCGGGCGGTTCGATGATCTCCGGCGTCGACTCGTGACTCTTCGATGTTGTCATGCCACTCCCGCTGGTCGCGATCTGGTAATGCTCGGGCGTTCGCTCGGCCCGGCAGGTGATGTGTCGGCGATCACTCGCCTCGGCAGCGAGTGTAGACCAGTATGTTCAGAAAGTGAACTATTCAGATTTCGCAGTAGTACTATCGCTGTCGTGAGCGACATCATCGATCCGGCCGACACCGACATGATCGCGTTCCTCGGCGCCGCCTTCGACGTGCAGCGTGTCGTGGCAGGCCTGTTGCTGCCCGTCGCCCGGCAGCATCAGCTCACCGAACGCACGCTGACCATCATCGTCCTCGTCCACGCCGGCCTGGACCGGCCCAGTCTGCTGGTCGACTTCCTGAGCGTGTTGCCGAGCACGATGAGCTCCGACGTCGACAAACTGGTGCGCGCCGGACTGATCCGCCGAGTCCCGTCCCCGGACGACCGTCGCGTCACCCGGCTGGAGGTGACGCAGGCAGGTATCGACCTGGAGCAACGGGTACTGAAGGAACTGCACACCCATTTCAGCGCGCGGGTCGCCGGGGTGTCGGTCGAGGAGTTGCGTACCTGCGTCAGCACCCTGCAGAAGATCAGCGGCGGCCCGCACCCCGACCTGCCCGATGAGATCTGCCGACCCTACGCAGATTAGGGCGCCAATCCGTACACCCGCACGTCGGCGGCCTTGACCACTAGTTCCACCGACAGACCCGGCACCAGACCGAGGTCGGCGACCGCGGCCCAGGTGACCTCCGCGGCCACCGATTGCCCGCCCACATCGCAGCGCACCAGGGCATGCTCACCGCGCGGTGCGACATCGACGATGGTGCCGCGCAACACCGTTCGCGGTGATCCGGGCGCGGCACGCAGATATACGGCCACCGCTCGCGGTGAGAACGCCGCCGCGCCCCGCTCCCCGATCACCATCGGCGCGGACGCGGTGCCGCTGACCCGTTGACCGGACTCGCCGACGACCCCGACCGGATCATCGGCGCTGTCCACGGTTCCGGTGAACAGATTCAGCCCCGACAGGGTGGCGGTGAACCGGCTTGCCGGACTGGTCAACACCTCCCTGGTCGGCCCGGACTCGACGACCACTCCGCCGTCGAGCACCAGCACGTCGTCGGCAAGACTCACCGCGTCGACGAGGTCGTGCGTGACCATGACGGTGATGCGGGTGCGGTCGGCCAGGATGGACCGCAGCAGCGCCCGCAGCCTGCCGGCCACATCCACGTCGAGTGCCCGGAAAGGTTCGTCCAGCAACAGAATCCGTGGCTGCGCGGCGAGCGCCCGCGCGATCGCCACCCGCTGCGCCTGCCCACCGGACAACTGGCCCGGCTTCCGGTCGGCGAGTTCGGCCACCTCGGTGGCCGCCATCCACTTGTCCACCCGGTTCGCGACCTCGGCCCGGGACAGATGCCGCGCCGACGGCGCGAACGCGATATTCGACCGCACACTCAGATGCGGGAACAGCCCCGCGTCCTGCGACAGCATCCCCACCCCCCGCCGGTGCGCCGGCATCGTCGTGTGACTGTCCCGAAACACCCTCTCGCCCAGCGCGATCCGGCTCCCCTCATCTCCTGGCAGCAGCCCGGCGAGCACCCGCAGCAGCGTCGTCTTGCCCGCCCCGTTCGGCCCCACCACAGCCGTCGTACTCCCCGCCGCGAACCGTCGCTCAACCCGCAACGGCGGCACCATATTCCGGATATCAACCTCGAGATCACCCACCACGCACCCCCGCTCCCTCCGCCAGTTGAGGCGCGAGCAGTACCGGCGCTCCCGTCGCCAGTTGAGGCGCGAGCAGTACCGGCGCTCCCGTCGCCAGTTGAGGCGCGAGCAGTACCGGCGCTCCCGTCGCCAGTTGAGTCGCGAGCAGTACCGGCGCTCCCGTCGCCAGTTGAGTCGCGAGCAGTACCGGCGCTCCCGTCGCCGGTTGAGGTGCGAGGAGCGCTAGCGACGAGCCTCGAAACCCCGCAACAGAACAATGTCGTCTCACCGGGTTTCGAGGCTCCTCGCCCAGCGGCTCGTCACACCTCAACCAGCGACGGGATCGGTCATCCACGTGGGGACACCTTTCCGCGGCGGCTGTGCACCCCGACCACCACGATCAGCGAGATCAACACCAGCACAAGGGACATCGGGATGGCCTGTTGCGGGTCGTCGATGGCGGCGACGTAGATGGCCAGGGGCGCGGTCTGGGTGATGCCGGGCGCGTTGCCGGCGAAGGTGATGGTGGCGCCGAACTCGCCGAGCGCCCGCGCGAACGACAACACCAGACCGGCCAGCACCGACGGGGCGATCAACGGGACGGTCACCTTCCACAGCACCCGCGTGGGCGAGGCCCCCAGTGTCGCCGCCACCTCCTCATATCTGGTGCCCGCCGTCCGCAACGCACCCTCGACGCTGATCACCAGAAAAGGCAGCGCCACAAAGGTTTGCGCCAGAACCACGGCCGTCGTCGTGAAGGCGATGTCTATCCCGGCCTCCCGCATCGGCGAACCGAGAATGCCGAGTCTGCCGAACGTGTACAGCAGCGCGAGACCCCCCACCACCGGTGGCAGCACCAGCGGCAGCAGTACGAGGGACCGGACGATCCGCACCACCGGCCCGTCGTGGCGCGAAAAGATCACGGCCATCGGCACTCCCAGCACCACGCACAGCACGGTGGTGGCGGCCGCGGTCTGCAGCGACAGCCGCAACGCATCCCGTGACGACTGCGACGTCACCTGCTCGGCAAAGGTGTCCCACGGGGTCTTCAGCACCAGCGCGAGCGGCGGGAGCACGATGACGGTGAACCCCACCGCCGCGATGAGATACACCCACCACGGTGCGGGCGGCCGAAGGCCCCGCAGCCGCGTCACGGCTTGCCGAATCCCGCGTCCCGCAGGATCTTCTGGCCCGCCGCACCGGTGACGAGTTCCACGAACTCCTTACCGAGCGCCTCGTTGGCCGCCCCGGACACCGTCGCGATCGGGTACTTGTTGACCACCTCCGCGAACGCCGGGTCGGTCACCGTCGCCACCTTGTCGCCTGCCGACTCGGCGTCGGTGACGTACACGAGCCCGGCGTCGGCCTGCCCACTGGTGACCTTGGTGAGCACCGCCGTCACCGACTGCTCCTCTGATGCGGCCTTGACGGTGACGCCGGTGTTCTTCTCGACGGCGTCGGTCGCGTTCCCGCACGGCTGCGCCGACTGGCAGACCACGGTGGTGACTCCGGCCTTGTTCAGATCGGCAATGGAGGCAATGCCTTTCGGGTTGCCGGGCGCGGTGACGATGACGAGTGTGTTGGTGGCGAAGATCGTCGGGCCGGTTGCCTGGTCGCCGAGCTTGTCCATGTTCTTCTCGTCGGCGGAGGCGAACACGTCGGCGGGGGCGCCCTGCTTGATCTGGTTGACCAGCGTCGACGACCCGTCGAACGACAGCGACACCGTCACCCCGGCGTGCTGCTTCTCGAACTCGCCGGCGATCGCGGTGAAGGTGTTCTTCAGCGACGCCGCCGCGGACACGTTGAGAGTCACCGGACCCGATGGTGCGGCACTCGACGACGACGCGTCGTCCCCGTCGCCGGACGAGCATCCCGCCACGGTCAGCACCGCAGCCACGACTGTCACGGCGAGCCGCTTCCTCATCGTTGTTCTCCTTTGACCTCGACGATCACTGTCGTCGCCTTGACCACGGCTGTGGCGACACTGCCCGGCTCCAGCCCGAGTTCCCGTACCGCGTCCGAACTCATCAGCGAGGTCACCTCGAACGGGCCGCACTGCAGGGTCACCTGCGCCATCACCGCGTCGGTCCGCACGTCGGTGACCAGCCCGGTGAACCGGTTGCGGGCCGACCGCAGTACCCCGGCGCCGTCGTCGGCCGGTTCCTGCGCCCGCCTGCGGGCCAGTTCGGCGAGCGCCGCACCGTCGACGGTGGTGACGCCCTCGCCGCCGGTGGCGGGCAACTCGCCCGCGGTGATCCAGCGCCGCACGGTGTCGTCGCTGACGCCGAGCAGCGCCGCAGCCTCACTGATCCTGATCCGGGACATACCGGTCACTTTATCCGTATTCACGGAACATGAAGGAGTTAATATCCGATCATGCGGGTTTCCGCCTTCGCACAGTGCATGAAGGCATGAGTGAGCAGCCGATGCCAGGGGCGTTCGGCCCGGAAAATAGGTCGCGGGATGTCCGCTATGCGGCCTACCGTTGATGCCCATGAACAGCCCATCCCGATCGACCTTCGCCATCGAAGCCGACAACCTGGTGAAACGGTTCGGCGACTTCACCGCGGTGAACGGCGTCAGCTTCGCCGTCCCCGAGGGTTCGGTCCTCGGGCTGCTCGGCCCGAACGGCGCCGGCAAGACGACCATCGTCCGCATGCTGGCCACACTGTCCCCGCCCACCAGCGGTTCCGCCCGGATCGCCGGTTACGACGTCGAACGCGAACCCGACCGGGTCCGTCGCAGCATGGGCCTGACCGGCCAGGCCGCGACCGTCGACGAATACCTGACCGGCCGCGAGAACATCCGGCTCATCGGCGGCCTGTACGGCATCGGCCGCAGCGACCTCGCGCGCCGCTCCGACGAACTGCTCGAGCAGTTCTCCCTCACCGACGCCGGCGACAAACAGGCCCGCTCCTATTCGGGCGGCATGCGCAGGCGCCTGGACCTGGCGGTCAGCCTGATCGCCGCCCCACCGGTGCTGTTCCTCGATGAACCCACCACCGGCCTCGATCCGCGCAGCCGCAATGAGCTCTGGGACGTGTTGCGCGCCTTGGTCAACGACGGCACCACCCTGTTGCTCACCACGCAGTACCTGGAGGAGGCCGACCAGCTCGCCGACGACATCGTCGTCATCGACAAGGGTGAGGTGATCGCGCACGGCACCCCGCTGCAGCTCAAGGAGCAGGCGGGGGCGGCCAGTCTCGAACTCACGGTGACCGACGCCGACGACATCGATGCCGCCGCGGCACTGCTCCGCAAGACCGGCAGCGAGGTGTTCGTCGACCGCAATGCCCGCCGCATCACCACCCCGGCGGGCGGTCTCGGCGACCTCACCCGCGTGGCCGGCTGGCTCGACGAGAGCAACATCGCCGTCGACGATCTGGGGCTGGCCCGGCCGAGCCTCGACGACGTGTTCCTTGCCCTGACCGGCCACCGCGCCGAAGACGAAAACACTACCGACACAAACGAATCGGAACTCGCCGCGAGCGGGTCCGGTTCTGGGGAGAAGTCACGATGACCAGCGAATCCACCACCGCCGCAGCGGTCTCGGACCGAACTGTGAACCGGCCCGAGATCCGGCCGACGAGTCTGTGGCGACAGTCCGGACTCATGGTGTGGCGCAACCTGATCTACACCAAACGCATGCCCGAGATGCTCTCGGACGTCACCATCCAGCCGATCATGTTCGTGTTGCTGTTCGCGTTCGTGTTCGGCGCCGCCATCGACGTCCCCGGCGCGTCGTACAAGGAATTCCTGCTGCCCGGCATCATGGGGCAGACCATGATGTTCACCGCATTCATCGTGGCCTCCGGCCTGACCGGCGACCTGGAGAAGGGCATCATCGACCGGTTCCGGTCACTGCCGATCCAGCGCTCGTCGGTGCTGGTGGGGCGGGCGCTGGCGAGTCTGCTGCACTCCTCGATCGGTATCGTCGTGATGGCCGTGACCGGTCTGCTCATCGGCTGGCGGATCCGCACCAACCTCATCGACGGAATCGTCGGATTCGCGCTGGTGCTGCTGTTCGGGTTCGGCATGATTTGGTTCGGCATCCTCGTCGGCTCGTGGCTGCGCACCATCGAAGCGGTCAACGGGTTCTTGTTCTCCACGCTGTTCCCGCTGAGCTTCCTGTCGAATGCGTTCGTGCCCACCGAACCGATGCCCAACTGGCTGGAGACGATCGCCGAATGGAACCCGATGTCCTCGCTCGTGCAGGCTTTGCGGGTGTCGTGGGGCAACGGCCCGGAGATGCCCGATGCCGCTCTGCCGCTGCAACATCCGGTACTGTCGACGGTCATCTGGTCGCTGGCGCTGACCGCGGTCTTCGCCCCGTTCGCGCTGCGCGCCTATACCCGCCGCACGTCCGACTGAACGGGCGCGCCGGTCAGCTCGTGGCGATGGAGATGTAGTAGCTGAAGCCGTGACCGCCCGGGCCGACGCAGCTGAACGACCCGTGAAATCCTGTGCTGCAACTGGATCCGGCGTAGGACACCTTGGATCCGGAGGTCGCCCCGGATCCGCTGGGCACCCCTACCTTGTCGATGGACGGGTTGCCTCCGGGCAGGGTGAACGGTGTACCGATTCCCAGTCCTGGATGCGCGGGCAGCCACGGGCTGTCGATCAGGATCTGCCGCACCCCGAACGGGAGGTAGATGCTCACCTTCCCGATCCCGAGGGACTGCTGCACGGGGACCGACCCGTTCAGGTCGCATCCCACGTTTCCCGAGGGTGCGATCGCACAATTGAATCCGGCCGCCGAGAAGTAGACAGGGCCTCGGGGCGCGGCGTCGGCCACTCCCGCGCCGGCGACGGCGGCGCCTCCCGCCAGAGCCACCGCCGCCGCACCCGCCACCATTCGCCGAACTCTCATCGATGACCTCATGTCCACTCCCATCGCCTCTGCCCCTCGCTGGTTGAGGCGCGAAGAGCCGCTAGGCGATGAGCCTCGAAACCCGGCGAGTCGACAACGTCCGGTCACCAGGTACGTCGGAATCTCAGACCTCTGTGTTACAGGTCATACCGGCCGACCTACCTCAGGCGGTGAGAGCGATTGCCTCGAGCGGATCGGTGTAGATGGCGTCGAGCGACACCGCGCCGGCGGCCTGCTGCTGCACCGTGGTGCCCGACCGGGACACCCGCACGTCGCGACGTTCGGCGACGGACGTCTCCCGGACCGCCTTGGCGAGGGTCGGCAGCGTTGCCGGGTAGTCGGTGAACGCCTGCCCACCGAGGATGATGTGGTCGGGGTTGAAGATGTCGGCGATCAGCGCGACGGTCCGGCCGAGCACCTCGGCACGCTCTTCGAGCAGTGCGCGGGCGGTGGGATCGCCACCCCGGGCCAGTTCGTGTACCTGCTCGACGTCGTGGACGTCGAGACCGTTGGCGACGGCGGCGTCGACGATGCCGGTGTCGGAGGCCGTGTCTTCGAGGCGTCCGGTGCGGCGCGGGTCGAGCAGCCGGGTGCCGCCGACCGGGAAGTGCCCGATGACCGGCGGTCCGGCGGCCGGGGTATGCACGGTGCCGTCGACGCTGAACGCGATGCCCACCATTTCGCGGGCGTAGAAGTACAGGAAGCTGGAGCGCTTGTCGTCGGGGTTGACGACCAGTTCGGCGGCGGCCATCGCCTCCACGTGCGAGGCCACCGACACGGGCAGCCCGAGTGATTCGGCGATCACCCGGCCGACGGGCGCGCCCTCCCAGCCGAGACGCGGATGGTCGACGATGCCACCCTCACCGACCCTGCCGCCCATCGCGACGCCCGCCCACAGGACGCGGCGCCCGGCCCAACGGCCGACGAAGCGTCGGGCGCTGGCTCCGATGGCCTGCAGCGTCTGCTCCGGGTTCTCGGCGGTGGGGGTGGCGATCTGAATGGCACCGACGACCCGATGCAGCAGGTCGTAGGTGGTGATGGCGGTGACCTTATAGCCGATGTGGATACCGACGGTCAGGAAGTCGGTGACATTCAGTTCGAACGGCAGGCGCGGCCGGCCGATGGCGCCGGCCGGTGCCAGATCGGCGCGTTCGCGGATGAGTCCGGCCTTGAGCAGGGCACCGACCTGCCGGTTGACGGTCGAGATCGACAGCCCGGTCTGTGCGGCGGCGTCGTCGCGGAACACCGGACCCGACAGGCGGGCGGCGCGCAGCACGAGCGCGGCCGGTTTGCTGGGAAGCTGCAGCTGAGGCGTCGCGATATGAATCTGGCCTGCCCCCCTTCCCGGAACCGCCCCGTCGGCGAGCGCACGCCGCAGGGGTGTGCTCGATTGTCCCGCATCGCGGGGCGTGGCGGTACGCGGGCGCGCCGGACTCGATCCGTACGCGAGGGGGCGGGTCTGCCGGGGGGTGCGCGGCAGGGTGGTGAAGCTCTCAACGGTACTGGCGCGATCAAGGGTTGCGGTCATGGCTGTGGTGTCCTTGCTGAAGGGCCACACCTGCGCGGTCAACGACGATGTTCACACCGATGGGTGCGGGCACGGTTGAGCGGGCGCCGGCGGGCGAATGTACTGACGGGAGTGCGCGGTAGCGCGCAGGGCGGGACGATCAGTGCATTCGACAGCAACACAGCGGGCGGACCAACGGCAGCCGACAGCCCATGGCGACGGTCACGGCGGTGACATCGCGGGTGGGGTGGCTACGGCTCGTCATGGACCACAAGCTAGCACGCGCCCGGCCCCGATGTATCCCCCCGTTCCCGCCGCGAACGCGGCACGGGGTTTGACGCCGGCTGGGTGGAAATAGGCTTTCACCGGCCCTGTTACCCCCGGGCAAAGGGGCTGTCCCCCTTTGCGTTCACCCTGAACTTAACCGGCCGTGCTTTCCAGAATCCCGTCGATGTCAGGGCGGGTGACGGTAAGAAGCGCGATCACGATCCCGATGACCACCCCGATCAGGGTGTCGAGCACCCGGTCGACGGCGATCGACGGATCGAGTCCGACGCTCAGCGCCGTCATCATCAGCGCCATCGGCGTCACGACGGCCGAGGTGATGGCATAGTTCCAGGGCGCGCAGATCTCGGCGATGATCTGCAGAACGATGATCGCGACGATCGCTCCCCACTGTCCGAGCGGCAACGCCAGCAGCGCCGCGGCGATCACGCCGCCCACGACGTTCCCGACCAGCCGCGCGATCCCCCGCTGCACCGTCCGGTGGTAGCGGATCCCCTGCATCGCGGCCACCGCACCCATCGACGCCCACAGCGGATGCGACAACCCGATCGCCACCGCAACCGCACCACTGATCCCCGACGCCACCACGATCCGCAGGGCGGTATGCACCTGATCGGCGTGCGGCCGACGCGTCAGACACGTCCACACGGACTCATAGGCCACCTGCGTCGCGGCCGGACCCCCTTCCTTGACCCCCGAAACAGCCCCTCCCGGACCACCCTCCTTGATATGCATGCCCCTTCTCCAGTAACTTCATGGCATGGCCGCGATACAGATCCATCCTC
>WBZQ01000094.1_pt1 | contig 12345 bp, 9 predicted proteins | sample 5204251 | NCBI WGS metagenome assembly WBZQ01 (sample SAMN12412402, study PRJNA552823) | activated sludge metagenome | isolation source: activated sludge from nitrification reactor of wastewater treatment plant... | place: USA: Virginia | collected 2017-09 | reverse complement strand
CAGCCCGACGGCCCACGGGTGCCGCGTCAGTACCTCACGCCCGGACCGGCAGCGGGAGCGCAGTTCCTCGGCCCACGGCTTGCCGACGCGGGGGGTGTACATCTCGGCGAACACCGCGTCGACGAGGGCGTCGAGGATGGCGTCCTTGTTCGCGACGTGGTGATACAGGGACATGGCCTCGACGTCGAGGCCGCGGGCGATGGCACGCATGGTGACCGCAGCCAGCCCCTCGCTGTCGGCCAGTGCCATTGCCGTGCCGACGATGTCGGCGCGGGTCAGCGGTGTCGTGCGCGTCGTGCGGCGGGTTCCGGACATGGACCTACCTTCCCACGATCGCGCGTCGCCCCGATTGACGGCCTTACGCGGTAAGGGTAGTTTGACGCCAGGCCTTACAACGTAAGGGTGATTCGACGGATGAGGGCGATGATGACCACGACACCAGCCGACAGGGAAACCGCCGGCGAGAAGGACGCGACCGGCATCACGACGATGTCGGCGATCGTGCAGCACCGGTACGGCGGCAGCGAGACCTTCGAGGTAGCGCGACTGCCCCGGCCCGCGCCCGGTCCGGGCGAGGTCCTGGTCCGGGTGCGGGCGGCGGCCGTCGACCGCGGCACCTGGCATCTGATGACCGGGCTACCGCTCGTCGCCCGGCCGGCGATCGGGCTGCGCACACCCAGGACACCCATCCCCGGCCGTGATGTCGCCGGGACCGTCGTCTCGGTTGGCGCGGGTGTCACCGGGTTCGCGGCCGGCGACGAAGTGGTGGGCACGGCCGACGGTTCGCTGGCCGAGTTCGCCCCGGTCCCGGTCACCCGGCTCGCGCACGCGCCGGCGTCGGCAACTCCGGAACAGGCTGCAGCCGTGCCGATTTCGGGACTGACCGCGCTGCAGGCGGTACGCGCCGCACGGATCGCCGACGGTGATCGGGTGCTGATCACCGGTGCCTCCGGCGGTGTCGGCTCGTACGCGGTTCAGATCGCCACCGCGGCCGGTGCGCGGGTCACGGCGGTGGCCTCCGGCGCCAAGGAGGACTTCGTCCGCTCGCTCGGCGCCACCGAGTTCATCGACTACACCGCCGGACCCATCGACCGCTCGGGTACACGTTTCGACGCCATCATCGACATCGCCGGCAACCTACCGGTCCGGCGGCTACGCCGGATGCTCACCGCCCGCGGCACCCTCGTCGTGGTCGGCAGCGAAACAGGAGGCCGCTGGACCGCCGGCGTGCAGCGGCAGCTCTACGCAACCCTCGTGTCACCGTTTGTGCGGCAACGTCTCACGGGTCTGGTGAGCAAGGAGACCGGCCAGGACATGACCGAACTCGTCGCGATGGTCGACGACGCCCGCATCCGGCCCGCCGTCGACAAGGCGTTCTCCCTCGATGACGCCGCGTCGGCGATGGACTACCTGCTGTCCGGGCAGGTCCGCGGAAAAGTTGCCGTCTCCCTCGCCCCCTGAGCGGTGCGCAGTCCGTCAGCCGCGGAGCATGGCGCGCAGGGTATCGATGGTGTCGGCGTCGGCGGGTGTCTTGTCGGGCCGGTACCGGACGACGCGGGCGAACCGGAGCGCCACCCCGCCCGGGTACCGCGTGCTGCGTTGCACTCCGTCGAAGGCGATCTCGACCACCAGTTCCGGACGCAGGTACACGGTGTGCCGGTCGTGGTGGGTTTCGTGGCGCGGGAATTCCTCGGTCTGCCAGGCGAGCAGTTCGTCGGTGAGGCCTTTGAAGGTCTTGCCCACCATCACCGGCGCGGCCCCGTCCGGCGACGCCGCACCCAGATGCAGGTTGGACAGCTTGCCGGTGCGCCGCCCCGACCCCCATTCGGCGGCCAGCACGACGAGGTCGACGGTGTGCACGGGTTTGATCTTCTGCCAGGCCTTTCCGCGCCTGCCCGCCTCGTATGGGGCGTCGAGCGACTTGGCGACGACGCCCTCGTGACCGGCGGCGAGCGCGGCGTCGAGCTGCCCCTGCACGGCCGCGGCGTCGCAGGTATCGGCCGTCAGGGTGATCGACGGGATCGCCAGGTGCCCCGCGACGCCGCGCAGCGCGGCCAGCCGCTCACGCAGCGGCCGGTCGATGAGGTCGGTGCCGTCCAGGTGCAGGCAGTCGAACAGGAACGGTCGCAGGTCACCGCGGGCGTGTTCACTCATCGTGTCCTGAAACGGAAGCGGCCGGCCGCCGGTATCCAGTGCCAGCACCTCCCCGTCGAAGATGGCTGTACTGCAGTTCAGTTCGGCGATCACCCGGGCAACCTCCGGGAGCTGCGCGGTGACATCGCGCAGAGATCTGGTGAACAGCGTGACCCGGTCGTGGTCGCGGTGCGCCTGGATACGGGCGCCGTCGAGTTTGAGGTCGACCACCACGTCGGGGCCGAGTGTGTCCACGACCTGCTGCGGCGACGATCCGGGCCCGGCCAGCATCGGCGCGATCGCCCGCCCCACCTGTAAACCTGTCGCCCGCAACGCATCCGAACCGTCGAGCGCCAGTTGTGCCGTGCGGGGCAGTGATCCGGTGAGCATGTGGACCCGCCGCACCAGCTCGGCCGGCTGCCCGAATGCCACGGCGATGGCGTCGGCCATCACCCCGCCCAGCGCACCCTGCCGCAGCTCCCCGGTGAGCAGCGCCACCAGAAACCGCCATTCCGTTTCTGTTGCGCCACTGCGAAGTTCCCACAGAAGGGTGCGACGCGCCGATGCCGATCCAGGCCCGGTCGCCGCCGACAGGGCCGTGAACATGCTGTCGACGCCCGCCACGGTCAGGGGTTCGTCGTCGGACGCTGCTCCGGGCGCTTCGAGAGCCGCGAGCGATCGCCACCCCACACCGAGCCGTCCCTGCGGAATCTCGCCGGACAGCCACGCGACGACGACGGGAACGTCCGCCGGATCGGCGCTCTCGAGGAGCGTGGCCAGCAGCCGGGTCTTCGCGATGCGCGACCGGGTCGCGGCCAGTGCGGCCGAGGTGTCCACGACGAGAACGAGATTCATCTCCCGCTCACTCCACTGTCCCGTGCGGCGCACCGTCATCCGGTGAAGCGCTGTCCGCGTGCGGATATGCCGCCCGGTAGGCGCGTACCGCGCCGCCGACCGAGCCGAACACGTGGTCGGGGTCGAGTCCGGCCAGCACCCCCTCGGTGAGTAGCGCCGATTGCAGTTCCGGGTCGACGCCCGCGAGCACGAAATGCGCGCCGTGCGAATGCACGTAGTCGATGAGCGAGCCGAGCATCGTCGACGCCGAATAGTCGACGTCGCCGATCGCTGTGCAGTCCAGGACCAGCCAGCGCACCGGGGTGGGTGCCGACCTCAGCAGTCCCTGCACGTCCTCGGAGAAGCGGCTCGCGTTGGCGTAGAACAGGTCGGCGTCGTAGCGGAAGATAATCAGCCCGGACAACGACTGCAGGCCGGGCCGCGCGGGCAGGAAGCTGCGTGTGCCACGGTCGTTCACCCCGATCACAAACCGTTCGGGGTGATACTGCCTGCGGATCAGCGCCAGCAACGACACCGCCATCGCCGTGACGATGCCGGTCTGCACGCCGAAGACGATCACCACCACCGCCGCGAACACGGCGACCCCCAGCTCGGATTTGCGGACCCGGCCGATCCGCACGAATTCGCGGACGTCGATCAGCTTGGCGGCCACCACGAATACGATCGCGCCGAGCACCGCGTGCGGCAGCTGTCCGAGTGCGTCGCTGAGCAAGGTCACCACCAGCAGCGTCGCCACCGCCATCGTCAGATTGGCGACCTGGCTGCGGGCCTTCTGCTCATCGAGGACCTCCGTCTTGGTGGGGCTGCCGTTGACGACGAACGTGCCGCTCAGCCCGGCCGTCACGTTGGCCCCGGCCAGCCCCAGGATGTCGCGGTTGACGTCGGCCGATTCGCCTCTGCGCTGGGCGAATCCGCGTGCGGTCGCCGCGCTCTGCGCGAGAATCACGATGGTGCAACCGAACGCGACGGTCGCCGCGGTGGCGATGTCGGCGAATCCGAGCCCGGTCGGCAGTCCCAGCTCCGGCAGACCGGCCTTGACGTCGCCGACCACCTCCACGTCGTCACCCCAGCCGAAGATCCACACCGCCGCGATTGCCGCCACCACGAGGACGAACGGTATCGGCAGCCGGGGCGCGAACCGTTTTCCGACAACCAGGACGAGCAGCGCGATCGCCGCGAAAAGCGCATTCCACCAGTCGATGTCGTCGATCCCGCGGGCGATCTCCCACCACCGGTTCCAGATCTGATCGTCGCGGCCGTCGGAGATCCCGAGCATCGTCGGCAGCTGCCCGGTCATCACGGTGATCGCGGTTCCGGTGAGGAATCCGGTGAGCACCGCCGTCGACAGGAAGTCACCGAGAAAGCCGAGGCGAAGTATCCACGCCGCGAACAACATCGCCCCGGTCACCAAGGCGATGAGGCACGCCCATTGCAGCCACTCGTCCGAACCGGCGCGCAGCCCGGCCACGCCGAGCCCGGCGATACCCGACGACAGCAGCGCCGCGGTGGCCGAGTCGGCGCCCACCACCATCAACCGCGACGATCCGATGAGCGCGAACACGATGGTGGGCAAGATGATCGTGTACAGGCCCGCCACCACCGGCACCTGCGCGATGGCTCCGTAGCCGAGGCATTCGGGGATCGCGATGGCCGCGAGCGTGACGCCGGCGAGCACGTCCCGCCCGAGCCACCGCACCCGGTACCCGGCCAGCCACGGCGGCGCGGCGACCCCGAGCAGACCCCGGCCGGCCGAGCCGCGTCCCCACCGGCCCAGCTGGCCGAATACCGGGCGGGCCCCGTTACCGTCACTCACTCACGGGACGTTACGCCGCGCGCCCCGGCCACGCGCGGGTCTCAATACCCTGGCCCAGAGGTTGAGGTGCCCCCGCTGGTTGAGGTCCCCCGCTGGTTGAGGTGAGAGGAGCGCAAGCGACGAGCCTCGAAGCCCGGTGAGCCGACAATGTTCGCTTACCGGGTTTCGAGGCTCCTCGCCTGGCGGCTCGTCACGCCTCAACCAGCAGTGGGCAGGCGTGCGGTGGCTCAACCGACTTCCGCGGCCTCCTTGTCGGTGTTCTCCGCGGTTTCCGAGGCGCCCGCCCTGACCGACGGCGTGAACTGGGTAAGCAAAGAGTCGAGAGCCGGCTTGCCGGGACCGGTGAACACGAGGATGACCAGGGCCCAGCAGAACAGCGCGGCCGAGTCGCCGTCATTCTCGATCGGGAACAGCCCGTCGGGCTGGTGCTTCCAGAAGTAGGCGACGGCCATCGAGCCGGAGCCGATGAACGCCGCGGACCGGGTGCCCACACCCAGCATCACCAGGAGGCCCGCGACAAGCTGGATGAGCGCCGACCACCAGCCCGGCCAGGCGCCGAATTCGGGGTTGCCGCCGTAGGGTTCGCCCGGCCAGTTGAAGAAGCTCGTGGTGCCGTGCAGGAAGAACAGCAGGCCGACGACGATCCGGAAAATCCCGATCGCCCAGGGTGCCTTGTCGTCGAGAAATGAGGTAAGCATTGCCTTAGTAGAACACCGGCGAGGCCGGTTGTCTAGCCAAGCTAAATTGCACACGTGTGCATATACAGGACCCGCCGGGCGACAGTGCGCCGGACACTATTGGCGTGAAATGTGTTGCACACCACCACTATCGACGCAGTCCACACGAAAACGGCCGCCGGGCCGCCGGCACCCGATGGTGCACGAACAGGTCCGGCGGCCGCCACGTTCGCGGTCGCGCGCGGATCAGTGGCCGCGCTTGATCCACTCCTCCAGATGCGGCGCCTCGTCGGCGATGGACGTGCCGTCTCCGTGACCGGTGTAGATCTTGGTCTCCGGATCGAGGGTGAAGATCTTGTCGCGGATCGAGGAGATGATCGTCGGGAAGCTGGAGAACGACCGGCCGGTCGCCCCCGGTCCACCCTGGAAAAGCGTGTCGCCGCTGAACAATACGCCCGCCTCGGGCACGTACACGACGCACGATCCGGGCGAGTGCCCCGGCGTGTTGATCACGGTGAGATCGGTTCCGGCGACCGAAACCTTCTGTCCGTCTTCGAGATCGACGTGGGTGACGTCGGGATGAGTCTGATTCCACAGCATGTCGTCGCCGGGATGCAGCAGGATCGGCGCACCGGTGGCCTGCGACAGTTCCGGGGCGACGGTGACATGGTCGTTGTGCCCGTGCGTCAGCAGGATCGCCTTCACGGTGCGGTCGCCGACGGTCTCCAGGATCGGCGCGGCGTCGTGCGCTGCGTCGATGATGACGACCTCGTTCTCGTCGCCGATCACCCAGACGTTGTTGTCGACGTCCCAGGTGCCGCCGTCGAGCGAGAACGTGCCGGAGGTGACGACGTTCTGAATGCCGAACGTCATCAGATCTCCACCACCGAACGCAGCACCTTGCCGGCCTTCATGGCGTCGAACGCGGCCTCGATGTCGTTCAGGCCGATGCGTTCGGTGACGAACTTGTCCAGCGGCAGCCGGCCCTGCTCGTACAGGTCGATCAGCATCGGGAAGTCGCGTTCGGGCAGGCAGTCGCCGTACCACGACGACTTGAGCGCACCGCCGCGCGAGAAGAAGTCCACCAGCGGCAGTTCGAGCTTCATCTCCGGGGTCGGCACACCCACCAGCACGACGGTGCCGGCGAGGTCACGGGCGTAGAAGGCCTGCGCGTAGGTTTCGGGGCGGCCCACCGCGTCGACGACGACGTCGGCGCCGTTGCCGTCGGTCAACTCCTGCACGGCCTCGATCACGTCGTCGACCTCGGCACCGTTGATGGTGTGGGTGGCACCGAGCCCGACGGCCCATTCGAGCTTGGCCGGGTCGCGGTCGATGGCGATGATCTTGGTGGCGCCGGCCAGCTTGGCACCGGCGATGGCGGCATCGCCCACGCCGCCGCAGCCGATGACGGCCACCGAGTCGCCGCGGCCTACGTTGCCGGTGTTCATCGCGGCGCCGATGCCGGCCATCACGCCGCAGCCGAGCAGACCCGCGACGGCCGGGTCGGTCTCCGGGTTGACCTTGGTGCACTGGCCCTCGTGGATGAGGGTCTTCTCGATGAACGCGCCGATGCCCAGGGCCGGGCTGAGCTCGGTACCGTCGGTGAGGGTCATCTTCTTGCTGGCATTGAAGGTGTCGAAGCAGTACCAGGGACGGCCGCGCTTGCAGGCGCGGCACTGGCCGCACACCGCACGCCAGTTGAGGATGACGAAGTCGCCGACCTCGACGTGGGTGACGGCATCGCCGACGGTCTCAACGATGCCGGCGGCCTCATGGCCGAGCAGGAACGGGTACTCGTCGTTGATGCCGCCCTCGCGATAGGCCAGGTCGGTGTGGCACACGCCGCAGGCCGCGATCTTGACGATCACGTCGTTGGATCCCGGGTCGGGAACCACGACGTCGACGACCTCGGTCGCCGCTCCCTTGGCTCGTGAGATAACACCCTTGACGGTCTGTGACATGCGAGGTTCCTTCCGCGACGCAAAGCTGTGGTGACTGGACGAGGTTTGGCCGTCAGCCTATCGACGCACGCACCGAACGTCCACTCGTAGTAAATCGTGTCCACCGACAGTGGTCCGCTTCACGACGAGCCGCGTTCGGCACCAAGCGTCTTACTTCAGACTAGACATGTGTCCAGTTGTCGGTGATCACCACCTCCGACCAATATCTCAGGATCGGCATCGCGGAAGCACCGTTTCGGCGGTGCTGGTACCGCCGGAGCGGGTCACGGCACCGGCCGACTCAAAAGTCCGTCAGCTCAGAGCCTCGATCAGTTGTGCCTTCGTCATCGACGAGTAGCCGGTGATGCCCTTCGCCTTGGCCTGGGCGCGCAGCTCCGCCACGGTCGGCCCACCGCGAGCGGCAGCAGTCTTCGGAGTGGAGGCACCGCCCGCGGCACTCGACGAGTTCCGGCTCGAAGTGCTCTTGGCCGGAGCCGTGCTCGCGGTCGACTTGGCCGGCGCGGCCTTACTCGCGGTCGACTTCGCCGGCGCAGCCTTGCTCACAGTCGACTTTGCCGGCGCAGCCTTACTCGGCGCAGCCTTACTCGGCGCGGCCTTCGCGGTCGACTTGGCCGGCGCAGCCTTTGCTGGGCCGGCCTTGGCCGGGGCAGGCTTAGCCGGCGCAGCCTTACTCGCGGCCGTGTTGGCCGGCGCAGCCTTGGCTGGGGCGGTTCTGGCTGGGATCGGCTTGGCGGGGGTCGTCTTGCTCGCAGTCGACTTCGTCGGCGCGGCCGTGCCCGGAACAGCCTTGGTTGGCGCGGCGTTGGCCTCGGTCGTCTTGGCCGGAGCCTTACTCGCAGGCGCCTTGCGTGTGGTGGTCTTGTCTGGGGTGTTCGTCGTGGCCGAAGCCTCTGCCACAGCCGAGCTTCGTGCTGCCCTCTTCGCCGGAACCTCCTTCGCGGCGGGTTCTGCTGCAGCCGGCTCCGCGGCAGCCGGTGCGGCATTGCCGGAGAGCGCCGGTTCGCCGGCGGCTGCCTCTTCCACAACAGGCGCGGCGGCGGCAGCGCCATCGGAGGCGGCCATTTCAGAGGCCGCGACCTCAGACGCAGAGGGCTTCTCGACCGCGACGGCTTCGGGCGCGCTGTCGGCAGCCACCGGTGCGGTCACCAGCTTCGTGACGGATGCGACGGGCCCGTCGTCACCCTTACGGAAATTGAGGGTTGCCAGCACGTCGTCACGCAGCGCGGTGATATCACGCTCGGCTTTACGGAATCGCTTGCGCGCCAACTTATCCGCTTGCTTGGCCTGTTTGGTGACCTTGTTGAGTTCGCCGCGCAGCCGGTTGACCTCAGCTTCCAGCCGCCCGACGATCTTGTTCTTCTTCGCCATCTAAGATCCTCATCATCACTGGGGACGACACATCGTGCGTCGCTACGCTCGCCCCACACCCCGGCGGTGTTGCCGACGTTGCGTGCAGCCTAGTCACCTACCACGCCCTTGTGTGGCAGTACATGCCCACACCGCCCAGGGTTGGTTGCCCAGGTCACAGAACCACCGCCGGACCTGGGTCGGGAGCCTCGTCTCACCTGACCCTTCGAGACGAGTCGGCTCGCAAGCTCGCGCGACCCTCCTCAGGGATCAAGATGTCACTCGCGCCACGCGCTCTCGGACGCCATCAAGCCGAGGGGTCGACGTCGATCGCCGTCTGCCTGTTGCCAGTCAACCCATGACGGCACGCGACCCACCACCCTGAACCCCACGACCGAAGCACCAAGAAACAACCACACCTCCTGAACCCCAAGCCCGAAGCAACCAAGAAACAACCACACATCTTGAACCCCACGACCGAACCAACCAAGAAACAACCACACATCTTGATCCCTGAGGCCGAAGCGACGAAGGAGCGAGGGACGCGTTGGGTCCGGTGACCTTTCGACACCTGACGCACCCACGCCAAACCAACTGCCGCGCACCAATGATCAACACCGCGAGGGACGACCCTCAGACAGGACTCACATCGCGCAAGAGATCATCAAGCAACTCGGCGAGCACACGTTCAATCTCCGAATCGCCAGGTATCCGGTCTGGTTCGGGTGGCGGCCGGTGAATATGGCGACGCGTCTGTTCCAGGTTCTCCACGAACTTCTCCCCGATGTCCGGAAACCTATTGACCAGCTTGGGATTTTCGGGAACTCCGGGTGAACTGTTGCGCCGCCACCAGGATCTGCCGTCGAATGCCTTACCGGTGGTGTACTGCCCGGCACCCTTCCCGACGATCCGGTTGTGCCGCGGGCAGGCCGGGGCCAGCTGGTCGATGTCGGTGCGCCCACCGTCGGCCCAATCCCGCACGGCGTGATGCATTTCCACCCGTGCGGCGGGCTGCCCACACCCGGGGAACGAGCAGGTGTGCCCACCAGGCGAGGCGAACGACGCCAAGCGCTGCCCACGGGAGGCCAACCGCTTGGCCCGCCCCAGGTACAGGGGAACGGCGTGGTGCCCTTCGAACACGGCCAGATACTTGTCGCACCGTTCGCGAGCGAGCGCGTCGATCACCTCACCGATCGGCAGCACCGTCCCGGTGGCGGTGGTCCCGCTTCCGGTCCGGTTCCGCAGATCGTTCAGGTCGGCGGTGATGACCACGGTCGCCGGCAACCCGCGATGGCCGGAACCGAGGATGTTCGCATCCAGCCCCGCCCGCAGAAACGCCGCCAGCGCATCGTGGTGACGCTGGGCACCACTGCGATCGTCACGGGCAGCGGCGTCGGCAAGTTGTTGGGCATCGGCGGTATCCGGATGTCCGTCCGGAGACTGCGGGTCGGCGGGGTTGTTCATCCCCGGCGCACCCCACGCATTGAGCACCACCTCGAGCATCGCCCGGGTCGACGGATCCAGATGCCCGCACAGCTTCGACATCTTCTGCGCGTCCTGCCGGTTCAGCCACAGGTTCCGCCGACGCTTCCGGTCACGGTCGTCGGTGAGCTCCCCGTCGGGATCCAGGTGCGCCAGCAGCCGCCCACCGGCGGTGACGATCTCCGCCGGGGTCAACTCGACCGAGATCTCGGCCATCGTCTGCTCGGCCGCCACCTTGGTGTCGTGCGGCAATCCCTGTGGCAGTTTGGTGAGCACCTCGATCACCGCATTCACATGTCCCGCACCGAGTTCCCCTCGACGAGCTGCGTCGGCGATGTTCGGATACTCCGGTTCCCTGCGCTCCCCGGTCATCGCGGTGAACCGGGCCAGCTTCTCCATCCGCCGCAACCGCAACACCGGGTCGGTGACCCGTAGCTCGTGCGTCACGAACATCTGATGGGTGGTGCACCCGGTCAGCCGGTATGCGCCCCGATCAAACACCTCGACCAGCACATCGTCGCCGAGCACACCCATCCGCCGCACGCACCGTTCATGCGCCTTGGCCACGGCCACCAGTTGCTCGTCCGAACACAACGACGCCTCCGCCGCCGAGATCGCCCCCAGTAGATCATCCAGCCGCTGATACAGGGACGGTAACGACTCTCCCACAACATCATTGACGTCACTCCCAGCCATCGCCACCACCCCCCTTCCGCAGATCGCCCACCCATTCGGATCGCTTATATGTTCGATCATAACCGCAGAGCGACACCTACGCAAGATCATCTGATCTCACCGACAGGCCTGCCACCCAAGCACGAGAACACCGTCCTCTCAGCAACTTTCAGTGTTCTCCACCGAGACATTGGACCACCCCGAGTTTGACGCCATTCCTTCTGAGTCAGGAAGGATGGCACTGTCTTTCCCCATCGGACTCAAGGACCGTCCGCTACAGCAGTGGCAGGGTGCGCTGGTCGTGGACCTCGCCGGAGCCGGCGGGCACGTGGTGCTCCTGGGCTCACCGCAGTCGGGCAAGACCACTGCGCTCAAGTCGCTCATGGTCGGCGCCGCGCTCACCCACACTCCCGCCGAAGTGGGCTTCTACGCGGTCGACATGGCCGGGAGCAGTCTGCGCCCACTCGCCGGACTGCCGCATGTCGGTGACGTCGCAACCCGATTCGATGTCGACAAGATTCGCCGGACCATCGCCGAGGTCGCCCACCAGCTGGCCACCCGCGAACACGTCTTCTCCGACCATCGGATCGAGACGGCCGAACAGATGCGTGCACTGCACCGGTCCGGTTCGCTACCCGAACTGGCCTGCGCCGACGTTTTTCTGGTGATCGACGGCTGGTGGACATTCCGGGAGGAGTTCGACGACCTCGCCGCAACCGTCCAGGATCTCGTGGCACGCGGACTCGGCTACGGCATTCACGTCGTTCTCACCACATCGCGCTGGGCTGATTTCCGGCTGCAGATGCAGAGCATGCTGGGCACGAGAATAGAACTGCGCCTCAATGATCCGCTCGACTCGACGATCGACCGCAAGCTCATCGCCGCCATCAGGCCCGGCGACCAGGGGCGCTGCGTCACCCAGGACAGACTCGCCGGGCAGATCGCACTACCCGAGTTCGGCGGCGACAACGGTGGCCCCGACGCGACGATCACCGCGATCAACGACGCCTGGCACGGCCCGGGTGTTCCGCGGGTGCGCATGCTGCCCGAGATGATCGCGTTGACGCAGATCCGCCATGAACACCCGGCGGCCCGCAAGATCGTGATCGGGATCGGCGAAACCGACCTGATGCCGGTGTCGCTGGACCTGTTCGGTTCCGATCCGCATCTGCTGGTCTTCGGCGACACCGGGTCCGGGAAGACCGCGCTCGTCCGCACGATCGTCGACGACCTGTGTCCCGGATACCGCGAGGGTCAGGTCGTGTTCGCGATCATCGACCCCAAACGGCAACTGCTCGACGCCGGCCCGTCCAAGTATCTCGGCGGATACGCCGGAACTGCCTCCGCCGCACAAAGTCTGATGGAATCGATCGCCCAGGAACTTCGGCGCCGCACCCCACCC
>WBZQ01002306.1_pt1 | contig 12346 bp, 8 predicted proteins | sample 5204251 | NCBI WGS metagenome assembly WBZQ01 (sample SAMN12412402, study PRJNA552823) | activated sludge metagenome | isolation source: activated sludge from nitrification reactor of wastewater treatment plant... | place: USA: Virginia | collected 2017-09 | reverse complement strand
GGAGCGCGGCGACGGTCTCGGCGCGTTCGCCCTCGTCGAGAGCGGGATGACGCGCGACGAGGCGGCCCCAGTCGTCGAGGAACGGCCCCAGCGGCAGCAGCAGATCCGGCGAGCGACGCAGCGCGCGCACCGCGCGCAGCGGGTAGTTGCGATGACCCTCGGCCGCCAGCAGGGCCTGATACAGGCGCGTCGCTGCCACGAACGCGCCACCGTGGCGCGTAGGCTGATGGGCGAGGTCCGTGAAGCGCGCACGCCGCTCGGCCAGGCGCGCATCGCGCGGCCAGAACGAGAGCGCTTGGTCGACGTCGCCCTGGTTGTGCGCCAGGAGCGCGCCGAGCCGCAGCAGGTCGAGCTCCGCGCCTGGAGATCGCTTCAGTTCCTCGAAGGCGGCCGCTTCGCGAGCCAGCTCGTCCTCGACCGCCGCTTCGAGCCTGAGCGCGAGCTCGTCGTCGCCCGCGCGCGCCAGCGCCGGCAACGCGCCGAGCAGGACTGACAGGTGCTCGCCGTCCAGCCCGCTGACCGGCCGCGCCGCGTCGCCGACGCGCACGTAGCGCGCCGCCACGCCCTCGATCTCCCAATGACGGGCCGCGAGCGCAAGCTGCGCCTGACGGGCCAGGCGTCCCGGCCTGTCGTCCGCGCGCGACTGCCACAGCAGCCCGCGGATCTTGCCGTCGACGTCGGTCGGCACGAAGCTGCCCACGCTGGCGTGATGGCAGGCCAGACAGACCAGGAAATAGGCCTCGGGCTCGGGCGCGGAGGCCACCCTGACGGCGTGCCGCACGAGCGCCAGGAACCCGCGCGCAGCGTCGGCCGCGGCCTGCAGATCGGGCGGCAGGTCGGGTGGCGTGCCGTCGAACAGGAATGGGGCCGCGCTCTGCACCTGCTCGACCAACGTCGCGGCGGCGATCATGGCGGGGCGCCATTGTATGCGGCGCCGCCCGGCACGGAAACGCGGCGGCCGGCGTGGCTTGACCTGACGCGCCTGTGGAGTGACCCTTGGACCCGCGACGTTCGACCACGAGGGACACGTGCCTCAGACCTACAAGCCGCCTCGCTTCGGCCCGCAACTGCTGACGCGCGCGTCGACGCCCGCGTTCCTGGACCAGACGCACGTCGTCTTCGGCGGCACGGGCGCCGTCGGGGGCGCGGCCGTGCTCGAACTCATCGGCATGCTCGAGGAAGCGCGCGCGCACCTGGCCCGGCGCGGAGCCTGCGATCTGCCTTCGCCCTGCCTGGTGGTCACCGGCCGCACCAAGCAGGAGCTGCGCCACTTCACGCGCCTGCTGTTCGACCTGCAGCAGCGCGACCACGGCCAGACGCCGACGCAGCTCCAGGGCGAGGGCTATCGGACCGCGGGCGGCGTCGTGGTCGAGCTGAGCACGTTCGGCGTCGACCCGGCCCTGCCCGACGTCTCCGGCTTCGCGCAGAAGGACGAAGCGGGACGGCGCGCCGCGGCGGAGCGCTTCCTGGAGCGCGCGGGCCTGACCCTGACCGAGTCGCCCGCGGCGGACAAGGCGGCCGCACTCGAGGCGGCGCTGCGCGCGGGCGTCGGACGTCCCTTCAGCGCCTTCCTGCGCCAGTATCGGGAGCAGCACGGCCGGCCGGCCGGGCGCTTCCGTTCGGTCATCGTCAGCATCCCGCTGGCCAGTCTCGCGGCCTACAAGCTGACCGACCTCGAACAGGCCGGCCCCTGGCTGGGCGTCGAGAGCCTGCCGCACCTCGAAGCGCTCAAAGACCTCTACCTGCAGGCCATCCGCGACGACCTGGCCGAGACCGCCGAACATCTGGCCGACGAGGTGCTGGCCGCGCACACCACCGCCGTGGGCGGCATGTACGACGTGGACGAGGACGGCACGCGCCGCATCCGCCTGGGCTTCGCGCACAGCGCGCTCGACGACCGACTGCGCAAGAAGCAGGAGTTCGCCGACAAGCTGACGCGCCTGTACGCCGAGAAGCACATCAAGATGCTGATCACGGCCGCCGCCATCGGCGTCGACGCCGTACTGGTGCGCAAGACGCCGCCCTGGAACGGCGCCGTGCGCGCGCAGCTCGCCAAGGCGGCGGCCGAGGGCACGCCGGTCGTGCCGGCCGGGCATCTGACGCACGGTCTGCACGTCTACGAACCGCTCGACGTCGACCTGCTCGACGAAGACCCGGGCAGCGCGCGCTTCGAGCACGGCTGGCCGCTCGTGATGGGGCACGTGCTGAAGAGCGGCGAGAACGGCTTCTTCACCGTGCCCAACAGCGACGCGCTCTACCGCGTCATGCGCGTGACCTCGAGCAGCGAGCTGGGCCTGCTGCTGGCGCGCACGGCGCTCTTGGGCGACGACCGCAACTGTCCGGCCTTCCCGGGCAACGTCTGCTACTACCGCGAGAGCGACAACAGCCGCCAGGTCTTCGAGCTGCTCGGGCAGCCCGAGCTGCGCGCGAACCAAGTGGCGGGCCTGCAGCCCAAGGCTCTGCAGGATCTCGGCTCGGCCAAGCACCAGGCCGAACTGCACATGCTCGGCCTCCTGATCCTGCTGCATCGCCTGAAGACGCTCGACTTCGAAGCCCTGCCCCGCCACGTCGACCTGAGCCGCTTCGATCCGGTCGCGTTCTTCGAGGCGCGGTCGAAAGCGCTAACGCTCGAGCAGGCCGCGGCCCAGGAGCCCCACGCGCTGGCCGCCGAGCTGCGCGCGCTGGCGCTGGCCCGCCAGCCGGCCGACCTCATGCCCTTCGCGCGCCACGCGCTGTCGTCGGAGCCCTCGCGCCAGGAAGCGGCCCAGCGCGTGCTGCGCGCGGCGCTGCATGCTCTCTGGGCAGTGCCGAGCGTCGGCACGCCGCTGGTCTACGCCGAACAGGGGCGCCGGCGCGCTTTGGCCGGGCCGTACGTGGCCTCCATCGATCACGTGCTGAGCGGACGCGACGCCATCGGCCGCCACCTGCGCGCGCGCTTCGAGGCCCTGGGCGGCGGCCCGCCCGAGGCCTTCGAGCGTTTCGTCGAGTTCCACGTGGCCAACAATGGCTTCGCGGACCTGCGCCCGCTGGCCGTGTTGGTGACGGCCAAGTCCGACGCCGAAGACCTGAGCGGTCGCGTGCGCGTGTTCCACGCCGAGGCGGCCCTGAAGGTCGCGCTGCGCGAGCTGGAGCCGTACTCCTACTTCGCGACCAGCGGCCTGCTGGCGCTGCGCCTGCGCCTGCGCGGTCTGGCGCGCCAGGCCGCGCAGCTCGCGTTGAAGCTGGGCAGCGCGAACGGCTTCCGGGCGCACTTCCCGCGCGACGAGCGCGGCCACGCCCTGCTCGTACCGGGCGTCGTGGAAGCCTTCCGCATGGTCTCCGAGGGACTCGAGAAGACGACCGGCCTCGAGCGCCTCGACGGCCACTGGGGTTACGCTCTCGACTGACGCCCTTCGTGCGAGGAGCCACGATGCCGACACTCATCGCAACGCCGACCATCATCGCCGCCGCCGGCAACAAGCCGAAGACCATCGCGGAGCACGTGGGCCGCGTGAACTCGCGCACCGACGCCGTGAGCGTCGCCCACATGCGCTCGCCCGAGGGCTGGCAGGAGCCGGGCCAACGTCCCGACTTCGACGAGTACACGCTGGTGCTGGCCGGCTGCCTCAAGGTCGAACACGCCGACGGCGCGTTCGAAGTGCGCGCGGGTCAGTCGGTGATCGCGCACCAGGGCGAATGGGTGCGCTACAGCTCGCCGCATCCCGGCGGCGCCGAGTACGTGGCTGTGTGTCTGCCGGCCTTCTCGCCGGACAGCGTGCACCGCGACGACTAGCGCCGGAGGCGCGCGGCCTCAGGCCGCGGCGCGCTGGCGCCTCGCCGCCCACAGCGCGCCGCCGGCCAGCATCAGCGCCGCCAGCGCCCAGATCTGATCGAAAGGCCGCGTGCTGAGCAGGTAGAGACAGAACAGCGCGCCCAGCGGGGCGATCACGGCCGCGCCTGGCAACACGAAGCCGGGCCGTTCGCCGGGTCGACGCCGCCGCAGCACCGGCAGCGCCACACAGACCAGCCCGTACGTCACCAGCCGCACGATGGCCGACAGACGCGCGTTGGACTCGAAGTTCCCGTAGAGCGCGAGCAGCAGCGCCAGCAGCGAATAGCTCAGGATCGCGGGCACCGGCGTCTGGAAGCGCGCATGCACGCGCGCGAAGAGTCCCGGCAGCTCGCCGCGCTCAGCCATGGCGTACAGCACGCGCGGCGACTGCAGCGTCGAACCGGTCGCATAGCCGTAGATCGAGACCATCGCCGCCAGCGACGCCAGCGTGGCGCCGGCCGGCCCGAGCAGCACGCGAAAGGCGTCGGCCACCGGCGCGCGCGAGGCCGCCACGTGCGGCACCAGGCCCACCACGACGAACTGCACGAGCAGGTAGACGCCCGCGATCAACGCCAGCGCGGTCAGCAGGGCGAAGGCCGTGTCGCGCTGCGGCCGCCGCGCCTCGCCCGCCGGAATGAGCGGTGACTCGAAGCCGCCGTAGGCGAAGACCAGCAACAGCACGGCTTGCGTCCAGTCCGGGGCAGTCACGCGTTGCGTGGCCAGCACCTCGCCGCTGACGCGCGTCAGACCCAGCCCGATCAGCAGCAGCAGCGGCAGCAGCTTGGCCAGCGTGAAAAGATCGACCTTGAAGGTCGCCTGCCGCACGCCGACCACGTTGAACAGCGTCACGAGCAGCATGACGGCGGCCATCGTCAGGGCCCGGCCCGTGCCCGTGTGAGCCCAGGGCCAGAGCTCGCCGAGATAGGTCGCGAACACGTCGAGATTGGCCGACACGGCCGTGACCCGAATCCAGAACGTGAGCCAGCCAGCCTGGAAACCCACCAGGTTGCCGAAGCTCTCGCGCGCGTAGAGATAGGGGCCGCCCGCATCCTGGAAGCGGCTGGCCACCTCGGCGAAGCACAGCACGACGGCCAGGATGCCGATCCCCGCCAGGAGCGAGGCCAGCGGGCTCCACTCGCCGGTCAGCGCCGCCTGTTGCGCGGGCAGGCGGAAGATGGCGCTGCCGATGACGCCGTTGACGACGGCCGCGGTCAGGTCGAAGCGCCCGATGGCCCGCACGAGTCCGGGCCGCGACGTCGTCATGGGTTCAGGGCTCGCCGTCGGGCGCGTCAGCGCCGGGTGCGTCGAGGACGTCCGCGATCACGGCTCCCGTGACGCGCACGATCTCGGTCGGAGCGATGCGCAGCATGTGCCAGCAGTCGCCGCCGCCGCCCCAGACCTCGTCGAGCGCCATCAGGCTGGCGTCAATGACCACCGGCAGGGCGCGCGTGTGGCCGACCGGCGGCACGCCGCCGATGGCATAGCCCGTGGCCGCCAGCGCCGTTTCGGGCGAAGCCAGCTTCAGTTGCGTCAGGCCGAGCGCCGCAGCCACTTTCTTGATCTGCACGCGGCCATCGCCAGGCGCGATGGCCAGACAGGCGCGCTCCTTGTCTTTCTTGTGGCAGAACACGATCGACTTGACGATGCGGTCGGGCGTGACGCCCAGCGCCGCGGCGGCCAACGGGACCGTGGGCATCTCGGCCCCGGGCCGGACCAGCTCGCCCACGGCGCCGCCGCTCGCCAGAAAGCCGAGCAACGGGTTCTTGAGGTCGTCCTGGCTGCCTTCCATGGTTCACCCGCCTTCCCCGGGCTCGGCGCGAAGGTCGCGCGCTGCGACACGCGCGACCTTCGTCACGACCGGTGGCTCAGGGCTTCAGCCACTGCGCCAGCCAGCCGAGCACCGTCTCGTGCCACAGGATGGAGTTGTGCGGCTTGAGCACCCAGTGGTTCTCGTCGGGGAAGTACAGGAACTTCGACGGGATGCCGCGCCGTTGCAGCGCGGTGTACGTCGAAAGGCCCTGCGTGTCGACCACGCGGTAGTCCTTGCCCCCGTGGATCACGAGCGTCGGCGTCTTCCACTTGTCGACGTGGTCGATGGGGTTGTGCTTGGTGTAGGTCGAGCCGGGCGCCCAGGGCGGCCCGCCGTGCTCCCACTCGGGAAACCACAACTCTTCGGTCATGTAGTAGGCCGAACGCTCGTCCAGGTTGCCGTCATGGCTCACGAAGCACTTGAAGCGCTCGGCGAAGGGCTGGCCCGCGATCCAGTTGATCATGAAGCCGCCGTAGCTCGCGCCCAGGGCGCACACGCGCTGTCCGTCGAGGAAGGCGTACTTGCCGAGCGCCGCGTCGAGCCCCTTGACCAAGTCTTCGTAGGGAGCGCCGCCCCAGTCGCCGTTGATGGCGTCGGTGAAGGCCTGGCCGTAGCCGGTCGAGCCGTGGAAGTCGACCATCACGGCCGCGTAACCGGCGCCGGCGTAAGTCTGCGGGTTCCAGCGGTAGTGGAAGTGGTCGCCGAACGAGCCTTGTGGCCCGCCGTGAATCAGGAAGGCGACGGGGTACTTCTTGGCCGGGTCGAAGCCCACGGGGCGCACCAGCCAGGCGTAGACCGTGTCGCCCTTGGCGCCCTTGAAGCTGAAGGCTTCGGGCCGGCCGAACGTCGCTTGCGCCACGCGCTCGTCGTTCACGCGCGTGACGCGGCGCAGGTCGCTGCCGTCGCGCGCCACGCTCACCAGCTCGACGGGCCGCAGCAGCGTGTCGTGGGCGAAGAGGATGCGGCCGCCGGCCACCGGCATGGCCGCCGCGGCGCTGCCACCGTCGAACACCAGACGCGTCTTGCCGCTGTTCACGTCGAGCGCGAAGACCGGCTTGCGTCCGAGGTGATCGGCCGTGACGTAGATCTCGCGCCCGTCGGCGGCGAAGGCGAAATCGGACGGCGAGCGGTCTCCGCCGGGCGTGCCGTCGACGCGCAGGTCGAGCGCGCGTTCCGCGCCCGTGGCCCAGTCGCGCAGCATGAGCCGGTAGCGGTCGGCCTCGTAGCCGGGGCGACTCATGGCCAGGTAGGCGAGCAGCTTGCCGTCCGGCGAGAAGCGCGGTTGCGTGTCCGTGGCCGGGTTCGTGGTCAGCTTGCGCGGGGCCGCCGACGCGTCGAGCGGCACGGAGTACAGGTCGAGGTTGGTCGACCAGGCTTCCTCGCGTCCCACGTCGCGAGCCGTGAAGACCAGCCCGCGTCCGTCGGGCGTGAAGGCGTACTCCTCCGAGCCGCCGAAGGGCTTCGAGGGCGCGTCGGCGTCCATCGCGTTCATCAGGTCGCGCGCCGCGCCGCTCGCCAGGTCGTACGCGAACAGGTGATTGCGCGTGCCGTCCTTCCACGTGTCCCAATGACGCACGAAGAGCTTGTCGTAGAGCTTTCCGCTGCTCTTGGCCTTCTCGGCCTGGGCCAGCCGGTCACGGGTCTGTTCCGGCGTGCTACCCGGGAAGACAGCCATGGCGAGCACGAGCGTCTGACCGTCGGGGGCGACTTCGAGCGCGTCGACGTCCAGGGCCAGGCGCGTGACCTGCTCGGGCTCGCCGCCCTCGAGCGACAACTTCCACACCTGCGCCGAGCCCGAGCGTGTGGAGACGAAGTAGAGCGCGCGCCCGTCGGGGCTCCAGCGCGCCTGCTGGTCGGACGCCTCGTGGCTCGTCAGTCGCCGCGCGACCGAACCGTCGACGGCGGCCATCCAGACGTCGAATCGCGCGCGTCCGGCGTCGAGGTCGGTGCTGCGCAGCGTGAAGGCCACGCGCGCGCCGTCGCTCGCCACGCGCGCGTCCGAGATGCGCTCCATGGCGACGAGATCGTGGACCGAGAAGGGGTGCGGCGCGGCGCACAGCCAGGCTGCCGGCACGATGAACAACGCGCCGCCTGCGGCGCGACGAAGCACGGACGTCATGAGCGACGCCTCCTTTCCTGGGGCCGGGCGACGTTTCATCGCTGCGCCGGCCGCGTGGCCCGCTCGTCGCGCTCCGGCAGCAGAGCGCCCAGCGCCCAGCCCAGCGCCCCGGCGATCGCGGAGAAGAGCGTGTTGCCGACGGCGCCGCCCAGCCGCACGCCGAGGGCCTGAGCCATGGGGATGGGTTGCGGCGCGTTGAGCGCGCGCGGATGGTTGAAATACGTCTCGATGCCCAGAGCGTACGACGCCAGCGTGGCGAGGATGATGACGGACTGCGTGACGAGCGCCAGCGTGCCGGCGAGGACGATGGCCTGGGGCACGCGCAGACCCAGATAGCGGCGCCCGAACGCCCCGTAGAAGATGGCTCCGATGACGGTCAGGACGACCAGGCTGAAGACCGCGGTGCCGCGTTCGTAGGGCACGCCGGAGGTGCCCATCAGCCACCGGCCGACGGTGAAGATGGCCAGCAGCACGAAGTAGAGCCGCGCGAGGCCGAGCGTCTGCGCCATTGCGTACCTCCCGGCCAGGATCATACACGCCTCGTTGTATAGTGCCTCGTTTCCCCCGGCGCCCCGGCGTGGCGCACGCAAGCGATGCTGCAGGCTTTCACCGACCTACGCCCCGACGAACGGCGCGGCGCGGCTCTGGCCTTCGTCACGTTGTTCGGCATTCTCGCCGCCCACACGCTGCTCGAGACGGCGCGCGACGCGCTGTTCCTGGCACGCCTGCCGGCATCGCAGCTCCCCTGGGTGTATCTCGCCATGGCGGGCGTGGCGGTGGCGGTCTCCGAGGGCCCGTGGCGTGCGCCACGCGGCTTCCTGGCGCGCCACGGTCTGTCGCTGGTGCTGCTGTGCGGGGCGCTCGTGACGTTCGGCTTCTGGCTGCTCGACCTCGCCCAGGGCGCCTGGCGCCTGCGCGCGCTGTACGTCTGGACGGGGCTGATCGGCACGCTGGCCACGTTGCAGTTCTGGCTGGCGTTGGCCGAGACCTGGAACATCACGCAGGCCAAACGCATCTTCCGGGTCGTGGCCATCGGCAGCGTCGTGGGCGCCGTGGCCGGCTCGGCCTGCGCGCGCGCCCTGAGCGAGCGCCTGCCGGCGCAGTCGCTGGTGCTGGCCGCCGCGTTGCTCTTCGCCGCCACCGGGCTCGGTCCGGCGCTGTTCGTGCGCCGGCCGAACGAAGCACCGGGCGAGAGTCGCTCCGGAGCACGTGCGAGCCTGGCCGGCACGCTGCGCATGCTGCGCGACGACCCCTACGTCACGCGATTGGCGGCGCTGGTGCTGGTGTCGACCGTGGCGCTGACGCTGGGCGACTACGTGTTCAAGAGCAGCGTCGCGCGCAGCGTGCCCAAAGAGCATCTGGGCGAGTTCTTCGCCACGCTCTACATGATTCTGAACCTGCTGGCCCTGATCGTGCAGCTCTTCGTGATGGGCTGGCTGATGCGCGTCCTGGGCCTGCATCGGGCACTGTGGGTGCTGCCGTCGTTCGTCTTCATGGGCGCCTCCGGGCTGGTCTTCGGCGGCGGACTGTTGGCGGGCCTGCTGCTCAAGGGCGCGGACGGCGCGCTGCGTCACTCGCTGCACCGCACCAGCACGGAGCTGCTGTTCCTGCCCATCCCCGACAGCCTGCGGGCGCGCGCCAAGCCGCTGATCGACGTGGTCGGCCAGCGCGGAGGCCAGGCGCTCGCCTCGGTGCTGATCCTGAGCGAGGTGGCCGTAGGCCGCGGCGACGCCACGCTGTCCGGGGCGGCAGCGGTGTTGTGCGTGATCTGGGTGGCGTTGGCGCTGGACCTCAAGCCGCTCTACCTGGAACTGTTCCGCACCTCGCTGCGCGAGGGCTTGGTCAAGCGCGATCCGGACGCGCCCGAGTTGGACCTGGTCTCGCTCGAGACCTTGTTCGGCGCGCTCAACAGCCAGGACGATGCGGAGGTCTTGGGCGCCGTCGACCTGCTCGCCGAGGAGGGACGCGCACGGCTGATCCCGGCCCTGGTGCTGTTCCACCCTTCGGCGCCGGTCGTGCTGCGGGCGCTCGACCTGTTCGTCGAGGCGGGCCGCATCGATTTCCTGCCCATCGCCGAGCGCCTGCGCCAGCACCCCGAAGCCGAGGTGCGCGCGGCCGCGCTGCGCGCGCGCACGGCGGTGCAGCCGGACGAGGCCCTGCTGCGCCAGGGTCAGGACGATCCGAGCCCGCTCGTGCGCGCGACGGCCCTGGCCGGCCTGGTCTCGGGCGGCTGGGTCAGCGACGCGGCCCAGGAGACGCTCGACGCGCTGCTCGGCAGCACCGACGTCGAGGCGCAACTGGCCCTGGCGCGGGCCATCGCGCGTCAACCCGCGCCGGTCTTCGCGCCCACGCTGCTGACGCTCGCGCGCAGCCCGGAAGCGGAGGTGCGCGCGGCCGCCGCGCGCGCCATGGGCCAACTGCGCGACCCGGCCTTCCTGGAAGCGTTGTTGCCGCTCGTGGCGCGCCACGAGACGCGCCAGGCGGCGCGCGAGGCGCTGCACGCCTACGGACCGGAGGGTCTCGCCTTCCTCGACGCGGCCCTGCGCCGCCGTGACCTGGCGCGCGCGGTGCGCCTGCACCTGCCGCGCAGCCTGATGGGTTTCGATGCCGCCGCCGCGGTGGCCGTGCTCTCGACGGCTCTGCTCGACGAGCAGGACGGGGCGGTGCGCTACAAGGTGCTGCGCGCCCTGGGGCGCGTCGCCAAGAGTCATCCGGGCGTGCCGCTCGACCGGCGCGCGCTGGGCGAAGCGGCGCGGCGCACGGCGGCCTCGGCGCTGCGCTCGGTCCACTGGCGCCAGGTGCTGGTGCGGGGCGCGGAAAGCGACCCGCGACGCGCCACGCCGGGACACGAGCTGCTGGTGGCGCTCGTCGGCCACAAGGAGGAGCACGCGCTCGAGCGCCTCTTCCGCCTGCTGGGCCTGCTGCAGAGCAGTGAGGACTACGAGCGCCTGTACCGCGGGCTGAAAGCGAACAACCCCAAGGTGCGCGCCAGCAGCCGCGAGCTGCTCGAGAACCTGTTGCGCGCCCCGCTGCGCGACGCCGTGCTGGCCCTGATCGACGACGCGCCGGCCGAGAAGCGCCTGGCGGCCGCGGGCGACTTCGTGGGCTTCCTGCCCACGACCTACGAGAACCTGCTCGGCCGGCTGCTCGACGAGGGCGACGAGACGGTGCGCAGCCTGGCGACCTACCACGCGGGCGAGTTGGGCCTCGCGCATCTGCGCGGGCGGCTCGAAGCCTTCCGCGAGGCCGGCCCCAGCGCGACCTTCGTGGGCGTGCTCGAGCGGGCTCTGGCCCGCCTCCCGCCGGGAACCGTGGTGCGACATGCGCAGTGACGAGGTCGAACTCGCCCGGCAGTTCGAGCGCGTGCTCTACCTGCGCAAGCTCGACCTGCTGCGCGATCTGCCCTCGGCCGACCTGTTGCTGCTGGCGGAGTTCGCGCGCGAGCGCGTCTTCCCCAAGGGCGCCGCGCTGCTGCAGCGCGGCGAACCCGTGCGCGCCCTGCACTTCGTCATCGCCGGGCGCGTCGAACTGTTGCGCGGCGGGGAAAGCCTGGGGCTCGCCGGCCCGGGCTCGGGCCTGGGAGGCATGGGCGTGCTGGCCCACGACGACGAGGGCGTGCTGGCCCGCGCGGCGGTCGACACGCTCACGCTGGAACTGGAGGCCGAGGGCTTCTTCGAGCTGCTCGAAGACCGCTTCAACGTCTTCCGTCACGTGTTGCGCGAGGTCTCGCGGCGCTCGATCGTGCACCTGCTGAGCGCCGGCGTGCGCTCGGCGCGGCCGCCCGCCCAGGTGCCGCTCGACGTGCCCTCGCGGCACCTCGACCTGGTCGAGCGCCTGATGCTGCTGCGACGCATGACGCCCTTCGTCAGAAGCAGCATCAACGCCCTGGCCGACCTGTCGCGCAGCCTGTTGGAAGTGCGCTATGCGCGCGGCGAGCGCCTGTGGAGCGAAGGCGACTCGTCGGCTTCCATGCTGCTCGTGGTCGACGGCGTGGTGGAGTGCGACTCGCGCGTCAGCCCGGTGCGCTTCCAGGCCGTGCCCGGCCAGCCGCTGGGCAGCTTCGAATCGCTGGCCGGCGTGCCGCGCTGGTTCGACGCCGTGGCGCTGACGCCCGTGCTGGCCCTGCAGGGGCGCGGCGAAGAACTGGTCGACGTGTTCGAGGACAATTTCCGCATGGGCGTCGACTTCCTGGCCGCCATCGCCACGGGCCTGCTGCGCGAGATCGAGCTGGCGGGCCAGGGCGACGAGGACGCGGAGACCGCCGAGGCGCGCCTCGATCGGCTGGCGCGCTACTACGGCGCGACGGTGACGCGCCGAGTGGAGAGCCTGTGACACGACGTGAGCTGCCGCGCCTGCCGCCCGGGTCGCGCGGCCTGGCACGCCACCCGGCGCTCGTGGAGCTGTCACGCGATCACCATGGCCTGCTGGTGCAGGCCATGCTGCTGCGCCGCGCCGCCGAGCCGGGCCGGGACGGACGCGCGCGGCTCGAGGCGCTGGCGGCCCACCTGGGCTACCACGACCAGCACCTCGTCGGCCACATGTCCGACGAGGAAGCCGGGCTGCTGCCCCTGACGCGCGGCGTCGACGACCAAGCCGCCGCGCGCAT
>WBZQ01002305.1_pt1 | contig 12347 bp, 10 predicted proteins | sample 5204251 | NCBI WGS metagenome assembly WBZQ01 (sample SAMN12412402, study PRJNA552823) | activated sludge metagenome | isolation source: activated sludge from nitrification reactor of wastewater treatment plant... | place: USA: Virginia | collected 2017-09 | reverse complement strand
AGCGGCTGACTTCCTGATGACCACCTAGTGGACTGTAACGTTTAAATGGGAGTATCATCATACCAATGGAGGGCGTGATGACACTGACCCTACGCGAACGCAGCGCACTGCAACGGCAAGCAGGGGCACGGAACGGACGCGCCGACGAGGCGCGACGCGCCCGTTTGATTCTGCTGTGGGCTGAGGGACTGACCTGGGCGCAGATTCGCACCAAGCTCGATTGCGGCGACAGCTACATTGCGCGCTGGAGCACACGCTTTGCCACCGATCGACTGGCGGGACTCTTCGCCCGTTACGCGGGGCGCGCGCTACAAAGTGACCGATCGACTTGAGGCCAAAGTGCTGGCGTGGCCCACCCAACGCACGCCGGCCGATGGGTCCACGCACTGGTCCTCGCGCAAGCTGGCGGCAGAGTTGGGGACCATCTCGCACATGACGGTGACGCGGATCTGGGCCAAGCACGCCCTCAAGCCGCATCGGTTGGAAGGCTACCTCGCCTCCACCGACCCGGACTTCGAGAACAAGGCTGCGGACATCATCGGCCTCTATCTGAACCCGCCGCAGCATGCGGCCGTGTTTTGCGTGGACGAGAAAACAGCGATTCAGGCGCTTGATCGCAAAGACCCGGTGTTGCCCCCGTCGCCGGGGCGGGCTGAACGCCATGGCTTTGAGTACGTCCGCCACGGCATACTCTCCCTCTACGCCGCGTTCAACACCAAGACGGGCGAGGTGCTGGGCAAGACGGCGGCACGTCATACCTCGGCCGAGTTTGTGGCCTTCCTGACCGACATCATGGCCAATCAGCCCAAGGGCAAGGAGATTCACGTGATCGCCGATAACCTCTCGGCGCACAAGACTCCGCGGGTCGAGGCGTTCCTCGCCCAGTACCCGAGGGTGCATCTGCACTTCACCCCGACGTACTCGTCGTGGCTCAACCAGGTCGAACTCTGGTTCGCCAAAATCGAACGCGACGTCATCGCCCGTGGCGTCTTTACCTCGGTGCCCGATCTCAAAAGAAAGCTCCTGCGCTACATCCGGCACTACAATACACAGCCCAAGCCCGTGAAGTGGAAGTACTTCGATGCATCTAGGCGAATTACTCCCGCATCAATTGGTACAGTCCACTAGTTGGGCTGCTATCGACTGGTAGAATCGGTCAAGAAATACTACAGCAGCATAAAGTCTTGACGAGAGACCAGATGTTCAGCTGCCGTTCGGTAGTCAAAGTACGTTGATCATAACGGCGATTCCGCCGAGGATTCGTTTGCTTCTCGCGTCTCTTTGAACTAGATCCAGCCGCAACGTATCACCGCTCTTGGCTTCCCGAGGAATTTTCAGCCGCAAACCGAAAGTCATTTGTTCCTGCGGCCCAATTAGGACTGGCATCTGCGCCACGACACCACTGGCGAAGAAAACCTCAACTCCCCGCTCAAACTGCTTTGTCAACAGCTCAGGCTGAGCAGCGGTGAGTACCTGTGTCATATCAGATTCATGTTCAACTGCTTGGGGCGGAACATGAACGGCACAATCCAGATGTATTTCTGCATCGTCATTCGTCGAAGGTGGTAGGTATTCAAGCGGTTGAAGTTTGAGGCCGGGTACGTGCTTAAAGACAGATTTAGAACGATGCACAAGACTTGCTTCAAGATTAGCGTGCTCCTTGGGTCGGATCAGCTCCAATTTGAAACTACGAGTCGCCAGAGAACGCAAGTTTGATACCACAAAAGGTAACACAAACCATGCATTTGGAGCCAAATCAATGATCGTGAGATTCTTCTGCGCGAGATTGTTGTGTTCCCACACATGACGACCAACGATGGGGTGATCGCCTTTTGTAAGCACAGTGGCAAGTAAGCAGGCGTGAACACCTGCGGAAGGAACAAGGCTCCTTGGCCAGCGAGCTTTGATAATCATCGATGCACTAGGCGCGAGGTCGAAACCTGACGCAGCTGCTACGCAGGGGAAGAAATCACTGGGATAGATAAATTCAGTTCCAGCAAATTGCTTCACGTTGAACGTGACCATAAAATGGCGAACTGTTAGGGAGCCGCGATTGTGCACACGCGCGTAGAACCAGTTGTCTTGGCCAAACTCAGGGGATTGATGGGCAGTACCGCCGTCATCCGCGTTGCGGACCCACAGATCTGGCGAATCCCAGAATCGCCCAGGCCAAAGGTCAACACCAGCATGTCCTGGATCGTCACGCAGCCACAAATCAGGTGCAGATGTTGGATTGCCAAATCCGTAGACGAAGCGATGAAACGCGTCCACCAGTTGGGGATTACCCGTTCGGCAGATAAGGAACTCTTCGATTTCACTGGTGGAAGTAGGTCGATGCCGTCGCTGCCGATAGAACTCACTCATCAATTTTTTTAGCGTGCTTACGCCGACCAAAGCAGCCATCCCCTTCCAGAACCGATAACCGTCGGAATACGCTCCGCCGGCTGTAACGCGGACCCATGGATTGCGCGGGCATAATGTCACGGGTGGATCTGTAAAATTGAAAGGCTGCGACTCGGTTGCGCCGTGGTCGTTGTAGACGGTCCACGCCTCGTCAAACCAGGCGTCAGGCTGGCTGGCTGGTTTAAGGCCACGCGCCCACCAACTGTGAAAGGTCTCGTGGCGCAACGCGCCCGCTCCAGTAGTCGTTCCGCCTTCGTACTCCATCCCACCGACATGAAAGAACGCGACGAAACGATTGTCGTGTATGTAGGGGCCTGTCGAGTTCTCATTGTCGGCGAGATAGGTCTTGATGTTGTTGATTTGCGTTGAAAGATTGATCTGACTGCTGCTCAGCTTCCATGCCTCGATTGTCACATTTGCACCCGAGACGGGAAGGATAGCGATGTCGGTTGCGGCCTCAAGGGTGTTGTTGGCGCGCAATTCAAGAAGCGGCGAAAGGGCAGTGAGCCGTGCTGGAAAATTCACTCTCCAGTAATTAGACCCAAGCGCTGTCACGGCACCATTTGTAATTACAGTATGCGCCACGCCCGTATTGAGTATGCGTAGTTCAAGCTGCAGTTCAAACTGATCGAAAATCAAGTTCGCCGGAACCCAGGCTTCGAGATAGCGTCCGGCGCCCAGATCGGTAAAACCAAAATTGAACGCCAAACGAGGTCCTGAACTCCATATCATTGCCGGTTGATAGGAGCCAGCGGTCGAAGCCTGTGGCGTTCCCAACGTGTAGGTGACGCGCAGCGTATGCGTTGAGCCAGCGGCTAATACTGCCTCACCGATTCTCGGTTCAGCCTGAGCGCCGCCGCCAAAGTCGTGAGGAGCTAGTTTCGTCACCGGTAATGGTACGCCGTCCAGCCAGGCAGCGGTAATCGTCTGACGCAGGTCGAAAATGGGATTGCCCGTTTGGTGTCCCATCCTGAATTCCAACGTCGCGTCACCGGTGCCGGAAGACGTCGCTCCATCAAAGGTGAGTGCCGCAGTAATACGCTGGATGTCGATCGGCACGGCCCATAATCCGTCAACCAGCTTGGCAGGGGGAGCCAGATGAAGATTGGTCCCGGTAAGGTCAGCAATGACAGGCAGTAAGTTCAGCAGGCCAGACAAACTGGAGACACATTCGCCATCGACCGGCTGACAAGTACCTGTATTTCGTTTGAGAATGGAGCGCCAGCCATAGCTGCGGGCGGCCTCTATGTGGCTCTCTGTCTCTGTGACAAAGATGCTTTGGTTGGTGGCGGCTGAGTGACTAGCCTTCTGCAGGGCCAGGTCAAAGATCGGCTTGTTTGGTTTGCCTATGTTCCCCCAAATTTCGGAGGAGATGGTGATCAGGTCACGCTCTATGTAGGCGGCAAGACCGAGGCCATTCAGCAATACATGTACTTGGTCTATAGTCGTGCCAGATAATTGATTAGAGAGCAGGCCAAGCCGATAGCCCCGTTCATGAAGTATCTGGAGGGTATCCAAGGTATCTGCGTATCGTTGCCGCTGATTGTTTGCATCAGTGTATATCAGCGTATCGCCGAGATCAAAGAACACTGCAGACGCCACCACAGGGTCGGCCATTACTCGGATTCTCCGTTGCCAGTTACTTGACTATGTTCCCATAAATGACATGCAATGCATCGCGCGCGACGACATACGATTGGAGAACGCCTGCTCTAGCGTGTAGCGCACCCTGCCAGAGAGCCTGCGGCACAGCGAACACCGAGTGTATGCAAGCTCTTTCACCGTCGGTATTTGTGGGAAATCTCTTTCCGCATTTCCCGCAGCTTCCGATTCAAGGTATCGATCTCAGGCACCGAAACGTTCATCTCGAAATCAATTCTTTTCGCTATCCCACCAACGGTGATCTCCACCCACTCGCCACCTTGGTCTGCGCCGTCCGGCTGGCCGATTGTCGATGGCAGCGTTCTGAACTTGGCCCAGTCTATCAGCGCCTGCAGTGCATCCCAGTCTTTCCGTGCCGTCTCTCTCTCTCCGATGATATCTGGGTGTTGCGGATCTTGCACGGTACTGGTTAGCGCGTAGGACGTTTTCTCGTGAGTGATGATCACCGTTTCGTTGCAATGGATGAGACACTCGCCGAAGTAAGTTCCGGTCCGGATCATCGATAGGCCTTCCGAAACATTCATGTTTCCTTCTCCCGCCTCATCGCACCCACAGGGCATTACGAGCATACAGATTAATCCCACGCCAACCAGCGGCGCCACGAGAGGGCGCCGCTGGTTCCGGCTCTTGCCTATCTGCCTCAAGCCAGATGATCCATCATCAATCTGGTCGCCTGCTGCTTATCTTCATCGGTGTAAGTGCCCTTGCGCGCCCTTTGGATGTGCTGTCGCACTCTGTCGAGCAGCGGAGCGGCGGTTTCCCTGGGAGACACGACTGCCGTACTCAGACGCACCATAGTGGTGGCATCACGCCCTCTGAGTGCCGCATCAAAAGCGCGGCCGGATTCCCCGTCGTCCTTTGGGCGCAACACCCGCGCACCGCGGACGTCCCGCAGATCCCGGGAAAGTGAGTTCGCCACCACCATTGCGCACGCCGCGCCGGTGTCCGTCCCGGGAACCCGATCCATGACTGCCACAAGCTTCTTGCGGGCCAAGGTGTCAGTGCCGAAATCGCCGAGAGCGAGGCTGAGACCAACGCTCTTGTCCATCGTGAGCTGCTCAATTTCGCGCTCGCTGTCGGTCATCGCCGGACGGATCACCAGCGCCACTGGCTCGCTTCGCACTATGGTTCCGTCGCCGGTCGATAACTCCGCACGTATTTCGTAGCGTCCTGGCTGATCGAATGTTAGGCCGTGCGGCCCATAGAACAACTGCACGGTGCCCGAAAACCGGTCACCAGGCTGCAACGTATTCATCCTCCGCATGCCACACACCGCGACCACGTCGCGCGCGTCGATCACCCCGCCGTTCGGAGTGGTCACGGCCAACCGAAGGTCGCCCTCGGCGAGATTGAGCGCGGTCGTCACATCGCGCGCGGAGTTTCCGGTATTCGTGACCGTCACCGTTGCACTCACAAACTCGCCACGGACGGCCTGCGCCGGAAGATCGACTTTTAATCGGAGGCCTCCGGCCTCCGGCCCACCCTCGTCGAATCCAATTGCATCCATTGGTTCGGCGATGCCGCTCCAGACGCTTCCGTGGCCCCAGCCGAACTCCTTCCAACCGGGCTTCACCTGCGGGTCCGGAGAATGGATCAGCGACGTCCGATTGTGGTCGTTGAAGGCCATGGTCGCGTTGCACGGGTATGGGTTAGCCGCTGTGGCGAAGCCCATCACATCTCCAGTCTGGTTCATGATGGTCGTGCCGACGGGAATGCTGTGCACGTCGTGCTTCGGATGAAACAGGTTGAACGCGTGACCCGCCTCGTGGATCAGGGTTCGAAGAAATGCCAACGGCACCTCCCCCAATTTCTTCCCACGTGCCGGAGCGTGAATGATGTCGCTATTCGGCAGAGTGGGATCATAGAATCCCACTGCTCCCTCGCGATGCGGCGGATTGCCTGTGTCGAACATGATGCCGAGCGTACCGTCCATCCGGGAGCCCACTAGTAACCACAAGTGCCAGTTGCTTCCACCGGCCGACAGCGAACGGTGCGTCGCCAGCAGCGTGTGCAGCTCCGCTGTCGTCAGCAGAGGGTCATCCGGCACGTTGAGTTCGTTGACCACCGCCCGGAAGTCCATGCCTGTCGCCCGATACACTCCGCTGTAGGTAAATGTTTGGCCGCCGTCACAACTTGTCGCGCTTGCCGGCCACTGCCGATTTGTCATTACGTCCACCTCGACAAGGCAGCCGCGATAATACGGTGATGTCTTGGTAGCGGTAAGGTTGTACTGGGTTCCCCCAACCATCGCCGTTCCTTTCATCTCGATCGTCGATTGCGGTGCGCCGATTGGACGGATCAGCGAAACTTGGCACTGGAATTCCATCCATCCGTTGTCCTGCGATACGAAACTCTGGCTCGCATTGCTCCAGAGATGCCGTTCGAACTTGAACAGGAGCTTCCCTTTCGAATAATTGACCCCGGTGCTGCGGAAATACCAACGATACTCGCTTTGAGGAAACGCCGGATACCAGTTTCTTCGGATGACCAGTGCCCCCGGAATGAACGGACCAGCAAGCTCAGGGCTGAGGGTTGGCAATGTCACCCCTGGCTGCAGCGAAGTAATCGGCCCGATCAGCCGTCTCACATATATGTCACCCGAGACGCGCAGTCGAGGAGATTGGACCTCGATGCGCATTGGGCCGCGGATTTGCTGCAAAAGATGCGGGCTTGCAGGTGTTAGTGTCAACAGCCAGCTTCCATTCAACGTCGCCAGGCTACATGGCCGACTGAGTGGAAGGATCGGCCGACCAGGCTGCACTGGTTGGATTGGTTGGGCCAGCGCAAAGCTTCCCTCCTCATCGTAGATGAAGTCTTCGTCTCCCCCACAGCATGCCGATTCCTCAAACAGCGGTTCGTCGGTTATTTTGTCGTCCGTGATGTCGATGTCTGCATAGTGGTCTTTCATCTTAATAGTTCCTCCTGTATTGTTGTGTGCATTTCTTTAGGAAAGCTAAATCATTAGTGTGAACCCACCTTGATACTTGGTCAGGCCAATGACACTTCCTTCCGCTATAACAAAACTGAACCCACGTTTCTGCCGATTGGGGGTGATCGGTTGCAGCCTAACCATTCAAATTCACCGGTTCTGCGCGGCTCTATCGCGGACCGTCCTTAGGAAACGCAGTGTTAAGCATTTAATTTGACTCTGACCCTGAGTTCCCTTCCAACATACCGTCCACAATGTCCTTGTAGCCATGCTGCAAAGCTTGCAGCAATAGCCGATGTTCGATGTCATGAACGTCGCGGTAGGATTGCGCCTGGCCGTCAGTCATGGTCACTATGCCGGCGTAAATGCGAATATGTGGGGCCAATCCCCCCGCCCGGTCTGGATTCGAAAGAAGAAAGCCACGATAGCCGAGTCCGTTTTCAGGTGAAGGCTGGTCAGCAGGAGGCAGGTCACGGAACGCTTCCAGCAATTCCCTAATCTGTTCCGCAGACAAGCTCCACGTGGGATTCGGCCTCCCGCTGAACACATCTAATTCGACTATCATGGTAGTTTTACTATTGCGGTTTTCCTGGGAACACGCAGAACACAAGACTATGACGACCAACAATGCCCAACTCTTCCACGGAAGACTCAACGAACCCGCATCCCGGTGGGCGAGTAGCGGTAACCGCAGAAAACGGTATAGGGTCCTCTGGCACAATTTTGTGGGGTCAATGTCGTGCCGTTGATAACCCTGCCTAGGCTATCGGTGTTGCGCGCCGCCGTGCCGCCCGGTTTGTGTCCCCAGAAGCCATTAGAATGCTTCCGGTACCAGTGGTAATCCTGCCCCGGCCAAATGACCAAGGCCACGTTCTTGTTCGAGCCGGAGCAGATTGCCTTGCAACCATCCCAGTTGGCAGCGGTGGCCACATTTGTGCAAGCCATAATGCTGTTCGGATGACCTGAGATACGTCCCGGCTGGGCAAACGTGTCCGAGCGATAATTCATCGCGTAGTTGTAGCAGTTGTTTTTGCCTATAACACCAGCGGCATTCCAAAAAGCGGGATTGTAGGCCGTATTTTGAATGATGCATGCAGCCTTGGCGACAAGCTTGGCCTCTTCCTTCCAGATTTTCTCTTCCATGGCTGACTCGGTAGGTGGCTCTATCTCCAAGCTCTGTTTACGCATTTCTAGCGTATCTTCCAGATACTCGAAAATATCTTCTCTGATTGCATGCCGGCCAGTGGAAAGCAACCAGCGGACTGCATCGTCCGACTCGTCCTCGGTAAGTGCACGCAATGCCGACTCCGGTGCCGCGTAGTCGGCAGGCAGCAAGCCGCCGACGCGGAACGTAGCGGGCATACCCTCGTGCAGTTGCTCGTCACTGGTGGCGGAGACCACTAAACCACGATAGCCAAGAACCCCGTCCACCGCTTCAGCCTCCGCTAAAGCCCTGTCTGAAAACCGCTCCCGAAGTTGATTGGAATCTACTTGGGAAAGCCGCCACGAAGGGTTTGGCCTCCCAGAAAAAACATCGAGTGTGATAATCATCATAATCTCCTTCCCTAGCCGCTACTTCCCGAATCAATTTCCGGAAGTCTTCTGCGCTACTGAGCTTGCTGAGCGCGTTACTGATCGACGTGACCGTTCTCTCAAGCGCTTTGATGTCTCCCTTTTGTCAATTTGGCATTGCTTTCTCCGTTGTAAGTTCTTCACTCGTTCAACTCCCACTCGGAAAGCCCATGCATTGTCGCAATCTGAACGGCCTGCACGTCAGTGAGACAGCAAGGCATGTGCCAGGATGATTACTTAGAAGTCTTCCTTGCCTTATTCAAAGGATACGAATGTACGTATTTTATGTCGAGAGCAGGCGGGGGAGGAAACCGTATCCAAACGAATAGCCGGCGGTATCGAAAGAGATACAGGTTTCAGCTGTCCTGCTTCGTTTCAGCTTCAGACTGCCGCGCAGAAGTAGGGCCTCTTGAACGACAGCTCAAACCGTCCAAACCTCCCATAAGCCTGAGCTCCTGAACGGACATTCGATAGGTCGCGGGGGTCAGGAGTGCGAATCGGCGATCAGTACAGAATCAACGGAAGGAGCGAGCCGGAGGGCTCCTGATAGAGACTATAACTCATCTGCGTCATGGGATAGCTGATGCGTAGGCCATGCTCAAGGCACCAGCGGAGCAAGGCGCCATTGCGCGTGTGAAGCAGAAATCCCGGCCCTTGGAACACCGTTGTGGTATGCGGCCTGGAACAGCCGCACATCGATCTCGGCGGCATCGGCCGGCAGTTGGGGTATCGCGGGGGCCTCAAAGCCATTGAACGCCAAATGGGCATCCGTCGCAGGACTCCGCTCTAAGGTTTCTCGGGAGAAGATGCCGTCCGCCAATGGAACCGGTGGCGATACCAACGGGATGAGCAGGCTTGAGAACTGTTGCTCGCCTATAATGAAGCCGACTGCGTGAAGCTGCAGCCCCTCGCGGATGCGTTTTATTGCCGACTGGTGTTGGCGTCGGGGATGGAAGAGATTCCGCTTCAACGCGGGATGGATTCCACAACCGTGTAGAACAGGATTCCTACCCGCATCACCCTCGAGGTACCGCCCCTCCCCTCACTCATCCACACTCGGACGCAGGAGGTAGGGGCCATAGACGAAGGCGAACAAGAGATAGGCACCGCTCCAACAAGCGGTGGCAGTACCGAGTACGAGCGTAGTCGGCAGACCGGTCCCCGGCCCGAATACCCGCAGGATGGCTCCGCAGGTGACTAAGACATACATGGAGACCGTTGAGGTGTCGGCATGCCGTGAGCGCCCGGTATGTCCTAAACTCGCGCGGGTCATAATGCCCAGCGTCATTACGCCCACCGCCCCTGTGGTCAACGCATGTACCACATATTCCTTCGGAAGGCCGACGCCCAACGCGGCGCAACCGAGCAACAGCATGGCGAGCGTGAGCCACCCATAGCCCCAGTGCAGCACAAACACCAGCGGCTCCCGCCATTCGAACCAGCCGTACCATCTCAACAGCCGAACCAGATTGATGACTCCGGCAAGGATGAGGAGCCACCCCGCGACTGCCCCCTGCGGGAGCGTCGCCCAGATGGCAGAGGCCAACGCGACCAATCCTACCGCCACCATATCGAGATGAGAAAACGGCGCCGGTTTCTCCCCTCTTCGTGCCTGAACAAGAAACTCGCGTGTAAAATTCGGCGTCACACGACCACCGATGAACGCCAGCAGCGTCATGTCCAGCCCCAGCGCCAAACGTTCGGGAAGATCCGTCGCCATGCCCTTGATGGCAAAGAAGTGAAAGAGCATATTCGCGGCCGCATAGAGACTGAGCAAAACGCCAATCGGCGCATGATTCCAGCTCTTTCCCCCTGCAATCTCGCGCCATAGCATTCCTGTCAACATCAAGAGATAAGCCGCATCGATGATGGCCGCCGGAACCGGCGGCAGCCAGGGCCACGCCAGGACGATTCGGCCGGCAAACCACACCGCGAACAGTCCCATCAGAAGGCGTCCTTTGATCGGCGGACGATCCGTCCAGTTGGGCACGGCCGTCAGCACAAAACCGGTGATCACCGCAGGCAGAAATCCGAACAGCATTTCGTGCACATGCCATTCACGAGGCACAGCCAGATTGGTTGAACCACCCCCGACAGCCAACATGACGATCCAAGCAGGAACAGCCAGGCCCGCAAACAACGCGGCGCCGAGAAAAAACGGTCGGAATCCGTACGAAAACAATGCCGTTTCCGGCCGGATTCTTCGACATTCCACAGCATCACTCTTCACCACAGGCCTCCGCCATGTTCTGTACGATCACGATACGCTCTTGCACGACAGGCTCTTGCCGCAGGGCGACGGCTCGATACCGGTGCTCCCGCTCAGTTCGTCAATTGATCGATCAGCCAATCCATCGCATCCGGTGACGCCAGCCAGGCCTCGGCAAAACTCGCCATATATACCACCGCCTCGTTTCGGTCTCCCGGAGAATACCTTTCCGGCAACGTAACCGGCGGTTTCCTCTTGCCGGCAAAAAAGCCCGCTACATGCGGATTGCAATCCATCGCCGCCGATAAGCCCGCCCTTGCAGCGACCTGATCCCCCCGGCGAAGGTCGAGCAACACGCGGCTCCAGACGAACGCGGCGGACGAATCATGCGGAAATCGGCGAAAGAGACGTTCTGCTTCGGCATCGTCCCTCATTGCAAGGTACCGGCTCATCAGCCCATGACGAATACCCTGGTTGTCGTCGGGGTTCAGTTCCAATAGCGCTTCGCACTGCGCGATGGAGTCCTGTTTCCGGCCTAGAGCCCACAAGCAATCGGCCAATCCCCGGCGCGCGCGCATGTAGGGCCTGGTTTCGATCATGCCCCAGAAGTAGCCGGTATGTTGCTTGAAAACATCCTCACCGAGAGCGCGCCGTCCCGCATCGACCCCTTGTTGATAGAACGTACAGGCCTCTGCTGCCGACCCGGCCTCTGTTTCCGCCAATACATTGTAGGCATCCGCGCAGTCAGGAAAAATCTCCAGAGCCCGGCGGGCAAGTGCAGCAGCTTGCCGATGGGTCCGCGTTTCCCAGGCTTGATAGATCAACGCTTGAGCCCGTTCTGCCGGAGCGGGCGGACGGGCCGGTAACATCCGACCTCCACCTGCTTTCGTCAAACGATTCGTCACAACCGGTGCCTCGTCCGGATTCTCGAACGCGTGGGCCTCCGGGAGTCGATCGAGCTCCGGCCTGACATCTTCGGCACCGATTGAGCCGGGCAGCGGGGGCCCGGCAGGCTTTCTTATCCGCGAACGGTTGCCTATGCGCTTCTTCGTCATAATCGCGCGCTCCACAGCATCCTTCACTTCCACCGATCGAATTCCCAGCCCCCTCCACCTCGTCGCTACGATCAGGTCCTCTCCCTCGCGGAAAAGCGTCTCAAAAGAGCGTGGCCAGATACTCCACCAGAAACACAAGTCCCGTGCCGCCCGTGGGCAACGCGATCGCGCCGAATAACGGATGCCGCGTGAACGGAAGGAAGGCGCCCTCCTGGTGTTGCTCGATCAGCGCCACCATCCGCGCGACCTGCACCTGCTGTTCCTTCCTGAAGACGACTTCGCCGGACACACCGGTAAGCCGCGCCTTCAACTGTAACACGGCCTCCCGCTTAGCCTGCTCCGCAGACCGTCGCAGGAACAGGCCGTTGCCGAACGCATAGGCGGCATTCAGCCCGAAAATCGCCATGAGCCCGAGCGGAAAATCCCATCGGTCGAAATAACTGTGCCGGGCAACCCCCATGAGGAACACCACCACGAACGGATAATAAATCATGGCGCTGATGACCGCCGTACGCTT
>WBZQ01000245.1_pt3 | contig 12349 bp, 13 predicted proteins | sample 5204251 | NCBI WGS metagenome assembly WBZQ01 (sample SAMN12412402, study PRJNA552823) | activated sludge metagenome | isolation source: activated sludge from nitrification reactor of wastewater treatment plant... | place: USA: Virginia | collected 2017-09 | reverse complement strand
GGCGGCTTTGCCGACATACAGGATCTCTTTCTTTGCATTGCGAAAGAGATAGCAGCCCGGTTGGTCGGGGAGATGGTCGAGCTTGGATTGCAGGGCGTCGTACGGATCAGCCATGAGCGGTCAGCGTCCAGCCGTCAGCCAAAGGAGATGTGCAGCCGAGTCGCGCAATATTCTAATGGCCGTTGCAAATCCTCTGCAACGTGGCGTCCAGGCTGCAGGCCGATCGCTGATCGCGTCTTAGCGAAGTCCTCGCACAAATGACGGACTGAGAGTGCCCCGGGCGACTTCCGCCACCGGCCCCTTCATGGTGAGGCTGAAATCGCCGGCGACCTTGATGTTGAGCGTTCCCCCCGGCATCTTGACTGTGACCGGGCCCTTGACCAGCCCGAGCTTCACGGCGGCACTTGCCGCGGCGCAAGAAGATGACCCGGATGCTTGGGTTTCGCCGGCGCCACGTTCCCAGATCAGGATGAAAATGTCCTTGGGGCCGGTTGGTACGGCCAGCTGCACGTTGGTTCGCTTCGGGAACAACGGGTGGTTTTCCAGCGCAGGGCCCAAGGTCAGCAGGTCTTCGCGGGTCCAGGCTTTCCCGGTATCTTTGAAGACGACACAATGGGGATTTCCGACACTGACGCCGGTGAAACGGAGCGATCGGCCCGCGGCTTCAATCGGGGCCTGGATCAACTCGTCCATGGCGAGGGAACAGGGGAGTGCTGCCGGCTTAAAGGTCGCATGGCCCATCTCGACGGTGGCGGCAGCGGCATCCCCGTGGCGGTCCACATGCAACGCGATCGAGACGAGGCCGCCCTTGGTTTCGACGGTGAATTCACGCTTCTTGGTTTTGCCGGTTGCATGCAGGTAGCGGGCAAAGATGCGCAGTCCGTTTCCAGACTTTTCGGCTTCACTGCCGTCCGGGTTGTAGATGCGCAGGCCGAAGTCGGCCTTTTTTGACGGGACCAGCGCCAGGATGCCGTCGCTGCCCAGGCCCCAGTGACGATCACAGATGCCGCGAATTTTTCCGGGCGTGAGTGTGAAGCTGAGCTCCTTCGGATCCATCACCACATAGTCGTTGCCGAGTCCGTGCCCGCGGAAAAACCCGTTTTTCATCTGCGCTCTCCTTATTCGTCGTTCGTCACTCGTGAATCATGAACCGTGAAGCGAAGGAACAATACGTGGGCGGATTTGAATTCGTCAATGGGTTCACATGCGTGGATAACAGGTGACGATGGTGATCACGGATATAAGGCATCCGTGTGGGGACGACGAGCGACGCTGCACAAGCGACGAACGACGGCCACTAGACGAGTGCTGTGCCGGGCGGTCGTTCAATCAGTTCGACCTCATAGCCATCGGGCGCATCGATGAAGATGAACCGGCTGCCGGAAGACGTCTGCGTGGGGCCGTCGGTGATCGCCACCTGTTTCGATGTCAAATTCCGTATGGCGTCGTCCAGATTCTCGACCTCAAAGGCGAGGTGCACGAGATCCTCTTGTACCCTGACAGGCCCGCTGGAAGGAAAGCTGCAGAGTTCGATGAGCTCCTCGCTATTGGGGACTTTCAGGAAGGCCAGATGGGAACCGCGCGGGGAGACCTTGCGTTCGAGCATCTCGAGTCCGAGAACGTCCTGGTAAAAGCGGATGGTCTGATCCATGTCGCTCACGCGCATGCGGGTGTGGAGGAGTTTGGTGACCTTCATCGTCCTGTCTCCTTTGGCGGCTGCTGAACACCGCACACAGGGGCGTGCGAAGTCGTTCAATCCCCTCAACGTTCCTTGCCTGCTATGCCTCGGGGTCTCGCTCCTTGCTGCCACTCACGCTAGGTCTTCCTTGCCGGGCCGTTCGTCTTGCGTAGCAGAATTTCGGCATATCCGGGAATGAGGAAATTGGGCATGGGCCCGATCTCCTTGTAGCCTTGCTTGCGATAGAAAGCGCGGGCCGTGTCATTGAAGTCTGATACGCAGGCGAACAGATTGTGTGCTCGCGCGAAGGTCTGCGATTCGACATGGGACAAGAGGCGTGTGCCCAGGCCACGGCTGGTGGCGTCCGGCGAGATGCCCAGTAGTTCCAAATAGTCGCCGAACAGAAATTTTCTGCGGAGGATGGCGATGCCGAGTACTGCTCCCTGCACTTCCAGGACAAACGTGTCCCGACCCACGGGGAGCGGCGAAAAGATACGTTCCCAATCTACGGCGGTAAAACCAAGCCGCTTCCAGGGATCGGAGTTCGCCAGGATTCCGATCACGGCGTCACGATCGTCCGGTCGCATCTCGCGAATCAGTGTGTCGGGTTGGTCGTGGCTTGGTTGCATCGAAGGAGATCCGAGACGGTCATTGCCTGTAGGCCCTTTTCTCCCAGCAGACTTCCGGCCAGGGCTTCCGTCACTTCGCGAGTGTGTTTGCCCTTCCCGTTGGCATGCATCACGATCACACTCCCCGGCTTTAAGCGTTTCTGGACGCGGGACAGGATGGCGTCGGCGCTGAGTGTGGGATCGGGATCGCCGGATTCAATGTTCCACAAAATGAATCGCAGACCGAGCGCCTTCACCGCGTCTACGGTCACGTCGTTATACTCGCCATACGGCGGGCGGAACAGGATCGCCGGCCGTCCGTACTTGGTCTTGAGGACGCGCACGGGGCCCATGATTTCCTGCTGCTGTTCCTCCAGCTCGTGCATCGGCAGGTGTGCATGTACCTCGCCATGGGTGCCGATCTCGAAAAAGGGGACAGCCAGGAGCTGCTTCACCTCGGCATCATGCTTAGCCATCCAACGTCCGGACATGAAGAACGTCGCCGGCACCTTGTGTTCGACCAGGAAATCGATCAGCTCACGATCAAATCCCGAAGCCGTGCGCACCGGGCAGAGATCATATGTCAGCGCCACAGCGGGGCAGGAATTCGGGCCGGCTTTGATGACCTGGGCCTGAGCCTCGCCGACGTAGAGGCCGCAGCTGAGTCCAACACACACCACCAACCCGATCACCCACTCGTGCGTTCGCATGCGGCGCAGTATACCCGATGGCAGCGCCGGGTGATAGTTGACGCTTCCTTCGGGTGGCTGATACCGTGAAGCCATGCAGGGACCGGACTGGAAAATCGGGCATGTCTTCGGCATTCCCATCCACGTGCACGCCTCGTGGCTCTTCGTATTTTTCTTCGTGACCTGGTCGTTGGCAACCGGCTATCTCCCGGATGTGTTGCCGGGTCTGTCGGAGCCCCGCTATTGGGGAATGGGTGGCGTGGCCGCGTTATTGTTGTTTGCCTCCGTGCTCTTGCATGAGCTCGGCCATTCCCTCGTGGCGTTGCGGTATCGCATTCCGATCAGCCAGATCACGCTCTTCATTTTCGGAGGGGTCGCCCAGATGCGGAAAGAGCCGCCGCATCCCCTGGCGGAGTTTCTCATCGCCATTGCCGGACCGGTGGTCAGTTTTATCCTGGCAGGCGTTTGTCTGGGGCTGGTGACGCTGCTGGAATGGATTCCGGCCGGAGTCTCCATGCCTGGCCTCGCGGCCCTGGGCACATTGCTCGGGATGGTCAATACGCAGTTGGGCCTGTTCAATCTGCTACCGGGGTTCCCGCTGGACGGCGGGCGTGCGTTGCGGGCCGGACTGTGGGCCTGGAGTAAAGACTACTACCGTGCGACCAGCCAAGCCGCCCTAGTGGGCTTATTGTTCGGGGTGAGCTTTGGTCTCTTTGGCGCCCTGTTGCTCGTCGGTGGCCTGTCGGGTACCACACCCAGTTCCCTCGCAAGCAGTGGGGGGTGGATTGTGCTCCTGGGCGCGTTTCTGTTTTCGGCGGCACGAGGAAGCCGTAAACAGGCTGCCATTCGTGCCTCACTCGCCTCGGTGCCTGTTCGCGAGTTGATGGTCGCCAATGTGGTGGCATTATCCCCGGACATCACGGTGGAAGAAGCCGTGAATCAGTATTTTCTTCCCTACGGGTACGGCGGATTTCCGGTGGTCCAGGACGGCCGTCTGGTCGGGGTGGTCGGGGTGCGCGATGTCCAGGCGGTCAGAAATTCGCTCTGGGCCTTTCGTCGCGTGTCGGACATTATGCAGACATCGGATGACGAGATGGTCGTGGCGCCGGATGTGTCGGCCATGCAGGCATTGGAGCGGATGCTGGCGCTTGGGGCCGAACGGCTCGTGGTTGTGCAAGACGGACAGTTGCTGGGGTTAGTCACGCGCGCGTCAATCGGACACTTCATCGAGCAACGTCATCCTTCCGGTATGCTGTCCTCTTCCTGACCGATCCAGCGCCTCTTCATCTTCAGCTCTCCCCTGGAACGATGCGGTTATGACGCACGTCCGCGTCCCATGGACGGGGGTGGGGCTAAACCTAGCCGGGAAGCGTGGCGGCATCGTCCAGGGTGACCGGCCGCCGACATTGGCACTCATGGGTGACCACGGCTCCGAGCAGTACCAGTGCCGATGAATAGTAGACCCACAACAACAGCAATACGACTTCGAGTAGCGAGCCATAGAGTTGAGTATAGACGGCTGCATCCTCCAGATAGGTCACGAAGAGCGCCTTGGCGGAGACCCACAGGAGGCTGAATACAGCGCCGCCGATGGTGGCTTCGCGCCAGGTCGGGCGTTGGTGAGGAAGAAATCGATACAGGCAGGTGACGGAGGCGAAGGCTAGGAGGAAGGGCAGAGAATAAGCGAGGAGAAAGTCATGGGCTGCGATCGCCACCAGGTTCATGCCCAGGAAGCGGGGCGCATACGTCGTGAGCAGTTCGATTGCCTGCGTGGCCACGAAGGAAATGAGGGTCAGAATCCCCAACATCCAGATTAGCGCCACGGCGACGAGTGTGGAGATCAGCGGATGTCGTTTGGCGGCCGTCCCGAAGACGGTGTTCAGGGCATAGTCCAATTCATAAAACACCAATGCGCTGAACCAACCAAATGCCAGAAAGACCGCCCATCGCACTTCTTCCTGTTCGGCCACCCGTCGAATGTCCTTGGCCAGCCGCTCGCCCATGCTGGGGAGAAATCCCTTCAGGAACCCGAGCAGAAACTGATAGCCGATCACATCCTGGCTGACGATGAAACTGATGCCGTACAGCAGCAGGAATACCATCGGGAAGAGGGAGAGAATCGAGTAAAACGCCAGGGAGGCTGCCAGGCTCGGACAACCCCGTCGCCTGAAAGTGTCAAACACGTTGGAGAGAAATGTGAGTTCAGTCATGCAGGCCCGTGGGATTCAGGATTGGTGCGGAGTGATGGTTGCCCCAGATCAAAGCCGGCGGCAGTGATGGCGATCTGCCGGCGTCACGGGGACGGTGGAATCTCGCGAAATGGTGCGTCCAGCGTAAAACGCTATTTGAGGAGAGGCGCTGCCTGGGAGGCCAGCGACCAGAGGCCATTCGGGAACAGACCGAGCAACACGACACCGGCGAGGGCGCAGGCCAGCACGAACGACAACGCCGGAGAGGTCTCCAGCCTTGATTGGGCGGCGGCGGTCCCCTCAGGTTCGCGCATGTACATGACCATCACAATTCGCAGGTAGTAGAAGGCGGAAATTGCCGCGAAAATCACGGCCACAACCGCCAGCCAGGTCATCCCGCCGTTCACGGCGGCCATGAAAATATAGAACTTGCCGATGAACCCTGCCGTTGGGGGAATACCGGCCAGCGACACCAGGAAGACCAGCATGAAGAATGCCGCCAGCGGTTCCCGTTTGGCCAGGCCTGCATAGTCTTCGATGTTCTCGCTTTCCTGCCCTTCCTTGCGCAACATGCCGACCAGCGCAAAGGCGCCCAGCGTCATAAACGAATAGATGGCAATGTAGAGCAAGACGCTGGCGAATCCACCACCCGCTCCATCGCCGCGATGTCCCCCTGCGACCACCACTCCAATGAGGGCGTACCCGGCATGCGCGATGCTGGAATACGCGAGCATGCGCTTGATGCTGGTTTGGACGATCGCCACGAGATTGCCCAGGGCCAGGGTCGCCAGACAAATGATGGTGAACAGGACCGACCAGTCCGCGCTGGCCCCACCCAACCCCTCGACAAAGACCCGGAGGAAGGCGCCGAAGCTGGCCGCCTTTGAGGCGACCGCCATAAACGCGGTGACGGATGTCGGGGAACCTTGGTACACGTCAGGCGTCCACATGTGAAAGGGGACAACCGCCAATTTGAAGCCGAACCCAACGGCGAGCAGGACGAGGGACAGGGACAAGATAGGGTTGGTGGTACCCTGCGTCGTAATGGCGTCCGCAATGGCCGACAACCGGGTGCTGCCGGCCAGACCGAAGAGCAACGAGATGCCATACAGCAAGATGCCGGATGAAAACGCGCCCAGCACAAAGTATTTGGCGGAAGCCTCCAGTGATCGAGGCTCGGTCCGCTTGAGTCCGGCCATGACGTAGAGGGAGAGCGACATCAATTCCGTGCCGAGGTAGATCGTGAGCAGGTCAGCTCCGGAGACCATGACCATCATGCCCGCCAGCGCCAGCAGGATAAAGCCGTAATACTCGCCGATGCTCAATCGTTCAGCCTTCAAGTAGGCGAGCGAGAGCAGGACGGTGAGTCCTGTCACGATATAGAGGAGGAGCTTCCAAAATGCGGCATAGGAATCAAGGATGACCATGTTGCTGAAGGCATAGGTGTGGCCGGTCATGTGCGAAGCGGTCACGCCGATGCACATGGCGAGTGCACCCAGGGTCAGCCAGGCGAGCACGTCCTTCTTGGCGGCTTCGAGGATGGGGTCCAAGGCCAGCACGAGGCAGGCCGCTCCGATGACAATCAGTTCAGGGAGGATCGCCAGAAGGTCTTGAAGCGAAATGCTCATCGTGTTGGTGCCTGTTCAGAAGATGAAATGGGCTGCGCGGCGGCAACGGCCGCTTCTGCCGACGCCGCAAGCGGAGTTGCCGGTTGCATCGTCGCATAGGCGGGAGCCTTGGTTCCGTTCAACAGCTGTGTGACGCTGGCGTGCATACGGCTCAGGAGCGGGTTCGGGAAGATTCCGAGGACGAACACCAGCACGATGAGCGGTACCAGCGTGGCCGTCTCCCTGGCATTGAGGTCGAGGAGATGGGTGCGATGGGCGGCAGACGGGGTTCCGAACACGACGCGCTGCATAAGCCAGAGAATATACGCGGCGGCCAGAATGACTCCGAGTGCGGCCAGGGCGGTTGCAAACTGGCTCCAGACGAACGTGCCGGCCAGCACGAGAAACTCCCCCACGAAACTATTGGTGCCTGGAAGGCCCAGCGAGGACAAGGCAAAGATCATCAGAAACAGCGCGTAACGCGGCATGGGACCGGCCAATCCGGTGTTGTCGGCAATCTGACGGCTATGCGTCCGTTCATACACGATGCCGACGCAGAGGAAGAGCCCGCCGGTCGTGATGCCGTGATTGACCATCTGCATGACCGCGCCTTCGATCCCCTGAATATTCAGGACGAAGATCCCCAATGTGACAAAGCCCATGTGGCTGACACTGGAGTAGGCGATCAGTTTCTTGATGTCCGTCTGGGCCAGGGCCATGTAGGCGCCATAGATAATCGCCACGATCGAGAGGGCGATCATCGGTTTGGTAAAGGCCACGGTGGCGTCCGGCAGCATGGGCAACGTGAAGCGCAGGAAGCCGTAGGTGCCCATCTTGAGCAGGACGCTCGCCAGGATGACGCTCCCTGCGGTCGGGGCCTCCACGTGGGCATCCGGCAACCAGGTGTGGAACGGGAACATCGGCACCTTCACGGCGAAGGCGGCAAAGAAGGCCAGGAAAAGCCACATCTGGAGCGTGGCGCCATAGGTCCCGCGGCTCAACTCCAGAATATCGAACGTATGGCCGCCTTGGAAGTACAGCGCGAGGATGGCGACCAGGAGGAGGACGCTACCGGCCAGGGTATACAGAAAGAACTTAATGGCGGCATACAGCCGGTTGGGACCGCCCCAGACGCCGATCAACAGATACATCGGGATCAGCATAGCTTCCCAGAAGACGTAGAACAGGACGAAGTCCAGCGCGACGAACACACCCAACATGGCCGTTTCCATCACCAGCAGCATGGACATGAAGAGCGGCACCCGTTTCTCGATGGCGGTCCAGGACACGGTCACGCAGAACGGCATGAGGAACGTCGTCATGAGCACGAGCGGGAAGCTGATGCCGTCCATGCCGAGGCTGTATCGCACCGGCGGGGAGTTGATCCAGGAGGCATGCTCCACAAACTGCATCTGTGCAGTGGAGGAGTCGAACAACCACCACAGCGGGAGCGAGAACAGGAAGGTACAGAGCGTGAAGCCCAGCGCCACCCACCGCGACGACTCCGCTTTGACCAAGAAGCAAAGTACCGCGCCGATCAGCGGGAAAAAGACGATCAGGCTCAACCAGGGAAATGACGTCACGAAAATCTACTCCACGGGTGAAACGCGAAACGTGAAACAGGACTCACCGGGCGTTAGGGATTCCAAAGTCTCTTTCAACTACAGCAGCAAATACACCGTCAGGATGACCACGGCGCCCAATGTCATCCCGAGCGCATAATGCTGTGTTTGTCCGCTCTGCGTCAGGCGAATGAGCCAGCCTCCCCAGGCAATCGCGCGGGCCACTCCATTGACCGCCCCATCAATAATGGCCACATCGATATGCTTCCACATTCCTTCTGCGGCGGAGAGCGTCGGGCGGACGAACGACCGGTCGTACGCCTCATCGATATACCACTTGTGCAACGATAACTCGTAGGCGGCCCGCCATTGCTGGGCGAGGCGCTCAGGGAGCGTCGGGTTCAGCACGTACAGATAGTAGGCGGCGGCGATTCCGCTCAATCCCATCAGCGTCGCCACGGCCATGATGCCGACGGCTGCGCCCCCGTCATGATGCGCCCCTCCTTCGCCGTGGAACACCGGTTCCAGGAACGTTGGGATGCCCAGGTATCCGGCGACGATACTCAGTACGGCCAGTACCATCAGCGGGGCTGTCATGGTGGTTGAGGGCTCATGGACATGCTTGGCGTGGTGCGCATCGACACGCGATGTGCCCCAGAAGGTGACGAAGACCAGCCGGAAACTGTAGAACGCGGTGACGCCGGCCGTGATCAACCCGCAGATGGTCAAGACCTGGCCCAGCGGACCGGCTGACCAGGCGGATACGAGCAGGTCGTCCTTGCTGAAGAATCCGGCGGTGAGTGGAAAACCGGCCAAGGCCAGTGAGCCGATCAAAAACGTCCAATAGGTGACGGGCAGTTTGTCTTTTAAGCCGCCCATGTGACGCATGTCCTGTTCATGGTGCAGGGCGATGATGACTGATCCGCAACCCAGGAACAGGAGGGCCTTGAATGCGCCGTGCGTCAGCAAATGGTACATGCCGGCGCTGTATGCGCCCAAGCCGCAGGCCATCACCATGTAGCCAAGTTGGCTCATGGTCGAGTACGCCACGACGCGCTTAATGTCGGTCTGGGTCAGGGCGATGGTGGCCCCTAACATCATGGTGATGCCACCGATGACGGCAACAACGGTCAGTGCCGCGGGCGACAAATTGTACAACGGGGACAGCCGTGCCACCATGAACACCCCGGCCGTCACCATGGTGGCGGCATGGATGAGGGCCGAAATCGGGGTCGGACCTTCCATGGCGTCCGGGAGCCACACATGCAAGGGCACTTGCGCCGATTTGCCGACCGCACCGGTGAACAGCAGGAGGCAGATCATGGTCATGACCGACACGTCCCAGGTGCCGCCGAACGGGCCGAGCAGGTTCGTCGTCTTGGATGCCAGGTCCTGCGCGTGCGCAAAGACGGTGGCGTAGTCGAGCGAGCCGAAGGAATACCAGACCAGGAAAAGCCCCAAGATAAAGCCGAAGTCTCCAACACGGTTGACCAAAAAGGCTTTGGTGGCGGCGGCGCAGGCGCTCGGTCGTTCATACCAATGCCCGATGAGCAGGTAGGACGAGAGTCCGACGGCTTCCCAGAACACGAACAACTGCAGCAGGTTGTCCGCCATCACCAGCATCAACATGGAGAAGGTAAACAGGGCGATGTAGGCGAAGAAACGCGCATACCCCGGTTCACCGTGCATGTACCCGATGGTGTAGATGTGCACCAGCGTGCTGACGGTTGTGACCAGGATCAACATGACGGCCGTCAGGCGATCGATGGAGATGCCGATGTGAATGTCCAGATTCCCCGAGGTCAGCCAGGTGTAGAGGGTGACATTGATAGGGGCGCCGGTGGCCACGTCATGCAGCGCCAGCAACGACAGCAGGAAGGAGCCTACCATAGCCGGAACCGCCACGAGGTGCGCGCGGTCTTTGATCCACTGTTCGCCGATACCGACGATCAGAAACGAAAACAGGGGAAGGAATGGAATCAGCGCATACAGCATGGTGCGAGCAGTTACCGTTTCAACAGGTTGAGATCATCGATATACATCGATGAGTTGGTTCGGTGCAGGGCGACAATGATGGCCAGACCCACGGCCACTTCCGCTGCCGCCACGGTCAGGGCGAAAAACACAAAGACCTGCCCCGCCACTTGATGAAAATATTCAGAAAACGCCACGAAGTTGATGTTGGTGGCGTTCAGCATCAGCTCGACCGACAGTAAGATGACAATGATGTTGCGCCGGATGAGGACGCCCACGACCCCGGTGAGGAATACAAACCCACTCAGGACCAGATAATAGGATAAGGGGACTGTCATGTGCGCCTACACGTCATCGGTAACAGGTGATTCATGCTCGTCTTGCTCTGATGATCCCAGCGGTACATCCCGCCCGGCAATCGATCACTTCGTCGTCTCAATAATGTCCTTCTTGGCCAGAATGATCGCGCCGATCATCGCGACCAGCAGGATCAGAGAGGCGACTTCGAACGGGAACAAATAGGTTGAGTACAAGGCCTCGCCGATGACCTCCGTATTGCCCGCTTCTGCGACGGCCTCCGGCGTGCCTCTCGGAGCCGAAGGGGCCGCGCGGAATTGAATCAACAGCAACACGATTTCCGTGCAGAGCGTCACGCCCAGGAGTCCCGCCACCGGGAGTTGATTGTGGTAGCGTTCCTCGGACCGGATGCTGAGCAGCATGACGACAAAGAGATACAACACGAGGATGGCTCCGGCATAGACGACGATCTGCACGGCTGCCAGGAACTCCGCATGGAGGGTGACGTACAGGCCCGCCACGTGAAAAAACATGATCAGCAACGCCAGCGCGCTGTACACGGGATTGCGCAAGGCGACGACGAGCACGGAGGTGCTGGCGATCACTGCAGCAAAGTAGAAAAAGAAAATGTGGTCCATGCGTCCGCTATCGAGTCCGAATCAGGTCAATGACCCTGCCCCCTGTTGCTCCGGTTGTCGGCCCGGTGGCAGCCTGTTCCGCCTCGATCGTCTCTGTGTGGGGGGCCAGCACGGAGGACGAGGCGGGTGGCCTAGTTCTCCTTTTGCGGGAGATGCTTGAACGTGACGTTGAAAAACGCCACGTTCGGATGCTGCAGCTCAAGGCGCTTTTCCCGGACGGGAAACGCGCGGTCGCCGATGGCGAGCAGCTGTTGCTTATTGAGATGGAGTTGACGCTTGTCGTATACGGCCCATTCGAATTCGCGGGTCATGGCCAGGGCGTCCACGGGACAGGCGTCGACGCAGAGCCCGCAGAAGAGACAGCGCGTCATATCCATATAATATTCTTTGGAATATCGCTTGGTCGGTTCGCCGGGGACTTCACCGCTGACGACCCGGATCACCCGTGAAGGGCAGGCCGCTTCGCAGAGATCACAGCCCACGCATTTCTCCGTCCCGTCGTCATAGCGCAACAGGGACAACATGCCCCGGTAGTTGTCCGGCAACAGCCGTTTCTCGTGGGGATATTGCAGCGTGATGGGCTTGTAGTTCAGCAAGTGCGTGAGCGTCGCCTTCATCCCGACCAGGAGTTCATAGAACGTCAGCGTCTTCAGCCAATCGCTGAATGACGACTTCCGCTTGGTATCTGCTGTGACGGCGGCGTTCATGACACTCCGTTAGCGCGGGAAGAAATAGGCGGCAATGGCCGTCAATACGATGTTGCCGAGCGCGATGGGCAACATGACTTTCCAGCCGAATCGCATCAATTGGTCGTACCGCAAGCGGGGCAGCGTGGCCCGCAGCCAGAAGAACAGGAATAGGAAGAAGTAGACCTTGGCGGCAAACCAGACGACGTTTTCAATCCAGGCCAGCGCATCCAAGCCGAGATGTCCCAGGATGGTGCCCGGATAGGGGGCGTTCCATCCGCCCAAGAAGAGGGCCGCGGCGACGCAGGAGACCAGGATCATGTTGGCGTATTCCGCGATAAAGAAAAAAGCGAATCGCATGCCGCTGTATTCCGTGAAGAATCCCGCTACCAATTCGCTTTCCGCTTCCGGAAGGTCGAAG
>WBZQ01002303.1_pt1 | contig 12350 bp, 14 predicted proteins | sample 5204251 | NCBI WGS metagenome assembly WBZQ01 (sample SAMN12412402, study PRJNA552823) | activated sludge metagenome | isolation source: activated sludge from nitrification reactor of wastewater treatment plant... | place: USA: Virginia | collected 2017-09 | reverse complement strand
AGCCGGTTGTTGATGAGGTGATGATGTCGGGTGGCGATGCTCAACGTTCTCAGTTCCTTCGTCGTGATCAATCGCATGGGATCCTCCCTTGTCATGGCCTGTGACTGTATTCCATGCAGGGGGCCCATTCTCAACAAGATATTTCAGCGTCAAACGAGGCGCGCCACCGGTCATTGCCGACAGGCTGTAATGGCGTCTCCATCCATTGGTCGTGGCTCTCATGACGGGAACGCAATAGGCCGCGGATTACATCATGTCCGTCTACAAAGAGATCCGCTTCGACGATGATCGTATCTCCGACGACGGCCAGCCCCTGTGTCATTTCGAATGTGAAGGAGGGCATAGATTTCACTCTGATGAAACCTGTCGTTATTATTTCTCCTGTGATTGTCGGCCGAGATACGCGCAGCCCGATCGATCACGTGCCCTGTCCGGGCAGTAACCGCATCGCTCTTCCATCGAGGTCCTGAGCAGGGCTGGCCTGACTGTGTATCGAGGCATCAGCATCAACGCTCATAGATGCGATTTTCTTCACAAAATTCCTGCTGTCGTGTACCGTACAAGAACCGACTTCAACCGCAGCGGTTGGAGGATGGGTGAAGTGCATCTCACTGCACTGGCGCCGCCTTGATCTAGCCCGAGACATGCTCAATCCCTATCTGATGTTTTGGAGTATCGGTCTGCTGTGTTTTGCCGTCGAATGGCTTAAGCCGGCGCGGCCGATTCCCTACCGTGCCGTATTCTGGCGCGACCTCCTTGCACTGGGCCTGTATAACCTCTGGTTCCTGTCGGTCGTGCAAGTGACCGATCGAATTCCGGTTCCCCAATATCTTCCCGCCAGTCTCTACAATTTGCCCACAACCGGAAAGCTCCTGTTGTTTTACATCGTCGAAGACTTCGGCCTCTATTGGGTCCACCGGCTCATGCACACCAGGCTTGTCTGGCCCGTTCACCGGTGGCATCATTCACCAACCTCTCTCTACTGGCTGGCTGGCATTCGCAGCACGATCCCGCATATTGCGCTCTTCAATCTGACCTATGTCCTGGCCCTTCCGCTCCTGCACGACGCTTCCGGCTGGGCATTCCAGGTCATCATGGTGGAACATATGGTGCGGAACAATTGGATGCACGTGAATGTCACCTGGAAGTCGTCCTGGCTGGAATGGGTGTTCGTGACTCCGCGCTATCATCATATTCACCACAGCAGCGACCCGGCGCATCAACTGAAAAATCTGGGCGCGCTGTTGACGATCTGGGATCGGTTATTCGGGACCTACTGCAATCCCGACGATCTGACCGGTGAATTGAAGTTTGGGCTGAGCGAACGTGTGAACCCGGTACGGCTCGTCATCGGGATCTGACCCCACCGTGGTGCGCTGAGGTTATCTTCCGCACGCGGCAGCTCGAATAAGCTAGAATCTTGGACAGGATGGTATGGGAAAGGTTGTGGAGACGGTGCGAGGTTATTGAGCGCCGTTCTCGCTGATCACCACGAACTGCTTGCGGAACCCGACGACTTTGGCGAGATAGTCCCGGGTCTCCTGGTAAGGCAGGCCGCGGCGAAGCCGGTCATAGAGGGTGGACGGCTGAAGGCCGTTGATCTGCTGTAGAGCGGTACGCTGATCCTTGGCAAAGGTTTTAAACACGTTGCCGGCACCCGTATTGTAAGCCGAGATGACGCAGTATTCCCGCGACACCATGTCCGTGACGTCGTCCAGGTGAGAGTAGGTCAAGACGTTGAGATACGCCGTGCCCAATTCGATGTTGTTGTCAGGATCGAACAGGTAATCCCTGGACGGGGCTTTATCTTCGCCTTTTGCTTTACGATACGCATCCCGCCCTCCGCTGGTGGGCACCAATTGCATCAATCCGTAGGCGGGGGCGGAACTCACGGCAAAGGGATTAAAATTGCTCTCCGTGCGGATAATCGCAAAGACGAGACTGGGGCTGATCTGGTACCGCTCTGCAAACTGGGCCACCACGGTGCGATATTTCTCTGCCTGTTTATGCGAGAAGTTGGTCACCATGGGGATGTTGACGAGATGGGCGGTTTTGGCGCCATTCTCCTGTTCGACCGTCCGGGTCGTGCTTTTGGTCAGGAGCGACTCCGCGAATTGTTCCGCCTCCGTCGGCGTACGAACAGGCTTGCCGGCCTGATTCAGCACCAGGCCAAGCAGGTACGGTTCCTTATCGCCTGTCAGGGTGATTTCTTTGTCCGAAAACAGGTCAACGCTGCGTGGATCGTTCGGAGTCAAGAGCGTGGTCACGACGGCATTCTTCAAGCTCGCGCGAGGGTCCTTCTCGTCAAGGGTCTCGATGAGAATGTTGCCGGCATCGAAGTCCACGATCGCCCGGCTGCGGTAATTCTGGGTATATTTCACGTATTTTTTCTGCTCGGGTAATTTGACTTCCTTCGTGCCCCATTTCTTGCCGACTTCTCCGGTCAACGCCGCCATCAAGGCTTGGAAGTCGCGTTGAATCGCCCGGAGATCTCGAAGCAATGCCTGGGGGTCTCGACCGTACTGCTCGACCCGTTGTCGTGCGATATCGGCCGGATCCTTGCCGTGGACGATGTCTAGAACCGTTCTGCCGGTCGTGCTGCCGACGGCCCGTTCGGCGGCCCCGAGCATTTTGTCGGTGGTTTCACATCCGGAAAACAGCGTCGGGGCGGCGAGACTGAGCAGCAGGAGGAGCCATCGTCGAGTGAGCATGGCGGGAGTATACCGAAGGTGTGGCTGGGAGGAAAAGAGAATTTCCGAAAACGCCATCATCTGCAGGCGGAGAGCCTGTCCCTGCCGTCAGCCGCCGGCCGCGAGGCCGTAAATCCACGTGCTTGACGCCTGGTTTTGAGGGCCGGTACCATAGCCCATCAACGGGAATCCCTGGACGGAAAGGCGGAGGTATGGGGAACGAGCTGGTTGGGATGAAAAGGCGCGCTTCAGTTACGGTATGGTGCTTGGCCGTTGTTCTAGCGATGATGCTGGCGCCAAATCCCGGCCATGCGGCCCAGACGCCGACCGAGGCCGTTCAGGTCACGATGAAGGACCTGCTCTACCTGCTGACCGAACTCAAGGAGACCAGCCGTTCCGTGCAGCGCCAGTGGGAAATCGAGCAGGTGGTGCGGCGCGCATTCAATTTTGAGGAAATGGCTCAACGCGCATTAGGCGAGGGGAGTGAGAAGACCACGAGTGCCGATCGCAGGCAGTTCACGCGACTGTTTGTGCAGGTTCTCCGCGATGATTTGGCCGATAAGCTGCGCGATTATTCGATTCCCCAGGTAGCGTATCTCTCGGAACAAGGCGATGATGCGGAAACGCAGGTCATGGTGGCCCCGGCGGGCCGAGAGGTCGATACCAAGATCGGGTTTTCTGTCGTCCGGCGGTCCGGGCGGTGGCTGATCGATGACGTCAGTATCGACGGTGCCAGTATCGTTGCGACGTACCATGCCCAGTTTTCCCGGATCCTTCGCGACGGTTCCTTCTCCGACCTCATGGAATTTCTCAAACAGAAAGCGGTGGTCGCCTGAATCGTCCGGGCGACTCACGCAGTATTTCCCCGCGATCATTCTGATGCGCCCTCGGCTGTTGCCTGGACCAATGGCCTGATTTCCCGTCTCAGCGACGGAGCCCTCCGCCCGCCCGCTGATGTGTTGTCTGATATGGTGCTCGAATCGTCCTTTCTGGCGCCGGGTCAGTGGTAGGCTTTGAGTGTGACAAGGCCATGCTCATAGGCCCGGAGCAGAAGCTGCTGGCGGCTATTCACGTCGAACTTTTCAAAAATGTTGGTGAGGTGATGGCGGACGGTGATGCTGGAAATGCATAACCGATCGGCAATGTCTTTGTTGGAGAGGGCTTGACCAAGCAATTCGATGATCTCCCGTTCTCGACCGGTTAAGGACGTATCAGGGGATTTCGTCGAGCATGGCGGAGACTTCTCGCGTATGGGCGCGTCCATTGGTGGTGTCCGATGGCTGCGCGCGTTGCGATCATAGACGGTCGTGGTGGCCCGGAGACAGCACACGTGGTGGATCGTGGCTACCAACACCACCGGTGGCTGCATGGTCAGGACAATGCCGTCGATCCCGGACGAGACGGATCCTGCGCCGTAAGGCGCGTCCTCGATACCGCTGATGACAATGATGCGCGTCGTCGGGCCGGATGACTTGACGGCTCGAACCAGCTCTCTCATATCGATATCGGGTGCCATCTCGATGACGAGCACACGGGGATGCGCTCCCGCGACAAGCTTCTCCGCATCGAGCGCGCCCGTAGCTTCGCCTACGAATTGCATAGTGGGCTGTGAGGTCAGCGCCGCTTGGAGGCCGATGCGTACCAGGTGGTGTTTGCTAACAATCCCCACTGTGACTGGGGCATGGTTTGGACGTGGATTGTTCATGAATGGGTTGCTGGAGATAGCGCTTAGAACGATGAGACGGCGGGGCTTTTTGTCGCCTGGCGCCGGCAATATTCATAACAGCTTGAAAGGACCAGGTCGCCGGAGAAGCGCACCGTCCCGCAGACCTGTCCCATGAGCAGAGCCCAGTCAGCAACATGGGCGGCCAATTGAGTCGGAGCCATCCCCTGCGTGCGAAACAGGTTGATGGCGACCATGGAGAGGACCACCTTGAGATGAGATAAGGAGGGACCGTAGCTGAACACGTATTCATGTTGTCCCGTGAAGAGGAGTTGCACGCCATCCCGGGCTTTCATGCCGCGATGTCCGCAGTGAGGACAATACAGGCATTCAAGACCGCTACAGGAGTCATACCCGGCACGCACGTCCGATTCCATCATATGGCCGCAATGAGTCGCAGGACACAGCATCATGATGTTCTCCCCCAGGTAGTCGGTGCGTTGCGCAGTACGGTCTCAGGCGCGATGAAGCGAACGAGTCCCCGACCGGCCGGAGCCTTGTCCGTCTTGCGGGCCGGCCGCTGCCTGAACTCGTCGTTCCGCCTCCAGCCAATCTTCACAGTCGTAGCCATCCTGATGTCCTCGCTGCTGATAGAGCGTGTAGGCCAGCCGTTCGATTCGTGTTCTGATGTCGTCGGTGGTATCTGAGCTTTCGGCCTGAGGCGACGGCTGGAGCCGGTCCTTCCGTTTGGGTATCGCTCTGCTGGTGGCGCCTCGAGAAATGTTGCGTAGGGGTTCATCGGCGGCAGGTGACTGTGCATTCCGTTCTGGCATGATGACTACTCCTTGCCGATCAGGCCGGCGTCTCAGGTGTGGCTATGAAGGTACGTTACTGAAGTCGGATGCAGGGTATGCCGAGCGTCGTCAGGAGGACCTTTTCCACCGGATGTTCCCGCGGGAGGCCGGCGGGTTCCGTAGGCAGTGCGTCGATGGACTGAGAGACGCCGCTTAAGGGAGAACGCAGCGACGGTGTGAGGGCAAGAACAGGCGCTTGCGGACACAGCGCGTTGACGGTACGGAGTGCATCCATCGCCGGAGTGTCCCGGAGGGATCCACCGGAATCGTGACTGAGAAGAATGGCTTCCGGCTGAATTTCGCCGAGTTGCGGGAGTGTGGACTCCAGGTCTCGCACCAGTACGGCATGGTACCCTCTGGTGGCCAGGCAATCGGCCAATTTGAGCCCGAACTGCATCGCAGAATCGACAATCATGACTCGTGATCTTCCCGCTTGCTTGATAGGGTGCATCATGGGAGTCATCGGTGGGCCTCCTTGTTCATCACCTGGTCCATTGCAGCGATCCCCACGGACGTGTTCGTGATGGGGACGACATGGTGCAAAGCATTCGCTCCTGGGCGTGGGAGGGACACCATGTACTGGAAGCGAGCCAGGGGACGCAGAATGAGCGTCCCTTTGCGTGACAGGATGTCCACCGCCATGAAGACCTGATTCCAGGTACAGGTATGGAGTTGCTGCGCCAGGGCTTCCAGCGTGCAGGCTCCGCGTCGTGTCAGTTCTCGAGTAATCAATCCCTCTATGTCGTCGAGCGTGGTCATGTGATCGTTCCCTTTGGGGGGTGCACTGCACGGCGTCTTCTCAAGGGTGCAAATTGAATACCCTCTGCCGTTCCGGTCTTCGAGGCGACTCAGCGGACTCAACGAGACGCGACAGTGCTAGGTGTACCTCTTGGAGAGCCTGTACACCATCGCCCTTTGCGCAAAATGCGTGTCGCCGTTCTGGCAGGGGAAGCTGTCGCCGTTTATGCTACGAATTTTGGCGGAGGGGCATGAACACAGTCTGAGGGCGGTCAGGACACGAGACGGTTGACCAGACGATTCTCGATGGCGTAGTGCGTCAATTCGGTATTATTCTTGAACTGCATTTTTTCGAGGATCCGCGCGCGGTAGGTATTGACGGTGCTGATTCCCACGCAGAGGTCGTCCGCGATCTCTTTCAGGCTTTTGCCGACCGCAATCAAGCACATGACCTGGTACTCGCGATCGGAAAGCAGTTCGTGGAGAGGCCGCCCGACCTCCTCGTTGAGATTGGCGACGAGTAATTCCGCCATGGAGGCGCTGACAAACTTCCCACCCCCCAGGATTTTTTTGAGGGCTTGGACCAGTTCGTTCGGCGCGCTGTCTTTCGTGAGATATCCCGAAGCTCCCGCTTTGAGCATTCTCCGGGCCAGCTGATCTTCAGGGTAGGCGCTGAGCACCAGCACCGGAAGTTTCGGGCAGACCTGCTTGAGGTCCTTGAGCGCATCAAGGCCGCTTTTCCCCGGCATGCCGACGTCGAGCACCACGATATCCCAGGTGAATTTCCTGATCCGGTCGATCATTTCCTCCGCGTTGCGGGCTTCGCCGATGACGGCGCCCTGAAACTGCTCGTTGAGGATTTGTTTGACGCCTTGTCGAACCACCGCGTGATCATCCACGACAAGAATTTTTGTCACGATGTGCTCCATCTGTTGCGTCTGGTCCAAAGGGGGACCGGTCATGATGGCCCAAGTCTGCTTCGGGCTCACTCGTGGGACGGTTGTTCAAGAGGAATCCGCACTCGTACCGTGGTGCCCGATTCGCTATTGCCTGTGAAGGTGATGTTGCCGCCGAGCAGCAGGGCGCGTTCGCGCATACCGACCAAGCCCAGGGATTGGGGATCGGCCAGCTCGGTGTCCGTGATGCCGCGCCCGTTGTCGCGCACTTCAAGGACCAGCCCGCCCGCCTGCTCCTGAAGGGTGATCTCGACGACGGAGGCCTTTGCATGGCGCACCACATTGGTCAGGATTTCCTGAAAGATTCTAAACATGGCGGTCGATGCGGTCTGTGAGAGGGATGCGGACCGCAAGTAGACGTCGAGCCGGCATTGTATGCCGGTGCGTGACTGAAATTCGTGCGCCTGCCATTCAATGGCCGGGATCAGGCCGAGTTGATCAAGGACAATGGGGCGCAGTTCCGTGGCTATTCTGCGCACGGACTGGATCGTGGCGTCGATGAGTTCGGAAATGGATTCGAGGCGCGTGTGCACAGTCGGCGTCACGACGGGGAGCTGATCGCGCAACAAGGAAAGTTCAAGCTTCACGCCGGTTAACGACTGGCCGAGTTCATCATGGATCTCGCGGGCGATCAGAATCCGTTCTTCTTCTCGCACCGATTCCAGGCGGGCGCTCAGATTTCTCAGCTGATCATGCGAGGCGGTCAGTTGCTGCTCAGCCCGTTTGCGATCGGTAATGTCAAGAAAGACCACCACGGCGCCGGTGACCTGCCCCTGTTCGACAACCGGGAAGGAGGAGTACTCCACCGGGAATGAGGTCCCGTCCTTGCGCCAGTACACTTCATCATTGACCTTGCGGCCTTTTCCATCCGCCAGTGTCTCGTGGATATGGCAGCGGGTCCGACGATACGCGCCGCCGTCGCCTAGGGAATGATGAATACGTTCGTGCATGTCCTGGCACAGCAGTTCATCGGGTGAAAACCCTAACATGCGCGATGCCGCTGAATTGATAAACGTGCAACGGCCCTGTCGATCCAGGCCATAAATGCCTTCTCCCGTGGATTCCAGCAGGAGGAGGCGGTCCTTGGCGAGTTGCTGGCGGATTTCTTCCGCCCGCTGTTTATCGGTAATGTCGGTGGCGATTCCGCAGAGCGCATAACCGCGGCCTTCAGCGTTACGCAAGGGAAATTTGACCACAATGCTGGTGTGGGGGCCATCGTCGTGCAACGCCGTTTCTTCGAAACGCATCGGCGCGTCGGCTTCCAGCACCTTCCGGTCATTCGCGCGAAATGCCGCCGCCTGGTCGGGGGGAAAGATTTCCTCGTCAGTTTTACCCACCAGATCCTTTTGCGCCACACGGGAAACCGTCTCAAATTGCCGGTTGGCTTGGAGGTATCGTCCCTCCAGATCTTTGAGGAAGATTAAGGCAGGACTGTGGTCCATGATCGCTCGAAAGCGGTTTTCGCTGTCCCGGAGGGCTTCATCCGTGCGTCTGGTTTCGGTAATGTCGCGAAAGACCACGACGCCGCCTTTGATCAGTCCCATCTCATCGCGTAAGGGTCGGGCGGACACATCCAGCCATTGGTCGTTACGCTGATGCCGGCGCTTGAGGAGCAGCGTCGCGCCGGTTACAGATTCTCCACGGATGGCCCGTGCGAGCGGGATGTCCCGAGTCGCGCAAGGTGTCACCCTGTCAGGAAGAAAGATGGTGAAGTCATCGGACCACTGACCGACGGTCCGTTTGGCCGGGGCACCTCCCAGGATGTGCTCTGCTGCGGGATTCCAGACGCGAAAGGTGCCGGTTTCATCGGCCATCACCACACCGTCGGCCATGCTGTTGAGGACCGATTGGAGGAACCGCGTCTGTTCGCGCAGCTCTTCTTCCAGCCGCTTGCGGCCGACGGCATACCGCAGCGCGCGCGCGAGAAGGGGGGCCGAGGTCTGTCCTTTGATGAGATAGTCTTGCGCTCCGGCCTGAATGAGATGCAGCCCTAATTCTTCATCCTCCAGTCCGGTCATCAGCACAATGGGAATCCCCTGCGCTGCGGCATGCATCCTGATCAGGGTTTCGATGCCCTGGCTGTCGGGCAAGGAGAGATCGAGCAGAATCACATCGATCAGGGATTCGCTCAGAGATCGGATCCCCGCATCGAGACGGCCCACGTGCGTGAGGGTGAACTGCCCGTCCCCGGTTTGCGCGAAGAGCTCACGCACCAGGCGAATGTCCCCCGGGTTATCTTCAATCAACAGGACATGGATCGGCCGGCTAGTCATGCGGCTCCATGCTGATGGGATACCGGCAACACCACGATCCCCAGCCAAAAGTCTTCGATCGAACGCACCACCCGCACGAACTGGTCCAGGTCGACCGGTTTCGTGATGTAGCAGTTGGCATGGAGATTATAACTTTTCAGCACATCCTGTTCGTCTTGCGAGGTTGTGAGCACCACCACCGGGATGCGCTTCAAATTGTCGTCGGCCTTGATATCGGCGAGCACTTCGCGGCCGTCTTTTCTGGGCAGGTTCAGATCCAGGACGATGAGGTGCGGATGCGGCGCCGCGGTATAGGAGCCCTGCCGACGGAGAAAGGCCAAGGCCTCGACCCCGTCCTTGACGACCGTCAGATGATTGATTACCTTGGCTTCCTTCAAGGCCTCGATGGTCAAACGAACGTCTCCGGGATTGTCTTCCACCAGGAGAATTTCAATCGGTTTCACCAGTTCGGGGACGACCATCGTGATGGCTCCTTTGGCTTGCGAACGTGAATTATTCGACTCCTGTTGTATCACCTTCTGAACGAGTGTTGGAGATCTTCGGCGACGGGTCGGGAATGCTGAACCAGAAGGTCGCCCCTTTCCCTGGTTCAGCCTCCACCCACATGCGACCCCCATGACGTTCGACAATCTTCTTGCAGATTGCCAGGCCAATGCCGGTTCCCGGGTATTCCGCCCTCGTATGGAGCCGTTGGAAAATGACAAAAATCCGCCCGGCAAATTGCGGGTCAATGCCGATTCCCTCGTCGCGAACCGAAAAGAGCCATTCATCCTCTTTTCGTTGGGCCGATATGTGGATGCGTGGCGGCTGGTCGCCGTGAAACTTGATGGCATTGCTTAGAAGGTTTTGAAAGACCTGCGCCAACTGTTTGGCATCGCCTCTGACCGTCGGCAAGCGGTTGTGGGTGATGACGGCCTGGCTTTCCTTGATGGCGCTCAGCAGATTATCCATTGCATATGAGAGCACCGCACCCATGGGTGTGGGCTCAAACGGCTGGCTTCCCGTGCTGACCCGGGAATAGGCGAGCAGGTCCTGAATCAGCTTCTGCATGCGGGTGGCGCCATCGACGGCATAGGCGATGAATTCATCCGCATCGGCGTCCAGTTTCCCTCGATAACGCTTGGCGAGGAGTTGGGTGTAACTGCTGACCATCCGTAGCGGTTCTTGGAGGTCGTGCGACGCCACATAGGCGAATTGCTGGAGATCGGCATTGGAGCGTCCCAGCTCAGCCACGGATTTCTCGAGGTCCTGCCGCGTTTTAATGAGTTCGGACCGTTCGCGCCCCAATTTCCACGAAACCAGGATGCCGAATCCCGTCAAGGGCAGGATGACGAGGAGGCCGATGCCGCCGACCGTCCAGAGCAAGCGATCGACAGGCGCATAGACTTGGTCATGGCTTTGACGGAACAACACAATCCACTCAAAGCCTGGAAATTCACGATAGCCTCTGGTCGAGGCATACCCGGTGACAACCGAGTGCCTGCGGCGGTGGTGGACCTCTTCGAGAAATCCCGACTGGTTCCGGTCCGAGGCCGCTCGGGATCTCGAGGGAATCTCCAAGACCAATGGTCCCTTCGCACTGTCCGCTGAGACTTGTTTTTCGCTGATGATGGCTCCGTCCCGGGTGAGCAGCAACCAGTCATAGGGGGTTTGGCCGTACCGCAGTCTGCCTTCCTGTTCGAAGATCGAGCGCAGATTTTCGATCGGAACCCGGCTGGCTACCACCCCACGAAACTCTCCTCGCGCCCCGTAGATCGGTGCCATGTATCCGACCGACTTTGCCCCGGCCGCAGGAGACACCGGTTCCAAGTGGATGTGTCCTGACTGCCGAACGGCCTCGAAGGCCGCACGATTGATCGGTGCGGCGCCTGGCGTGGGGTGTGTGTCGGTAGCCGCGATCACCGTTCCGTCGGCATCGGTGATGCCCAGCCAGCTGTAATACCAGTAGAGCCGGTGGTAATGCTGGAGCCGGGCGGTTCTCTCTTCCGATGTGCCTTCCCGGATCACCCCGTCGTTGGCAAACAACTGGATATCGCCATAGCGCTCGAACAGGACGCGATCGACGGCGTCTGCGACGGCCGCGGCGTTCATGGCAAGTTCGTTCCCTCGTTCCGCGACCAGCATGGCGCGCAGGAAAGACAGGGCATACAACCCCAAGGCGGTGGCGATGAAAAAGCAGAGCACGAGGAGGGTCGGCAATAGGCGTTCCGTCCACCGGCTGTTGGTATGGAATGTTATGGGCTGCACGGTTGTTGTCGGGAGCGCGATCATGTCAGGTGACCGGAGGGGAATGCCTTAATAGTGTAACCTGTTCAGATAGGCAGATGCACGAGGGGGGAGGCGGCTTCCTACCCAGGCCTGCGTTTGATTGACTCCGGGCCGGCGTCCGGGTAGGTTCGGACCATCCTGCAGGTGGACAGAACGCGATGGTGACCATTTCAACACATGTCTCGATTCCAGATGAGGAGATCGAATTGACGGCGATGCGGGCGCAAGGCGCCGGCGGGCAACACGTCAACAAGGTCTCGTCTGCGATTCACCTCCGGTTCGATATCCGCAGGTCCTCCCTGCCCCCCTTTTACAAACAACGTCTCTTAGAGGTGCGCGATCATCGTATTTCGCGTGAAGGGGTGATCATCATCAAGGCGCAGGACTCGCGGAGCCAGGAGCGGAACCGTGCACTGGCCTTGGAACGGCTGGTGGACTTGGTTCGACAGGCGGCAACTCCGCGGATACCGCGTCGCCCAACCAAACCGACCAAAGGGTCCAAGAAAAGACGGTTGGAGGATAAATCGAAACGAGGCCAGCTCAAATCTTTGCGAAGCCGGCCTCAGGAACAGTGAAGGACCGGAGAAAAAGAAAAGGGGCGCTTCGGATGAAGCGCCCCTTCGGAGACGAGACGAATCTCGTCATGAATTAGAAGCGGTTGCGTCCGCCGCGGTTATCGCCGCCGCCAAACCGTCCACCCCCGCCGCCACCGGAGCGAGCTTCTTGAGGCTTCGCTTCATTGACAGTGAGTTGCCGGCCATCCATGTCCGAACCGTTCAACGCCGTGATGGCTGCCTTGGCTTCTTCCGCCGTGGACATTTCCACGAAGCCGAAGCCGCGTGATTGTCCGGTGAACTTGTCCGTGATCACGCGCGCCGATTCAACGGTGCCATGAGCGGAAAACAAGT
>WBZQ01002302.1_pt1 | contig 12356 bp, 12 predicted proteins | sample 5204251 | NCBI WGS metagenome assembly WBZQ01 (sample SAMN12412402, study PRJNA552823) | activated sludge metagenome | isolation source: activated sludge from nitrification reactor of wastewater treatment plant... | place: USA: Virginia | collected 2017-09 | reverse complement strand
TGCATAATAAGACCTAGTACCACAATCCAGACTAAAGTGATTGGAATAAAGACTTTCCAACCTAATCGCATGATTTGATCATAACGATATCTCGGAAAAGTTGCGCGAAACCAGAGGAAAAAGAATAAGATAAATGCTATTTTCAATAATAACCAAATAAAGCCAGGTATCAATGTGAAAGGCATGACATCAACAGGTGGCAACCATCCCCCTAGGAACATAATAGACGTCAACGTAGCAACCAATATCATATTAGCGTATTCCGCCAAAAAGAATACGGTGAATGCCATACCAGAGTAATCTACATGGAAACCTGCAACGATTTCAGACTCTCCTTCCGCCACATCGAAGGGAGCACGATTGGTTTCCGCAACACCCGAAATCAAATACACTAAAAACATCGGGAAAAGCGGTATCAAATACCAGTTCAATAAACTACCGCCCTCTTGCCCACTAACAATATCGCCTATATTCAAACTCTGCGACAGCATCAATACGCATACTAGCGCAAAACCCATAGCCAACTCATACGACACCACTTGTGCTGCCGAGCGCATTGCCCCCAAAAATGCATATTTTGAATTAGAAGCCCATCCAGCAATAATAACACCGTATATTCCCATTGAAGTCATTGCCAGTATGTAAAGCAATCCTGCGTTAATATCTGCAAGCACTAATTCTGGAGAAAATGGAATAACGGCCCAAGCCGCTAGGGCCGGCATAATTGTCAGTACCGGAGCCAAGACAAATAAGAACTTATTAGCTCCTGTCGGAATAATAATTTCTTTCATGATTGCCTTGACAGCATCGGCAATCGGCTGCCCCCATCCTCGCAACCAGGGAATTCCAAAGAAAGTCACTCGATTTGGACCAACACGAATTTGCATATATGCAATGATCTTCCTTTCTGCAAAAGTAAGATAAGCAACACCTAGCAGTAAAGGCACAACAATGGCGAAAATAAATATCATGTTTGTCGCCAATGAAAACAGCATACTTCCCCACTGTATTCCAAAAAACTGAACAAAATATTGTTGAATCGTTTCCATCAACTGCAAACCCCGTCTATCACCATTACACTTTCTCTACGTTTATTGCACCAAACAAATCACCTAATAACTGAGTATCAGGATGTGCACAAGCAATACGTACACAATTATTCGGCAACTTATCATCACAATCCGCTTGAAGCTGAATGACAACTTCGCCCTGTTGCACTTTAACCGTACTTCCTACATCGACATTCAATTTTGACATTAATCCTAAAGACATCAATGCCTTAGGTGGCAATGCATCGTTTGTTTGTTGCAGCGATTCCGCGCGCCTAACAATTGGATCTGCTCGATAAATAGGTACTTCACCAACACGCTGTAAATCCTGTTGATCAGTCCCATTTATTTTTAAATTAAAATCCTTCAACACATTATTCAAATGAATTGTAATATCAAACTCAGGTGGAAATATTTCTGTACGAATCTGTTCTGGCGCATCATAATCAAAATTATCCAATGCCAGTAAATTCGCCAGAACACGCAAAATTTTCCATGCAGGACGCGCTTCACCAGATGGGGAAACAACACCATTGAAACTTTGAATTCGCCCTTCTGTATTAACAAAAGTACCAAAAGTTTCCGTGAAGGGCGCCATAGGCAGCATCACATCAGCATAATCAAGTATATTACCTTTATACACACTCATTGACACTACAAATTGTGTCTTTTTCACAGTCTCTAGTGCTTTTTGTGAATTATACGCATCGAATTCCGGCTCAATGTTCATCAACAATAATGCACGACATGATTCTTCGGGAAGATCTGATGAAAAACCTAACATTTGTGCTGCATTCAATCCAGGAATATTAGGAAATTCATTCTGCTGAGTACTCCTTAGCGCAAATGCATTAGGTACTGCACCTACCAAATAGGCACCAACACTGTTTGCCGCTTCACCTAATATTCCAAAATTTGCTCCAGTAATTTTTGCTATCAAACCAGCCAGTAAGGTAATTTTTGAATAATCAGGATGATGTTGCGCCAAATTCCCCAAATAAACCGAAGCTGAAGTAGTACTTTCAATGAGACTAGCGGCAATCGCAAAATGACTTGAGTTTGTTTCAACAACTAATGAATCAATGTATGGTTTAATTTCATCAGAAACTTGTAATCCGCTGATCTGAATCGCCGCTTTTAATACTTTCGCAAGCGACTCAGTAATACTATTGGGTGCGACAATTATTTTATGAGTTACCTTAGTTAATAATTCGTCATCCACCGAATTGATGATGCTTAGTTGCATGCCATTTTTTATGGCTTGGCGAAAACGTTGCGCGATTAATGGATGGTCTTTTCTAAAGGTACTACCAATCACTAATACAGATTTTAAATGTGATAATTGCGTAATACTATTTCCTAACCAAGGTGCACCTTGTAAATATTTATCGCCGCAAAAATCAGATTGACGTACACGATGATCGATATTATTGCTACCTACTGCACGAATTAATTTTTGTAATAAATAAAGCTCTTCGCAAGTACTATAGGGCGATCCAATTGCACCGATGCTCTTCACACCATATTCATTTTTTATAGCAAGCAGCTTAGTTGCTGTAAATTCTAAAGCTTCTTGCCAATCGCACTCACTCCACTGACCATCACGTTTAATCATCGGTCGAGTCAATCGATCTTCAGAATTCAAACCTTCATAGGAAAAACGATCTTTATCCGATAGCCAGCATTCGTTAACATCTTCATTTTCTCGCGGCAAAACACGCATTACTTTATTTTGCTTCACTTGCACAACTAGGTTTGAACCTAATCCACAATGCGGACTGATAGATTTTCTACGCGATAATTCCCAAGTACGCGCAGAATAACGAAATGGCTTACTAACTAATGCTCCCACTGGACAAAGATCAATGACATTCCCGGATAATTCGGAATCAACTGTTTTTCCAACAAAGGCTAGAATCTCAGAATGCTCTCCACGGCCAGCCATTCCAAGTTCCATAATGCCAGCAATCTCTTGACCAAAACGAACACAGCGCGTGCAATGAATACAGCGTGTCATATCGGTTGAAATTAACGGTCCCAAATTTTTGTTGGTAACCACACGCTTTGATTCTGTATAACGTGACTCACTCGCACCATAACCAACGGCTAAATCTTGTAGCTGACACTCACCACCTTGGTCGCAAATCGGACAATCCAACGGATGATTAATCAACAAAAACTCCATCACACCTTTTTGTGCCGTTACCGCTTGCTGTGAGTGTGTAAAAACCTTCATGCCATCCATTACTGGAGTTGCACAAGCGGGCAACGGTTTGGGCGCTTTCTCAACCTGCACGAGACACATACGGCAATTAGCCGCAATGGACAATTTCTTGTGATAACAAAAATGTGGGATATAAATGCCAACTTGCTTTGCACCATCCATAATGGTGCTGCCTTTGGGAACGGATACTTGCTTACCGTCGATTTCTATATTGATCATCAGGTTAAACTTGTTGGATTGTGTTCAAATTTTATTCTTAGCAAAAAATCAGACCATGCATCTTTTATGCTCAACATGGTATATAAATTCATCACGGAAATGTTGAATCATGGCTCTTACCGGCATTGCTGCCGCATCACCTAACGCACAGATGGTTCGACCTTGTATGTTATCTGCCAAATTATTGAGTAAGTCCATATCCTCCACACGTCCTTTTCCGTGTTCAATACGATTTACGATTCGGTACAACCACCCGGTACCTTCTCGGCACGGTGTACATTGACCACAAGATTCCTCGTAATAAAAATACGATAATCGTTCAAGCGCTCTGACCATACAGGTCGTCTCATCCATGATAATAACAGCTCCAGAGCCCAACATTGATCCCGCTTTTGCGATAGAATCGTAATCCATGTCAGTATTCATCATGATCTCACCTGGCAAAACTGGCATCGATGATCCCCCAGGAATACAGCCTTTTAATTTTCGTCCACCACGCATACCACCCGCCATTTCAAGTAGTTCCGCAAAAGGTGTACCTAACGGAATCTCATAATTCCCCGGCTTATTTACATGACCTGATATGGAAAAAATCTTAGTTCCGCCATTATTAGGTTTACCTAATTCCAGATATTTTTGCCCTCCATGTCGAATAATCCATGGAACCGAAGCAAATGTTTCTGTATTGTTAATTGTAGTTGGTTTACCGTAAAGACCAAAATTCGCAGGAAAAGGAGGCTTAAAACGCGGTTGCCCTTTTTTACCTTCAATAGACTCCAATAAAGCAGTTTCTTCTCCACAAATATAAGCACCATATCCATGGTGATTATATAATTGGAAGCTAAATGATGAACCTAGTATGCTATTCCCAAGCAAACCAGCTGCACGAGCTTCATCTACAGCTTCTTCCATGCGCTCATAAACAGCCCAGATTTCACCGTGGATATAGTTATAACCTACTTTGACACCCATCGCGTAGGCAGCAATAATCATCCCTTCAATCAACAGGTGAGGATTATATCGCATAATATCGCGATCTTTGAATGTTCCCGGTTCACCTTCATCCGAGTTACAAACAATGTACTTGTCGCCTTCATACCCTTTTGGCATAAAGCTCCATTTCAAACCTGTGGGAAAACCCGCTCCACCGCGACCTCGAAGTGCTGATTTTTTAACTTCCTCTATAACTTGCTCGGCACTAATATTCTCCGATAATATTTTCCTCAGTGCGACATAGCCTTCGCGTTTCTCATAGCTTTTTAGGCGCCAGTTATCAGGATTGGAACTATCAACACCATACATAAGCGTCAGTGGATACTGATTACTCATCGCTCAGATCCTTTAACAATTTATCAATCATCTCATTCGACATGAAACTACACATTCGCTTATTATTTACCAACAAAACTGGCGCATCACCACATGCACCGAAGCATTCACCTTCTTTTAAAGTGAATTTTCCATCCCTGGTCGTTTGATTAAATTCAATACCAAGCTTTTTCTTGATATACGCAGCGGATTCATTACTCCCTGATAATGCACATGGCAGATTAGTACAAACCGTAATCTTATATTTACCCACCGGCTCCAGATCGTACATATTATAAAACGTCGCCACTTCATATACTGCTATAGAAGGCATATCCAGATATTCTGCAACGAAATTGATTGTCTCATTTGCCAACCAACCTTTTTCATCTTGCGCTATAGCAAGCGCAGACATCACCGCCGATTGCTTTCTATCACTCGGATATTTTGCAATCTCTCGATCTATTTTCTTAAGAGAATCAGCACTTAACATCTTTATCTATCAATTTCACCAAAAACTATATCTTGTGTACCAATGATTGCGACGACATCGGCAATCATATGCCCTCGAGACATTTCATCCAATGCCGCCAAATGTGCGAATCCTGGAGCACGTATTTTAAGTCGGTAAGGTTTATTCGCACCATTTGAAACCATATAAATACCAAACTCTCCCTTAGGATGCTCTACTGCCGCATAAACCTCACCCGGTGGAACATGAAAGCCCTCAGTAAATAATTTGAAATGATGAATCAATTCTTCCATATTCTGTTTCATCTTGACCCGAGATGGCGGTGCCACTTTATGATTATCGACTATTACTGGACCTGGGTTTTTACGTAGCCAATCCACGCACTGCTGAATGATGCGATTAGATTGACGAAATTCCTCGATACGTACTAAGTAACGGTCATAACAATCACCATTAACCCCTACAGGAATATCAAACTCAACTTGATCGTACACTTCGTAGGGCTGCGTTTTTCTCAGATCCCACTCGACCCCTGAGCCCCGCAGCATTGGTCCAGTAAAACCAAGCGCTTTTGCTCGTTCAGGCGAAACAACACCAATATCTACGAGCCGTTGTTTCCAAATCCTATTATCCGTTAACAGAGTTTCATATTCATCCACATAACCTGGAAAACGATTGGTAAAATCCTCAATAAAATCCAATAAAGAACCTTCCCGGTTCAAATTACGTAATTGCGTTACTTTTTCATTGTGAATCTTAGAAGACTGATAACGTGGCATTGTATCCGGCAAATCACGATACACACCAGAAACAGCTTCATAACAATCCATCAAATCTTCGCGTTCACGAAATGCATAGAGAAACATTGTCATTGCACCCACATCTAGTGCATGCGCTCCAATCCACAGAAGATGGTTCAGAATTCTCGTGATTTCATCGAACATCACACGAATATACTGAGCTCGGATAGGCACTTCGATTCCTAATAATTTTTCAATGGCCATGACATATGCATGTTCATTCACCATCATTGAAACATAATCCAATCGATCCATATAAGGCACCGATTGCAAGTAGGTTTTATTTTCCGCTAATTTTTCAGTTGCTCTATGCAGTAATCCGATATGTGGATCAGCACGACGCACTACTTCACCGTCCAACTCAAGTACTAACCGCAAAACCCCATGCGCAGCAGGGTGCTGAGGTCCAAAATTCATGGTGTAATTACGTATTTCGGCCATAAATCACTTAAAAGAATTATTATTGATACACATTAACATTTTGAACAATATCAAAACTCTGTCTCCCCATAATGCTCTTCGCGTATCACATGGGGTGTAATTTCACGTGGCTCAATGCTGACAGGCTGATAAACCACTCTTTTTTGCTCTACATCATAACGCATTTCCACATAACCGCTTATTGGAAAATCTTTGCGAAATGGATTTCCAACAAAACCATAATCCGTCAGAATTCTACGTAAATCAGGATGTCCGGTAAAAACAATACCATAAAGATCAAATGCCTCTCGCTCAAACCAATTTGCAGCTGGCCAAATATTACTAACCGAATCTACTACGGGCAATTCATTATCTTCTGCTAATACTCGAATGCGCACTCTGTGATTGAGTTTTACCGATAATAGGTGATAGATTACCGCAAAGCGTCGCTCACGCAAGCCGCTTTTTACTGATAACTCACTACCATAAGTAAAGTAATCGATTCCACACAAATCAATCAAGGTGTCAAAACTAAGCGAAGGATGATCACGCAATGCTTCAGACACTTTAAGAAGATTATTGGCCTGAGTGACAATTGTTATTTCATCGTGTTGCTTTTGTAGGCTAACCAACTGGCCAGATAAAACACTTTGTAAATTATTCTCGAGATCCTCGAGTCGAATACTGATAGACATGCTTTGAGCTAACGTGCAATGGTATTGGTACGATGAATTTTATTTTGCAATTGAATAATGCCGTAAAGTAATGCTTCTGCGGTAGGCGGACATCCCGGAACATATATATCAACCGGCACGATACGATCACATCCTCGAACGACTGAATATGAGTAATGATAATATCCGCCGCCATTTGCACAAGAGCCCATAGATATTACCCAACGTGGCTCTGCCATCTGGTCGTAAACCTTTCGTAAAGCAGGTGCCATTTTGTTGCACAATGTACCTGCCACAATCATGACATCCGATTGTCTTGGGCTAGGACGAAAAACGATACCGAATCGATCAAGATCATAACGCGATGCCCCCGTTTCCATCATTTCTACTGCGCAACACGCCAGGCCAAAAGTCATCGGCCACATCGATCCGGTCCTTCCCCAATTAATAACTGAATCTAAACTGGTAGTAATAAAACCCTTATCAAGCGCTCCCTCTATACTCATAACTTCAATCCCACTCTAACGCGCCTTTTTTCCATTCGTAGATAAATCCAACGACTAAAATTCCCAAGAATACCATCATCGCGAGAAAACCAAATAATCCGATTTCGTCAAGAACCACTGCCCAAGGAAAAAGAAAGGCAATTTCCAAATCAAATAATATAAATAAGATGGCAATCAGATAATAACGCACATCAAATTTCATACGTGCATCTTCGAATGCTTCAAATCCACATTCATAAGGAGAAAGTTTCTCGCTATCAGGACGATTGGGTGCCAACAACCAGCCACCAACCATACACCCAGCCCCCACTATGAAACCAACTATTAAAAACAACAGTATTGAAAAATAATCATCAAGCATTATTTAATATGAATACAAAAATCGTAAGAAATTTCATTTATAAAATTATTTGGTGCCGACGGCGAGACTCGAACTCGCACAGCTTTCGCCACCGCCCCCTCAAGACGGCGTGTCTACCAATTCCACCACGTCGGCAGCAAAATCTTGGAGTTTCTATCTTTTATAGGATATTCGGCTACTTAAATTTCCTCTGACTAATTACGCAAAACTTAATTCGGTATCTGATTGGCTTTTGAATTATTATTAATATCAAATGATTCATCAACATCTTCTTGTTTTGCTTTTTTACTTGCTCTATTTGATATTAGATCACTCTCATTCATATCGATAACGCCGTCCATAATACTTTCCCCTTTGGTTTGATTAGCGGAAAGATAGGTTAGGCTCATACTCGAAATAAAAAATAGTGTTGCCACAATGGCTGTCGAGCGACTCAAAAAATTAGCGGACCCACTTGCTCCAAATAGGCTTCCCGCCGACCCGCTGCCAAAAGCCGCTCCCATGTCTGCACCTTTACCATGCTGCAACAGAACCAGAACAATCAATATAATCGCTAGTATTACATGTGCTGCCCAAACCAAAATTTCCAATCCATTACTCCTAATAATTATTGACTTGCGGCTCGACAAATTGCCACAAAATCATCAGCAATTAAAGATGCGCCACCGATTAACCCCCCATCGATATCCGGCATCATAAATAACTCATGAGCATTATTCGCTTTCACGCTTCCACCATATAGAATCAATAATTTATCAGCAATCACAGGATTCTGATCCGCAATCATTTTTCTTATAAATGCATGAACATCCTGAGCTTGTTGTGGCGACGCCGTTTTACCGGTACCAATAGCCCACACAGGCTCATATGCAATCACAGCTTTATTAAAAAAATCAACTCCAATTAGTTGAATGATAGCATTCAATTGCTCTTTAATAATTTTCTCTGTAATTCCTGCCTCACGCTGTTCATATGTTTCACCAACACACAAAATCGACATAATTCCAGCGCGTTGCGCTGCTGCACATTTTTCTGCTACGACTTCATTAGTTTCACCATAGAGTGCACGACGTTCGGAATGACCAATAATCACAAAATCACATGCAAAATCATTAAGCATTCCCGATGAAACTTCACCTGTATATGCACCTTTGTCAAATTGTGACAAATTTTGCGCTCCCCAGCTTATCGAGGTATCTTGCAATATAGTTTGTACAGATGACAAATAGGGGAAAGGCACGCACACAGCAAAGTGTGCTTTCTCATGCATGTTAGTAACATTTGTAATAACTAGCTCAAGTAATCGCTTATTTTCAAGCAGATTACCATGCATTTTCCAATTACCAACAACAAGCTTTTTACGCATTCTCAATTTCGTTATTTCTCAAAATCGTCGATCCTACCTAGGATTCACTCTTGAGTCAATCTATCTTGTTAACTATTGGATAAGCATTTTACTAAATATTTTTTGCTTCACAAGGAAATTGATTTCAATTGCTTTAACCAAATCGACCTGTAATATAATCTTCCGTCTGCTTATTCTTCGGTTTTATAAAAATTGTATCCGTCACACCAAACTCGATTAATTCCCCCAAGTACATGTACGCCGTGTAGTCCGATACTCTTGCCGCCTGCTGCATATTGTGCGTTACGATTAATATCGTAACTTTATTCTTTAGGTCTGTGATTAACTCTTCAATACTGGCCGTAGCAATAGGATCAAGCGCAGAAGTTGGCTCGTCAAACAACAAAATTTCTGGTTCTGTTGCCAAAGCGCGTGCAATACATAGTCTTTGCTGCTGCCCTCCAGAAAGATTGAAGGCTAAATCGTGCTGGCGATCTTTTACTTCATCCCATAGCGCTGCATTCCGTAATGCCAGTTCTACACGCTCATCAAGAATTGCTCGTTGCTTAATTCCCCTGACACGTAATCCATAAGCTACGTTTTCATAAATTGATTTAGGAAAAGGATTCGGTTTTTGAAATACCATACTGATGCGCATACGTACTTCAATCGGATCGACATTCTGAGCCAAAATATTGACATCGTCAGGATACAGAATAATCTCACCATCATAACGATTGCCTGGGTACAGATCATGCATACGATTAAAGCAACGCAGAAACGTCGATTTTCCGCAACCAGAAGGTCCAATTAACGCAGTAATTTTTTTATCATGAAGCACCATGTTGATGCTTTTTAATGCGTTAAATGCCCCATAGTAGAAATTGAGATTCTTTACTTCAGATTTATACGTTATAGCTTCAATTTTTCCTTCTTGACCAATCTGCATTATTTCTTTTACCACTTTATTGTTTTTCGCATACGGTAGCGTAAATAAATTGCTAATCCATTCATTGCCAAAGTCATCACCACTAAAACAAGTCCAGCAGCAGCAGCATTGAATTGAAAAGCTTCCTCCGGACGAGAAACCCAGTTAAACATTTGAATCGGCATTACCGTAAATGGCGCTGTTAACCATTCAAATGATAAAAACGGAAATTCATTTTTTATAGGCGCCGGTGGCAAAAATGCTATAAATGTTAAGGCTCCAATCGTAATCACAGGAGCTGTTTCACCAATTGCACGTGCTAAACCTATAATAATACCAGTTAGAATACCCGCCGATGAATAAGGCAATAAATGATCAATTACTGTTTGCCATTTAGTCGCTCCGAGTGCATATGCACCCTCACGAATCGCTACCGGTATAGCACGAATCGCTTCTCGCGTTGCAACAATCACCACAGGCAATATTAATAGAGCCAAAGCCAAACCAGCAGCTAAAATACTCTGACCAAATCCTAGTTGATATACAAATAACCCTAGAGCCAACAACCCATAAATAATCGAAGGAACCCCAGCCAAATTAGTTACATTAATCTCGATTATTTCAGTTAAAAGGTTTTTCGACGCATATTCTTCAAGATATACACCAGCACCAATTCCAAGAGGTACAGCAGAAGCTGCGGTCACAATCATAACCAAAGTTGTTCCAACCCAAGCTGATAAAATCCCAGCCATCTCGGGGCGTCGCGATGGAAAGGAGGTAAAAAAGTCCCATGATAATCTCGGCGCACCATCTATCAGCATATGCGCAAACAATACAATAAATGTCACGACCGCAATCATCAATGCAAGAACGCCAGCAACAGTAAAAGCCAAATCCCACTTTCTATGCTGATCAATGATTTTTCTGATTTCTTCTAAGTTATTAATACTACCCATAGAAACTAATATTTTCTAGAATTACGTTTACCTTATTTCATCTCAGAATCTTTTTTTATAAGTAAAGATAATCATACACTTAGATGATTGAGATTCTCTAATCTTAATAAACTTCCCGATATCTTTTACGTAAAACATGACCAATGATATTAAAAATGAGCGTTAGTATCAGTAAAGTCAAGCCCGCAGCAAATATCGTTTGATACCCAATGCTACCATGAGGCAAATCACCAAGACTCACTTGTACAATATATGCAGTAATTGTAGCTGCTGGCTCCATAGGATTCCAGGTTAAATTTGGCTGCATTCCAGCAGCAATTGCAACAACCATCGTTTCTCCGACTGCGCGCGATATTCCCAATATATAAGCAGCTGCAATACCAGAAAATGCTGCCGGCATGACGACACGAATCGCTGTTTGAAAACGCGTCGCCCCCATCGCATACGACCCTTCTCTTAAATTCATAGGTACAGCTCGCATCGCATCTTCCGTCATTGAACTAACATAAGGGATAATCATAATACCCATTACCAATCCCGCAGAAAGTAAGTTAAATCCCGGTAATTCTGGAAAAATTGATTGCAGCAGTGGAGTTACAAATAACAATGCGAAATAACCATATACTACAGTTGGCACCCCCCCCAATAATTCAAGAAAAGGTTTGGCTACTTCTCTCACAGCAAATGGAGCAAACTCGGAAAGGTAGACAGCAATAACAGTTCCCAGTGGTAACGCCACCGCTAAAGCTATGAATGAACTTACCAAAGTACCAGATACTAAAGGTAAAATTCCATAGTGAGCATCATCAAACAATGGCGTCCACTGAGTGTCTGTTAAAAAATCCCAAAGCGACACATGCTGAAAAAACACCCAAGATTCCTTCAGCAACATTACTATGATCGCGAACATAATCGCAATTGAAAGCACTGCAGACAAAAACAAAAGAAATTCTATAAATTTTTCGTGCAAGTGACGGCGAAAACTAAAACCAAGCTTACCTACTGTGTTAGTTTTATTACGTGGCCATTCTGTCACTTCTAAAAATCCTTTTGATTAGCTATTACTAGATCAAAATCTTAATCTAGGCTAATTA
>WBZQ01001494.1_pt2 | contig 12358 bp, 10 predicted proteins | sample 5204251 | NCBI WGS metagenome assembly WBZQ01 (sample SAMN12412402, study PRJNA552823) | activated sludge metagenome | isolation source: activated sludge from nitrification reactor of wastewater treatment plant... | place: USA: Virginia | collected 2017-09 | reverse complement strand
GTCTGGGACTCGAGAAAGAAACGAGGAAGGAATGGGCCGAAGATGCAAACACAGCGGCAATCTTAGCTCTGGCTTCCGAAATTCCCGGGAAGAACCCAAAACAACATCGAAACGAGCCCTGTAATTCTTTGCCTACTTCATCGCCAAGGCTCTTCGCAATGAAGCACCTTCACTGTACGCCACAGAAATGGGAAAGGCAAGCCTGAAATTACACGGCGCCGGCTCCACGAGTTCCGCGTTCCGCCTCCCCGCAGCCTCAGTACGCTGCGGGAGCCGAGAGCGGGCGGCTTGAATAGAGGGGGGACGCGTTAAAGTTATCGAATCGAGCGGAGGCCTGCCCCAGCACGAGCACTCCCACCTGTCCCACTCCAAGTGCCTGATCTTCAACGGATAACGCCAGGCTACCGTCAAAAAACGTCTCCACAAAATCCTTGCTGATGATCGTATTGCGCTGCACCCGGAGGGTATGCCAATCCACCGGCTTTGACTTGATCGGGGCCCGCCCAATAACCGATTCCTTCCCCTCGATGACGCGGACAACCTGGATGACCTTTTGTGAGATATCCACGATGGTGGCGTAATAATTCTGCGGATCTTTCATCCCGAATACGACCCCCACCTGCCCCGCTCCGCCATCCGCCGGTTGCTGAATGCGCACGACCAGTTCGGGATATTCATACTGAAAGCCCTGCGCAACCAGGAGGGCGCGGCAATGCTCGCAGCTGGACGTCCCAACCAACATATTGGGGGACGAGGGCGCAGCCGCCTGAGCCTCCACCTTCCAGCCACCGCTTTGCTGATCGCCGGACGCCAGCGCAGTGAATCCGCTTGGCACTGATCCCACCTGATCTTTATCGAACGTCCAATGGTTGAAGAGCTGCGGGTTCGCCTGTTGACGCAAATGCTCGGCCTTTTCCGTGGTCGTTTCCTTCGGCACGGCCCACGCCGCACCCACGGGCTCCATCAACCACCCGGCAAGCAACACCAACGCAACACAACCCAGCCGAGTTATTCTCCGTACCACCGACATCCGCTGCGCGTTGGAAACTTTATCGTTCTGCCTCACCGGCGATTTCGTTGTATGGTGCACAGACGTACCCTTCCTCGGGCGGATCTCACGATTTCTTGGGTGACTTCATCTGAAGAATATCCTGCTGATAGCGATCACGTTCAGCCAGAATTTTCTTCCGCCGCCACCCTCGCAACGTCCACCACTTTATCTTATCCATGAATGAGACCACGGGGGGAGGAACGCTCCCGGCAGGCCCGTGCTGAAATTCATAGCCCTGATGTGTGCCCTGATTGTCCCGGAATCGGGCGTACTGATGGTCGTACAGCCCCTTGCCCTGCTCTGCCATCGTCCCTACCTCTCACCCTGCCAGTCAAGCTCTCCGCGTGGCACAGGGGCCCGCGGGATTCGGACCAACTCACGTCAACCGTCTCGTCTAGGAAGCGATAGTACATTGAGCCCTTTGCTCTCTGCAACGGGCTCTTTGGCTTGGGCTCTTGTGCTATAGTGCCCCAGTCACACCAATCTCGGCCCCCTACCTGGGAAAATTCATGGATCTTCGACAACAGCCGCCTCGACGATGGAGCGACGCGGTGGCAGGAATGATCTGGTTGCCGCGCCTGATCGACAAAGTGCGGGCCTTCCAAGCCGGCACACTGGGCGCCTACGCCTATCCTTCCGCGTTGGACCAATCCTTCATGCGGCACCTCCGGTTCACGCCGGCTCAAATCGAATCGCTTGTTCGTGACATGCGCTCCGATGAAGCCATCGCCGAGGCGCTTCGCCAGCGCAGCCCGCTCGGCAATGAGGAAATCCGGACGCGTTGCGCAGCGTTTCAAGAAAAATACCGGTGGGCATTCGCCGTCCTGGATCGTGACGATGGATATGTCCGCGGCCTCGGCTATCCGCTCCCGCAATTCCTCCAACGACCGCTGTGGCGATGGTATCAACGCTGGTCGGCCCAAAAGGCGAACGCCACCGCTGTCTGATGCGATTCGACTTCTCATCTACCGGCAGGCAGAGCGCGGCACTCACTCTGAAATGGAGTCGGTCCACTTCTGTCTTCGGGCTGATCACCAGTCTCCTATTCGCACTCGCCGTGCTCCCGGTTTTCGCAGAGAACCCGACGGAAGCCCCAGCCGCCCTCACCCACGCGTTGGATCTGATTTCCAGCGACCGCATGATGGAGGACATCCGGGCGTTGAGCGGGGCCGCCTACAGCGGTCGCCAGACCGGCACTCCCGACGACCTGGCTTCTGCCGAATTTGTGCGGCGACGATTCCTCGAGCTGCACACACCGCCTACGTTCCCGCATGAAGCTCCCCGCGAGGCGGCAGGGTCTCCCGACCATACTCGCCTGCAATCGACCGCGGTCCACGCTATACGCATCGGGCCGGACGCCACCCTACGCATGACACTCGCCCCGGATGTTCCGCCTGACCAGATTGGCACGGACTATTTACCCGTCCTCGATTCACCATCGGCAAACCTGCAGGCACCGGTGGTGTTTGTCGGCTACGGGATCTCCGACCCTGGTGAGGGCTGGGATGAGTATGCCGGAGTCGATGTCAGGGGCAAGATCGTCCTGTTTCTGCGAGGCAAGCCCGAACGCTACCCTCGCCAGATTTCGCATGCAGACAAGGTTCACACGGCGCACGCGCATGGCGCGCTCGGCTACCTCACCGCAACCGGCCCGATTCTGAACGCCTATGAAGCGCGGCGCGGCGTCACCGGACGACCCAGCGCGTTTTATGGACTGGCAGATCCCGGCCGAGCGATTCCCGGCGCATGGATCAGCACGGCGCGCGCAATGGCCGTCCTCCGCACCGAACAACCACCCGGCGACGATCAGCTGCGGACGCTGCAGCAGCACATACAGGACGGCCATCCCCCGCAATCAACAGTGACACACACCGTCGTCACGATGCGATGGCACAGCGCCGAACAGGACGGCCTCCTCCACAACGTGAGCTCCATCCTGCCGGGGCATGACCCGACGCATGCAGAGGACGCGATCGTCATCGGCGCGCATCGTGATCACTTCGGCACACAAGGGGGCCTGCTCTTCGCCGGCGCCGACGACAACGCCTCCGGCACCGCAGTGCTGCTGGAAGTAGGGCGTGTGCTCAGCATGAGACCGGCCTCTCCCAAACGAACAATTGTGCTGGTGTCGTTCAGCGGGGAAGAACAGGGGCTGCTGGGGTCGAAGTTTTACGTCAGTCAACCGATCGTGCCGCTACGCTCCACCACCGCGATGGTCAACGTCGATCACGCGGCAGTGGGAAACGGACGGTTGACGATCGGGCTCACCGGTATTGAAAAGCCCGCCGCACAGCAGGCGGGACAGCAGGCAGGCGTGGCGGATCGACTTGATCTCTTCGGATTTTTTCCTGGCGGCGATCACGTTCCGTTCAAGGAGGCCGGCATCCCGACGGTGACCGTGGTGAGCGGGGGAACACACCCGCACTTCCACCAGCCGACCGATACGGCGGACACGGTCAATCCGGACATCCTCACCGCAGTCGCCCGCTACGTCCTCAGCATCGTCTGGCAACTCGCCGAGGCTCCGTAGCCGATCCGCCGCGTGCTCCCGGGGCACGCGGTTATTTCACCGAGACCACTTCGACCTTACCGACACGACGATTGACGGTAATCCCGACATCCAGGTCATGGCGGCGCAGGAGAAGATCCACCGACGCCGTGCCAACCTTCAGATTCTTGATCAACATCTTGTCGATAAATTCCGGCAGGATGGGATGATTGAACACAATCTTGTGCTCGGAGGCGATAATCGACAGTCCCAGACAGGCCTGGAGCACCATGAAGGCCGATCCGGCCGCCCAGGCTTGAGGATTACAGGCCACCGGATACCGCGTCAGCCCCTGGCCTGGCCTGCGGACGAATCCACAAAAAAGCTCCGGCAACCGGTGGAAATCGAGGACCAGACTGACCTCGAACATGCCGGTCATGATTTTTTCCACGCCCGACTTGAGTCCATACCGCGCGAGTCCCACCGCGATCATCGCATTGTCATGCGGCCAGATCGACCCGTTATGGTAGGACATGGGATTGTACCGTCGTTCCGAGTCGGCCAACGTCCGGACGCCCCACCCGCTGAACAATTCATCCGACATGAGCGTCTCGGCCACACGTCGTGCATGTTCGTCGCTGGCGATCCCCGTGTACAGACAATGGCCCGCATTGGACGTTTTAACCTGACAGGGCCGCTTCTGGCCGTCCAACGCCAACGCATAGGTGGACGACTCTTCACACCAGAAGGCGTCGTCGAATCGTTCCTTGAGGGATCGCGCCTGCCGCCGGAGCTGGCTGGCACGATCGACATACCCGAGCGCCTCTGCAAGCTTGGAAGCCTGCACCTTGGCGTCATAGACATAGCCTTGCACCTCGCACAAGGCGATCGGCCCTTCAGCCAGCGAGCCATCCGCATGTGAAATCGAATCGTGCGAGTCCTTCCATCCCTGGTTGTCCAGTCCGGTAGGGGATTTCCGCACGTACTCCACGAATCCATCGCGATCGGGATCGCCGAAGGTATCCATCCAGGTGAGCGCCGCTTCGAGATTCGGCCAGATCGATTGAATGAAGGCAAGATCCGCCGTGCGCTCGTAATAGGCCCCGGCCAGCATCACAAAGAGCGGTGTGGAATCGACACTCCCGTAATAGAGCCCGAACGGGATTTCGTTCAATGCCGCCATCTCGCCCTTGCGAGTTTCGTGAAGAATCTTCCCCGGCTCGGCATCCTGCGCCGGGTTGACCTCCTTGGCTTGCGTCGACGCCAGGTAGGCCAGCACCCCTCGCGACAACTCCGGCCTGATCCATAAACACTCCAAGGCCGTGATGACGCCGTCCCGCCCGAACGGCGTACTGAACCAGGGCACGCCGGCATAGGGGTAGGGCCCTTCGTTCGTGTCGGTCACCATCATGCGAACATCTAGCACCGATCGATTCCACCACTCGTTGAATTGGGCATTGGAGGTCTGGATGGAGCAATCCTCGGTCTGTTCCGCGCCAAAGGCCAATCCGGCTTCACCCATCGCGGCGTCATACGACAAGAACGGCCGATGGCAGTCAGCAACATCGCAGGCCACCATCACCGCCACGGTGATTTCGCCCTTCGGCTCCAGCTCAATCCCGAAGGTCGCCTGCGAGGCGGAGATCTCCAACGGCTCAGGAGAAAACTGAATCCGCGCCTCTCTGGTCACTTCGTCGAGACCTTCATACCGCAAGACCAGCAGATCCTTCCTCAACACATTCGGCAGCATCCGCCCCTTCCGTTCGCGCTTTTTTCCACGGACCTCGAAGATGTCCGCGAAATCGGCTTCAAAACGGATCGACAAGGTCATCTTCACCGGCGCCAGGCTGTAGTTCGACAGCCGAAATCGTTCGTAGCTCACGCCGTTCCAGAGAAAGCGTGAGCGAAACACATGGACGCTGCCGCGCGGAATGGCGATCCGGCCATCCCGATAGAGGTCCGGATTCGTCAGATCTACGGCCAGCAACGCGTTATCTTCCTTGACCGTTGAACTCAAGAGCATCGGCCGGTCATTGTTGAGGAACACTTCCTGCCGCGAAAGAAAGCGTGTGCCCTGGTGAAACACGCCTTGCGTCCCCCGGCCCACCGGTTGAATGTCGCCGTACCGGTCAAATACGCCAAACGTTTCCCCATGCTTGAGCACACGGGTGCGATCATCCGCCATCGATGAACTGGCCAGGATATAGAACTGATCATTGACACTAATGATTTCTTCCACGTCGCCCTCCCGTCATCCCGCATTCACCGATGCGACACAGTGCGCTCCCGCGTGCAGCGCCCTGCATCACCTTACGCAACGAACTCCGTTGGATCTTCTTTGATGCCGCGAGGGGACACGCCGCACGGTTGCCACACGGATCGCCTCAGTGGCTTGTCGGCTGTGTGACCATCACCACCGCCGGGGTCTCGCCCTCAGCGGGAACCGTCGCTTCCGACCAATTGCTCTGCACCCACCGCCCCACTCGCATGGACACCATCGCCGAGAGAAACAACCCCACCCCTATTCCAAACACGCTGGGACGTTCGCCAAACTCCTGCGTCACCCAGCCGAAGATCGTCATGCCCGCAATGGCAGAGGTCATCGCGCCGAGATTGTAGATCGCCAGGACCCGGCCCAGCAGAGAAGCTGGGGCGATCTCCTGCAACACTCCCCAGGCCACTGGCGTGAGCGTCCCGGCTCCCATTCCGATGATCACCATCAGGGCTGCCGCCGCCAATCGATTCGAGGTGACCACCAACCCGAGCAACGCCAGGCCACTGACGAAACTGGACATCCCCATCAGTTGAATACGCTTGTGCAACGACCAGGCCGACAGGGAGACGAGCCCCAACGACACCAGAAGAAGCCCAATACCAAACGCCGACCAGAGATACCCAACCTCGATCGGCCCGAGGTCCAGCAATTTTTTCCCAAATACCGGGAACAACGTGCTGAAGGCACTCGTGGCAAATGTATACATCGATGCAGCCCCGATCAACATCAGGATCACGCGCTGGCGATGGAGGACGTAATGAAACCCGTCCAGCACCTCCTGAAACGTTCCGGACAGAGACCCATCACCCGCCGGCGGCGTCACCGTCTGAGGAAACCGGATGAACAGAAAACACGCGGCCGAAATCACATAGCTGACCGCATTGACGCAGAGCACTTCTTGCGAACTCATGGTCGCGATCCCCACCCCGCTCAACGCGGGTCCGAGGATGATGCCGATACTGGTCGTCGTCTGCAGCAAGGCGTTGGCCGCAGTAAATTCGTGGCGGGACACCAGAGAAGGAATTGCTGCCGTCAGGGCGGGGCCGAACACCGCCGAAGCGACCGCATGCACGAACACCATGAGGTAGAGCCGCTCGATACTGAAGGAATCCACGGGCAGGAGGCACGGTAAGACCCCCAGCACGAGCGCACGGATCAAATCACTGCTAATGAGAAGGAGTTTCTTGGGGACACGATCGACGATGACGCCGATAAACGGGCCAAATAGGATGGGCGGCAGCGTCTGCAGCAGCCCGATCATCGTCGTCTTGAGAGGAGACCCGGTGATCGAGTAGACAAACCAGAGGAGCGCGAGTTTCGACACACCGTCGCCGATCTGCGAGACCATCTGACCCCACCAGACCAGGGTGAAGTCGCGCGTCAACAGATGCGGCGACCACTTCACGTTCGGGCGTCCTGGCCCTGTTCCGCTTGCGCGCTGTGTGGCTATGGCGTCAGCAGACTGCGTGTCGAACCTCCTGTGGTCCCAGCCTCACGATCCCTGGGTTATTCTCCGGCTACTAATCGCACCGCATCCGTATTCACCGCGCGCACGCCGGGAATCTGGCGAGCGGCCTGAGCCGCTTCGAGCACGATGATTTGAAAACGCGTCGCCCCGGCCAACGTGACAACGCCGTCCTCTGTTTTCACATCGAATTTGACCGATTGCAAGGTTTTGCTTTTCTCAAACCGTTCCTTCACCAGCTGCGTGATGATCTTGTCGCGTTCCCCGACCAACCCATGGGCCGCATCCGCCTCGATCTTGAGACGATTTTCCACCGCATGCACGCCTTCCAGACAGCGCACGATATCGGTTGCCACGCGCTTGTCCGATTCCTGCGCCACTTTGCCCAGCAACACCAGGTCCTTGTCCTTCGCGTCCACTTCAATGTCATACGGAAACAGATGCGGATCCGCCATGAGCGCCAGCTTGGCCGTCACCATCGACGAACGCACCGGCTTCTTGGCTTCCGGCTCCGTGGTCTTCGGCCGGTCGCCCGACCCAGGGTCGCCGGCCGGGGGCGGAGCCTCAACCGCGGCTTTGGCCTCCGCTATGTGAGGGGCTGACGGACAGGGATGCTCTGGTACCGCCTCGGCCTCTTTTGGTTTCGCGTCAGCCTCTTTAGTCTTTGACTCCGACTCTTTCGTTTTCGGTTCAGTGTCTTTTGCCTTATGCTCGGACTCCTTCTCCTTCGCCTTCGCTTTCGGCTCCGGATCCTTGGGTTTGCTATCCGTATCCTTGTTTTTGGATTCCGGCTCCTTCACCTTGGCGTCGGACTCCTTTGCCTTTTGCTCGGTCGGCTTGACTTCCGCATCCTTCGGTTTGGCATCTGCGTCCCGCGGCTTCGGGTCGGGGTCTTTCGCCTTCACTTCGGCATCTTTCGATTTCGGTACTGGGGCCCCCTCAGACTTCCCCTCAGAGGCCTGCTCCGCCCACACTGCCGAGCCCGTCCCCCACCATCCAGATGTCACGATCAACGTGAACACCCCTATTGCACAAACGGTCTGCATCGTCCGCATAGGCATATGCCCCTCATGTGTGGAAATAACCCGAGACCTCGTGCTCGACCACCAGCGCCCGCAGTCCCGTCGTCCCGAACTACAACACATCTCCCGGAAGAAAAGACATACGCGAGGGAGAAACAGAAAGCAACACTGACAAGAGCCGCACAAGACAGGCGGCGGCAGCGCCACGCCGAGCAAGTCGGGGTGGCTGCCGCGAGAGCCCTATCGGGAAGATGTGGGGGAAAGAATTAGGCGACAGCCGGACTGACCATGAGGCCACGGCGGTTCACCTGCACCGTGACCATTGCCGTAACCAACAAGAGCAATCCGATGCCGATCAGACTGACGGCAGGCCCCAGGGCATCGGCAGCCCACCCGAACCCAGCCATGCCGACCATGGCTGACGCCATGCTGCCGACACTGAACGTGGTGAATACGCGTCCGAGCAGATGCTCAGGAGTCACTTCCTGCAGCATGGCCCATACGACCGGGTAGAAGAGCGAGGTGCTCCCGCCGATAATCACGATCAACAAGAAGGTGCTGAACAACACCGGCGTCTGGATCAAGCCAAGGGTACACACCGCCACACCGCCGATGGTCAACGACCGGCCGATCTTGCCGAGTCGATCCTGGAAACTGCCCTGCGGGGTGCGGGCCAGCCAAATAGAGGCAGCCAGCATTCCGATTCCAAGGGCGGACCATAACCCACCGAGTTCCATCGGTCCCACCTGCAGCAGTTCCTTGGCGACCACCGGAAGGAGGAACACGAATGCGCTGATCGCAAGGTTGTACAAAACTGCCGTGATCATCAGGGCAAAGACCACGCGATGTTGTAAGAATACGAACCGGAATCCCACCATCATGTCCTGCATCACGGGAGTCGACAGCACATTGAGGCCCTTCGCGGTGCGGACTTCACGGACCCGGATCGGGAAGAGGAACAACGCCGAGGCGAGGAACGTTGCGGCATCCACGTAGAGCACGTTTTGTGCGCCGATCAGCGCGATGCCCAGTCCGCTCATGGCCGGTCCCAGCAAGACACCGATATTGGTCGTGCTCTGAATGAAAGCGTTGGCCGTCGTGAGTTGGGAACGTTGCACGATGAGCGGCACAGCCGAAGCCAGAGCCGGCCCGAAGACCGTCGAGACGATCGAAACAAGGAACACCAGCACGTACAGCCGCTCGAGCGTGAGCATATCAAGCGTATAGAACAGCGGTATCAATAGGACCATCAATGTGCGTAAGAGATCAACCACGATCATGACGGTCTTCTTGGGGAGCTGATCGAGATAGACGCCGATGAGCGGGCCGAACACCAATGGCGGAATGGTCTGCAATAGCCCGATCGCGGTCATCTTGAGCGCGGATCCGGTTAGCTCATACACAAACCACAGAAGGGCCACCTTGTTGAGCCCGTCTCCAATTTGGGAGATCACCTGTCCTGCCCAGAGGCACCCGAAATCCCGGGTTCCCAATAAGCGCCATCCGGTGACATTCGACTCAGGAGTGGGCTGCGACTCGTCTGCCATGCTGGTCCTTCTGCGAGCTTAAGATCGCGCTGACTAGAGGTTCGAAGCATGCTGCGGCCCCGGTTTCCCCGGGAGCGCAGCGGCATCAGCGATAAGTTGTTGATAGATCTTCACGTAGTCGTTGGTCATACGTTGAGCGGTGAATCGCTCATCGAACACCTGTCGGCAGCGATGCCGGTTGATGGTGCCGAGCTTCGCCACCTGGCTCACCATTTCATCGAGATTCTCGCTGATGAAGCCCGTCTCTCCATGACCGATGATTTCCGGGATCGAACCCCGACGGTAGGCCAAAACGGGAGTCCCACAGGCCAGGCTCTCGATCAACACGAGTCCGAAGGGTTCCGGCCAATCGTACGGGCAGATCAACCCGATCGCATTCCCGATGAACTCGCTCTTCTCCCGGTCTGTGATCTCGCCGACAAACTCGATCAACGGATGGTCGAGGAGTGGTTCCACGACCCGCTCGAAATAGGCTCGGTCTGCCGGATCCACCTTCGCCGCCATCTTCATGGGCATGCCCACCCGCTTGGCCAGCTCGATGGCTTGATCCGGACACTTTTCCGGGGACACGCGCCCCAGGAACGCCAAGTACTTTCCTGGCTCCGGATTGAACTTGTACAGATCATGCGGCAACCCGTGATACACGGTATTTTGCCAATTGCACCAGGGCAAGGGCTTACGCTGTGAATTTGAAATAGAGACGAGCGGCAATTCGGCAAAATCACGGAAGACCGGGACGAGTTCAGGCAGATCCAGCCGGCCATGGAGCGTCGTCACGGTGGGAACACGGCAGCGGCGGGACAGGGAAAACGCCAGAAAGTCGAGATGGGAGTGAATCAAGTCGAACTGGTCAGCAGCCGCAAACACCTGCTCCATCATCTGAATGAGCGGCGCCTCGCGGTTGAAGATGCCGGTATTGAGCCGAAGCGCCTGCTGACAGGGGGCCTCCAGCTTTGCCCGCGTCACCGAATCGCCACTGGCAAACAACGTCACCTCGTGTCCTTGACGGACAAGCTCTTCCGTCAGGTAGGAGACGATGCGTTCCGTGCCTCCATACAACTTCGGAGGGACGCTCTCCCAAAGCGGCGATACCTGGGCAATCCTCATACGCGCGATCTCCTTTAATCGTGAACGGTCAGTGACGAGCGTGTACTGCTTGAGACGGGGCCCACTCCACGTCGACTGCCGTACGGTCGGCATTCTTTCTGTTCTGCCTATTTGATTCAATTGACATCTTTGACATGGCTTTGATCTTTTTGTCGTCTGGCTGATGGTCGCCACTTATCGACCGCACGCACACAGGGCAAAGCAATCGCCATACCGATGCCAATTGATTCTCTGCAGCATACGGCGAAGAACCAAGAAGAATATGAAATATCAATACGTTATCGGCCATTTCGCGACTACAACCAGCTGTTCAGCATGAGGCTACGGGCTGTGGATTCTGTTGATAACTTTGAATTCTATCCCCTACTGCTGTGACAGGCTTGCATGGATACACCAAACCGCCACAGACAGCAGTCCCATCCGGCAATAAAAAACTGGCGCCGTCACGTCCTTGAGGCCGTCGACGGAGACCGCACGACACGCCAAGCCGCAATTGAGCAAGGATGATGGGTGGGGACACGATCGGTTAGGGAATCTCGTCGAGGAGACCGGACTGAATGAGCGGGAGCGGCCCGACGTCACGGGGCACGGGCGGGAACACGACGGGAGAGCCAACCTGATTGGCACCTTGAATCAGCCCCACAGACAACTGCGGCCCCAGCGTCATCATGGCGCCACTCCACGCCTGCCCTGTTGTGGGATTTCTGAAGTTGTATGACTCGAAATTATTCCCGAAATTGTAGATAAATCCCTGCGTCCCCTGGTTGTCCACGTAGAGATTGCCGGGGCCGGCAAGATTGAACAGCGGAGCCACGCCCCCGTTAAACCCGCGTACTCCGGAGACAGATTGCGCCGCAGCCGGTGAGTGCCACAACAGCATCACCAACAAGGCGCCCGCCAGCATTTGCAGACAGCGATTCACATTCCTCCGCTCGTCCGAGCATGGACACTGGCTTCCGTTTGTGGTACCACGCCAGCATCGGAACAGAGTGAGTATGGCCCAACCCAGACCTCGCATCAAGGAGTTTGTTATGGCGAATGCAATCCTCCGGGGATGCCTGTGCATCGGCAGCGCGGCGGCACTTCTCCTCTCCACGGCGGGCGCCTCGTTCGGCCTGGAAGTGACCAAACCGGTCCCCAACGAACGTCGCGAAGCCATGTCGCTGTCAGACGCCGTCTTGAAGGCGCTGCAGAATAACCTCGATATCCACATCGGCCGGCAAACCAAGGAGAGTCGACTGGCGGATATCATTATCGAGCAGGCGAAGTTCGATCCCACGGTGAGCCTCAACGGCCAATACAACCGGCAGGTCGCGCCACTGAATCGACCGATTCTGGGTTTCACCGGCGCAAATTTGCAGGACATCACCAAATTCGACCAGAACACCTCCAGCGTCACCGCC
>WBZQ01002301.1_pt1 | contig 12365 bp, 13 predicted proteins | sample 5204251 | NCBI WGS metagenome assembly WBZQ01 (sample SAMN12412402, study PRJNA552823) | activated sludge metagenome | isolation source: activated sludge from nitrification reactor of wastewater treatment plant... | place: USA: Virginia | collected 2017-09 | reverse complement strand
AATTAATTCGGTCAAAGAAACGAATGGGATCGTAGGCGACGATATTGTCGTGGTTGCCACGAATGGCTTTGGAGCATTCCAATGTATTTGCATTATCCATGACAGAACTGGAGGTATTAGCCAATACAGAGATCCACAATGGAGCTCAGTTTCGATAAATACGGTCGTGGATACGGATGGCCAGGCCGGTGCGGACGTTGTTCTCGTTGTCACCAACTCACTTGGAACCTTTCAATGTATCTGCATTATTCATGACAGAGTTGGAAGCTTTGCCAGTTACCGAGACTCGGCTAACTGGAGTTCCGTCACCATTGCCAATGTTAGCGATACGGATGGAAACGTGGGCGCGGACGTTGTTCTCGTTACGACCAACTCTTCGGGGGCATTCTGGTGTGTATGCGTAATCCATGACCGTGTCGGTTCTTTTTCCACCTATCGCGACTCAGCGAACTGGTCATCTGTCACTGTCCGTGCAGTTACGGATACTGACGGCACAGTGGGGGCGGACATCGTGCTCCTCGCGACAAATTCCGCAGGAGCGTTCTGGTGCGTCTGCGTCATACACGATCGAACCGGAGGCTTCGTTACTTACCGAGATTTCTCAAACTGGGGAACTGTATCAATAAATTCAGTCGTGGATACCAATGGGATTGTCGGTGCTGATGTAATTGTAATCTTTGCCAAGGTTGGAGGTTCACCAGGCATAAGCATGATTCATGATCGATCCCAAAATTGGCAAAACTACTTCTTCCCTGGAAACTTTACGGTTAGAACTGTGCAGAATACAGATGGACAACCGGGTGCCGAGGTGTGCTCAAGCTTGCAACTCGGTGGTTTTATCCGAATCACCGATCGAATATCCTCCCAACAAAATGTGGCAGCATGTCCGTGAGCGATTCCTTTCTGCCAGACAACTATTAGTAGTAGTACGCCTTATTCCTACGGGTGATGAGAAAGGCAGCTCTCTTCGGAGAGCTGCCTTTCTCTGAGGGCAGATACTTTTGTGAAAAGATTTGGTGCCCAAGATCCCCCACGTTACTATTCTTCTCAAGAATGGGGAGGTTGGGACCCTATCTACGGAGAGGGAATATGAGGCATCAAATTCTTTTGTCGATTCTAGTCACCGTAACTGTTGGTGGCAGCTTGATAGGAAAGGTTGTGCCCTCTGCGGACGCGCGTGAGCTTGATCAAGAAACCTATCAGCTACTGAGCTACGGCATGACCGAGGCTGAAGTTGTCGGTCGAGCTGGTCAGCCAGATCGCCGTATTGATCAATTAGAACCGACACCTCTCAGCCAACGCATAATCAGTTATCAGTACATCTGGGGTGGTGATACAAGTAAAGGAGAATGGACAACTACTGTGACATTTTCATCCAACACGAACAAAGTTATCCGAATCGATCGGGAGCGCAGATAGCGCACGGTAACGCCTTGATAGCCATCCCCAACGGCTTTGTCTTGTACTGAAGGGTCCTACGTTCGATAAACCATTTGCCGTGAGGATACAATGAAAGACCTCCATTGGAAAGTGTGGTTCTCGATGCCGATGGTTGTACTTCTCACTGGGTGTCCGAATGGTGGTGGTGGCAGCGGAGGATTTGAGGCGACAGGATCAACTCCAAGTGTCGTCTATACTGCCAATGGCGGTGCCAATACCCTGTCCGGGTTTACGATTGGAACGGCAGGGGCACTGACTGCCACGACACCAGCCACTTTTTCTACTGGTGGGACCAGTAGCGAATGGGTTGCAGTTTCCTCGAATGGTCAGTTTCTGTATTCCTCAAACCAGAATTCCGCAAATGTATCTGGCTTCACGGTCAATTCAACGACAGGAAACTTAGCTCCCACTGTCCCAGCCACGTTTTCAACCGGTGCAGGATCTTCCCCACGAGGGGTCACGGTCACACCAAACGGACAGTTTCTGTACGTCGCCAATAGCGGCTCAAACACCATATCAGGCTTTTCTATTGGCTCGGGAGGCGTGTTGACACCAACCAGTCCGGCCACGTTCCCTACGAGTGGATCGCTCGCGAGGGGAATTGCTGTCTCACCGAACGGACAGTTTCTCTATGCCGCGAACTCCGGCACTCACACTGTATCGGGCTTCCTTATTGGTGCGGGAGGCGTGCTGACCGCGACAACGCCGGCGACCTTCTCAACAGGTGCTGGTTCTCCAAGCCCAGAGGGGCTCGCAATCTCACCCAATGGATCGTTTCTCTATGTTGCCAATAGCGGAACCAACGCCATTGCTGTCTTTTCTATAGGGACCGGAGGCCTGCTTAGCCCAACCGTACCACCGACGTTTTCCACCGGGGTACTGGGATCAAGTCCTCAAAGGATTGCCATTTCGCCGAATGGCTCTTTCCTGTACGTCACGAATGGTGGCATGAACGAAGTGGCAGCTTTTACGATTGGAGCGGGAGGATTATTAACCCCAACGACTCCCGCGACGTTTACGACGGGAGCGACTTCCACGCCTGTGGGCATTACAATAAATCCATCCGGACAATTCCTCTATGTCGCGAATTCAGGTTCCACGAACGTGTCTGGTTTTACGATCGGAACCGGTGGCATTCTCACTCCAACCACTCCGGCGGTGTTTTCGACAGCTCCGTCTGCTCCAATTGGAATCGCCACCCCTGGTCGACCATAGTTTTAAGTTCAAATCGACTCGCAGATTTCATCCGACAGATTGTCCTCTTTCTGACGGCGGGAGCCGTCGGCCTCGCAGAGCAGGATGCCCGTTGAGCGCAACGCGCGAAGAAGGGACGTGTTGGCCACCGACAGGTGGGGCCCACTTCACCTATCCTGCCCTCACATTGTGCGTTCTTTTTCCTTTCCCATTTGATTTCTTGTCCGTTGCGTCTCCAATAAGGCAACAGCACGGTGACAGTCTTCTGTTTCACAAGTGGTCAGTTATGAAACGCCTGCCGATGCCGCGTAAATCCTGCCTCTTGACTGTTTCATAATTCTGTTTCACATTGCCCACCCAAAAGGAACCGCCTTTTATGAAATACGGCTACGCCCGCGTCTCGACCGACGACCAGAACCCCGACCTGCAACTTGCCGCGCTGAAACAGGCAGGTTGCGAGAAAACGTTTGCTGATGAAGGAAGAAGCGGCGCAACGCTCAACCGCCCTGCCCTGCAACGTTGCCTGAAACAGTTAGAACATGGCGACACGCTGACCGTGTGGAAGCTCGACCGACTCGGGCGTAGTGTGCGGGATGTCGTGAACACCCTGCACGACCTCACGAGCAGAGGGATACAGTTTCAGAGTCTCACCGAGCAGATCGACACCACGCACCCGCTGGGCAAAGCCATGCTGCACGTGGTGGCCTTACTCGCTGAACTGGAGCGCGGGCTCATTGTCGAACGCACCAAAGCCGGACAACAGGCGGCACGGCGGCGTGGCGTGAAATTCGGCCCAAAGCACAAACTTTCTTCCGCCCAGATTCACCATGCTCGACAGTTGATCGAGCACGGCAAGAAGGCATCCAGTGAAGTTGCCGCCCTGCTGAATGTCAGCCGCGTGACCCTCTGGCGAGCGTTGCAGGCCTGACATCCCACGTCTGTATAACCAGCGCGACAGCCGACCTGACCAGCGAAATAGCTGAGCGTCACGTTCACCGAATCAATTTCCACTGCTGAGCCTGCCACTGTCTCGCGCAGGGCTTCGGTCTTGCGGGTTTTTGTCTTGGAATTTTATTCGAAAAGTCGAGAGTGAAACATTTCACGTAGCCGATGAGCCGTTATCGGAACGACGCGGATGTTTCTTATAGCGTTCTACAGCTTTCTGTAGTCGCGGGGCAGGTGCTGGTGCGTTTAACAGGGCTGTGACAAACATTTCACGGTCATGAGCACTCAACGTCATTACTTCATGTTCAGCAAAGATATTGCCTTGTATCTTGGAAGGAGCTTCATCATGATGCGAGGCAAGATAACCCTGGGCGTGTTAGACCGATCATGCCGTGGTCCGAAGAGGCCGAGGGTCAGCGCGGGTCGACACGCCTCCTCAGCCACAGAGCCCGAACAGTTGCGTGGGTCGACGAAGCCCGCATCGCAAGGTCGGGCCACGATGGAGGATCAGATGACACCACCACAGGTCTTTGTCGGGATTGATGTCTCCAAAGCACAGATGGAGGTCGCCCTACGCCCGGAGGGCCGGTTCACGGTTGCCAATGATGAGATGGGGTGTACGCAGTTGGCCGAGCGGTTGCGAGCGATCTCCCCCACGCTGGTGGTGCTGGAAGCCACCGGTGGGTACGAAATCCCAATCACAGGGGCGTTGGTAGCGGCTCAGATTCCGGTTGTGGTGGTCAATCCGCGCCACGTGCGCGACTTCGCCAAAGCGACCGGGACGCTGGCCAAAACGGACGCCCTGGACGCCCACATGCTGGCGCACTTCGCAGAGGTCATCCAACCCACGCCACGCGCGTGGCCCGATGAGCAGACCCAAGCCCTGGCCGCTCTGGTCACGCGCCGCCGGCAACTCGTGGACATGCTGACGGCCGAGAAGAATCGCCTCAGCCAGGCTCCGAAACCGATTCGCACCAGTCTCAAAGCGCATATCGCCTGGCTCAAGCGGGCGTTGGAGCAAGCGGACACCGACTTAACAGCAACCATTCGGCAGAGCCCCCTCTGGCGCGAGAAAGACGAGCTCCTGCGGAGTGTGCCCGGTGTCGGCCCCGTGCTCACCACCACCCTCCTTGCGACGGTCCCGGAACTGGGCACGTTGACACACAAGCAGATTGCCGCGTTGGTCGGCGTGGCGCCCTTCAGCCGCGATAGCGGGCTGCTGCGCGGAAAACGCATGATCTGGGGAGGCCGGGCCCAGGCTCGTGCGGCCCTGTATATGGCCGCCATCGTGGCCACCCGGTTTAATCCCATCATTCGCGCGTTCTATCAGCGACTGTGCCAGATGGGCAAAGCGAAGAAGCTGGCGTTAACGGCCTGCATGCGGAAACTGCTCATCATCTTGAATGCGATGCTGAAGAGCGGGACCCCGTGGCGAGTGGCCACAAGTCAGCCAGCTTGATTCTCAAGACAGTTGCTGACCCAATCTCAGTCTCTGTTGTCTGGCTATCGTTCATAATTGCATAAACTATAGTTTATTGTTGGCTTCTAACGCTTTGTGGATAGTTGTCATAGGTAGAAGCAGGGAAAGAGGGGCATCCAAAATCGGTACCGCGCCATAGCTGGCATACCACTGAGCAACACGCTCAGTCTTGGCATCAATCAGCAATGCCACGCCGCCCACTTCTTGAGAAGCACGCAGGCACCGCCGACCAGCAGACAGGAGTAATTGCCCGCCGAGTCCCTGCCCTTGCACGGACTTGTCGACAGCCAGCCGACCGAGACGAAATACAGGCACATCATGCCGCGCGAGTCCCCGCTTGATCACATCAGGGGTGCGTGAAAATTCCACAGAGGCAGGACTGAGGGCATAAAACCCTATAACCAGTATCGGGTTGTCGTCCCGTACAGCAAGAAAGATTTTTGCTCCGCCCTGCTCGTGCGTTTGACGGGCGTGACGGCGCAGGAAATCGTTCAGGGCATCATCGCCACAATCAAAAGCTTTCCGATTATGCGTTTTAGCTATCGGCTCTTCATGCCACGGAGGAAGGGTCATTTAGGCAAAGCACGGGCTGCCGCCAGTAGCTTTGCATTTGGCGCAGGAGGATTTTCAAGAGCATCTAATACACGCAAGCTGTCGCGTTCGGACAGTGACACCTTTTCCACTTGGGCAATGACCGCTTTTGCTGCTTGTACAGCGTTCCGTATGACAAAATCGGTGAGGTCGGTATGAGTATAGGCGATAGCCCGCAACAACAAGGCTTTCTCCTCCGAAGGGATTCGGAAAGACAACCGCTCATTATCTTCAATCGCTACTCTGGGCATAAAACCACCTCTTTTCCTATGTGCGCATTGAAACTGTACACTAACTAGCAATGGCTGTCAATTGGTTTTCAATGAATCGTTACATATAAGACATTGATTTTTAAGGATGATATAACCATATAATCATACTAAAATGCTTTACTTCTTACATCTTTATATGTTAGTATGCTGACATACATTATTATAGAAAGGTGCCGCCCATGAAAACCATCGTCCTGAACTCGCAAAAAGGCGGGAGCGGAAAGACAACTCTCTGTCGCGTGTTATCGGTGGAAGCGGCTCATCCCGAAAAGAACGAAGAAATCGTGCCGGTCTATCTGATTGATACAGACCCGCAGGGGACACTCAATCAATGGCACGATGTGAGGCAGGCTGAAGACCCGCGCAGAGTCGAGCCAGATATCAACCAAATTTCTGAAACCCTCGTGAAGCTCAAACAGATGGGCGCAGAGTATGTATTTATCGATACACCACCACAAGCCAGTCAGCGACTGGATCACCTCTTCCGCCTCGCCGACTTAGTGCTTGTGCCAATCAAGCCCACTCCTGATGATTTGAAAGCGGCAACTACGACCGTCAATCGCTTAAAGACCTTGGAGGTGCCGTTTCTTTTTGTCATTACCCAAGCGATTCAGAACACCAACATCACCGCGCAAGCCATCGCTGCTCTCTCACATCATGGAGCGGTCGCGGAAACCTTGATCGTCAATCGCGTGATTTATCCGGCAGCCTTTACCGATGGGCGCACCCCACAGGAAATCGAGCCACATGGACCCGCTGCCCGCGAAATCCGCAAACTATGGGAAAACATACAATCATATTTTCATACAAACATACAGTCAGTAGCTAAGAATGAAAGAGAGGTGGCTCATGCCTAAACCAAGCGCACTCACTCCTGACCTGCTGAGCAGTCAGCCGTCATCGAGCGGGAATAACGCCCTTGATCCCCGTCCAATCACCACAGCTGGTACAAAGCAAAAAAAACAACCTTCACCCCTTCAGCTTCGTTTGACGGCTGCTCAGGCAAAGGAGATCAAACGAGCAGCCTTGGAAGCGGACCAGACGATCAGCGGCTTCATGCTGAATTGCTTTTATGCCTACATGAAAAGACCAACTACATAAACATTCTTTCATACAAGCATACTTGCATGAATTTATGACCTGGAAACGAAACCCCTAGACCCTGTGAAAATTATCAAACGACCTCTCACCCGAGCACATAACAAGTTTCTAGATGAAGCGGCTGAGATTCAGCTTGACCGAGCCAGTGCGAAGGACGCGGCGTTTCTTGCCCGCCAGTTTATCCAAGCCACCCTGCCGCATCGTGATCCGAAAGCCGCTACCTGGACGCGCAAAAACGGCAATTTTGCTTTAGGTCTTCAGGCGGGATTTAACCATCTGACCGGCGAAACCTATGGCTTGCCCTATGGGGTGATTCCTCGGCTGCTATTGTTTTGGATTACCACCGAGGCATTGCGCACTAAACACCGCCGGTTGGAGCTAGGTGATAGTCTTGCGCAGTTTATGCGTGAAGTGGGGTTAAGCCCTGATACGGGCGGGGGCAAGCGGAGCGATGCCAAACGGTTGCAGGAGCAAATGCGGCGACTGTTTCAAGCCCATATCAGTTTTATGCAGGACGTGCAGGAGCAGGGGGTAAGTGGGGAAGCGTGGCTCGATATGAAAATCGCCCCGCGCGGGATTTTGTGGTGGGACGTGAAGAACCCGGAGCAAGGCACATTATGGAAAAGCTGGATCGAGCTCGGCGAGAGTTTTTTTGAAGCTATTACCTCGTCACCCATTCCAGTTGATACCAGAGCTTTGAAAGCTCTTAAACGCAGTCCGCTGGCGTTAGACCTCTACGCGCTGTGTTGCTACGAATCCTATCGCGCAGAAAAAAACGACAAGGCTCGCTTTATCCCGTGGCGAGCGCTCATGACGCAACTTGGCGCAGAGTATCAAGGTGAACGGGCGGCTCATGATTTTGCTGTGAAGTGCCGCAAGGCATTGCGCAAAGTTCAGCAGGTGATGCCTTCTCTGCGTCTCGGTAATGAGTCGGGCGGAATCATCATTCTTTCATCCAGCACCACCGCAATCCCTCAGCAAACGAGCAGCGAATGATGGGACGGTGAAACGGTCACCCCACCACACAACCACCTGATTTATAAACATTTCTTTTTATCCACAGTTTTTGGTGAATAGTAAAGTTATCCACGGTGAAATGGTCACCCCTGATAACGGTGAAATGGTCACCTTATGAACGGTGAAATGGTCACCCCTTCCTTTAATAAGACCTTTAATAAAATCCTTTAGTTGCTTCGTGCCGAACTATGGGAAACTTTGTTATCTCATCTTCGGATGAAGAGAAGAAGTCAGCGTGTAACTTTAGATGCCGACACAGACGCACGAGGAAGGGCGGAGAGTCACGAAAAGGAGTTCGGGTAGGGGGAAGGGGCCACAAAAAATTTTCGCCCCCTGGAGGCCTCTTCACATGCCTTCCCGAGCCTGTTTGGCAATTGCGAAGTTCTAGAGAGGTGACACCGTGCGGGGCGCACCGTGTCCGGTTCGAGGGCACCGTCACCGCTGGCTGTGGTGACCGTGCGCATGAGCATGTTCTTCTGACGGGTTGCAAGGCATTCGGTTCAGAGTAGGGGCGGGCGTGGTCGGTGTGGGACAGACCGCCACACCACCGTTCTCCTGAATCGAAGAGGATCGTGCGTGCGGGGTGGTCCATCCTGTCGATCCCGCGCGTGCACCTGGCAGCAGGTGAAGGGCTACGAGACCTCCTTCGGCTCTGACCGTCGCGGAGCCTTCAACAACGTGTCGCCGGTACGCTTCCAGGTTGCCCGTTGCGTGGCGGTCGCCGGGGTGTTGGCCAGAGCGACGAGTGCCCCTAACAGCTCCCCCCGATCGCGGGTGGGCTGCCCCGTTTTTGTCTCAACTAACCCAGCCAGAATCAGCAGGCCCGCCGAGAGGTAGAGTTCATGATTGCGGGCCTTGCGGGCGGCAATCTTCTCGGCGGTGAGGAGCCGGGCGGCAGCAGCCCGAGCTTTCTGGGCGCGATCGGCGGCTTTTTCGACGCGGATCAGCGCGGCGAGTGTGCGCGTTTCGGGCTCGGTGCGAGTGGGCTGATCGGCGAGCTGAAGCAATAGGCGTTGGTGCTCAGTCGGTGAGCGAAGGCCGCGCAGATAGGCCAAACGATCCGTGAGCCACGCGTCGTCAGTCATGCGTCCTCCGCCTTGAGAGTGTGCGGTGAGTTGACGGTGGGTGGCAGTCTACGCTATCCTTCCATAAAATGGAAGGCGCACTTAGTTGTTTCTCGGCGCTGCCGAGAAACCGTGCGCGGAAAGCACCCCATGGCCTCGTACCATTGCACCGTGCGCGTCGGCGGCAAAGGCAAAGCCGCCCCGCACGCCGCGTATCTCGCGCGCGAGGGCCCGTATCGCGGGCGCAGTCGGTACGAGGATTTAGAAGCAACCGGCCATGGCAATATGCCGCCCTGGGCGGCGCACAACCCCGCGCACCTCTGGCAGGCGGCCGACGAGTACGAACGCGCCAACGGCGCGACCTATCGAGAAATCGAAGTGGCGCTGCCACGGGAACTTACCCCCGCGCAACGGCGCACCCTGGTCGAAGCATTCATTGCGGAGGAGCTCGGCGCGCGGCACGCCTATCAGTGGGCGATCCACACCCCCCCAGCGGCCTTGGAGCGCGGCGCACAGCCCCACGCTCATATCATGTACAGCGAACGCACCCGCGACGGGGTGGAGCGCGACCCGGCGCAGTATTTCCGGCGGTACCACGCCACATCGCCAGAAAAGGGCGGCTGTCGGAAGGACAGCGCGGGCACAGTGGAGCGCTTAGCGGCCACACGGCAGCGGTGGGCAGAGGTCCAGAACCGGCACTTGGCGCGGCACGGCCATGCGGCGCGCGTTGATCACCGGAGCCTGCAGGCGCGCGGCCTCGACCGGCGGCCTGAGCGGCACTTCGGCGCCTCGCGGGTGCGAGACCTCTCCCCGCACGAGGTCGTCGCGTTGTTGGCTCGCCGCGTCGCGGAAGGCGAGCTGGAGCGGGCATGTCAGCAGGTCAGCCTGCTCGATCTGTCCGGCGATCTGGCGGCTGCCCAGGCGGCCCGGACTGAGCGTCAGCGCCTGGAACGCCTGAGTAGCCGCGAGTTGGCTCAGGAGCTAGCCCGTCTGCGGCCCAGGCCTGTCCAGGAGTTGATGAAGGAAGATCCCGCCGTGATTCGCGCCGAGCAGGAGGCGCGCACCCTCGAAGTGCAGGTCCAGGCTGCGCAGGCCCGAGCGGCTCATGCCGCGCACGAGGCACAGCGCTGGCGGGAGGACCATCCGCTGCGGGCCCAGGCGCATGACACGGGCGCGTTCCGGTCGGCCTACCTGGTCGAACGGGACAGGATCCAAGACGAAGCCCGTCAGGAGCAGGGCCGCGTGGCGCCGCATCTTGAGGCGGCCGAACACCGGAGGCAGCTCGCCCGCCGTGCGGCGGAGGCGCGGATTACCGACGAGCACCGGCCGATCCGGGAGAAGCTCGCCGAGCTGGAAGAGATCCAGCAGGCTACAGTCCGCCAGGAACACGAGGCCGAGGGACAGCGGCGTGCTGAGCTCGCGCGCACGGAGGCGGCCGAGACGTTCCGGCTTCTGGCGCTGAAGCGCCAGATGGGCATGCACGGGTTCCACGATCAGAGTCAGCAGTGGCAGGCCACGCCGCCCACGCTCCGACAGTTACTCGATCAGTTTAATCGACAGTCGGCGGTGGTGCAGGCCGCGATGCTGGCCCGCATGCGCGACGATCCGCAGGTGTGTGCGCAGATGGCCGGTCTGCTTCAGCAGCGGGAGCGCGCCATCAGCCGTGGCCGATCCCGCTGAGCCGAGGGCCGCGCCGTGTTATTCAATGAAACATAGGAGATCGAGTATGGTCACGACCTGATCCCAACTGGCTGGTATACCTTCCTCTGCCAGACACTTATTCATTATGCATTAATACTCATCTCAGACGCCGTCGTTGTATAGGGCTGACTGTACCTAATCTCAAACATTCTGTCCCACTCAAAAAACTACTGGCACGAACTAATGTCTCGTGTTACGGTTTCGACCTTACGTAAGGACGCAAACGGCACCCTAAGACAAAGAAAAGCTGGCATGGATTAACCTCCATTATCTATAAGGCACACGCGATAGAATTTGCCAATGCTACGTAGATAACATGAAACTCCGTTCACAAGAACTGACCGCGTCGATGGTTTTCCTAACGGCACTTCTGCTAGCAACACTAGCTGGCTGTGGACCCGTTTCATCCGATGGAGCGTCCAATGGGGCACCTCCTAACAGGGTTAGCGACGTGGTTGTAAAGCATACGGAGACAGGAATTGGCCAGGAAGCACAGATAAGTTCGGTGCAGAACCTACCTGTCCGTGACCTGTTGAGTGTCCTTGCAGAGGCAAGCGCTGTTGAGGTGTCTCGGAGTAAAGCAACCACCGTATCAAGCGATACACCGGTGACACATGCAGAGAATGAAATTGACCAGAAAGTCGACGTGGTTAGCCCCGCCCAGAGCCCATCGAGTCAAGACACGATGGGCGCCCTAGACGAGTCACCTGAGCTGGCGGCATCGATGGAAGACGACATCATTGTATCTAATGTTATGAATGAAGCTCCGCCTATTAGCCCGTAAAATATAATCGCGCCTCACAGTTTCTCGCTCCGACACCGATTTAACAAGTAAGGTTAGTTGCTCTATCTGATGATTTCGCCACTTCTACAGGGGCCTCTCCAGATATCTGTTTGTGAATGGGAAGATCGCCCATCCTTTCGTTAGAACGCGATGTGCCTATCCTTGACCGCAGGTCTTGCCACCTAAGGATATCCGTCTCCGAAATAGACCGCATGGCCCTATAATATGCTTCCAATGTCATCAAACGGCTCTATTGACAGACCGCCCATACTTATCTATTAGGGTTCCGTACCATACTCATTCAAATTCTCTAGTGCCAGGTTTCAGTATCCAAAAATCTGTGGACTCGGTCCCTGCAGGTGGCAAAGAGGAAAAGGGCCGACGGGCCGGTACACCGCCTAGAACCGTAGTGGTCTCTAGCTTAGAGGGGGTGCATTATGCGTAGGACAATCGTCCGTATGGCGGCGATAGTTTTTACCTTAGCTAGCCTTTTGTTCTTGTCGTCCCAGGACGAAGCACATGCCGCTGATACCAACGGAGATGGGTTGGTGGACCAGGTAGCAATATGTCAAGCCAACAAGGTGTGTGTAACGCGTGGTGGGTCAGGACAAGTCATCACGTATTCCGATCCCAATTGGAATTCCGTTTCAATTAATTCGGTCAAAGAAACGAATGGGATCGTAGGCGACGATATTGTCGTGGTTGCCACGAATGGCTTTGGAGCATTCCAATGTATTTGCATTATCCATGACAGAACTGGAGGTATTAGCCAATAC
>WBZQ01002300.1_pt1 | contig 12371 bp, 11 predicted proteins | sample 5204251 | NCBI WGS metagenome assembly WBZQ01 (sample SAMN12412402, study PRJNA552823) | activated sludge metagenome | isolation source: activated sludge from nitrification reactor of wastewater treatment plant... | place: USA: Virginia | collected 2017-09 | reverse complement strand
AGCTGAAAGCCCATCTACACAGCTTCTTAATGGCATACAACTTCGCCCGAAAGCTTAAAACAATCAGAGGCCTCGCGCCTTATGAATACATCTGCAAAACACCACACCGTGGGACTAAACATCTAGAGCACACGTTTATAAACAGACGGGGGTTGAACGGCTTGATATACCCAACCATCTCGATCGGGCATTTGATGTCGATGCCACCAACCGAGTTTGGTGCAGTGATATCACCTATATATTTGGGCAGATGGTTGCTGGCATTATCTAGCTGTCGTGATTGATTTGTATAGTCGTCGCGTCATTGGCTGGGGATTATCGGCCAATGCCGATGCAGAACTGGTAGTTAGTGCCTTGGATATGGCTTATCTACTGCGTGGGAAACCGCTTGGGGATCTATTCCATTCTGACAGGGGAGCCAATATGCCAGTCGGTTGCTTCGACAGCGGTTATGGCGTTACCAGATACAGCAAAGTATGAGTCGCATCGGTAATTGCTGGGAGCGTTAATGATGTGCCACGAAGGCGCAAAGAAGGACGTAGTCCTTCGAGCAGCTATGCTGCATGAGAGATGAGGGTTGGCCCCTCGAAATCTGGTTTCAGGACCCGGTTTCAAACCACTACGAGCGACTGTGATCAAAAGGCATGGTCGTGAGCGTCGTTGGAAAAGGCACGATCACGTGTCAGGTAGGGATTAAGTAGATGAACGCAAGTGAACGGTCTATGACATGTCGAAAAGCAAACCAACCAACGTCAAAATGGAGTTGCCCCCTTTGGACGGACACGTTATGTTCTGTTTAAAGGAGAAGAAATATGGCACAAAACTACAAACCAGCCTACCCGGCGGAGTTTCGCCAGCAGATGGTGGAATTGGTGGCATTAGGCAAATGCCCCAAGCAATTATCTAAGGAATTTGGTTGCCACTACACATCGATACAAACCTGGTGTCGAGCAGCAGGTGTACCCATTAGATCAAATCAGGCAAATGCTTTGGCTGCAACGAGTATTTCTTCCTTGAGTGCCAACGAACGGCAGGAGCTGCTGGAATTGCGTAAGAAGCTCAAGCGTGTGGAGATGGAGCGTGACATATTGGCAAAGGCTACGGCCTGGTTTGCAAACAACAAAGATTGATGGGGAAGGTATACCAACTCATCAAGGCAAACCGGGCCCAATTTCCGGCTCGTGTTCTATGTGAGACACTCGGTGTATCGCACAGCGGTTATTATGACTGGACTAAACGCAAGCCTAGTGAGCGGGTCATTGCCAACTGCCGATTGATTGAGCAGATCATGATGATATACCGCAAAAGCGATTGTACCTATGGCCGCCCCCGCATTACCGTTGAATTAATCGATCTTGGAATCAAGGTCAACCACAAGCGCGTAGGCAGACTAATGCGTGAAGCTGAAATTAAAGGTGTGAGCCGCAGGCGAAGTTTTGTGATTACGACCCATCGGAATAAACGTGACCGTCCTGCTCCGGATTTAGTGCAGCGTCATTTCAAGGCAACCAGCATCAACCAACTATGGATTGCGGACATGACTTATATTCCAACCTGGGCAGGGTTCTTGTATCTGGCCGTGGTCATCGATGTATTCAGCCGCAAGGTAGTGGGGTGGTCTTTCGGTGAAACCATGACAGCAAACCTAGTGATCACTGCGTTGAACATGGCGTTAATCACCCGTAAACCGGGCAAAGTGATTCATCACAGCGATCAGGGGAGTCAATATACCAGCGTTGAGTTCGGCAAGCGTTGCAAGGAAATGGGTGTTCGTCCTTCGATGGGCAGTGTAGGCGATGCCTATGATAACGCAATGGCTGAGAGCTTTTTTGCTTCCCTGGAATGTGAGCTGATCGACAGGCGTTCCTGGAAAAACAAAACTGAAGCAAGGTTGGCCATATTTACCTGGATCGAGTCTTGGTACAACCCAACACGTAGGCATTCTGGACTGGGATACTTATCACCGAACAATTTTGAAAGGAAACTGAATGAGAATAATCAAACCTCGATAAACTTTAATCCGCTTTCGCAAGTCGAGACTTTCTCGACTCCATGAAAAAAATGTCCGTCAAAATGGGACAACTCCAAACGTAGCAGGAGAGATTAGGTTACTGCTGCTAAAGGCACTGAATCCTAAGGTTCCCGATCATGGCTTGGTAATAGCAGAAATCATTCCGGATTATCTATGGGGGGATCCCAGCACTTTTGCTTATAATTTGGAGCAATGCGTTTTAAGCAGTCAATACGTTACACTCTTTTGCGCTCATCAAAGCGATATCACATTTGATAAAGAATTGATCGCGCCACTAACGCAAGAAATCAAAGGAGAGTTTGACTGGCATCAGCATGATGAGCATTACATTGCTAATTACAATGAAGTATTTCTCGAAGCACATTTTCTGATGCCACGCTGGGTGATTGTCACCTTACAATCCAAAGCGGACGCAATTGGCAATACTTCGAATTTAAATACGATTTTTTGGGGGAGCGTCGTTTTATCGATATTGATGATCATGTTGTTCAGCATGATACAGATTCGCCGCGTTCTCGTACCCTTGGAAAAACTGATTGCAGGAACCCGGCGATTGGGAGATCATGATTTTTCCACTCAAATCGATGTAGTAAGCTCCGATGAATTCGGCGAATTGGCCACATCATTCAATACGATGACCTCGCGACTTGGGGAACAATTCGAAATGCTGACTACGTTATCCCGTATCGATCAGGAAATATTATCGGGTCTCAATATCGATAAGATTTCGCAATTAGCACTGATCCACATGCAGAAAATTGTGAAAGCAGATGCGGTTTGCATTACCGTGCTCGATGCCGATGAGCCGGAACACGGTCATATGCATGCGCTTGATATCAGTGGGCATAATCTAGTAACCAAGCCCTGCAAGGTTTCGGAGTCCATTCGACAATGGCTTCAGACTAATTACAAGGGACAGTGGTTAGACTCCAATGATTTGCAGCAATTAGGTTTGCAAGCTTTGCGCGAATGGGTAGGCTCGCATTTTGAATGCGTATTCTTGTTGCCTTTGAATTGGAATCATCAGCTTGTTGGGTATGTTTCGTTAGCTTTTGTCTATAAACCAAGCCTACACCAGCTAATTATTCAGCCCATCAATGATTTTGCAGATCGGGTTGCGGTTGCGCTGTTCACCAAAAATCGTGAAGAATTACTGCTGCGTCAAGTGCGTATCGATGCTTTGACGGGTTTGCCCAATCGGTTCTTATTCATGGAGCAGTTACAAAAAGAAATTGCTCAGAGTCAGCGAGGGGAGCGCAAACTAGCTGTGCTGTATGTTGATTTTGATCGATTTAAAATGGTCAATGACACTTATGGTCATGCCACAGGGGATGAATTGCTATATGAAGCCGGTCAGCGTCTTATGCATTGTATATATGAAGGGGATACCGCCGCGCGATTAGGTGGCGATGAATTTGCAGTCATTATCTGTGATCTGGACTCCGGTCAAACGATTCAATCGATCGCTCAGCATATTATTGATAACTTGGCTGCACCTTACATCTTTCATGATGAGCAGACTATTCTTACGGTGAGTGTCGGCATCGCCGTATATCCTCAAGATGGCATCAATAACTCAGATTTAATGAGAAATTCCGATATCGCTATGTGTCGTTCAAAAACCAAGGGAGGTAACCAGTTTATTTTCTTTGAGGAAGGCATGAATACTGAGGTGAGCAAGCGTCTGAAGCTCGAACGGGACATGAGAAAAGCCATATCCGATCAACAATTCGTTTTACATTATCAGCCTCAGGTGGATCCCAAAACTAACCGGGTGTGTGGTGTGGAGACATTGGTGCGGTGGAACCATCCAGAGCTTGGGTTTGTTCCTCCTGGCATGTTCATTCCGATTGCTGAAGATACTGGACTGATTATCGATATAGGGCGTATCGTCCTTGCCGGAGCCTGCAAGCAATATCGAGAATGGCTTAATCAGGGCATTTGCCTGGACTATGTAGCTGTGAATGTATCAGTCAAACAGTTCCAGCAACCTGATTTCTTCCAGATGGTTGAAAATATTTTGAAGATAAATCAACTAGATCCACATTGTTTGGAACTTGAAATTACTGAAAGTGTTTTCATGGAGGATATGCAGGAAGTAATCAGGATGCTTGAAAAACTCAAAGAATTGGGTATTCAACTTTCGATTGATGATTTTGGCACGGGCTATTCTTCAATGTCTTATTTGGAGCAATTGCCTTTCGATACACTAAAAATCGACATTTCATTTGTGCGCAAAATTAACGAAAATGGGGAGGGCGGCACGATAGCCGCTACCATCGCCGCCATGGCGCATACCCTTGATAAAAAAATTGTGGCGGAAGGGGTTGAAAGCGAAGCTCAACTGGAGTTTTTGAAGAAATATGATTGTGAACTGATCCAGGGCTATTATTATTGCCGACCGTTACCAGCGGATCAGCTTGTCAGGTTCGTTTCGAAAAATCATGCCGAGAATTCTCATTTACATTCTTTGCATCACCATCAACCACAGCCCATCCAATTGGTTGCGAATTCTTCGTCATAGTCATTTTCAGAAGCATTAATCAGTAACGTCGGTAGCTGAGTAATGGTTTTGTTACTTTAAAGAAAAGTGAAAGCAATAAAAAAGGAAAAGAAACAGCCTGGAGACATCACAGAAGGGGAAGATGTTCCAGGCTGGGGTTTTCGATCAGTAAGAGGGGTACTACTGATCGGATGCACTAGAGAATTTATTTTGTGCGGCAAGATACTGTGTCTGAGATAACAACAAATCCTTTGTCGTTAAGTAGCTTTCCAGTGACATTTCCTTGAATGAAAGTACGCTTAATGAGTGTTGCTCCAGCCTCAACATCAGCTGGATCGCTATCAAAATCAAACTCTATCTCGTCACCTGTGCTAGCTTTAAGAGCTGTTGTTTTTGTGTTACTGCCTGATTTAACAACAGCTTTGTAATTGCCCGGTATTAAATTATTACCGTCCACCGAGATTTTTGAGCGATTTGCTCTTTTCTCGCATTCTACGCGGATGCTAGCTGCATTCGCATCGGTGACTGGAAGAGCAGTTGAGCATATGGCTAAAACTGCGGCTAAAGCTGTTGAGGTTTTGATCAGTGATAATTTCATATTTTTCTCCATGAGGGTTTTGATTAATCAATTATGAACAGTTACTACTAGAGTTCCAGGTGTGTGTGAAAATTTCCCGCGAACAGGTGTAACTATAAGTGGTAAATATTCCCACGTCAACAAATTTGTAAGATATTTCTTCCATTAATTTTGACAAAAACTTCAGAATTAATATAAGTTACTGAATACATAGTAATATGTAAAAGAGATCATAGGGGGATATTATTTAAAGATCACTTTGATCTATGTATCAAGTTATAAATCACTCCTCGAATCTCTATTTCCTATTAAAATTTACATTGGGAAATACTATGAAGCTGCTAAGTTGGAATATTCAATGGGGAAAGGGCATCGATGGTTGTGTGGACCTGTCGAGAATTGTTCACACTATTCAACAACATGGCGATTTCGATATCATTTGTCTGCAGGAAGTAGCGAACAACTTTCCTGATCTACCAGGCAATCGGAAACAAGACCAATTTGAGAAGTTATTAAATGCAATGAAGGGTTTTACAGGTATCTATGGGATCGCCACAGATGTACCAGATAAACTTGGAGGCAGAAATTTATTTGGAAATGCAATTTATAGCCGCTTTCCAATAGGTCAGGTCTGGCGTCATCTGTTACCTTGGCAAGGCGAATTGATGACTCCGAGCATGCAGCGCGTATTAGTTGAAGCAGTGATCCATACCGACCTCGGTGCTGTGAGAGTGATGACGACTCATCTTGAATATTATTCACAACATCAACGTGAAACCCAGATTGATACAATTCGCGATTTACATCGAAATGCATGTGCCATGTCGCGGCGCAATTCAATCAGGGAAGAAGTAGGCGGTCCATTCGAGGTTTTTCCTCGTCCAGCACAGGCATTGATTTGTGGAGATCTAAATTTTCCGGCATGGGCAGGGGAACATCAACAAATTCTTGCTCCCTTTGAAGAGGGGATACCTGATTTTAGTGATGTGTGGTTAGTGTTACACCCAGATACACAGCACCCTCCGACAGTGGGCATTCATTCAGTCGATTTTGTCGATCGGCCGGAATGCTTTGATTTTATTTTTGTAACTGAGGGATTGATTCCGCGGCTAAAATCATTCGGCATTGATATGGTGACGCAGTCCTCAGATCATCAACCTATATGGGTTGAGCTTGAATGAAATAAGCAGTAGAACGGATGGCGTAGACTAGAAAATGCGATGGCCAAAATGATCAAAATAATACTGATCAATTTCATCTCGCGAAAACTGATGATTTTGCCCACCGCGTCGTGATATTTTCAGAGAACCCATCAGTGACCCAATCTGGCCAGCCGTGTTCCAGTCCAATTGATGCAAAATACCGTATAGTAATCCAGCTCGATAAGCATCTCCGCAGCCGGTTGGGTCAATAATTTCGGTTGGGGGGACGCACGGAATATCAAATTTCTTTCCATCCGCAAGAATCATTGAACCTTGTGCACCAAGAGTAACAATCACCGCCTTGGTTTTGCTCGCCAATGACTCAAGATTACGACCGGTTCGGTCTTGCAGCATCTGACCTTCATAATCGTTGACTGCAACATAATCCGCCATATCGATGAAATCGAGAAGCTCGTCACCGTTATACATGGGTAATCCTTGGCCCGGATCAAAAATGAAAGGAATTCCGGTTTCATGGAATTCACGCGCATGTTGTAACATGCCATCGCGCCCATCTGGGGCAATGATGCCGAGATTAATATCTCGGGCATCTTTTACAGAATTCAGATGAGAAAAATTCATTGCGCCGGGATGAAATGCAGTGATCTGGTTATCTGCCAAATCAGTGGTGATAAATGCCTGAGCTGTAAAGGTATCAGGAACATGCTGCACATGATCCTGAGTGATGTTTAACTGCTCAAGTCGTGCAGTATAAGGAGAGAAATCATCGCCAACTGTCGCCATCATAACTGGTTCGCCACCCAGCATTTTTAAGTTATAAGCAATATTGCCCGCGCAGCCTCCAAATTCACGTCGCATTTCTGGAACCAGAAATGCGACGTTCAGCATATGAATTTTTTCCGGCAGAATATGATTTTTAAAATGATCGGGAAAGACCATAATATTATCGTAAGCGAGGGAGCCGCAAATCAAGGTACGCATTGTGTATTGCTCAATAATCAGGCGTTTGGTTTCCAGGACAAATCCAGCTCCCGAGCTGCCTTGACATCGTCCAGTTTCCGTACCGGCATCGAATGAGGTGCCCCTTTGACCAGATCGGGCTGTAGTTCGATTTCACGTAGAATCTCTTTCATTGATTGAACGAAGGCGTCAAGTGTTTCTTTTGACTCTGTTTCCGCGGGTTCGATTAACAAGCATTCAGGCACTAACAATGGGAAATACGTCGTAGGAGCATGATAGCCTTTGTCCAAAAGTCGCTTGGCAAGATTCATTGCCGTCACACCGGTGTTATCTTTGATATCCTTCAGCGTGACTATGAATTCATGACTTGCGCGGCGGTTATCGTAAGCGATTTGAAAACCCATCTTACGCAGTTCCGCCATCAAATAGTTGGCATTCAAGGTGGCATATTCAGAAATGCGGTGCATGCCCTCGACACCCAGTAGCCGGACGTAAATATAAGCGCGAAGCAGCACGCCGGCGTTACCCATGTGTGCGGACAATCGACCAATAGATTGAGGTTTGTCCTTTTCAGTAATCCAACGATACGTTTCGCCTTCTTTCGCAACAATCGGAATGGGCATGAATGGCAATAACCGTTCGGCGACGCCAACGGGTGCGGAACCTGGGCCGCCGCCGCCATGCGGCGTGGAAAACGTTTTATGCAGATTGATATGAATGACATCAAAGCCCATATCACCCGGTTTAACTTTTCCAAGTACTGCATTCAGATTGGCGCCATCATAATACAGCAGCCCGCCAGCTTGGTGAACGACGCGGCTCATTTCCGCCACATTCTTTTCAAAGACGCCAAGCGTGGAAGGATTGGTCAACATCAATCCGGCCGTTTGGGGGCCAACTGCGGCTTTTAAGGCTTCAAGATCGACATTGCCATCCTTATCGGTGGCAATTTCAACTACTTTGAATCCGCACATCACTGCAGTTGCCGGATTGGTGCCATGAGCCGCGTCTGGGACAATAATTTCCGTGCGCGCAAAATCTCCGCGTGCTTCATGGTAGGCGCGTATCATCATGACGCCGATCAGTTCGCCCTGTGCACCGGCCATTGGTGTCAGACTCACTCCTGCCATGCCTGTCACGGATTTCAGAATTTCCTGTAATTCAAACATGCAGGCCAAAAAACCTTGTCCGGTATCTTCGGGCGCGAGTGGATGCCTGGACAGAAATTGCGGTAACATGGCCAATGAATTACAGGCTCGAGGGTTGTACTTCATCGTACAAGAACCCAGAGGGTAAAACTCGGTATCTATGGAGAAATTCTTTTGTGACAAGCGGGTGAAATGACGAACCGTATCCATTTCCGATACTTCAGGTAAAAGTACCGGAGATTTACGCAACATGTGTTGAGGAATTGCGGATTTATCTGCAGGTTTTGTCGGTGACTGTGAATAATTTCGACGGCCAGGACGAGAGTGTTCAAATATCAGCATGATGGTTGAGTGCAATCGTTAATTTATTTTAAAGCGGCTAATGCGGCTTCGTAATTGGGTTCATCGGCGATTTCCGGGACTAATTCTGCATGCACCACGGTGTCAGATTCATCCAACACTATGACAGCCCGGGCGGTAATGCCAGCAAATGGGCTATCGGCTATGAATACCCCATAGTCTTTCATAAAACTGGCACCTCGCATCGTTGACAGCGTGATCACTTTATCCAGACCTTCGGCGTCGCAGAAGCGGCTCATCGCGAATGGCAAATCGGCAGCAATGATCAGAACGACCGTATTGTTCATATCGCTGGCTTGCTGATTGAATTTACGGGTTGAAATCGCACATACCGGGGTGTCAAGGCTAGGAACGATATTGAGCACTTTCTTTTTGCCAGCGAAATTCGCTAATGTGGTATCGACCAGGTCTCTATTGACCAGAGAAAATGCAGGTGCTTTTTGTCCTGTCTGCGGGAATGTACCTTCAATTTTGATGGGTTTACCTTTGAGAGTGACCATGGTGTTTCCTGTGTGAATAATGGAAAAGAATATTATGAACTGAGCGCGTGCTTCATGGCGTCAGCATAATTTCGAATGTCAGATGCTGTTTTGGTTTCAGTGGCGCAGACTAAAACTGCATTGCCCAAGTCAGGATAATATTCCCTTAAATCCAAGCCACCAACGATGCCTTTCAGTTTCAATTCTTCCAGTACATTAGCAACTGAAGTGGAAAGACCTAGCGCGGCTTCATGGAAAAAAGGACCACTGAACATTCTTTTCACGCCTTTGATGGCTTCTAGTTGTTCTACCAAATCCAAAGTATTGGCATGGGATTGTGCGGCAACCCGACGTAATCCCTCCGGCCCCACCAAAGACATATAAATTGTCGCAGCAGTGACCATGAGGCCTTGATTGGTACAAATGTTGGAAGTTGCTTTAGAGCGGCGAATATGTTGTTCGCGGGCTTGCAGAGTCAGCACGAAACCCTGTTTATTATCCAGATCTGTGGTACGACCAATGATGCGCCCGGGCATCTGTCGAACCAGATCATTCTTACATGCCATGAAACCGAAGTAAGGTCCCCCGCTGGACAATGGAATACCTAATGGCTGACCTTCACCCACGGCAATATCCGCACCTTTGCTGCCCCATTCTCCTGGCGGTGTCAGCAATGCCAGGGCAGTGGGATTGACTACTCCGATGGCAAAGGCATTCTTGCTGTGTGCCCAATCGGTTAGAGCATCCACTTGTTCCAATATGCCGAAGAAGTTGGGCTGAGGTATAACCAGCGCCGCAAAATCCCCATGATCTGAATGAGCTAATGATTCCGGCAGGACTTGGCCAGTTTCGGTACAGAATGGCAATTCAATCACTTCGATTTTCTGATTGCTGACGATTGCGCGAACGACTTGACGGTAAACTGGATGCACAGTTTTCGGAATCAAGATGCGCCGCGAGGTTTTATGGGAACGAACTGCCATCAGAGCAGCTTCAGCCAGGGCGGTTGCTCCGTCATACATACTGGCATTGGATACATCCATACCCGTCAGCGAGGCCATCATGGTCTGATATTCGTACAATAACTGCAGGGTGCCTTGACTGGCTTCAGCCTGGTATGGTGTATACGAGGAATAAAACTCTCCTCGCGTGGTGATTTGCCAGACTGCAGCAGGAATATGATGTTCATATGCCCCGGCTCCGATGAAGTTCTGGTAAATCCCGTCCTTACCGGCCCGCTCCATCATCAGGCGCGTAATTTCCATTTCGCTGAGACCGATCGGAACACCGCTCAGCTGACCACTGATCAATTCCTTCGGAATTTCATCAAAAAGTTCTTCAATAGTTTTAGCGCCAATGCTAGCGAGCATTTCGGCGACATCTTCTTTGGTATGTGGAATAAACGGCATGATTAATTAAATAGAACGTGAAGTAAGGGAGTAAAAGTTAACAGTAGTCGAATCGTTCAATGATCTTCGTTTTCGACCAATTCAGTGTAAGCTGCGGCATCCATCAGTCCATCTAATTCAGCTACATTGCTTGGTTTCATTTTGAAAAGCCAGGAAGAATAAGCGTCTTCATTGATCTTTCCGGGCTCATCCACTAATGGGGAATTCACTGCGATGACTTCTCCAGAAATCGGCGAATACACATCGGCGGCAGCTTTAACAGATTCGGCAACTGCACATTCTTCTTTTTGCTTAAGATTGCGTCCGACTTCCGGCAATTCGATGAAAACCATATCACCAAGCAGTTCTTGTGCGTGATGGGTAATTCCTATGGTAACCGTACCATCAGCTTCAGGTTTTACCCATTCGTGGGATTTACTATATTTCAATTGTGTTGGGATGCTCATTTTTCACCTCGGATAAAAGAAATTCATTATTACAATTCTATATTAAATCAGGGCTTTTCCATTTCGTACAAACGGGTATTTAACAACTTTGGCGCGTAGTTGTTTATCACGAACGATCACATTGACTTCATCGCCGATAACTATTTGTACTGGAACGCGGGCGAGTGCAATGGATTGATTCATTGTTGGTGAGAAACCACCACTGGTAATTTCTCCCTGATATTCCACTCCATCTTTTTGTCCTACCACATGCTGGTGACTTCGCAGGACACCTCGATCAATCAGCACCAAGCCGACCAGGTGATGTGTTGCGGGCATTTTCAATAACGCTTGTTTACCGATAAAATCGCGTTCGCTTTTCAGATCAACCGTCCAGGCCAAGCCAGATTCAAGTGGATGCTTCGTTTCATCCATATCTTGACCATATAGATTCATACCAGCTTCCAAGCGTAGCGTATCACGAGCTCCCAAACCCGCTGGTGAAACTCCGACATCATGCAGCGCCTTCCATAATACGGGGGCATCCGCAGCAGGAAGAATTATTTCGAAACCATCTTCTCCGGTATATCCTGTACGTGCGATGAAATATTGACCGACTGCAGCCGATTGAAATTGTTTTAATTCTTCGGTGAGGGATTGAGAACCAGGGATTACCTGCCAGACTTTGGCGCGCGCATTCGGGCCTTGTATGGCAATCATGGCTAAATCCCGTCGTGGAGAAATTTCTAAATGAGGAGCTAGCTCGTCACGCTGTTTGATCATCCAGGCCACATCTTTGTCCGCAGTACCAGCATTTACAACGATACGGAACCAAGTTTCAGATAAAAAATAAATGATCAGATCGTCGATGATACCGCCTTGAGGGTTCAGCATGCAGGAATATAATGCTTTTCCTGGAAGCGTGAGTTTGTCGACATTATTGGCGACCAGGTGACGAAGAAAATCACGTACCTGAGGGCCACGAATATCAACCGACAGCATGTGTGAGACATCAAACATACCGACATCTTGGCGGACTTTGTGGTGTTCATCTAACTGCGAGCCGTAATGCAACGGCATGTCCCAACCGCCAAAATCGACCATTTTGGCATTCATGTCACGGTGGACATGATTAAGAGGTGTCATTTTCAGCATGGATTATTCTCCCGGAAATAAAAGAGTCATTTCGTAATGACTTATCACCCCTCTGTCCCTTTTACCTGAGAGATTTACAGATCAGCGTCTGTGTGCCCCTTCGGTGGCCGAATAATTCAGCGCTCTCCAGATTGCCTGTCACAAGCGGTTCTCTTGGAAC
>WBZQ01002299.1_pt1 | contig 12372 bp, 12 predicted proteins | sample 5204251 | NCBI WGS metagenome assembly WBZQ01 (sample SAMN12412402, study PRJNA552823) | activated sludge metagenome | isolation source: activated sludge from nitrification reactor of wastewater treatment plant... | place: USA: Virginia | collected 2017-09 | reverse complement strand
TCCATGGAACTGTAACCCGTATTACTCTTTCAGCTCCGATACGCTGACCAGGAAATCACGAGCCACTGAAGCCCGAGTCTGTCAGAGTGCAAGTCATGTCATCGCTAATACCGAAGAGCTTCGAGAGCGGCTCATTGAAGAATACGAAAGTCTCCGAGACCGCTGTACCTGGATCCCGAACGGATTCGACCGCGAGACGTTGATGCCGGGGCAGGTACCTCAGGCGCACTCGGACAGGCTGTCTGTCTCCTCAGGCTATGAACTCTGCCATTTCGGGACGGTGTATGGAAAAAGGACTCCTCGGGTCTTGCTGCAGGCGGTGTGGGAGTTGTTTCGGGCTAATCAGTTAAAGCCGGAAGCCATTCGATTACGTTTCGTCGGGGGATGGGACACCGCAGATCAGGAGTGTGAGCAGTATGCCGTCAATCTGGAGAAGCATGGCTTTCTCCGACGGGAACCTCCGGTTTCTCACAGCGTGTGCCTGAGAGAAATGCAACGATCGAGCGTCTTACTCGTGCTTCAGCCAGACTCTCCTTTGCAGGTGCCCGCCAAAATTTACGAATATGTGGCCACCGGTCGTCCGTTGTTACTTATTGGCGGGGAAGGGGCCACTGCCAATTTGGTGGCTCGGCATGGATTAGGCGTAAGCAGCCCGAATCACATTGCACGCATCAAGGCGCTCTTGAAAGACATTGCGACTGGAGCGCAGCGACTCGTTCCTCCTGATTCCGCTCGTGTGAGTCGGTTTGAATATCACTCGTTGACTGGCGAATTAGCGGCTATTCTCGATGCCGCCGTTCGCGCCAGACCGGTATGTTAATCTTTCTATGAATACGTTGGTCTCCTCAGTTCTCGGGCGAACCGAATCGGATGTTTTGGCATGGGATACGTACGTGCTGAATTCGCCACTCACATCCGGTTACCATCTGTCAGGGTGGCGCCGGGTCATAGAGGAAGCCTTTGGCCACCGTACCTATTATTTAATCGCTCAGGACGAACAGGGAACCGTGCGGGGCATCGTCCCCTTGGTACTGTTGGCCAGCCGGGTCTTTGGTCGGTTTCTGGTCTCTCTGCCCTTCGTAAACTACGGCGGCCTTGTCGCCACCTCTCCCAGTGCGTATCGAGCGCTAGAAGAAGGTGCTATTGAAAAGGCGAGAGTGCTGGACGCCGCGCATATCGAGCTTCGACATGACCAGCCGATAGAGACTGCGTGGGTTTCGACCGAACGAAAAGTTTCGATGAGGCTATCGTTGCCGGGGTCATATGAGGTGTTGCTAAAAGGGTTTCCCTCAAAGTTGCGCAGTCAGGTTCGCCGCGCTCAAAAAGAAGGGATGACGGCATGCATCGGTGGGAGCGAGTGCCTGGATGAATTTTATGCCGTGTTCTCACGGTGTATGCGCGATTTGGGAACTCCAGTCTATGCCAAAGAGTTTTTTGCAAAGGTTCTTGAAGTGTTTCCGAAGGAGTCGCGTATCTGTATCGTTTCTCATAGTGGTGTGCCCGTCGCTGCCGGGTTTCTCTATGGGTTCCGTTCCTCTTTGGAAATTCCCTGGGCCGCGTCGGACAAGCGCTTCAATAAGCTGGCTCCCAATATGATGTTGTACGGGGCAGTGCTGGAATATGCCTGCCAGCAAGGGTTTCAGGTATTCGACTTTGGCCGATCGAGCCCCGATAGCGGAACCTACCGCTTCAAGGAACAGTGGGGGGCTCAACCTCATCAACTCTATTGGTATTACTGGATGGGACAAGGGCGACAGGTCCCACAATTGAATCCGCAGAACCCGAAATATGCACTGGCGATTCGCGCTTGGCAGAACTTGCCGCTCGCCATTGCAAATCTGCTGGGACCTCACATTGTGAAATATCTTCCATGAGGGTACAGCGAACGCTTCCCCCGTCGGCCGCACCGATCGATTGGCGTGATCTCGTAGAGGGATTAGTAGGTTTGGTACGCCCTCACGTCACCATGCAGCGCCTCCAAGCTGATTTTCGTGCCCACTTTGGCGTTAAACATGTTTGGTTTGTGTCATCGGGTAAGGCCGCTCTCACGCTGATCCTTCGAGCGCTGCACACGCTATCCCGACGCAGCCAGGTTGTCGTGCCCGGATATACATGCTTCTCAGTGCCGTCTGCAGTGGTGCGAGCAGGATTGTCGATACGGCTCTGCGACATGAATCCGGAAACATTCGACCTTGATTTTCTACACCTCGCAGAAGTGGCCGACTCCGATGTGTTGTGCGTGTTGGCGACGCATTTACTCGGTATTGGAGTAGACGTGCCGCGCGTTGCTGATATCTGTCATCCCAAAGGCATCTTTGTCGTGGAGGACGTGGCGCAGGCATTCGGTGGAGAGCGCGGCGACAAGCCGTTCGGCTCCATGGGCGATGTGTCGTTCTTGAGTTTCGGAAGGGGCAAAAATATTACCTGTGGTTCCGGAGGAGCCATTCTCACCAATGATGACCGTATCGGCGAAGCTCTGGCTCGGGAGTATGGACAACTTTCTGACGAATCCCTCGCCGGCCAAATCAAAAATTGGTTGGAAGTTGCGGTGACCCAATTACTCATCCATCCCTCTCGTTTCTGGTTCCCGGCCGGACTGCCATTTCTCAAGCTGGGCGAGACCAAATTTTATGCAGATTTTCCCATCACCCGAATGGATTCGGTTCGAGCCGGTTTGTTACGCCGCTGGCAGAAGCGATTATCCCATTCGACTGCAAGTCGAGTGGATCACTCGGAACAGATACGTCGTGTAGTTCCCTCTCACGTGCAGCCCGTCACATCATCCGGTCCAGGACGGTCGGTCTATCTCCGTTTCCCATTGTTGATGCGATCAAAGCAGGCAAAGGATGCACTGTGTCGAACGTCGGCTGAGCAAGGCTTGGGTATCAGTGCGTTGTATCCCTGTGCAGTCAAGCAGATCGCGCAGCTTTCCGGAACACTTTCTTCCCAGCAGGTGCCCAAGTCCACGATGATTGGGGAACGACTGGTTACGCTACCCACCCATGAGTTTGTATCGGATGGAGATGTTTTCCGGCTACGCACCGCTCTTGAGAGAGTGCACGATGAGCAATGCCCAGAGATAACGCATGCGCCGGAAGCGCCTGGAGCAGGGCGGCGGGCGCAAGAGTTGCCTCGAACGCCTTGACGGTATGCTGACGAATCCTGTGTGGTCGCAGAGTAGTTAAGTAAGGAACAGTGACGATGTGGTTTGTCGAATGGATATTCTGGGGTTCACTTGCATTTATGGTTTACGCCTATGCAGGCTATCTGTTCATTTTGGTTGCGCTATCCGTTTTCAAGAACCGGCCTGTCTTGCTTGGGGATATTCAGCCGATGGTCTCGTTCGTCATCACGGCCTATAATGAAGAGTCGCGAATCAAGGAAAAGATCGACAATAGTCTCAGCCAGCAGTATCCCAAAGAGCGTCTTGAAATAGTCGTGGCGTCTGATTGCTCGTCTGATAAGACCGATGAGATTGTGCGCTCTTATGCGTACTCAGGCGTGCGTCTCATTCGTGCGGCTGAGCGAAGAGGAAAAGAAGCGGCTCAAAAACTGGCGGTCAGTCAAACCAGCGGAGAAGTGTTGGTGTTCTCTGATGTGGCTACCACATTACCTCCCGAAGGTATTGCGAACATTGTAAAAGCGTTTCATGATCCAACGGTAGGCTGCGTAAGTAGTGTTGACCGATTTGTCGATGCCCAAGGCAACCTGAGTGGGGAAGGTGCATACGTCAAATATGAGATGCTGCTGCGTCAATTGGAAACCAAGGTGAATACCCTGGTCGGACTCAGCGGGTCTTTTTTTGCTGCACGAAGGGTGGTCTGCAGTCCATGGGCAGATGATCTGCAAAGCGACTTTAATACATTGCTTAATTCAATGAGGGTCGGCCTCCGAGGTATTTCAGATCCCAATAGCGTCGGATACTACAAAAATTTATCGAATGAAAAGAAAGAGTATCAGCGGAAGGTCAGGACGGTGTTACGAGGTATTGCGGTGTTGATGCGTAGTCTGCCGATGTTGAATCCCTTTCGATATGGAATGTTCGCCTGGCAGCTCTTCAGTCACAAGTTGTGCAGATGGTTGGTACCGTTTGCCATGATCGGTGCATGCCTCTCTAATATAGTGTTGGCCCCACAATCGATGTTTTACGGAACGCTGCTCGTGGCGCAGTTACTTTTCTATGCCATGGCCGCAGCCTATGCAGGGTTTCAATGGATGCCGAAGAGTAGTGTGTTTCGGTTACCGTCATTTTTCGTCTTGGTGAACCTGTCAATTCTTGATGCCTGGCTACGGTATTTTCGGGGTGATCGGGTGTTTCGTTGGGAGCCTTCGAAGCGGTGAGCCGGTGGTTGAACGTTCTAGCATCGTGCTAGTCCGGATAGTCGTCTTATCCCTGTACGAAGACAAAGAGGTGCTAAATGGCTTCACAAGCTGAAACGAAAGAGTTGCGTCATTTCGGGTTGATCGTCGGGGGTGTCTTTTGTGTCATCGGTATCTGGCCTCTGATTCGGTATGGTGAAGGAGTGCGCCTCTGGGCTCTGGTTCCAGGTGCATTGCTTATTCCGTTGGGGCTGATTGCCCCGCTCGCCCTAGGGCCTCTCTTTCAAGTTTGGATGAAGGTGGGGCATGTCATGGGGTGGATCAATACCAGGATCATCCTTGGGATTTTGTATTTTGGACTGATCACTCCCATGGGTGTGATTATGCGCCTGTTTGGTTGGGATTCGATGAGGAGAGCCCTCAGCCGAGATACCGAAAGCTACCGGGTCGTGCGACCGGCGAGGCCGCGGAACCATATGACGAGACAATTCTAGGCCAACGGAGGACGTATGGGTGAATTCCTGACAGAGTTGTGGGCGTTCATGAAGGAACGCAAAAAGTTTTGGTTATTGCCTATTATTGTGATGCTCGTGTTGCTGGGCAGTTTGATTGTGCTCACTCAAGGATCTGCGGTAGCACCGTTCATTTACACGCTGTTCTAGCTGAGAAAGAGTCCTCGATTGCATGGCTGTCGACCTGCGACGAATAAAGCCGGCCCTCCGAAAAGCGGTGGCTTGGGCATTTCACGCGTCGTCAGTGCGCCACTGGCGGCATCGTGGCAAGGTTGTCATGCTCATGTATCATCGGGTGTTGACCAGTGAAGAAGTGTGTCGTCAGGCTGTGCAGCCAGGGATGTATGTGCTTGACAATGTGTTTGCTCAGCACATGGCTTTTCTTCAGGAGAACTTTACGCTTCTTTCGCTGCGGCAGCTGCTGGATCTCTGGCAATCAGGCACATGGAATGCCCGTGCCAGATATTGTGTGGTCACGTTCGATGATGGTTGGCTGGATAACTACCGGCATGCCTATCCAGTGCTAAAGCAATACAGCATCCCCGCCACCATATTTCTTCCTACCGACTACGTGGGAACTGATCGGTGGTTTTGGTCTGATCAACTAGCGCTTCTTTTCAAGGATCTGTCTGGCCGAAAAACGACGCCTGAAGTAGCGAGAGAAATTGGAAAAGTACTTTCTGAATACTTCGAGGGCACAGGAGCCCGGATCATTGAGGTCATGGAGCGTGGAGAACATGTTGCCGATCGGGTCATCGAGCAGTGCAAACATTTACCCATCGAACGAATCTATGCATTGGTGGCCGGATTGGCAGCTCGGCTGGACGTATCGCTGCCACAGGAACGGGTGATTGTAAATTGGGACGAGGTGCGAGAAATGTCTCGGGGAGGTATATCCTTTGGATCGCACTCCTGCTCGCATCGCATTCTGACCACAGTCACATTGGATGACGTGTCGGTTGAGCTGACGAGATCGAGGCAGGTGTTATTGGAACAGGGTGTGAACTATGTGCCGGTCTTTTGCTATCCCAATGGCAACAGTGACGCAAACATTCAGCGGCTGGTTGAGGCCTGTGGGTATGAGGCGGCCTGTTCCGTGAGAATGGGGGTGGAAGGTCCTATCCCAGAAAATAAGTATGCCATTCGTCGTGTGGGCATTCACAATGACATGACCAACACCGTCCCATTATTGTCATGGCGTGTGTTTGGTCCTTCGCCGAGTTCGGCATGAAGGCGCTAATGCAAGAGTCGGGGGATCATCAGTGAGGGTGCTGATAACCGATGGTAATGAGCGCGCAGCACTCGCGGTGACCAGAGCGCTCGGCCGTGAGCAGGTTGAGGTAATCGTCGGTGCAGACACTCTGCGGTCACTCGCGGGCTCGTCCCGCTACTGCCGGAAGAGTTTTGTCTATCCGTCTCCCTATCAGGACCCCGAAGGTTTCGTGGTTACGTTACTGGAGATGGTTCGGAATCACGATGTTGACGCCGTATTTCCAATTTCCGACATTGCTATGCATGTCATCGGTCCTGAACGCGCGCAATTTGAGCGCTCTACACGACTGCCTACGCCCACAGCCGAAGTCTTTCAGCAGATTTCCGATAAGTATCGCCTGATGCAACGAGCGGTATCAGAAGGTGTGGGCATCCCCGAGACGATTTTTGTCCCAGATGGAAATTTGGAAGGCATTATCGACACGATCACGATTTTTCCGGTGGTGGTAAAGCCGGGGTGTTCTTTGGTGAAGGATGGTGGTCAGTGGAAGAAAACCAGTGTCTGTTATGCCGAATCCCGGGAGGCGCTGCTGCGGTTGTATGACGAAAAATCCTACCTGCGAGCGCCGTCTTTAATCCAGCAGCGTGTGGTAGGGGCAGGTGAGGGACTGTTTGTGCTGATGCAGGAGGGCACACCATTGGGCATGTTTGCGCACCGAAGATTGCGTGAACGGCCACCTTCCGGCGGGGTCAGCGTGTTGCGTGAAAGTATTGCCTTGCCGAAAGCCATGGTTGAGGCTACTCTCAAATTGTTGCAACCTGTGAAGTGGCACGGGGTTGCCATGGTGGAGTTCAAGGTGGATCAGGCCAGCCAGCGTCCGTTGCTGATGGAGATCAACGGGCGGTTTTGGGGATCGCTGCAATTGGCTGTGGATGCAGGCGTGAATTTTCCCTTATTGTTGCTCAATATGACAATGGGGAACGCGCAAACCGTCCCCGAGAATGGATACCGCATCGGTGTGAAGTCCCGATGGCTGTTGGGTGATTTAGATCAATTGGTGATGCGTGTGAAGAAGCGTGATCGTGCGCTGAATCTTCCGCCTGGGGCTCCGTCGAAATTTCGCTCTCTCATGTCGTTCTGTCGTTTTTTTGAGCGAGATCTGTTCTATGAAGTGGAAGACTTTGACGATCCTGCCCCCAGTCGATTCGAGATGTTGCGATATATCAAGTTGGCATAGGAGTCGTGATGTTGCAGGCTGATTCCCGTTCCGAAATCAAATTACCTGCGCGAACGGTGCGGGAACTTGCCCGCTCAATGAAAAAAGCAGTGAATGGAGCACTGGACCATTGGAGATATAGGGTTCTGGTCACTCGTCAGATTTTTCCGAAGCCGGCGCGGGCTATTTTGGTGGTGTGTAAGGGAAATATCTGTCGAAGTCCTTTAGCAGAGGCCTACCTGAAGGACCGGGTGAAAAAAAACGGCGTGTCCATTGATGTCTACTCAGCAGGGCTTGAGACGTCTTTTGGGAAGCCAGCCCATCCGCTTGCACAGGTCGTGGGGACTCAAGGCGGCTTAATCCTCAATCAGCATACGACACAACCGTTGCACAAGGAGCAGGTGGAGCGGGCAGACATGATTCTCGTGATGGAGTGGCGGCAGCGAAATAGGATTATCAAGCTGTATCCGCAGGCGAGGCCGAAAGTATTCCTGCTCCGGCAGTTCTACGATCAATCCGTGCGGGAAGTCGCCGATCCGTATAGTGGAACCCTTGAAGATTTTCAGATCTGCTTCTCGATGATCAAAGAAGCGTGCGATGTGCTTATGACGCGTATGTTGCCAATTGGCGGTAGTGATAGGTCGGAGCGGGAGGGGGTACGAATGGCACAGGCTAAGGGAGGCCAGACATCCAGATGAGTTTGCGAACGAGACTGTTCAATATCTATTGGACACTGCGGAGCGCCATTGTACCAACCCTCAGATATTCCCAATACTCGTATGAGGAGTCTCTGAAACGCTATGTTGGGACGTCAGTTGAATGGGTAGAGATCGGCTGCGGACATTCTATCCTTCCAAGTTGGCGCGCGAATGAAGAGCGTCAGCTGGTAAAGACCTGCAAGGCCATTTTCGGCATCGATTATGACCTCCCATCCTTGAAAGCACATCGAAACATTACTAGAAAATTACGTGGTGATGTCACAAAGCTGCCGTTCAGGAGCGAGGCATTTGACCTTGTGACGGCTAATATGGTCGTTGAACATCTCGACAATCCGAATGAACAGTTCAGCGAGATTAGTCGAATCCTGAAGCCGAAAGGCGTATTCCTGTTCCATACACCGAATGCCTACGGCTACGGAGTCATTCTCTCCAAATTCGTGCCGGAATGGCTCAAGGGTAAGCTTATTTATTTGCTTGAAGGGCGAGAAGAGCACGATGTCTTTCCTACGCACTACAAAGCCAATACTGAGTCTCAGGTGAAGGCTCTAGCTCAAGCAAATGGCTTCGAAATCTTACAGCTCGACTTGATTGCAACCGATGCCATCTTTGCCATGATTCCACCGTTGGCTACATTGGAATTGTTGTGGATTCGAATACTCATGACCCAGCCCTTCCGCAATCTTCGAACGAATATGATTGTGGCACTGAGGAAAGTAGCGTAGCTAGCGGAAGATCTTATCCTTCATTACTTTGCGAAATGCTCAATGATTCAGACTAGCCGACAGACCTCTGGTGGTGCTCAGTTCGGAGCCGCCGCGCGACTTCAGAACGCACCTCAAGATTCGAATATAGGATTCTATCTGGTCTTGTTGGCAATCTTATTTGAATTTGGACGGCCCCAAGATGTCCTGGCGCCGCTCAAAGCAATTCCGATCCCAACCCTTCTTGATGTCTCGATCTTACTTGCGGTATTTGCTTCAGGCAAAGCAACCGTTTCCAACGTGCAAACTAAGCTATGGATGGGGCTACTAGGATTCATGGCTTTGTGGGTTCCGTTTGCGAATAATAACTATTGGGCGTTCATGACTGTAAAAGATCTATCCCTCTATTTTTTCTTCTATTTGGGAATAATTACCGTTGTGAACTCTACAATAAAAATGGAGAAATTAGTGCTCGTCTGGGTAGGGGTTCATGGATTACTTGCGGTTAATGGACTAATGCACGGAGGTCGCGGGGTCGGTGGGTGGCTTGGAGATGAAAATGATTTCGCGATGGAGATGAATGTTGCCGTTCCGTTTGCATTTTTTCTCTACCAGGGCACGAGAAATTTAGGCGCAAAGCTTATATATGCAGTGTTGTTGGGAACATTTGTTCTATCCTCAATTGCGACTGCTTCTAGAGGGGGATTTCTCGGACTATTGGCTGTAGGCTCTTTCTGCTGGCTCTATTCACCTAGGAAAGTGTTGTCTTTGGTTTTGCTGACAGGAGTATTACTTCTCGTGCTTCTTGCAGCTCCTCAAGAATATTGGGACCGAATGCAAACGATAACGGATGACAGCACAATGGAGTCTGGTACGGCAGGTCAACGAATGTTTACATGGGGGATCGGTTGGGAAATGTTCTTGGGGAACCCAGTTTTTGGTGTTGGCCAGGGTAATTTTGCCTGGACAATTGGCGAGTACATGGGCGGAAGAACGTGGCAGACAAAATCCCTAGCCGGCCGTCAGGCTCATTCTATGTATTTTACACTACTCCCAGAGCTCGGGTTATTAGGCGTATTCCTTTATGGTGGTATAGTTTTCTTCAACTTTAAGCATGCCAGGTTATGCGGTCTTGTCTGGAAGTTAAATGCGCATGACAAGAGTAGGCAGGTGAAAGAAGACATTGATATTGAGGCGGTCACTTGGTTTGGAAATGCCATCTTGGGAGCTCTGGTTGGATACCTAGTCACAAGCACATTCATCTCAACTCTTTACTATCCGACCTTTTGGATTCTAACAGGCCTTGTCGTAGCATTAAAAAGGACAACCGACAGGTATCTTCTCTCCTCTGTTCAATCAGTACCCGTTCATTTGCAAACTAAATCAATTTTTTTCGGTAGATCTAAGACATCCAGGTAATGATGTTTTTGCCAAACACACGGTATGTTTCGGCTGATTTAGAAAAACGTGATTTGACCTTGAAGACTAATTGCCAGAGGTCTATCCACCAGGACATGTTGAAGTGTTACATGTGCCAACCATGAGTATGCGGAAGGTAGTCCTAAGCGCGCTTCTTCTCTTTCTCATACGCGTTATCCTGATTGCCTGGGGTGGGCAACACGACGCGCCTATGGGGGACCAACTTGCCTTTTATTCTGCCTCACAGGAGCTTGCTAGGTCCGGCCTAGAATGGTTTAACGGAGGAGGTGAGTTTGGCTATCGAGCTCCCATGTATTTTGTTTATTTATCTGGGGTATTCAGTATCGTGCCGGGCTCAACTTTCCTGACAGGCCAAATTGCAACTGCGCTAATCGGCACTCTGAACTGTCTGATTATTTTTGTATTGATTCGCAATTTGTCCGGAGGGGCGGACGGAAGAGTGGGGTTCTGGCTTAGAGGACTACTGCCTTTTTTTGTTGTGTCAGATACATTTGTGATGAGTGAGCCGCTATTCGCGATGTTTCTTTTAACCGCGCTACTAGTTATATCGATTAATCCCAGTTGCACTGATACTCGCCAAGTCGTTGCACTCGGGGCCTTAGTCGCTTTTTGCCTTCTTACTCGGGAAGTAGCCATAGTTTATCCAATCATATTTGGCGGATACCTCCTAGCGGCCGCGGATTCCCGGCAGGACGGTCTGCGGCGTGCAGCCATATTCGCGTTAACATTAATAATTACCCTAACCCCTTGGATGTGGAGGAATACCGTCGTCTGGGGACAACCGCTTCCTCTGAGCTACACGTCAGGAGTTAATCTTCATATAGGAAACAACCCTGAGGCGATTGGAAAGTGGATTCGATTTCCCAGCAGTTTGGATGCCACCGCGGATTTCGGTACACCACAGTACGACGCTTGGCATAGGAAGGAGGCCTTTAAGCATATTGTGGAGAATCCAATGAGTTTCATAAGGTTAGGATTCAATAAAGTGGCTTGGTTTCTTTGGCCAAGATTTGAACGAGAAAGTATAAAGGAAATATACAAACTTCCTGCTACGACGGCTACTATCATCAGTGGGATATTAGGTCTCTCGAGCGCGGCGTTAATGATTGGTGGTCTTGTGGGGTTTGTATTTGCCAAGAGGGACTGGTTATGGTGTATCAGTGCAGCTTTAATTGCCTACACCGTTTTTGTGACCTTCGTGGTGTACGGTTCTCCTCGATATCGAGACGCTGTGGACTACCTTTTGTTAGTATTCTTAGCCTTGGGGGCCGCAAGGTGGAGTACTATCTGGGCAGAACTCAGAATAAACGGACCCTCTGTTCGCAAGCCACTGTGGGTGCTAGTTCCCGTCCTTGCCTACATCTTCCTCAACTGGATGTGGATTGCATATGATCTTAGTAGATCCAGTCATTAAGCAAGTGTATCCAGGCTCCCGCTTCGTATGAAACCCAACAGTATGCCCAGAAGGCATAATTTCAAGACCGTTCTTTTACTTTCAACCAGCAGTGGACCTGGCGGTGCAGAGCGCGTAATCAGTAGTTTGGCTGCGTCATTGGATCCAGCAAGATATCGTGCAGTTGTTTGCTTGTTTCGGACTGGATGGATTAAGGAACGAAGCGAAAACCTCGGGATACCTACGCATGTGATTCCTACTCAGGGGATGACGGATTGGCGATGGGCATGCCGATTTCGAAATCTTTTGAAAGACGAGCAGGTTGACCTGATTCATGCACATGAATTTGACGCAAATGTGCAGGGAGCCGCCGTCGCAGCCTATTTGGGAATTCCACTTGTGGCGACTGTCCATGGGAAGCATTACTTTTGGGAAAAACTCAGACGCCGCCTCGCGTATCGATGGGTCAGTCGCCACGCTACCATGGCTGCGGTGTCCGAGGACCTCAAGCGGTTTATCGTGCAGAACGTAGGCATTGATTCAACTCGCATTACCGTTCTTTATAATGGCGTGGACGTGCCCTTAGCTCCGGATCCTGCCGACATTGAAACGTGCAGAAGAGAAATGAATTTACCAGAGATTGACCGTGTGATCGGCGTCGTCGGTAATCTATACCCCGTCAAAGGACACCAATATCTTATTGATGCAATCCCTGCGGTTCTTGGAAAATATCCCAACACCTCATTTGTGTTTGCAGGAAGGGGGCAATTAGAGAGCGATTTAAAGCAGCAGGTCAATCGGCTTGGGCTTGATAAGCGGGTCCATTTTCTCGGTCTGAGACAAGACATCCCCAGAATT
>WBZQ01002297.1_pt1 | contig 12374 bp, 8 predicted proteins | sample 5204251 | NCBI WGS metagenome assembly WBZQ01 (sample SAMN12412402, study PRJNA552823) | activated sludge metagenome | isolation source: activated sludge from nitrification reactor of wastewater treatment plant... | place: USA: Virginia | collected 2017-09 | reverse complement strand
GCCTTCAGCATAATATCAATTTCTAACGCCTCTCGCAACTTTTCCGCCGTACTTCCATCCGCCAGCAATTGCAATCCCTTCTTTGCAAAAGGATCTTTCAAAGCGGTTACCTGGGATTCAAGTGCGAGCAGCCCTTCTTTTCGGGCGATCTGAGCCCAATTAATGACTTGCTTGATCAAAATTTGTGACGAATTCACGGGCGGAAAAAATACCCAGGCGCTCATTTTGACTCCGTTGATAAATATGCTTACCGGGCTTTGCAATAACACCGCTCCAATCGTCCCGCCCATCACGATGAGGAACGCTGCCGCCTGAACGAGCGAACTGAAGTGCCCACCCTCCAAAATTTGCCCGCCTATGATGGCAGCGAAAGCCAGCAGGATGCCCACAGCGCTGTTGATATCCATCTTTGAGTTTTTATTCATCAGAAATACTCAATCCATTGAATAGCCATACCAACTCAGGTATTTCTCAAACGGCTGCGAAGGCGCGCGATCGCTTGCGTGTGCAATTGGCAGACACGGGATTCGCTGACACCCATCACTTCACCGATTTCCCTCAGATTCATTTCCTGCTCATAATGCATCCCCATGACCTGCTTTTCCCGCGGGGGTAGATTATCAATTGCAGCAATTAGTTGATTCCTGAAATTCTCATCCAATAGCTCATTCAACGGATCACCGCTCGAATCCACTACCAGCCGGTCCAGGAAAGGCTCTTCATCGTCCTGCTGAAAATCTTCGTAATAGATCAGTTGCGCACCGCGGGCATTTTGCAAGGTGTCATGATACTCGTCCAGCGACATCTCCAGCTCCTTCGCCAGATCCTGTTCACTGGGCGCACAACCATGCCTTTGCTCCAATACGCTCACCGCAGCTTCGATACGACGCATTTTTTTCCGCAAGCTGCGCGGCAGCCAATCCGCTTCGCGCAATTCATCCAGGATGGAACCGCGAATGCGCTGGGCGGCATAGCTTTCGAACTGTCGCCCATAAGAACCTTCATAACGGTTGATGGCGTCCAGCAATCCCATCATGCCCGCCTGAATCAAATCATCGACTTGCACACTTGCAGGCAAGCGCGTCATCATATGATAGGCAATGCGTTTGACGAGCGGCGTAAACTCGGCCACGAATTGTTCTTTGTCAACTGCTTTGGTTCCAGTCGCTGTATACATAATCGCTCACACCGTAAAATTTTCCATACTCAAATGACTCATTCGAATCAACCGCTGCATAAAATTCTCGATTCCTCCGGAAGATTTATCCGGACATGAAGAACGGGAAACCCGTTCTGCCAATTGCCTGAAACAAATCGAAGCCAAAGAAACGGGAAATGCTTCCATCACTGACCGGCGCAGTTGCGTAGCGCTGCGCAATTTCTCATCACTGTATACATAGCCCATGAACTCTAGCGTAACGGCCAGATATTGATTAGCAACCATGAATAAATTGTGATAAATGGCGAGCGCTTCGGATTCGGAATCCACCTTGTTCACAAGAATGAGAAAATGCGTCTTGGCATATTCCTGACTCATGATCTTGATAAGCGCATAAGCCCCTGTCAGCGATCCCGCTGAACCTGAAATGACGATCATCACCTGTTCGGAGGCCAGGCTTAACGGTAAAACATGGGTATTACCGGTCATTGCCGTATCGATCAGCACCACATCAATATTCCGGGTGAATTCAGCAAAGCTTTTGATCAACCAGTCCTGCTCATCAGAATTGAGCTTGTTGAGTATTTGAATGCCGCGCATTGCAGAGACTATCGCAATATTGTCCGGCCCCTGCAGCATGACCTGATCCAATGTTTTGTCGCGATTGATGACGTGCAGCAGATCGAAGCGCGCTTGCAGGCCCAGATTCGAGCAGATATTGTTATGACAAGGGTTTTCATCGACCAATAACACGCGCTGTCCATCCCTCGCCAAGGCTGTTGCCAGATTGATCACCACGCTGGTTTTACCGACCCGGGCTTTTCCACCCGCTATAGTAAAAACCCGCGCCGCCTGTCGAGCCTGATTAATCATCAAGCTTCTCAGACCGGCCGCTTGATCACGATCGCTCATCTTAGTCATGGTGGAATCCCGCGAATGACTTCTCAGTGGAGCGCGCAGTTTCATCATCCTGTTTGCCAGCCATGATCAGAGCAAATTCAGCATCTTGCAGAGTGAAGGCGGAATCTCCAGGAGTGGATTTGAAAATCCGGTGCAATAGATAGCGCGCATTGGCCGCATGAATATCTTCCGGAACTTTTTGGCCGTTCGTCACATAATGCAATCTCAGCTTGCGCCGGATCACGGCATCAAGCCCGACCCCCAAACTTGCCGCTTCATCGATCTTGGTAATGATGCAGCCAAAAATGCCATCATTCTGATAAGCGGAAATCACCTCATCCAGCGTCCGTCCATTCGATGCTGCGCTCAGGATGAGCATGCGCTTGATATCAGCACCGCAATTACTCAGCATGGCGGATTGCTCCGCAACCATTTGATCGCGCTGGCTCATACCTATGGTATCAATCAACACCATATGCTTGTTCCTGAGTTCATACAATGTCAGTTGCAAGTCATCGGTATCCTTGATATTCCGAACCGGAATACCCAACAATTGACCATAAATTTTCAGTTGTTCGTGACCGCCAATTCGATAACTATCGGTGGTCAGCAGCGCCACTTTGTCGGCACCGTGGCGTATCACACACCGCGCTGCGAGCTTGGCGGTGGTCGTGGTTTTACCGACGCCGGTGGGGCCTATCAACGCATAGATTCCCCCTTTCTCAACCATTTCATCACTTGCTCCGGTATGCAAATTGGAAACCAGCGCAGCCATCGCTTGCTTCAGGCTTTGCTCATAATCAAAATTAGCATTCAGTTTTTCCACTAGCCGGCGCGACAATTGTGGACTGAAACCCACATCCAGCATGGTTCGCAGGATCTTCATCTTTTCAGGCTTGCGTTGCGTGTAATTTCCCCAGGCCACCGTCGCTAGTTGATCTTCCAGCGTGGCTTTCATTGCATGGATTTCAGCGATGATATCGTGCATCAACGAGAGCGATAGCTCCGGCATAGGCTTGGGTGGCTCGATCAACTCTGGCGCCACGACGGGAATGTTCGGATGGACTGGAAACGCAGCTTGTTTTTCGCTTCTGGCCATTTGAACTCCCTGCGGCATGACAGTGGGCGTTTCAACCAGACCGGACATTTCTGCATCAGCCAATGCCATGATTTCGACACCATTCTTGGTTTTCCGATTGGAAAGTATTACTGCGTCATCGCCAAGCTCTTCCTTGACTTGCCGCAATGCTTCTTTTGATGTGGATGCTATGTATCGTTTTACTTTCATTTGTTACCTCCAATCACGGAAGTGATTTTGATTTTTTTTGTACCAGGAATTTCTGAATGAGAAAGGACGCTGAGTTGCGGTATTGCGCGGCGCAGGAATTTCGCCAGCAAGGATCGAATGGCGCTTGGCGCCAGCAGCACAATCGGCAAGCCCAGTTTTTCCTGCTGCTGCGTTGCAGTACGGGCTTCTTTCAGCAGGGTATCAGCCAGGCCGGGTTCAATGCCAACACCACCGTGCGCGCCACCGCTCTGCATCACTTGCACCAGGATGTTTTCCAGCTCGGGATGGAGGCTCATGACTTGCAGCTCTGTTCCAGCCGGGAAATATTGTTCGATGATGGCGCGACCCAATGCATTTCTGACGACAGCGGTCAGTTCGGCGGCATCCTGTGTATGGGGGGCATGTTCGGTCAATACGTCAATAATGGTTCGCATATCGCGGATATGCACACTCTCTTCAAGCAAATTCTGCAAGACTTTCTGTAAGGTCGACAGCGGTAATAATTTCGGCACCAGATCTTCAATCAATTTTGGCGCTTGCGTACTCAGATGATCGAGCAGTTTTTGCAATTCCTGTCTGCCCAATAATTCGGCCGCGCTGGAATGGATCAAGTGGTTGATGTGGGTCGTGACCACGGTGCTGGCGTCGACCACGGTATATCCATGTGCCTGAGCTTGTTCACGCAACGATGCTTCGATCCAAACCGCCGGTAAGCCAAACGCAGGATCGCTGGTCACGGTGCCAGGTAACTGCACGGTTACGCGTCCTGGGTTGATCGCCAGGTACATACCCGAATAAGACTCACCTTGACCGATCACGGAGCCTTTTAAAGTGATGCGATAGGCGTTTGGACGCAGTTCGAGATTATCGCGGATGTGCACCACAGGCGGCAGAAAGCCGATCTCTTGTGCGAACTTCCTGCGTATACCATTGATGCGTTTCAGCAAATCACCCTGCTGGGCTTTATCGACCAATGGAATCAAGCGGTATCCGACTTCAAGTCCCAAAGTATCGATTGGTGTAACATCTTCCCAACTGGCCTCGGCTTTCTCGATGGCAGGAATTTCTTGAACCACGGGTGCAGTTGCTTGTGCCTTCCCATGTTGCAGCCGGTAATAGGCAATTCCTCCCAGCAGAGAAGCAATCAGCAAGAATACAAAATTGGGCATTCCCGGAATCAATCCCATGACACCCATGATACTGGCCGAAATGATCAATACTTGCGGCTGATTGAATAGCTGGCTGAGCACTTGCTCGCCAATATCCTCATCGGTGCTAACCCGGCTGACCACCAGGCCTGCAGCTGTCGAAATAATCAATGCGGGAATCTGACCTACCAGGCCGTCGCCTATCGTCAGCAAGGTATAATTCTTGGCGGCTGCGCTCAATTCCATATCATGCTGCAGAACACCAACCACCAATCCGCCCACGATGGTAATGAGCATGATCAGAATACCTGCAACAGCATCGCCGCGGACAAACTTGCTCGCACCATCCATCGAGCCATAAAAATCAGCTTCCTGAGAAATAACCGCTCTGCGTTTGCGCGCATCTTCCTCGCCAATCAGGCCGGCATTCAAATCCGCATCGATCGCCATCTGCTTGCCCGGCATCGCATCCAGCGTAAACCGGGCGCTGACCTCGGCTATGCGGCCGGCACCCTTGGTGATCACGACAAAATTGATCACGACCAGAATAATGAAGACCACCAGTCCAACGGCATAATTACCGCCAACCAGAAAATGCCCGAAGGCTTCGATGACCTTGCCGGCAGCATCCGGGCCGGTATGCCCCTCCATCAGAACTACACGGGTAGAGGCAATATTCAGCGACAACCGCAATAACGTAGTGATCAGCAATATGGTTGGAAAAACTGCGAATTCAAGGGCATGGCGGGTATACAAGCTGACCATCAGCACGATGATCGACACGGCAATATTGAACGTAAAGAACAGATCCAGAATGAACGGTGGCAATGGTAATATCATCATCGCCAGAATCATGATGATCAGCAGCGGGCCGGCGAATGCCTTGAGATTGGTCCCACCCGTCAAGGACGATAATGTAAGCGCGTTATTCATGTTAGTGAGTCACCGATATTGAAAGATTCATTGATTAGGTTCACACACTTTCCGTTGCATGCTTGGGTTGATCCAATCCATCAGGAACCGGCAGATCAACCGGCGGATTCGGTACGGCGCCGCCATATTCGTTATAACGCCGCAACTGAAACACATACGCCAGCACTTCCGCGACTGCGGCATACAGCTTCTCGGGTATTTCACTCTCCAGTTCGGTATGAAAATACAGGGCCCGGGCCAGCGGGGGCGCTTCCAGAATCGGCACGCGATGTTCCTCACCCAGTTCACGAATACGAGCTGCCAGTAAATGCACACCTTTTGCGACCACGGTGGGCGCGCGCATGCTGTCGCTTTTATATTTCAACGCCACGGCATAATGGGTCGGGTTGGTCACGATGACATCCGCCTTCGGAATTTCCGCCATCATGCGGCGCCGCGCCGCTTCACGCTGCAATCCACGAATTTTGGCCTTGACGTATGGATCACCTTCGTCTTCTTTATGCTCTTTGCGAATTTCTTCTTTGGTCATGCGCAATTGCTTGGCATGCTGCCAAATTTGAAAAGGCACATCGATCGCCACGACCAGCACCATCGCACCGATGATCAGCAAGAAACTGGTCACCAGATAATCTCCTGTGCGACTGATTCCGGCATCCACCGGAACCGTCATTAACGCCATCACCTCTTCCTTTTTCTGCCAGATGATCAAGGTCGCAACACCGCCGATGACTGCCGTTTTGGCAAGCGCCTTCACCAACTCGACTAAACTGTGAACGGAAAAAATCCTGCCAAAGCCATTGACAGGATTGATGCGGTCAAACCTAGGCATCAGCGCCTTGGTGCTCATCATCCAGCCACTGAGCATCATCGGTGCGAAAAAAGCCACCACGGCCAGGGGCAACAGCAAGGGTGCAATGGCGATCAATCCCTCGATCGACAACTCGTAAAACCGGTTCAACATCAGGTCAGGCTGAAATGCCAGTTCGCGTTCCAATTGCATGCCGGCCTTCATGATATTCAGTAATTTATCCACCACGTTGGCCCCAATGAAAGCGATACCGGCAGCCGCCACCATCAATAACGAAAAGGTTGTCAGCTCCTGGGAACGCGCAACTTGCCCATCTTCCCGCGCTTTCTCGATGCGCCGGGGCGTTGCCGGTTCTGTACGTTCTAAATCACTTTCTTCAGACATGACATGCTCCAAATTCTTACGGTTGAATTATCACGGCAACTGTCACAATCTCATTTTGAGAAAAAAGAAGGAATCAGGGCCTTATTCATTGGCTATGGCATCGCTGCCCCTATATCACACCGTTTTCTTCACAAAATATGAAATAATTCGGAACATTCATTCCCACAACTTCACAGGACGACTGTCTCCAAAATGATTCATCACCTATCGCAGAGCTAATACATGCAGTCTACGATACGCATCCTCAGCCGCACGCTATTAACAGCCATGGTTATCACCTGCTTATTGTTCCTGATCGCGGGATTGCTCCTGCGTGGCAGCCTGCCGCGCTATGAGGGTGATCTGACTATCGCTGGATTGTCTCATTCGGTATCGGTTGAAAGGGATTCACTCGGAAGCGCCACCCTCACGGGGCAGAATCGGCTGGATCTGGCAACGTCGATGGGCTTCATTCATGCCCAGGAGCGTTTTTTTGAAATGGATCTGATGCGCCGCCAATCCGCGGGTGAATTGGCCGAGCTGTTCGGTGAAGGCGCCATCCAGCATGACCGGAAGACCCGCAAATTCCGCATGCGCGCACGGGCAGCCACGGTGCTGCAACAGCTCACGGATGACGAAAGACAATTACTGGATGCCTACCGGCTAGGCGTCAACCAAGGGCTGCAGGCCCTGGCTGTGCGTCCGTTCCCATATTTACTCACTCAGACCCAACCTGCGGAGTGGCGCAATGAAGATAGCATTCTGGTCATTTACGCGATGTTCTTTACGCTGAATGAAGAAAACTTCACGCGCGAATTGCAATTGTCGAGCATGCATGCAGCACTGCATGAGTCGGTGTTCAAATTTCTCACTACTCCCGCAGGGGACTGGGATGCGCCGCTCATTGATGAGCCGCTGGCGTTGCCTCATCTGCCGCCGGAAATTGCCATCAATCTGCAGAACCTGGACAAGCAGGTGAAGCTGGACGATCCGCTGGCTAGCGAGCAAATGCCCGGCAGCAACAGTTTTGCAGTTTCCGGTGCGCTCACCGGCGGTTCTGCGCTCATCGCCAATGATATGCATCTGACGCTGCGAGTGCCCAATCTATGGTTCCGGACACGCCTCATCTATCCTGACCCAACATCGACGGATCAGCGGCATGATATTACTGGCCTCAGCCTGCCGGGGGTTCCTTCCATCGTCATCGGCTCGAACCGTATTATCACCTGGAGCTTCACCAACAGTCATGGCGATTTTGCAGATTGGGTGCGGATCACGATCGATCCGCAGGATCCCAATCGCTATCAAGGCCTCAAGGAATGGCAGCCAGTTAATTTTCATGAAGAAATCATCCGTATCCGCAATGCTGCGGATGAGACGCTGATCGTTTCCGATACCGAATGGGGGCCGATCCTACATCAGGATCATGATGGTACGCCGCTGGCATTGTCGTGGACAGCCCTGCTTCCCGAAGCGGTCAATCTGAAATTGATTGAACTCGAGCACACGCGAACAGTTCATGATGCCGTGCGTATTGCACAGCAAACAGGCATTCCGGTACAAAATTTCATCGTGGGCGACCATTCCGGCAATATCGGCTGGACCCTGGCGGGCAGGATACCAGCGCGTTCCAGCGGGTACAATCCTCAAATTCCCGCCGATTGGACAGTTCCCAATACCGGCTGGGAGGGTTGGTTGCCATCCGAACGTTATCCGCTCATCTTGAATCCCGAAACACAGCGGTTGTGGTCAGCGAATTCGCGTACGGTATCGGGCACAGCACTCACCGTTCTCGGCAATGGCGGCTACGATCTCGGCGCGCGCGCCACCCAAATCCGCGACCAGCTCTTCGCACGCGAGCGCTTCGAGGCGACCGACATGCGCGCCATCCAACTGGATGACCGCGCACTATTAGCCGAGCGCTGGCAACAACGCTTGGCAACCACGCTGACGTCAGTCCGCAATGATGCTCCCTGGGTCAGCGCGCTGGAAAACGCATTGCAAGATTGGAATCGACATGCCGCCGCCGATTCGGTGGCATACCGGGTCGTTCACACTTTCCGGCGCAACGTGATGAAAATCGTGCTGAACGGATTTGCGGCTCAGATCCGGCAGCACGACGCCAGTTTTGAGATGCCCAGGCTCAGTCAGGCGGAATGGATCGTTTGGCAGTTGATCGAACACCAGCCTCAGCACCTATTGCCGTCAACATTCACTACTTGGGAAGAATTGCTGCGCCAGTGCGCTAAGAGCACAGCCGAACAACTGGCGCAGCATGGCGGCATCACGCAGCAAACATGGGGAGAGGCGAATGCCGCCCAGATCCGCCATCCGCTCAGCCCCAAGCTGCCCAGTTGGATGGCTCGCTGGCTCGATATGCCGAAAGATCCGCTGCCGGGCGATCATAATATGCCGCGGGTGCAATCGCCCAGTTTCGGCGCATCGCAGCGCTCAGCGGTCATTCCCGGCCAGGAGGAACGGAGTTATATGGATATGCCCGGAGGACAGAGTGGGCATCCGCTGTCACGATATTACGGCAGCGGCCACGCCAGTTGGGTCAACGGCAAACCCACGCCATTTCTGCCCGGTGCGACTGAACGACGTTTGACGCTATCGCCCGGCGAATATCAGCGTCGCAGCGATTGATTGACGTCGATCGTATGAGGCCCGAATCTTACCGTAAACTGGCTCCCGCGACCTTTTGCGCTCTCAAATGAAATCGTCCAACCGTAACGCTCGCAGATGCGCTGAACGATCGACAGTCCCAGCCTGACCCGATCGGAATGGTTGGAGAAGCTGGCCGAAGATCCTTTAAATAGCTGTGCCTTTATTTCAGGGTCGATGCCCACTCCGGTATCTGTCACTGCTAATTGACCCGATGACAAGGTCACCAGGACGGTTCCTCGTTCGGTATAGCGGAAGGCGTTGCGCACTAAATTGGCCACTAAGACGTTCAATATGCCCGAAGGAGCAGAAACCAATAACGGTTCCTGTTCGTCGACAATGACATCGACTGGCTTATCGCCCAACCACACCCGCTGCTGGTCGATCACTTTGCGGACGAGCGGCGCCATTTCGTAGCGGGTGACCTCCAGAGAATCGTTATTGATCTGTGCCAATATCAGGAAGGTCTCGATCAGTTCGGACATCTCACCGGCCGCCCGTTGGATTCGCTGAAGCCGCTCCTGTTCCACTGTGGACAAATCCTTCTTTGTCGCCAGCACCTCCGCCGCCATGCTGATGCTGGTCACCGGTGTCCGTAGCTCGTGACTGACGTTGCTGGCGAACTCTTTCTCGCGGATCAGCAATTGCTGGAGTTGGTGGTGATAGTGCTGCAACTTGCGCGCCAGCACACCAATCTCATCATTGCCAAATTCCGATAAATCAAGATATTCCCCCGGTTGATTCTTGAATGCCATGACCTGATAGGCCAGCCGCCGGATCGGGCTGATCACATAATGAGCCATTCGCCATCCGAAAATCAGCGCGATGAGCAAGGTGATTAACGCGCACAAGGCAACTAGCCGGATAAATTCGCGTTCCCGAGTATGAACGCTGGTGTCGTCAAATTTGACGGTATAACGGATGCCGCCGACATCCTCGACCAGCACGCGATAATCCCGGCCATGGTTCGTAACATCGTGGATACCGCCCGGCAAGTCGCGCAAATACTCCGGCAGATCGCTGGTCTCGCTCGACAAAGCCGAGTATATGACGATGGTTGAACGCGACTGCGAGGAACCGAATTTCTGCCCATCGCTGGTTTGTTGCTGGAACTGCTTAAGCTCGGCGTGCAATATTTCATCCAGGATATTGGTCTCGATGGTTTTTAACGCTAATATCAGACTCAAGCAAAGCAATAATGTGATCAGGGCACCGAGCATCAAAAACGACAGGATGATGCTGCGGCTTAGCCGCTTAGTCTTCTGCATTCCGATCCGAAATCATGACGCCAAAACCACGGACAGTATGCAAAAGCGGCTGATCAAACGGCCGGTCGACGAGTTGGCGGAGATTGAACAGATGGGTCCTCAACGCATCGCTGCCGGGCGGATGGTTTTGCCAAACGGCATGTTCGAGTTCCTCCTTGGCAATAACGCGATGAGGGTTGCGCATCAAGTACATGAGTATACGGAACAAGGAGGGACTGAGATCCATGCGCTTGCCGGCACGGCAAACCTCGTGGGTAGTCACGTCCAGCGTCAGGTCGGCGATCTGCAGACGCGGCTCTGGCCTGCGCCCGATCCGTTCCGACAATACTTTAATGCGCGCTGCCAGTTCTTTCAATGAAAAAGGCTTGACCAGATAGTCATCTGCACCTGATTCAAAACCTTCCAGTTTACTTTCAAGCGAATCTCTGGCGGTCAACATTAGAACAGGCACTGGCTGATGTGCGTCATGGCGAAGCCGATGACATATGTCGACCCCATCAATGTCCGGCAATCCGAGGTCGAGGATAATGACCGAATACGCATAGGAAATGGCCAGATTCAGCCCCGTCATGCCATCTCTGGCGACATCGACGGCGTAATGTAACGTTTCCAGATAATCGCGAATGCTGGCTGCAATATCTTGATTATCCTCTATGACCAGCACTTTCATGACATCGATCCAAGGTAAATTGACACAACAAAAAAATAATGATAAGCCCCGCGGGAATTTCAAGTCAGCCTTCAGCAGATGAAGCGATACTGCTTATTCATCGATTTATCCGCTGAAGACCAGCGCAATATTACTGCAAATGGCTACTGCTATCTTTTTTCAGATGATCGAAGTAGCGTTTAACGACCGTTTGACGGGACAGCTTCTCACGCTGGGTATATACCATGAAATGAATGATGCCGTGCAATGCCATCGCGATCAGCAACCCTTCGAAAATACCGACTTTATAAACCAATCCCGCCGTCAACAAAGCCAACGTCAACGCATAAGAACCGTGATGGGTGACATGCACCAAGCCAGCGATCATTTTATAACCGGTAAACATCATGATTACTGCCAGCGAAAACTTGGGCAAATAGTTCAGATAATGCGTATTGAAAGTGAAAAAGCACACCACCGATCCGATGACCAGCACCGAAAATTTGGTCATGGCACCAGCGAGTTTATTTGTCGTGCTCTTAGCGAGGCCATCCAGATTGGTCATGCCATGAAAGAAGCTGGATCCTAGATTGGCGATCCAGATGGCAAGCAGGCTATTGTTGCTATTGGTCTTGCGCTGCAAGGGATCGATCTTCTCAATCGCTGCGTTGCTCATGACTTGCTCGATGACATCGACGATCGCCAGCATCGCGCAAAACAGCACCATGAAAGCGAGCATGAGCAGCGACACATCCGCCTGCGGCAACGGTAATTTCAAGTGGAGCGCAACGTCCTCCACGGCAATCATCGGCACCTCGACAAACTGAGCGAAAACGACACCGCCGATAATGAGCATTAAATAGGGAATGGCGGGCTGAGTATTTTTGAATTTCGTGAATAACATCAAGAATAACGCCAGACCGGCGGCGGAGATTGCGATCATCTGAAGACGCGCCGTGTTCCAGAATTCCTCGGTCATTGCGGTATCGGATATTTCATAGGTGAATTCCGAGAACTTCAGCAATATTTTCAACCCCACGCCAGCCAGCAAACCTTCAACCAGATACGCCGGCACCGCAACCAGTAAATATCGCTGCCAGTTGAATTTCCAGATGATGGCCTGCATGATGGCCGTCAAAAAGATACAAAACGCCATGTTTTCCCAGCCAAAGGTCGCGCTACCCATCGCGAGCA
>WBZQ01002295.1_pt1 | contig 12377 bp, 9 predicted proteins | sample 5204251 | NCBI WGS metagenome assembly WBZQ01 (sample SAMN12412402, study PRJNA552823) | activated sludge metagenome | isolation source: activated sludge from nitrification reactor of wastewater treatment plant... | place: USA: Virginia | collected 2017-09 | reverse complement strand
ACCAGCATCTACTTGCACGGTTATAAACTTTGTCGCCCCCTCACCATCGCGCACGATCATTTTTGCCAACTCCGCAGCAACAGTAGTTACGGCTTCTTGCAGCTGGCTAAATTCCACACTCATTTGACTGATAATTTCTTGGTGCCCCGCTTTGCCAGTTGCCATGACAACAAATGCATCATTAGTTGATGTATCGCCATCTACTGTGATACGGTTAAACGAATGATCCGTCGCGTATTGCACCAATTTCTGCAGCAAGTCTCGCGTTATAACCGCATCAGTTGCAACATAACCTAACATTGTCGCCATATTCGGTCGAATCATACCGGAACCCTTGGCAATACCAGTAATAGTCACTGTCTTACCGCCAATTTGCACTTGGCGCGATACCGCCTTCGGCACAATATCGGTTGTCATAATCGCCTGCGCTGCGCCAAACCAATTATCCGCTTTGGAATGGGCCACAGCAGCAGGCAATCCAGCAACAATTTTATCTACCGGCAATGGTTCCATAATCACTCCAGTAGAAAATGGCAAAACTTGTTGCGCTGTACAACCTAATAATCTGGCCAATTCAGAACAAGTAAACAACGCATGCTGAATCCCCGCTTCACCCGTTCCGGCATTGGCATTACCCGTATTCACAACAAGTGCACGAATAGAAGATTGCGTCAGATGCTGCTTCGCAACCATCACTGGTGCTGCACAAAATCGGTTTTGAGTAAATACACCAACCACTTGCGTACCTTCATCGAGCAGCATCACAAGCAAATCCTTACGACCCGGCTTTTTAATACCGGCTTCGGCAATACCTAAGACTACCCCATTAATCGATAAAAGTTGCTCGGGAAGTAAAGTTGGAATATTAACGGGCATAATCAATTATAAGCATCATGTTAAATAATACTATGCTACCTTATCTTTTATGATGTTATACAAAATTCTAATAGCACTTAGGTAAGATTTGAAAAACTACAGTAGCTAAAATCAATGGAGAAAGTAAAAGGCAAATCGAGAGCCACGCGATATATATGCTATATAAACTCGCCAATAAAAAACCCCGGATTATCGGGGTTTCTTATAAAGTGCTTAAAGCTCGAATTTACTGAGGCACGATATTTGATGCTTGCTTGCCTTTGGGGCCTGTCGTAATATCAAAAGTGACTCGTTGAGCTTCACGTAATGTTTTGAAACCACTGCTATTGATGGCAGAAAAATGTGCAAATAAATCTTCTCCACCGTTATCTGGAGTAATAAAGCCAAAACCTTTAGCGTCATTGAACCATTTAACTATACCTGTTGCCATGTGTTTATTTCCTTAATAATTAATGAATTTACTCCGCGCTACAATATTCGTAGCGGTCATCGAATATCAAGGAAAAAGATCAACCATCAGCATCACATTTCACAGCTTGAATCCAAAAGACAATCGTAAGATACACGTTTTTAGGCAAAATTCAAGCATTTATTTGCAGCACTTATTGCATTCTTATTGAGTAATTTTAAATATAAAAATATTTTTTTATTATTGTAATGTTTTGAATTCTAAAGCATTATGAGTTTCCATAGAATTTGCTAGAGATTGAAAGTAACTCAATAAACTCATTAGCTTTGAATTTAAGGCTATTTTCCCCCTTTATTTCACATTTGCAAAAATTGCGATTGTATGAAAATGACCTAAAAGGTAATATTTATACAATTATTGAACATATCAACGAATGAAAACAATCAAGCAAACGACAATTTCAAAGATTGTAATCCGAACAGAGATTATTTCTGTCGCTATATTATTGCTTCTTTCCGTAGCTAACCCGCTTCAGGCGAACCCTCTTCATGCATCTATCGTTGTTGATGCGAACACTGGTGAAGTGCTGCATGAATCACATGCTGATGCAATGCGTTATCCGGCTTCATTAACTAAAATGATGACACTTTACTTACTGTATGAAGCGATTCAACAGGGTAAAGTGAATTTGGATACGCGCATGCCAGTTTCTATCTATGCAGCATCAATGCCATCAACTAATATCAATTTGCGGACAGGTGATACCATCAGCGTACGCGAAGCAATTGCCGCGCTAGTCGTACGCTCCGCAAATGATGTCGCAACAGTGGTAGCCGAAACATTAGGTACTACTGAAGCAAATTTTGCACGTATGATGACCGACAAAGCTCGTGTACTTGGTATGCGGTCCACCACTTTTCGCAATTCTTCTGGTTTGCCTCACAGTGAACAAAAAACTACAGCGCGCGATTTGGTGATTTTATCTACGCGATTAATGAAGGACTTTCCACAATACTATCATTATTTTTCGACCCAATCGTTCACTCACAAAGGTACCACCTATAATAGTCATAACCGAATGTTACGTAACGCGCGTGGGGTGGATGGTTTAAAAACTGGCTTCATTCGTGCATCAGGATTTAATATTGCCACTTCCGCTAAGCGGGGTGACCGCCGTGTAATTGCAGTGGTTATGGGAGGCCAAACTGCCGCTGCCAGAGATCAATACATGTCACACTTGTTGGATTATAGTTTTAATCAAGGCATCACTCCCTTCATGGCGAACAATTCAAACAGCAATCGCAAAATATCGACTACTCATAAAACCAGTTCTGTATCCACCGCTTCCAGTCAAACCGTTGCAAAAAAAAGGACGCCTAATCCAAACATAATTGCCACAGCCACTCAAGCTAAAACTACCGCGGAGTCACGAAATATTGCTGCGGTCAATAATAAAACCTGGGAAGTGCAAGTTGGCTCATACCAAGCACACGACAGAGCTCATGCGCAAGCACAAGCTGCTACCCGTTGGATACCAGGTCAAGTGGTTGTTACCGAAGTGGAAATCAGCAATCAAAAACTTTATCGCGCCCGGCTTGTGGGATTGCAAGAAAATCAAGCACGTACGGGCTGCCAGAATCTATCACGGCAACGAATGGAATGTCTGGTAATACGCTCACAAGGTTAGCTACACGATGCTGTAGCGCGCATCTATCGCAATCTAAAAAACCTGGTGCGCTCAGTAAGGCCAATATCAATGCATATTGATCATGAACTGGACGTGCGTGGATTAGTTTGCCCATTGCCTATTTTACGCACCAAACAATCGCTGGCAAAAATGGATAGCGGACAAACGTTACGGATTACTGCAACCGATCCGGCTTCTGTCATTGATTTCCAGGTATTTTCCGATCAAACGGCAAATGAATTACTTTTTATGTCTGAAATTGCAGGTGAGTTTGTTTTTGTCTTGAAAAAGAAATAACCTTTAAGCTCGTCAAAAAGATCGAATCTTCGCTGGAAAATTCATCAAGATAAATGGAATCACTCCCTGATAAAAATGTCTCCCATTGCTACCCCAAAGCACAGCCATTAATGTAGCATTGATCATTGTCGTTTTTGATTTCCGGTAAGGATAATAATAAGATTATCCAAAATGATTGCAAGCAAGCACAATTAGGAAATATCCCTCCAACCGATTAAAGCATCCATCACAGCAGTTCTGGAAAATATCAATCGCCTGCGACCGTCATGCGATCAATCAAGACAGATCCGCTCTGCTTAGATCCACGTACAACGATATCATTACCGATCGCCACGATTCCTTGAAACATATCCTTCAGGTTACCCGCAATGGTGATTTCTTCAACGGGGTACGCGATGTCACCGTGCTCAATCCAATAGCCCGAGGCACCACGGGAATAGTCACCCGTTACTGGATTAATTCCATGCCCCAGTAACTCAGTTACGAGTAAACCGGTATCCATTTTTTGCAGCAATGACTCGAAATTCTGGGGAACAGCATTCTGCAGGATTAAATTATGCGTGCCGCCCGCATTTCCGGTGGTACGCATACCCAGTTTACGCGCTGAATAACTACTCAAAAAATAGCCCTGCACAACACCATCCGCAACTACGTTGCGTTCGACTGTCGCTACACCGTCATCATCAAACGCGCTGCTAGCAAGGCCTTTGTGCAGATGAGGCAATTCACGAATCTGAATATCCGGTGCAAAAACTCGCTGACCAATGCTATCCAACAGGAAGGAAGATTTTCGATACAAACTGCCGCCGCTCACCGCAGAAGCAAAATGTCCGATTAATCCGGATGCAATCGGTGCTTCAAAGAGAACTGGCACGTCACATGTGGCAATTTTTCTGGCTCCCAAACGTTGCACGCTGCGCATACCTGCTTTTTCTCCGATAAACTCTGGCGATTCCAAATCAGCAGCATCGCGTGCAACGCAGTACCAATAATCCCGTTGTTTACTATCATCTTGTTCGGCAATCATGGCGCAACTCATGCTATGGCGTGACAGCGGATAGCCGCCCATAAAACCCAGACTATTGGCATAGATGAATTGTGACTCACTGACTGAAATGGTAGCGCCTTCGGAATTCGTGATTCGTTTATCGACTGCATAGGCGGACTGTTCGCACTTTTTCGCCAGCTCAATGGCCTCTTCAACAGTTATTGCCCAAGGGTAGTACAAACTCAAATGAGGGTAATCCTTAGCAAGCCATTCCGCATCGGCCAGTCCGGCACAATCATCATCGGCGGTATAACGTGCAATTGACAAGGCGGCGGCAACCGTATCCTGAACAGCCTGCATTGAGAAATCCGAAGTGCTGGCATTACCGCGCTTTTGCCCAATAAAGACTGTCACGGACAATCCTTTGTCGCGATTATATTCAATCGTTTCAACTTCACCCTGACGCACCGTCACGGTTTGACCAAAACCATCCGACACGTTAGTTTCACAAGCCGTAGCGCCTCCTTGTTTAGCAAAGGTCAAAATATCACGGGCAATTTGCTGCAGTGTGCTAACCGGGAACGAAAAACGAAAATCAGAAACGGATGAATTGTTCATAAGTAGCGATATAACAAAGGGTTTAATTGAGAAATAAAAAAAGCTCTTGCCGAACGAATAAATTTGTTGCAATCAAGTTGATGTAAAACGTTATGATAACAGCTTCTTGATACTATATTACATTACAAGGCTTGCCGTGCAAAACGACCCAGAAGATGACATGCAGCAGGATAATACACCGAGTAAAACCCAGCGTAAAAAAGAAATGCATGCATTACAGGCGATTGGAGAGCAATTAGTGGAATTGGATGCTCATAAACTGGCGGAATTTGATTTGCCCGAAATTTTAAGCGACGCGATCCACCAAGCCCGATCCATGCAAAAACATGGCGCACGCCGCCGGCAATTACAATATATCGGCCGTTTAATGCGCGAAGTCGATGCACTGCCAATCCAGCAAAAACTTGAAACCTGGCATCAAGCCTCGGTACAGCAAACTGCCCGGTTACATCACCTGGAACGTTGGCGAGAACGCCTTTTGAACGATGAAAATGCCCTGACTGAATTCGCACAGAAATATCCACATGCCGACTTACAGCGTTTTAATCTACTGATCCGCAATGCTAAGAAAGAAAGAACCGCGGATAAGCCAGCGAAGAATTTCCGTTTATTATTTCAGGAACTCCAAGCAACAATCTCTGAAGCTTGACCAAGTGGAGGTAAGATTGAAATGAACTTGCCCTGGTAATACTCTCTATGGTCTACCAGTTTTTGGATTAACATCTGTTCCCAAACCCTTCGAAGGATCACGAACTTTTGCCTCAAATCCTTTTTTCTTGAACATGTCTATAATTTGCTCGTTTGTTTTTCCTTTAAAAGGATTTCTACCTAGCCCCATACTAGCGACTTTATCAACTCTCCTAACCCCCAAACCCAGACCCGTAACGCCCGGAATAAGCAATCCTACGGTATTGGCTTTCAGTGAAGCAATGTCATCTGATGTATCACACCCACGTACTTTATTATATGCATAGGAAGCTATATCAAACGCAATCAACCCGAGATCAACAATTGCATCGGGTAATAGGCCATCTGAATCAATAAAACTGAGCGGATTTTGTTTGACATACCCATAGATATTGATTCCTCCCGCCAACCCGATTGGATCAGGGCTGATATACCGCCCAGTCTCAGGTTCATAATACCTGAAGTAGTTGTAATGCAGATTCGTCTCGCGGTCGAAATACTGCCCTGGGAATCTCTGATGATATTCAAACAATTGCGCATTGCCATCCGGATCTTCATCAGGCAGGTTGGCGCCGAATACATGGGTGTTCTCCCAGCGCCAGACGATGGTATTAGCGGTATTGACGATCACTCTCGGCGTGTTGAGATGATCGGCGTGGATGTAATAAATCTGGATCGGGCCGGTCGCGGTGGGTTTTCTGATCACGGCCACCGGAATATCTTCCAGCCAGATGGTTTCCTGACGCACCAGCCAGTCATCGGTTGGGGTAGCGGTGGAAGCGTTGTCCCGGTATTCACCGATCAATTGCCCATCCGGGTCATAGAAAAACATGAACTTCGAGCTCAGCGGGCCATTCTTAGTGATGCGCTGATCCAAAGCGTTGTATCTATAAAAGTGTGTCTTGGCATTATTGACTGTGTTAGCGAGCTTACCCGCAGCATTCCAGGTAAAGGTAGTGGCGCCATCGCTCAATGGATTGCCGGCAGCATCATAGGTGTACGTTTTCATGACCGGCCCGGCCACGGTTTGCAGGCGGTTACTGCTTGCCGCAAGCGTATAGAGGTAATTGGTAGCGCCGAATTGAGCGTTGGTGCGATTGCTGTTGGCATCATAACCCCAGAGCTTGAAGCCGCTGTTGTCCGACTGGCCGATCAAGCGATCCAGCGCGTCATAGTCATAGCTGCGGTTATACACCGGGTTGGTATCGGCCGTCTGAGTGATGCGGCTAGCGGCATCGTAGGTCAGCGTGCGGGTATCGCTGCCGACACGGTGGGTTTTGAACCGGCCGTCCAGATCAAAGCTGCGCACGTAAGCTTGATTGTTACCCCAAGTCCAGCTTTTGGGCTCGCCAAACGGTTGATATGTAATATTGCTCAGCAACAGATTGCCGTTGACGCGCAACTCGCTCGGGCGGCCATCGGCACCGTAGGTGGTGGTCACTTGCGTGTCCGAAGGATAGGTCATTTGACTTAAGCGACCAAAATTGTCGTACTGGTAATTCAACGTTTGGGTGTAATTGACGGTACCGATCTTGGCGATTTGGGTCTTCGTGAGCAAGCGGCCGTGTGCGTCATAACTGAAGCTGGTGGAACCCGATTCATCCGTCATGCTGGAGAGTCGCCCGATGCCATGGGTGCCGGTATCGTAAACCCAGATGAGTTGGGCAGCTCCCGGCACACCGGTGACGGTGGCATGGGTGCGCTTGGTGGGTCTGTTCAATGCATCCCAGGTATAGGTATGTTTGACACCCCGGCCATCCGTTACGGTTTTGACATTGCCCGCAGCATCATAGGTGTATGCGATGGTACCGCGATCAGCGGAGATTTCCTGTGTCACATCGCCAAAACCGTTGTAGATGTACTGAGTGTCGATATTTCTGGGATCGGACACTTGGGTGATACGATTCAGTGCATCCAAAGTGTGTTGCGTAATGCCATTGGCCGGATCGGTTGACTGCTTCAGGCGATTGCGCGTATCGAACTGAAAGTTTGTCGCATGCGAGAGTGGATTGGCGATCTGCTTCAGATTACCTTGCGCATCATATTGATACTGGGTGATCTGGTTTTGGGCGCCGATGTCTTTCCACAGACGGCTTAACGCATCATATTCGCGTTGCTGAGTCCGTGCGAGATTATTGCTGGGATCGAACAATTCTTCCTTGGTGCGGTTACCCATATTGTCCAGCGTGTAGTGCACGCGGTTGCCCAGGTTATCGGCCATATCGGTCAACCGATGCGCAGCATCATAGCTGTAGCTTAAGAAGCTGTTATCGGGGAAGATGATTTTCTTGAGCTGGCCGACATTGTCATATTGATAACTGGTGATTTCCGTGCCAACGGTTCGGGAGAGCAGCCGTTGACGGACATCGTAAACCAGCGTTGTCGTCAGCCCGTTCGGATCGATGATTTCTTCCGGTTGGCCATGCGCATTGTAGCGCGTGATCTGCGTGACATGGCCTAAAGCATTGGTGATACTGGCCACTTGTGCACGGCAACCCAGATGACCGCCAGTACAGGCGGCATCGGGTGCGTAATATTGGGTGGTAATGACATCGGTGACATCACTGCGCGGGCCGTTCTCGGTTTTTTGCAGGATGACGCCGGGAATGCTGGCGTGATAGCTATAGCTGGTATTCCAGGTGCGCGCGGCATTGGTTGCGGTATCCTTGATTTGATACTGCGTGATGTTGCCACGGGTATCGTACACATACTTGGTTTCGCGCTTGAATTCAGCAATGAGCGTCGGTAATCGAAAGTTCGTATGCCAGGTGGTGAGAATTTTGCGCTCGCTGCTGTTGGCGGCTGGCGTGTAGCTGAGCAAGTCGGCTGGACAATTGTTACCACTACCCAGACCTTCGACACGAGCAATTTCCAGGTTCCGTGTCAGATCATAGGCATAACAGGTTTTATTGCCGTTGAAATCAGCACGGCTGGCAACATTGCCGTTGACATCATAGGTCGTGTTGCTAGACGCTGCACTACAACCCGATCCCGCCGGTTGCGATTGACCGGTGCTCTTTGCCAAGCCTAAAATAAAATGGAATTTGTGTATGTAGGCAGATCCTAGAGGATCAGTGATGGTAGTAGTACGGTCTGCATTATAGCTGAAAGAATAGCGCAACGCTCCGCCCGCATGTTCGCTGCTAATAGCGCGGCCACTAGCATCATATCGATAGATTGCATAACGTTCACCGTTTTCATCAGTTATACCAGTAAGAGCGTGAGGTAGGTATATATTATTAGTGTAAATTTGTTCGTTGTAATGATAGGTACGAATTTTTCCATTAGGATAAGTTATAGATATAAGGTTGTTATTGATATCGTAAGTATATTGGTATAATCCACCACTTGGATCTCTCAGAGTGTTTATGCGATTTTTGTTGTCATAGGTAAAAACCAATGCTTGACCTATATCATCAGTAACAGTTATAAGTCGATCATTTGCGTCATAAGGAAGTGTTTGCGTGCGACCATCGCGACGGGTAATGGATAGCAATTTTCCAGTTGAATTGTAATTTTCAATAGAATTATCACTATCAATTATCAGACGCCATCCACCGCTTCCAAACTGTTCAAGTATGTCTAACTCGTCTGTATTTTCGGAAATATACTTACCATTGCCGTCTGGCTTATAAATAGTAATATTCCCATTTGGCCGATATACGAACACACTCCCATAAGAACTTGATTCAGCATATGTTTGGAGGCGTACATAACTATCGTAATTTGTGGTCCATACCTTTTTATTATCTATAAAATCAAATGAAATCCCAGCAGCCAAGCTATTATAATGCCGTGAAAACAATAGACCAGATTCCGACCAATAATCTACTTCGTGTTGATACTTGTTGCCATTTGCAGCGTTAACAGGATTGCTTCCATTATTTATTAGTGGGGAACAACTACCACCTAAATTTTTAAAGGGATCATAATTTGATGGAGTTACAAGAGCAAGACCCGTTCCTCCCAATGAAGAGCCATTTTGGCCAAACTCATGGCACATCGGCCCTACTGCTGTAACTGAATTATCAAATATTGCCTCTCCTTCAGTACGAAATAGCATTTTACCCATGACAGATTCTAAACGGGCACAATAAGCGATTGGGGATGAAGGTTTTGGCAATGGAATTTGGTATGCCTCCCAAAAACCGTATTGATCAGTATAGTATGGCGGCCATGTATTCTCACTAATAATTACTTTCGGATATGTTCCTGCCCAAGACAATCCAGAGAAGAAAATAAGAGATAGTAAAAATACTTTTTTAGATAAGGTAAAAAAATTACTTTGATTACTACCTATGAAGTTTTCATCCATCGTTATTTTAGTATCGAAATGAAAAATATTCTGCTTCTGCTGAATTACAAATTATCGCAGAACCATATGAAAATGGGGGACTCCCCGAATAAAAGGGATCTTACAATTGCCTAGGTAAACCAAAAGAACAAATAGAGGCATTTTTACCCACTATTTCTCAAAGCATTGCTTATGTTAATCCGTCACAAAAAGATAGAAGTTAAAAGTGGAATTTTCTTGTAATGCATAAAATCACAACTATCTCGTTAACTTGCACAGTAAATCGGCCCGAATATCAGACGTATAATTAAGGTGAGGTGCATTATCAAAATTTTGTGACATTTTTTCTGGCACCTCCTATCATGGGCATATCCTCTTCAAGCCTAACTCAGCAACAATTGCCAAGCAAAACTTCAAAATCCTGAAGATTCTCTTTCAGAGGCGCGGTTGAGTTCGTGCCGGATACGTGAAGAAATTTCATAGACCACTTTCCGCACACGATTAATTCCACCTAAAGGTTCATGTTCAGGTATCGCATGCCAAGGTGAGAAAGTAAGATCCTCGCAGAATTTCAGCTGCTCCGGCGTATTGAACCGTTGCGCGGGGATTGTGATTTTCGCTACCGTGATAAAAGGCGAATCTTTTTCGCTCCATTCGATGGTAGGATCCTCGACCGGCATTTCAGCGGCACGCTTGCGGAGCTGAACCATAAAATCGAAGCAGGCCTCTTCACGATCAAGGTGTGCTTGCATATTTTGGCGCAGATAATTTGCAGAAGAGGTATCAGTAGATAAAGCTGGCGCTGTCCGATTGCAGGGGCGGGTGGAAAATTTCATTGCGGAATCAGAGAAGCGGTAAGGCGTCGCGCTCCAATATTGTGCATCTAAAGGATTATTAACTTTTTTACTGCGGATTGCCATGACTATTCCAAGTTCGTGCAGGCGAAAATGTAGTGGATTGATATCCGGAAAAAAGAATTTGACAGGATTGTCTATTGCCAAAGCTTTCTGAAATTCCACATAATCTGCCGCATTTCGGACGAAAAATACGGGATGATTCAGCATGACAAAATCTTGTGTACCGGATGGACTGCGATCAACGTGCATCAGTTTAATTGCCATACCGCGGCCATCACCAACGGAATCATCCTGCACCTTTTCAGCGCCATTGGAGAAGCGGATCCAGGCGGGATACTCACGCGCTTCGGAGAAGATCCCCAGGCTTAATTCATCCGGCAGCGGGAGCACCCGGAATTGCGCTTTTACGCAACCATGCGCTTTGGCATGTGCGCCTCTGCGAGCAAAACCATTTTCCGCCTCCGCCCGGATACTGCGTTCGACAATTTGTGCAATGTCCTGAATCGATTTGGATTCATCTGTAGTTATTTCCTGGCTGCCTGACACATAGCTTGAAAATAAACTCATTAGAAACAACCACAACAGCAACCGGCGGTTTAACATGCTAATCACCTGAAATATCCATTATCACAACATACTTTCCTGTAAGCATAGTCTATAGTTGCATTCTATGCTATTAAGTATGTTAAGGCGTTCAGACACTAGATTAGTGTTGCATATTTGCCATTTGACGACATGTCTCGGCACATTTCCTGCAAGCTTTGACACATTCCTCCATGCCGCCAATTCGCTCGCAATCTGTGGCGCATGCCTCACAAATGTCAGCACAGACTCCACAAAGGTTGTATTGATGAAAGCCACTTAATAAACAATTAGCGGATGTTTGGCAAATTTCAGCACAACACATCAGTAAGCGAAAATGGTCAGGTTCAACATGTTTCCCGCCAGTTTCAAGGCAATGGTTCATCCCCATTTGCAAGCAAGCCTGATGACAGTTGCTGCAGGCAGTAATACAGGCCTGCATATTGTCTTTAGCGTATATTGTTTGGTTCATAAATATTCTCCTATCGTTCACAGTTAATAAAAAACTTTATTTGAGGATTAGAAGCAGTTTATGGGCTTTCCTTAAATCGAGTTTATAAAACTCTAACTACAAAACCCTTCACAATCTGTTCGGTTGCCTACATAAGGAAAAAGAATCGGAAGATCTTCAATGGTACTGCTTAACACTAGATACAGAGTAGAGAAAGCGATATTGACGTTTATGTGCGAAAGCGAACAGATCAACTTTGATGCACGCATTAGAATTCGAATCACTATACAACTGACAAACGATCACTTAATTTCAATAGAAATTCGAGGAGAACTTTATGAATGTTACAAATAATGATAAACAAAACATTTTAATACATAGAGTTATTGTCGCTACCAGCTTAGGTGTTATCCTTGGTTTAGTGGCTTGTCAGCAAGAAGGACCGGCGGAAAAAGTAGGGCAAAAGCTAGATCGTACCATCGAAAATGCTGAAAAAAAGATTGAACATATCACAGAGCAGACGGGCAAAGAAATTAGTGAAGCAAGAAAATCGATCGCTGACAAGGCGGAAGCAAGTGGCCAATATATCAGTGACTCTGTGATTACGAGCAATGTCAAAACGGCACTTGTC
>WBZQ01002294.1_pt1 | contig 12381 bp, 9 predicted proteins | sample 5204251 | NCBI WGS metagenome assembly WBZQ01 (sample SAMN12412402, study PRJNA552823) | activated sludge metagenome | isolation source: activated sludge from nitrification reactor of wastewater treatment plant... | place: USA: Virginia | collected 2017-09 | reverse complement strand
GGGTCCGACGTCTATCTCTACGATCGCGCCGATGCCTCACTCAGGCTCGTGAGCGCGGCCGCCGGGCAGCCGCTCGTGACCGCCAACGACATCTCCTCCAACCCGCTCGTCAGCCGTGACGGCTGCTGCGTGGCGTTCTGGAGCTTCGCCACCGACCTGGTGGCCGGGCAGGTGGGCGGTTCGAACACGCGTAGCAGCGTCATGTTGTGGGAACGCGCGGGCGCGCGCATGCATCTCGTGAGCCACGCGGCCGGCAAGCCGTCGCAGATGACGAACGGCTTCTCGGGCTCGTCGTTCAACGTTCCCGACAACCTGTCCGGGCCGAGCTTCGATCTGGATGCCGAGGCCGACACGGTCTACTTCCCGAGCAACGGCACGGACCTGAGCGACGACGCGCTGGACCTGAACGGCGACGGCGCCACCGACGTGTTCGCCTGGCGGCGCGCGGACGACGCGGCCGAACTGCTCTCGCGCCGCGCGGCCGGCCAGCCCTCGCTGTCCGCCAACCGCATCTCGAGCGAGCCCGCGACGTCGGCCGACGGGCAGGTGGTGGCCTTCCTGAGCAGCGCCGGCAATCTCGACTGGGCCTTCGAGCCCTCGCGTAACGGCTACGAGCAGGTCTTCGTGCACGACCGCGCCAACGGCACGACGCGCCTGGCGAGCGGCGTCGGCGGCTCCGCCACGCGCGCCTGCGAGAGCACGAACACACAGCCCGTCGTGAGCGCAGACGGCTCGCTGGTGGTCTTCCTGAACCGCGGCTCGGACCTCGTGCCTGGTTGGGTCAACGAATTCGGTCGCACCCACGTGTTCGCCTTCGACCGCGCCACTGGCGGGCTGCGCGCCGTCAGCCACGCCGCCGGCCAGCCCAACGTGGCGGCGACGGGCGCGTCGCGGGCCGTCGCGGTCAGCGCCGACGGGCGCTTCGTCGCGTTCGTGAGCGACGCGCCCGACCTGGTGGCGGGCCAGATCGACGCTCTGTTCCAGCCCGACGTGTTCCTGCACGATCGCACGACCGGTCTCACGCAGCTCGTCAGCCATGCCAGCACGTCCGCCGTCACGGCTGGCAACGGTGGGGCGGATCGGCCGGCCCTGAGCGCCGACGGGCGCTACGTGGCGTTCGTCAGCACGTCCACCGACCTGCAGGCCGGCCAGACGACGCCCGCGGGACTCGAGCGCAACGTGTTCCTGTTCGATCGCCTGAGCGGCGCGATCACGCTGGTCAGCCGCGCGCTGTCGTCGCCGCTGGTGGCGGCCGGAGCGGGTCCCGACGCGCCGTCGATCGACGACGCCGGCACGCGCGTGGCGTTCCAGAGCGAGGCCACGAACCTGGTGCCCGGGCAGGTCGACACGCCGGGGACGTTCGACGTCTTCGCCTGGCAGCGCGCCAGCGGCCAGATCCAGCTCGCCAGCCGCTCGGCCGCGGGCGCGCAGGTGGCCGGCAACGGCCCGGCGCACGCGCCGCGCCTCTCCGGCAACGGCCGCTTCGTGGCCTTCGAGAGCCAAGCCACGGACGCGCTCGCGGGCCAGGTCGATGCCAACGGCGGCCGCGACGTGATCGTGCACGATCTGCTCACGTCGACGTCGCGGCTGGCCAGCCGTGCGAGCGTCTCGCCGACCACCACCGCCAACGCCCCGTCGACGCTCACGGGCCTGAGCGTCGACGGCGGGCGCGCGCTCTTCGTGAGCCGGGCCACCGACGTCGTGGCGGGCCAGGTCCAGGTGGGCCTCGGCGGGTCGCACGCGTTCGTGTACGAGAGCCTGACGGGGACCACGCTGCTCGCCAGCCGCAGCCAGGCGAGCCCATCGCGGCCCGGCGACGTCGAGATCGCCTCGGCGCGCCTGAGCGCGAACGGCTCGACGGTGACGTTCAGCGGCGGCGGCACGGACCACGTCGCCAACGACTACAACCTGTGGGTCGACGTGTTCGCCTTCACGCTGCCCGCGCCGTTCACGCGTTGAGGCGCGTCACTGCGTGCGCGCGCGACGCAGGATCTCGCTCGCGGAAGCGCCGAAGTATTTCACCACCAGTCGATTCCAGGTAGGGGTCAGACGCAGATTGAAGACGTAGTCGTCGAGCGCTCGGCGCAACAGCGAGTCGGTCTTGCGTGTGCCGAACGCATAGCTGGCCGGCGGGCCCACGAACAGGCCGAGCTGGAGCTGCGCGTCCTTGCGCTGCGCCAGGATGGCGTCGGCCAGTTCGAGCGCCGTGGCGTCGATGCGGCCCGCGCGCAAGGCTTCGAGCGAGCCGCCGCTCGGGATGCTCGTGTCGAGCTTGTCGGGCGGCACGCGCGCGGCCTGCAGGACGTCCACGAGGCTCGTGCCGCGCACGACCCCGACGCGCGTCGCGCGCAGCGCTTCGAGCGTGTCGATGCGCGGCTTGGGCGCGCGCGAGACGATCGTGACGCGCGTCGGGAACACCTCCACGCTGAAGGCGATCTCCTTGCGACGCTCGTCGCTGGCGGTGTAGCGGCCGGCGATCAGGTCGCCCCGGCCCTGCACGAGCGCCGGAGCGAGCCCGTCCCAGGCCGTGATCGGCACGACCTCCAGCTTCAACTCGTGGAGCGTGGCGAACCCCTGGAGCACCTCGCGTTCGAAGCCGGGCTCCTGGCCGGGCCGATTGGCGATGAACTCCGTCTCGCCGGGCACGATCACGGCCAGCACGCGCAGGCTGCCGGATTTCTTGATCTCCGCCAGGTCGGCGCGCGCGGCGGGGCTTGCGAGCGACAGCAGGACGAGCGCAACGGACTGATACCGGCGCAGTGTCGTCATCGCGTGACTCCCATCGTCAAGGCGGAAGTGTCACGTCGGCCGGGGCCGCGCGTCAAGCGCGCGCCGCGCTCGCGCGCCGGGCCAGGGCGTGCAGCGGCGCCCCCAGCAACAATACGGCGGTGCCCGCCAGCGCGAGGGCGGTCTCGAACAAAACCAGGCGCAGCACGACGCCGCCGAGCGCCAGCAGGAACAAAAGCGGCAGCAGCGGATAGGCCGGCGCGCGGAACACCTGCGCGGCGTCGAGAGCGGCGTCGGCCCGGCGTCTGAGGACGAAGATGGTCGAGGCCACGACCATCAGCATGAGCGCGTCGCTGAACATGACGTAGGCCAGGAGCTTCTCGAACGAGCCCAGCACGAGAGCCGGCAGCAGCATGCTGACGCCGAAGAACAGCAGCCCGGCGTGTTGCACCTGGGTGCGCGCGTCGACGCGCAGGAAGGCCGCCGGCAGAGCGCCGTCCTGGGCCATGGCGTAGTAGCTGCGCGGCACCTGCAAGATGGTCGCGTTCACGAAGCCGGCGGCGGACAGGAAGATGGCCACGCTGACCAGCGTCTCGCCGACGCTGCCGAAGAGCGCGCGCATGAGCGCGGCGGCCACCAGGTCCGAGCCAGCCACGCCGCCGAGCCCGAGGACGCGATGGTAGGCGGCGTTGGCGAGCAAGTACAGCGTCACCACGACGGTCATGCCGCCCAGCACCGCGCGTGGCAGGTTGCGGCGCGGGTCGCGCACGTCGGCGCCCAGGTTGATCGCGGTCTGATAGCCGCCGTAGGTGTAGAAGACCGCCACCAACGCCGAGACGAAACTCCAGGCGGAGGGCGCCGACGGGGGCGTTGCGACCGGCGGCGCGGCGCTGCGGGCGAAGGCCAGCGCGGCCACGCCTGCGATCATCACGATCTTGGCCAGCGACAGCACGTTCTGGGCGCGCGCGCCGGCGCGGATGCCGAGCAGGTTCAGGACCAGCAGCACGATCATCGACAGGCCCGCCAGCAGCGCGACGCCAGGGCCGCCTTCGAGGCGTAGGGCGCGCGCCAGGTACTCCGCGCCGATGAAGGCCACGCCGGCCGCGCCGGCGCCCTGCATGAGCGCCTGCGACCAGTTGAGCATGAAGGCCAGGCGCGGGTGATAGCACTCGGCCACGACTTTGTAGTAGCCGCCCGCGCGCGGCAGACGCGAGCCGATCTCCGCGTAGGTCAGGGCGCCCATCAGGCTCAGCGCGCCGCCCAGCAGCCAGGCCGCGAAGAAGGCCGCGCTGCCGCCGGCATCGCGGGCCACGAGCGCCGGCGTGCGGAAGATGCCGATGCCCACCACCAGGCTGACCACGACCATCGACGCGTCGAAAGCCGACAGGCGCGGCTCGATGGCCTGGTTGGCGTGCGTCATGTCAACCCGAGCGCTTCGCGCAGAGCACTCGCCAGGCGCTGGAACTGGGGCAGGCTGTTGTAGAGCTGGGCCGAGACGCGGATCACGCGCGCGTCGTCGCGCGGCCAGGCGAACGCCCAGCTCTCGATGCCGCGCGCGCGCAGCCAGTCCATGAGGCCGTCGCTCGACAGGCCGTCGGCGGGCGCCCCGGGCCGCGGCACGGGCAGCGGGATCGAGGCCAAGGCCCCCAGACAGTCGTCGGGCGCCGGCTGCTCCACTCCCAAGGCCGCGAGCAGCACGTCGCGGGCGCGCAGGGCCAGGGCGTGATTGCGCGCCCGCAGCGCGGGCCAGCCGCCGGGCAGCAGACTCCCCAGGTGCGCGATGCACTCGGGCAACACGAGCCACGGCGTCGGGTCGTCCGTGCCCGTCCAGTCCCACTCGTCGCGGAAAGCGCCGCCCGGCACGTAGCCGTGGCTGATCACGAGCGGGTGCAGGTTGCTCTGGCGGTCGCGGCGCGCGTACAGGAAGGCCGAACCCTTGGGCGCGCACAGCCACTTGTGGGCGTTGCCCGTGTACCAGGCCGCGCCCAGGCGTTCGAGCTCCAGCGGCAGCATGCCGAGCGCGTGCGCGCCGTCGACCAGCGTGTCGACGCCGCGCGCGCGCAGCTCCGCCACCAGACGCTCGACCGGGAACACGAGCCCGGTCGGGCTGCTGACGTGATCGACGAGCGCCAGACGCGTGCGCGGCGTGACCGCGCGCAAGAGCGGTTCGCACAGCTCGTCCGCATGGCGCAACGGGAACGGCAGCCGCACCGCGGTCACGCGCGCGCCGGTGCGCGCGGCCACGTATTCGAGCGCCTTGCGGCAGGCGCCGTAGACGTGGTCGTTGACGAGCAGCTCGTCGCCCGGAGTCAGCTCCAGCGCGCGCAGCACGGCGCTGACCGCGCCCGTTGCGTTCGACACGAAGGCCAGGTCGTCGGGAGGCGCGCCCACGAACGCGCCCAACGCGACGCGCGCGCGCTCCAGCTCCGACGGCAGCCGGCGCACCAGGAAGTCGACCGGTTCGCGTTCGAGCCGCGCGCGCAGTTCCGTCTGGGCCGCGAGCACGGCGCGCGGACAGGCGCCGAACGAGCCATGGTTCAAGTAATCGACGTGCGGGTCGAGCGTCCAGTGCGCGGCCCAGGGACTCGGTTCACTCTCGAAGTCGAACTCCGTCAGCATGCGCGGCATTATCGCCGCTCGCCCCGACGGCCGAAAACGCTTTTGCTCGACATCGCGTCAGAGGTCCCCCATCGGTCGTGACCGACCCCGAGGTCTGAAGCGGGGGGCACAGCGACGTGGTCGAACGGCGTGTAGGTGCACGAGCTTCCTAGAAGTCCAAGCACGTCGGGGCCGGGGGTTCGGGGGGCGGGAGCCCCCCGCTCGAGAGCGACGCCCGAATTCACTTCGGGCGCCGCGTAAAATCAGGCATGGACTACATCGTCCTCGCCATTCCCGTCTTCTTCGTGCTGATCGGCGTGGAACTGCTCGTCGCGCGCCTGCAGCGGCGCAGCGTCTATCGCCTGGCCGACTCGCTCTCCGACCTGGGCTGCGGCGTGATCGAACAGCTCTTCGGGATCTTCATGAAGACGGCGCTGTTCGCGGCCTACCTCGCGCTCTACGAGCGCTTCCGACTGTTCGAGATCCCGGCCGGAGCGCCGGTCGTGTGGCTGCTCGGCCTGCTGGGCGTCGACTTCTTCTACTACTGGTTCCATCGCCTGAGCCACGAAGTCGGGGCGCTGTGGGCCGCGCACGTCGTGCACCACTCGAGCGAGGAATACAACCTGAGCGTGGCCCTGCGGCAGAGCTCGTTCCAGATGCTCTTCTCGTGGGTCTTCTATCTGCCGCTGGCGCTGGTCGGCCTGCCGCCGGCCGTGTTCGTGGGCTTGGTGGCCTTCAACACGCTCTACCAGTTCTGGATTCACACGCGCACCATCGGGCGCCTGGGCGCGTTCGAATGGATCTTCAACACGCCCTCCCACCATCGCGTGCACCACGCGCGCAACCCCAAGTACGTCGATCGCAACCACGGCGGCACGTTCATCGTCTGGGACCGCCTGTTCGGCACCTTCGCGCGCGAGGAGGAAGAGCCCGTCTACGGCATCACCACGCCGCTCAGGACCTGGAACCCGCTCTGGGCCAACCTGCACTACTGGATCGAGCTCGTCTCCAAGGCTCGGCGCGTCTCGCGCCTGGCCGACCGGCTGCGCCTGTTCCTGAAGCCACCAGGTTGGCAACCGCTGGAGCTCGGCGGCTATCAGGCGCCACCCGAGGTCGATCGCGCCACGTACCGCAAGTTCGACACGCCCGCGCCGTTCGGCTTGTCGGCCTATGCGTTGGCTCAGTTCGTGGTGCTGCTGGGCGCGGCCTCGGCCCTGCTGTTCGGCGAGCGGCACGTCTCGCGCCCGACGCTGGCGCTGGCCGCGTTGGGCCTGGTCCTGAGCGTCGCGTCGGTCACGTCGCTCGTCGAGGGACGTCGGCTGGCGTTGTTCGTCGAGCTCGGCCGCCTGGCGCTGGCCGCCTGCGTCCTGGCGGCCGTGGCGGCCAGCTCCGGCTGGCCCAGCGTCGCGCTCGTGAGCGTGCTGGGCGCCGCGCTCTGCGCCTACTGGCTGACGCGCTACCGCGCCCACTTCGCACCCGCCGGAGCCTGAGCCCGCTCGCGTTCACCGGCCGAGCCGCCACGCCTGGATGCGAAGCGCGAGCGGTCAGCCCTTGACGCACACCACCTGGCGCAGCGTGTGCACGATCTCGACCAGGTCGGACTGCGCCGCCATCACGGCCTCGATGGGCTTGTAGGCGCCCGGAGTCTCGTCGAGCACGTCGGCGTCCTTGCGGCACTCCACGCCGGCCGTGGCGGCGGCATGGTCGGCCAGGCTGAAGCGCCGTCGCGCCTCGCCGCGCGACAGCGCCCGGCCGGCGCCATGACTGCAGCTCATGAAGCTCTCGGGCTGACCCTTGCCGCGCACCACGTACGAGCAGGCGCCCATGCTGCCGGGAATCAGGCCCCACTCGCCGAGCCCCGCGCGCACGGCGCCCTTGCGCGTGACGAGCACGTGCTCGCCGTAGTGGCGCTCGCGGGCGACGTAGTTGTGGTGGCAGTTGACCGCCTGGCCTGCGAACTCGAAGGGCGGCAGGCCCGCAAGACCCGCGACCGCGTCGTGCACGGCCGCCATCATCAGGCGCCGGTTCGCCAGGGCGTAGTCCTGCGCCCACCCGACGGCTTCGACGTACTCGTCGAAGTCGCTGCTGCCCTCGCTCAGGTAGGCCAGGTCGCGGTCGGGCAACTCCAGCCCCAGGCGCGCCAGCTCGCGCTTGGCGCGCTCGATGAAGAACGTGCCGATGCGGTTGCCCACGCCGCGCGAACCGCTGTGCAGCAGGAACCAGACCTGCTGGGCCTCGTCGAGGCAGACTTCGATGAAGTGGTTGCCCGTGCCGAGCGTGCCGAGATGCAGGTGCGGCTCGGCGTTGCGCGCGAGCTTCGGATGGCGCTCGACCAGGCGCGCGTAGCCGGGCGCCAGCGCCTGCCAGGCGCGAAGGACGCGCTCGGGCGGCCGCGACCAGGCCCCGCGGTCGCCGCGCCCGCCCTGCTCGGTGCGACCGTGCGGCACCGCCCGCTCGATGGCCGCGCGTAGGCCGCGCAGGTCGTCGGGCAGGTCGGACGCACGCAGCGTGGTGCGCGCCGCGGCCATGCCGCAACCGATGTCGACGCCGACCGCCGCGGGCACGATCGCGCCCTTGGTGGGCAGCACCGAGCCGACGGTCGCGCCGAGCCCCCAGTGCACGTCCGGCATGGCGGCGATCCAGCGGAACACGAACGGCAGGCGGGCCGTGTTGCGCAACTGCTGAGCGGCCTTCTCGTCGAAGGGCACGCCGCGCACCCACGCCTTCACCGGAGCGCCGCCCGACTCGAGACGCACGTAGCGCGGTTCGGCCATGCCCTTGCTCAGGCCGCGCCAGCGCTCCTGAGCAAGGCTTCGAGCAGCCCGCGCCCGTCGGCCGAGCCCAGCGCGGGTTCGCAGGCGCGCTCCGGGTGCGGCATGAGGCCGACCACGTTGCGCGCGGCGTTGCAGACGCCCGCGATGGCGTGCGCGCTGCCGTTGGGATTGGCCGCCTCGCCCGGCGTGCCGTCGCGCGCGACGTAGCGGAACACCACCTGGCCTTCGCCCTCGAGGCGCGCCAGCTCGTCCTCGGGCAGGTAGAAGTTGCCCTCGCCGTGGGCGATCGGCATGCCGAGCACGTCGCCCACGCGCAGGCCCCGGCTGGCGCAGGTGTCGTCGCGCTCGACGCGCAGGTGCACGACCTGCGACAGGAAGCGCACGTCGCGGTTGCGCAGCATGGCCCCCGGCAGCAGGCCGGCCTCCTGCAGGATCTGGAAGCCGTTGCAGATGCCGAGCACGGGGCCGCCGCGCGCCGCGAAGTCGCGCAAGGCCGTCATCACCGGGCTGAAGCGCGCCAGCGCGCCCGTGCGCAGATAGTCGCCGTAGGAGAATCCGCCCGGGACGATCACGGCGTCGCAGCCCGCGAGCTCCGGCGCGCGGTGCCAGACGAAGCGCGCCGGCGCGCCGCACACGTGCTTGACCGCGTGATACGCGTCGTGGTCGCAGTTGGAGCCCGGGAAGACCAGCACGCCCACCGTCACGGCAGGATCTCCACCCGGTAGTTCTCGATCACGGGGTTGGCGAGCACGCGCTGCGCCAGCTCCTCGACGAGCGCTCGGGCGCGCTCGGCGTCGAGGCCGGTCTCGTCGAGCGTGAGCTCGAAATACTTGCCCTGGCGCACGCCGCCGATGGCCGCATAGCCGAGCGAGCCGAGCGCTTCGTGGATCGCGCGGCCCTGGGGATCGAAGACCGACGGCTTCAGGTTCACGTGCACGCGCGCTTGCATGTTCAGACCTCGCTCGGCGCGGGACTCGCCTGAGCGCCGTCCTCGCGCAAGATGCGTCGCACCGGGTAGGGGATCTCGATGTGGGCCTCGGCCAGGCGCCGATGGATCTCTTCGTGCACGGCCGACAGCGCCAGCCCCTGGTCCAGGTAATCGCGCGCCTGGAAGCACAGCAGCAGATGCACGGCCGAGTCGCCGAAGCGCGTGACGAGCGCGCTCAGCGGGCGTTCGGGGTCGACCTGCGGCACCGCCAGCGCCGCGTCGCACAGGATCTGCCTGGCGCGCGCCAGGTCGGCGTCGTAGGCCACGCCCAGCTCGAGGCGGCAGACGACGTGGCGCGTGGGCTGACTGCGGTTCGTCAGCCGCTCCTTGACCAGCACGCTGTTGGGCACCACCAGCACGTTCTCGTCGACCGTGCGGATGCGCGTCGCGCGGATGCCGATGGCGAGCACGTCGCCCGTCTCGCCGCTCGCGAGCACGACGCGATCGCCGATGTGGAAGGGTCGGTCGAGCAGCAGCGTGAAGCCCGCGAACATGTTGGCGAGCGTGTCCTGCGCGGCCAGGCCGACGGCCAGCGAACCGACGCCCAGCGAGATGACCAACGAGGCCACGTTGACCTGGAAGTGATGGAAGACCGAGAGCGTGGCGAGCAGCACGATCAGCACGCGGCCAGCCTTGGAGAACAGCGGGCCGAACTCGCGCGCCGGTCCGTCGGCCGCGCCGGGCCGGGCCGGGTCGCCGTACCAGGCGATGAACAGCCCGAACCCGCGCAAGGCGGCGGCCGTGAAGAGCAACAGGCCGGTCACGAACAGCGCGTCGTCGAGACGGCGCTGCCAGGCGTCCGGCGCTGGCAGCGCCTGCAACACCGCGTAGGCGCCGATCAGGAACAGCGCATAGGTGAGCGTACGCACCAGCGCCTGCACCAGGCGTCCGTCGAAACCCGAACCGGCGCGACGACCCGCGCGCGCGACCAGGCGGCCCGCGACGTAGGCGATCAGGCGCGCGACCACGAACGCCCCCACGAGCACCGCGAGGGTGAGCAGCCACTCACGCTGCGTGGCGTCGAATTGCGGCCAGCCCCTCACGCCGGGAAGACGCGCGCGAACAGCGCGTCGACGTGCACGAGATAGCGCTCCAGCCGGAAGACTTCGGCCAGCGCGGTCTCGTCGAGCAACGCGCGCACCTCGGGGTCGTGCGTCACGCGCGCCCGGAAGTCCTCGTCGCTCTCCCAGGCCGCCATGGCATGGCCTTGCACGATGCGGTAGGCGTCCTCGCGCCGCAGCCCGCGGGCGGTCAGCTCGAGCAGCAGTTGGCCCGAGTAGACGAGCCCGCGCGTGGTCTCGAGGTTGCGACGCATGCGCTCGGGGAAGATGCGCAGGCCGCGCACGATGTCGGTGAAGCGCCGCAGCATGTGGTCGAGCGCCAGGAAGCTGTCGGGGATCACGACGCGCTCGGCCGACGAGTGGCTGATGTCGCGCTCGTGCCACAGAGCCACGTTCTCGAGCGAGGCCACTGCGTTCGCGCGCAGCACGCGCGCCAGGCCCACGACCTGCTCGCAGCCCACCGGGTTGCGCTTGTGGGGCATGGCCGAGCTGCCCTTCTGCCGCTCCCCGAAGGGCTCTTCGACCTCGCGCACCTCGGTTTTCTGCAGCGCGCGGATCTCCGTGGCGAAGGTCTCCAGGCTGGCGCCCAGGATGGCGAGCGTCGTCAGGAGCTCCGCATGGCGATCGCGCTGGACGACCTGCGACGCGATCGGCGCCGGCCGCAGCCGCAGCCGCGCGCAGACGTCCTCCTCGACCTCGGGCGGCAGGTGCGAGAAGGTGCCCACGGCGCCCGAGAGCTTGCCTACGGCCACGGCTTCGCGCGCGCGGCGCAGACGCGCCGCGTCGCGCTCGAGCTGCGAGTGCCACAGCGCCAGCTTGAGGCCGAAGGTCATGGGCTCGGCGTGCACGCCGTGGGTGCGGCCAATGCAGGGCGTGTCGCGGTGCTCGAAAGCGCGCGTCCGGACGGCCTCCATGAGCGCGCGCAGGTCGTCGAGCAGCAGGTCGCAGGCGTCGCGCATGAGCATCGAGAGGGCCGTGTCGACCACGTCGGACGAGGTCAACCCGTAGTGCAGGAAGCGCCCCTCCGGGCCGACGTTCTCGGCCACGTTGGTGACGAAGGCGATGACGTCGTGCTGCACGTCCTGCTCGATCGCGGCGATGCGCGCCAGGTCGAAACGCGCGCGGGTCTTGATGGCCAAGAGCGCCTCGGCCGGCACGACGCCGCGCGCGGCAAGCGCTTCGCTGGCCGCGATCTCGACCGCCAGCCAGGCGCCGAAGCGGTTCTCGTCGGACCACAGACGCGCCATCTCGGGCCTGGAGTAGCGAGCCAGCATCAGCGAGCGAGTCTAGCCCGGATCATGCGCCAAAGCATCTGCTGCGACGCGCGCTCCCGCGCCTGCGTCGGGCGTCCTCGTTCCACGCGTCCGCGAAGTACCGCCCAGTACGTCTGTGGGGCGCGTCCGTTTGCGGGCGCCCGCCTCGGCTGCGGTCTCGCGCGTGCCCAGGAGCGCGGGCGCGTGCGAATTCCGCAGGCGCGTCCGTCTCTTCGCTCAGGCGCCCGATGCTGTCCCCGGCGCACGGGAGGGAACGATGCTTCGCACGCGAGAGTTGTGTACGCCGGTGTTCGCCTGGCTCTGCTTCTGCGTGGTGGCGGATGTCGGCGCCTCGTCGCCCGGCTCGCACGGCGCCGCTCCACCGCCGATCACCGTCGATGGCGCCAAGGGCACCGTGAGCGGCGAGAAGCGGGCCTACCGCAAGCGCGACGTCGTGGATGTCTGCCTGCAGAACCAGAACCCGTTTCGGTACACGTACTCGCTCGGGGTGAGCAGCGAGCCCGTCCACGAGGAAGGTCTCGCAGACCTCCTCGATGCAGCGGGTCTGGGTGTGCCGGAGCCACCCGCCGCGACGCCGCCCGCGGAGACGCCGCCCGCGGAGACGGCAGGCGACGCGGGCAGCGCGACGGCACAGCCGATCGGCGGTGACGCACAGAACGGCAGGTCAAAAGCCGCTGCGCCGCCCCCGCCGTGCGACGCCGCGGCCCTCGGCGCATGGGGGCAGGTCGTGTCGTCGGACACGCTGCTGCGCGAAGCGGAGGGCGCGGTGCGGGGGGCCTTGAGCGACCTCAAGAAAGCGCACGCCGACGCCAAGACTGAGTTCGAGAAGCAGGCCGTCGTGCTCCTGGCCACGCCGCAACCCAACGCGACCGACCTTCAGAAAGCCGCGCAAGCCGCCGTGGCTGCTCTCGAGAAGGTCACGCCGCCGCCACCCGCGCTGTCGCCGAGCGTCGAACGCC